>Ga0134126_10000604_pt1 | contig 45464 bp, 28 predicted proteins | sample KB31752_FD_96881 | JGI IMG/M metagenome (GOLD analysis project Ga0134126, IMG submission 96881) | Terrestrial soil microbial communities with excess Nitrogen fertilizer from Kellogg Biological Station, Michigan, USA - KB3-175-2 | ecosystem: Environmental > Terrestrial > Soil > Unclassified ...
ACAACAGCAGGATCGCATGGTGCAGTCCGTGGTGAAGCTGCAGCCGTACGCGAAGATCACCCCGCAAACCGTCGAAAACTGCAATGCCGGAAAGCCCTACGACGTGAATCTCTAGTCAGCGCGTCAGACAGCGCCATGTGCGGCCAAATTCACTTCCCGGGAAGCAGAAACATGGGCCAAAGTGCGCTTTTCGTGTGCAAAGCACTGGAAAGTCGACCCTGACCCTTGTTTCGGCGTGAAACTGGTGCTGTCCGCCGCCGCGCCGATCACCGAACTTTACGACGGCGAACGCCTCCGCGCCGAATTCGGCCGCAACGAATCGCGGTTGATCGAGATGCAGAGCGAGGAATACCTGGCGCTTGAGCACCGTACGGAGTGAGGCACAGTTCGCCGGGATCGAACGGTTCAGGAGTGGGGACGGACCGAGGCTGCCACGAGCGCAGGTCGGTCCAATCCACTGCCATCGCACGCTAGCCGGGAAAGCGTGCTCTGGCCCAAGCTCACGGGGAAGCGACAACAGGCCTGCATGAGGTCTGATGACGCTCTGCCAAAGTAGATATCTCTGACTTATTGAGTGCGCGATCAAACAGCATCACATGCGCAATCTTCCCGACAAAGCCATCTCCTATGCTCAACGGGAAGGGATTAGCCGCCGGTTTCTTGTTGTAGCGGGATTCACGCGCCAGTTTGCCGTCGACGTACAGGCGCAAGATGTTGCCATCATAGGTAACGGCCACATGATGCCAACCGGGAGCGAGCTCCTGCTCGACCATCGCTCCGGCCGTGTCCTCCGGGGCTTCGCCGCGGTAAAGATAGTCTTCACCGGCATTCACGAATCCCGACACGCTGCCCGACGCTGACATCCCGATGCCGTAGGAATCGCCCTTGCTCAAGACGTTCGAGCCCGAGTAGGCCAGGACGCCATTCTCCTGTTGCGTCAGATGGCCTTCCTTTTTCACGTAATGAAGCCGGATCACGTCGTAATAGGCCTTGCCGCCAACGACACTCAACATCTTGTATCCCGTCAGATGGTCATCGCCGTCTCCGCCAATATGGCGCTGTTGAACCCAGTTTTCGCCACTCAGATCCGTACTGGCGGTCCAAAACGCAAAACCCTTCTTTCCAACTTTCTTCATTGACTCCATGGGTCGCTGCATAACCGAAAACGAATACAGAACCTTGCCGCCTACAACTTGCACTCCCGCAGGCGTGGAATTGCCTGCGCCGAACGTTCTCTGGAGCTCGTGGAAACCGGTACCGTCCGTCCCTACCCTTCCGGTCCACAGATGCACGCTCTTGCTCGGGTCACCTTTCGAATAGGAGAAATAAATGGTGCCCTTGTCAACCGTGAGCTGGGCAATAATCCACCATGCACCACCATGAACGCGGCGTATTTCGTGCCACCCGGATCCATCGAGGTTCGCGGAGGCGATGACAATGTCGTACACATGTTTCTTGGGCGTACCGACCGGGAAAATGTAATAAATCTTGTCGCCCGATACCGTGAAGCTCGGAATGATCCCACCGCTTGTCGTTTGCTGACGTGCCTTCCAGGAGGTGCCGTCGATGTTGGATGTCGCGGTCCACAGTTGCCACTTTCCGGCCTTGTCCTTCATCGGAAAGGCGTAGTAGACCTTGTTTCCGACCACCTGGACGTTGCGGGTCTGCTCGGTGTCGTAACGTCCCGTGGTGAAGGTCCGCTGGATCGCCTGCCAATCCTTGCCATCCGACCTGCTCGTGCCCGTGTAGATCTGCCAGGCACCGTCGGCGGAGTTTCCGAAATACTGGAAGTACATGCGATCCCCCACCACCTGCAACTTGGGCTCGAGGCCGCTCAATGGCATATCGGTCCGCTTCTTGTCGTTCCAGGTTCCGAGATTGGCGTCGGCCACCCCCGACCAGATGGCGGAGTTCCAGAGAACCTTGCCTTTTTTGGGCTGATCGTAGCTATCCACCTCCGGATCCGAATTCGTCACGAAATAGATGCGATCGCCGACGACCTGGAAGTTCGGGCTCCTCATGCCAGCTAGCTCCATGGTTCGATAGCGGGCGCCGGACCCGTTCACCCAAGCCGCGGCCGAAAAGGCGTGATTGAAGTTCAGCAGATCATCCGATTTCACCGAAATGCGGCTCTTTCCATCGAATTCCGCAGCACACCCAAACGGCGAATCGACCCGAATGACTTTTCCCACGGCAGCACTCTTTCCATCGGACGAGATGGCGCCCTCACCCGATTTCATTACATTCCTGAAATCGAAGGACGCAACAGGCTTCGACCCCGCGGTCGAGCTCTCCGCGCGCGCATCTCCTATTGCCAGGTAACTGCCCATGGACAATAAAACAAAACTCATTGCCAGCAGGCGGAAGTGAATTGATTGCCGTTGCATTTTCAAATCCTCTTTTGGTAGTGCGAGCTGTTCGGGGCTAAAACAGCCTCAAGGAGAATGCCCGGCTCCGGCCGCCTTCATCACGCGCCAGCGCTTGTATTCCTTGCGCTTTGCCGGATCGGGGTCTTCGTATCCCTGCAGCCAGAACCGGAACCAATCGATGTTGCGCTCGTACGCGGCAAGCTTGTGCCTAGGCTGGAACTTTTGGTGCGGCTCGTTCGGGAAAACGTACAAGTCGGCGCGCTGGTCGCGTATCAGCGGAATCGCGTAGTCGAGCGCCACCACATATTCTTGCTCCGGCATCTGCATCAGGATCGGCGCCTTGATCTTGTCCAGGTAGGCGGCAGGAGAAAGCAGACGCCAACGCTCGGGGGTTTCGTCCAGTGCGCCAAGCTGCCAGAACTCTTTCAACTGCTTGAAAAAGACGTCGCCTCTCATGCTTCCGAACAGGTAATAGTTGCGAGACATCCCGACCGATGTGACCGACGCAGCAGCGAGCAGGTCGGATTTCATCGCCGTCCACAAGGTAATTTCTGTGCCGAAGCTGAGACCGCCCATGCCGACTCTGGCCCGATCGATCTCGCCCTTGGACGCCAAGAGGTCAATGGCACTCTTGACCGCCGAAAGTCCCTGCCCGTATCGTTCAACCGCATCGAGACGATACGGAGCCGAATTGATGCACAGGGCCGAAATCCCGTTCTCGGCCAGCGAGGCAAACGGCCATTCATCGCCCAATCCGCCGCGCAAAAAGCCTCGGCAGTCGTAATAGTTCACGAACAAGGGAGAGGGGCCATCGCCTGTGCGCCGCGCCGGAAAGAACTGGCCGGTGAATTCCTGGCCTTTCGCATCTGTCCAGCGAAGCAACCGCGACGGTGCCGTCTGCGCCATATCCAGCGCCAAGGCTGCGTTAGGGTCGAACAGCACCTGCCGCTCACCCGTCGCCAGATCAATCCTTTCCAAGCGAGGTGGGCGATCCGCCTTGGCGACCACACACACCATGGCTTCGGACGACACGCCACAGCCGCCGGACTGATAGCGACCACCGCCATTGAGCATGCCCGCGGATTGGGTCACGAGATGCACGGCACCCGTTCGAACGTTCCATCGATAAATCGACTGCGCCTGACCTTCGTGCCGGTCGGTCACGGTGAACAGCACCTCATCGCTGTGCGGTCGCCACTGGATCGCACCGATTGCCTTTCCCGTGCACAACTCGGCCTGGCACTTGATGGGATGGATCGAGCTTGCCTTGGGCAGAATGGCGAGCTCCACATCAGGCTTCCTCCTGAGCCCTTTCCCATTACCGCTCCGCGTCAGCAACGCCAGTCGGCCCGTATCGGGATCAACCGCTAGGTCCTCGGGCTTTGGCAGCACGCGAGACAGATCCGATACCGTGGGCGTCTGGGGTGGGCGCTCGGAGGAAGACAGATTCCGCGTCTTCCCGGTCTTCAGGTCGATCGCCTTCCACTGGTCCGGAACACCCGCCAGCAGTTGAACACGCTCCCAGCTTTCAACGCCCAAAGGAAATCGCTGCGTTTCCAACCGCCCGTCGATATTGCCCGAGCGGAAGATACCGCCCTGGCCCACGGGCACGGTATCGTCGATATGGATGCCGTGATCGTATTCGGACTGCTCCGCCGCGATAACCGCGTCGCGCGTGGCACCTACGCTGTACTTCAGGGTCTTGCCGTCGGCGCTCAACGCAAATTCGCGAACGTCTGCTGGGTCGTGTGTCACGGGTTTCGCGCCAGAACCATCCTCGGCCGCGCGCCACACGGCCAACTGGCCAGCCACCAAAGCACGGTAGTAAATCCAGCGTCCATCGGGCGACCAAACGGCATGGCCGGGCACTGAAACCCCGGCGCTATCGTGCAGAAGAACACCGCCGTCCGCGACGCGGTGGGGAGGTGACTTGCCGTCCATGGCCTGCACGTACCAGAAGACATCGAAGGTGTTGCGCACAACCGACGCCTGCTCGAGCCTGAAGGCGACACTACCTCTGTCTGGCGAAATGACAGGACCAGTGAGGTCTACAACCTCCAGAAGCCGACGTGGAGAAATTGTTTCCGCATGAGAAAGGCTGGCAAACATCAGCAGCAGCCCTCCCACTATCAGGATCTTTTTCATGAAGCTTTTCCCGAACGTGAGGGTGACTTGCGCAGGGAATGAGTTTCACGCGCCCAACAGACGGAGTGGAACACTCACTTTTGCGCAAGAGAGGGCGAAACCCGGAACTGCTGTAGAGGTTGTTCCGGATGACGGCCTGGTATCAGAAGTGTTTCGACACCGTGAGACTCAGATAGCGGCCGACCGCTGAATAGTTGGCGGGGTCGTAAGGTGTGTAGGTCCACGAAGTGGGAGTAAACAACGGCGGAGCACGATCGAGCAGGTTCTGCACCGACAACTCCAATGCCAGATTCGACCATGCGCCATTGCGCGCACCGGTGTCATAGCGCAGCGTGGTATCGAAGGTAGTAAAAGAAGCGCCCTTCTTGCCATCTGCAGTGTTGCTCACACCGCTCTTGTAGTTGCCGAACAGCGAGGCCATGAAGCCGCCCTGCTGCCAGACCACTCCGATGCGACTGTTGAGCCTGCCTGGATTGAACAACGTGCCGGCCAAGTCGTAAGGACTTTGAGTTGCGGTCAGCGCCTGGGTGCTATCCAACCAACTGACCGAGCCGCGGAACGTCAACTGCCCCGGACCCAAGTCGGCTCGGTACGACCCCGATAGATCGACGCCTTGAATCCGCTGCCGGGCTGTATTGACATACCGGCCATCGACGATCGCCACGACCTTGCTGGGGTCGTAAGGGGCGCCAACGTAGTTGTAGAAGTTGCTTGCGTTTGCCATCGCCTCGGCCAGCACTGCCTCGGTAGGGTCGTAATAGACAAAATCCGCGTAGATTGGATTGCCGAACACGTTGTAAGTAGTGATCGGTTGCAGAACTCGTTCGGTGTAGTTGATATTGAACCAAGTCAGCTCCGCATCAAGATTGGACAACGCCTCCGGGTGGAATTCCAGCGAGGCACTCTGTGTCCGAGCTCGCTCTGGACGCAGGTTTGCGTTACCGCCCGATAGCCACAACGCCGTGGAATCCGTGGGATAACCGGTACCAAACGTGGCTGCCGGATAGTAGATGGCGTTCTGGGCGGAATAACGCTGTACCAGCGTGGGTGCCTTGAATGATTTGCCCCATGAGGCTTTCAGCGAGAAATCGGCGCTGGGCGAGTAGATCACCCCGAATTTTGGCGTGGTCACCCTGCCGTAATCGCCATCCTCGGCGCGGACCGCCCCCGTCAGCTCAAGGCGTTCGATCCCGCCGATGCTCTGCTCCAACCCTATCAACGGCAGGCTCAACTCAGCATAGGCAAAGCGACTGCTCTCGTGGCCATCGGCATTGATCCTGTTACGGCTGATGTTCTGGTAAAGCAAATCGTTGTATCGATAACCTGCACCCGTGGCCAGCCTTGCTTCGCCGCCGGGCAGTGTGAACAACGGCCCTTCCGCACCGATCTCGTAAGTCTGGCTTCTGTTTCTGTACGCAACGACGCCGCCGGAAGTGACCACCCCGTCTGCTCTGTTGACCGTCGGTTGCGCAACAGAGTTCTTCTCTTTCCCCACGGCCCCGCTGAGCGTGAGCGTCCAATCGCCCGGCAGCCATATTTCGAGACTGGGTGCCAGCAGGATGGTCTTCGTTTCTACGTTGTAGGGGTAGTAAACACTGGGGTACGCCAGGGCCGTGTGGCTGTTCCGGTCATTCCGGATCGCGTCCAGATGCAATTCGACCGCATCTCCCAGCGACTGATGCAGGCTGAACAAGCCGCTGCGAAGATTGCTGCCCTGCCATAGCGTCGAAGGCTGATACATCGACTGGGTGTAGTCACGCTGGTTGGAGTAGATCGGATCGTTGAAGCTTTTCTCCCCCGCAGCGATCAAGCCGCCCGTGCCCCAGGTTGTACCGGCAGTAACCGTGTACTCGTGCGTGGTCAGCCCACCCTCGGTGGCACCTCCATAGCGAGCGCCTACGGTCACTCCATCGAAGTCGCGCTTGAGGATCACATTGGCCACACCACCCACGGCGTCGGAGCCATAGATGGCCGAGGCGCCATCGGGAACGATCTCCAGACGCTGCACCGCCTCCACAGGAATGGCGCTGATATCGACCGCCTGTGCAAAGCCGCCGTAGGATATGCGATGACCATTGAGCAGGGTCAGGGTCGCATCCGGTCCCAGCCCGCGTAGATTGATGCCCGAGCCGCCGGTGATGTCTTGATTGCTGGGGCTTCCCTGAGCAGCGCCTAACGAGACCCCCGGATTCTGCCCACCCGAAAAATTCTGCGGCACGCTGCGGATCACTTCGCCGAGATCCGTGAAACCTTCCTGCTGAATCTGCTCGCTGCCGATAGTGATCACCGGTGATGGCGAGGTGCCACCCCGAATGCGCGTACCGGTAACGGTGACCGCGTCCAACTTCGTAACGTTCTGAGTCGCCGCAGCCGGAGACGCCTCGGGCTTTGATGCTCGCTTCCGATCGACACCCGTCGGCTGCTGCGGTCCTCGCTTGAGCGCGTATGTCTGGCCGTCGACTCGCTCCCATGCGAGCCCCGTCCCAGCGAGCAACTGCGTCAAGGCCTGTTCGGCACCGTAGCGGCCCGAAACCCCTCGGCTCTGTTTGCCGGCGATCAGGTCGGGAGCGAACACCAATTGCCGATCGCTCTGTACGCCCCATGTACTTAGCGCCGCGGAAAGTGGGCTTGCGGGAATGTCGTACTGACGGAGCGATTCAGTCGCCGCGGTCGTTTGCGCCTGCGCCGTAGGTAATGCCGTATACAGTGCCATGCAAAGCGCCACGCACAAGGCACTCCGGAACGTTCCCCGACAATACCGCTGGCCTGCTCTGTTCATATGCTCCCCTCTGTGTTGGTGAGCGCCAAGGCGGCGCCTGCCATAGGGGTAACAACTGAGCGATGTGCAACCCTACCCAAACTTGAATGATCTGCAGCGAGCTCAGCGCGGCATCAACACGATCTCATGCGCGTCGCTGCGGGCCACGCGCACGGGGAACACTGCGGAGAGTGCGGCAGCAATGCCCGCGTTGTCGCCGGTACGGAAACTGCCGCCTACGGGCAGGTCGGCCAACCGTGGATCGCCCAGGCGCAGCTTGACCGCGGAATAGCGGTTGGCCTCGGCCACGGCCTGGGCTAGCGGCAGGCCACTGAAATCCAGGCGGCCGTGCATCCAGCTGGTGATAGTGGTTGGATCAACTTGTCGCACGTGGATACCGGCGACGCTGGCGCCGTAACGGGCCTGTTCGCCCGGCACCAATTGCTTGCGCTCGTCTTGCGCGGCGACTGCCACCAGCCCCTGCAGCAGGGTGACTGTGGCCACGCCGTCATCGTCGCGAACCAGGAACTGCGTGCCGAGATCGGTGACGCTGCCATCGGCGGCGGTGACGACGAAGGGATGCTCCGCATCGTGCACGACATCGAACATCGCCTCGCCATGCAGCAGCGTGACCTCGCGTCGCTGACGGCTGTAGCGCACCTGCAGCGCGGTCTGCGTGTTGAGGACGATGCGGGTGCCGTCGGGCAACTGCTCGGTGCGTTGCTCGCCGAGGCCGGCGCTGTACGCCACTGGCTCTGTCTGCGTCATCAGCGGCAGCAGTCGGATGCCGCCGAACACGGCAATTGCCGCCAGGCTTGCCGCCGCCAGCAGTGGCCGCCAGCGTCGGCCTGTCGCCTGCCGTTGCCTGGGCGCGGTGGCTTTCATTGCCGCAGCAGTCATCTCGCGCATGCGCGCGGAGTTTTGCAATGGCTTCCACTGTTCCCAGGCATGCTCGGTTTCTGCGTAGGCGCGCGCGTGCGCATCGCTGCGACTGCGCCATGCCTCGAAGGCCGTCTCTTCGCTGCAGGCGCCATCGCGACGCTTGGCGAACCAGGCAGCAGCCTCCTCGCGAATGGCATCGTGGGTGGAGTCCATGTTGTTGCCAACACTCACAGGCTGAAACCCCCTACCTCTGCACGACACTGGATGATCGCCTTGGCGAGGTGCTTCTCGACCATCTTCACGGAAATGCCGCAGCGCTGGGCCACTTCGGCATTGCTCAACCCCTCGACTCGGCTGAGCAGGAACACCGTGCGACGCTTGTCCGGCATGCTGGCGACGGTCGCTTCCAGCGCCTCCAGGTAGCGCCTCGCCTGCCACTGCCGCTCCACGCCCGGCACCTCGGAGACGACGTCCAGTTCGGTGAAATCGGTGGATTGTTCGAGTTGATGCAGCGAACTCCAGCGCCAGTGATTCTTGAGCACATTGCGCGCAATGGTGAACAACAGGCTACGCAATGAAGCCGGTGGCTGGTCTTGCCGGTAACGCATCAACCGGCTCCAGGATTCCTGCGCCAGGTCGGCGGCATCCTGCGACTGCGCCAGGCGATGACGGAAGAAGTTCAGCAGCTCAGCCTGGTTCTCCCGCACGAAGGCGTCGACGTTGGCGTCGCTCGACGGCAACGGTTCCGCCTCCACCCAATCAGTGCAGGACTTTGCCACGCTCGCGATCCCCGCCGTCGTCCGCTTCAACGCCTGCAATGTGCCGTCATGCCGAAGCTCGTGTCAATGGTTTGCCATGCGAAAACACCTTGAAAACCGCAGGTTTCCGCCGCTCGAAAGCATGCACGCGAAGAGTCCATCTGTAATAGAACACGCGAGGTCGGCTGCACCCTACCTTTTGCTTTCTGGGCGGCCGTGACGAGCTGGTTTGACCAGCTCGTCACGAAGAGCTTCAAAGCTCGCAATTGATTCAGGCACCCCTGATCAAATTCAACCACCCGAACGAGCGCTACTCGGTGCTGGTCTGGTCGACATCGCGTCTCTCATCTCCCGCCAATGCGCGTACTGCTGCTTCTTGATGGGGTTCGGGTCTTCGTATCCTTGCAGCCAGAAGCGAAACCAGTCGACGTTGCGCTCGTACACCGCCAGCTTGTGGCTGGGCTGAAACTTGATATGGGTCTCGTCCGGGAATACGTAGATATCCGCCTGGTGCCTGCGCATCAAGGGTAGTGCATAGTCCAGAGTCATCCGGTATTCCTGCTCAGGCATCTGGAACAGGATCGGCGCCTTGATCCTGTCGAGTTGATACGCAGGGGAGATTTCCCTCCACTGCTTCGGTGTTTCGTCCGGCGCGCCAAGCTGCCACAATTTCCGAAGGTTGGAACGGAAGGCGTCCCGCAGACTGTTGAACAGGTAGTAGGTCGGCGTCACCGAAATGCCGCTGACCGACGCTGCAGTCACTACATCCGAATGTGCCAGCGTCCACAGCGTCACCTCGCTGCCATAACTGAGTCCGCCCATCCCGACACGCGTTGGATCAATGCGCCCCTCAGCCGACAGAAGTTTCACCACACTCTCGACGGCCGCGCGCCCCTGGTCGTAACGCGCCGCGGTATCAAGGCGATACTCCGGGATTGCGTTGATGCATAACGCCGAGATCCCATCCTCAGCCAGAGTGGCGAGAGGCCACTCATTACCCAGCCCGCCGCGCAGAAATCCGTAGCAGCTATAGAACGTCACGAAGAGCGGCGGTGGTTGGCCGGCACTCGCTCCGCGCGCTTCGAAGAGCCGGCCGGTGAACTGCCGCCCCCGCGCGTCCTTCCAGCGGATCAACCTCGCCGGCACCATGGCTACGATATCCGCCCCCAATCCCTTGTTCGGTGCGAACAATATCCGCCGATGGCCACTCTCTACATCAATCGCCTCGAGACGTGGCGGATGATCGGCCTCGGCCGCGACGCACACCAGTGTGTCGGACGACAGCGCGCAGGGGATGTCCCAGTAGCGTTGGCTCCCGCTGAGAAGCCCGTCGGAAAGCGCGATCAGCCGTACCGTACCCGTTACGACGTTCCATCCATAGACCGACTGTGCCTTAGCGTTGTCGGTAGTCGTGAACAGGATCTCATCGCTCCCGGGCCGCCACTGGATATCCGCAATGTATCTGTGACGACACAATTCGGCCATACAAGGGACGGGGTGCGAGGCATGCCTGTCCGGTAGCATGGCCAGCTCGACATACCGGCTCATCGCCAGCCCTTTGTCCTTGTGCCCAGACAGCAGCACCGCGATACGCCCATCGCCTGGATTCTCGACTATTTCGTAGCGCAGGCCACCCGCATTCTTGATCGGCGCCGCCGGAAGATCGGGCGAAAGATCGGCTGGCGTCAGCGGGTGCGGCGGTAGCCCTGATGCGGACAGCGCCCGGGTGGTCATCGTTGCCACGTCGACGGCCTTCCAACGGCTCGGTACCTTCGCCAGCAATGGGCCCATCGAGAACCAATCCCCCAGGAACCGCTGCGCTGCCGGCCGTCCCTCGAGCTTGCTCGACCGGAACAGTCCAGCAGCAATATTCACCGTGTCGTCGATGCGGATACCACGGTCGTACTCGGCCTCTTCCGCGTTGTTCACCTCTTCCCGTGTCGCGCCGACGCTGTACTTCAATGTTCGACCATCACCGCTCAACGTAAAATACCGCACATCCGCCGAGTCCGATGTCACCGCGCAAGAACCGGAGCCATCTGCCGCCGCGCGCCAGACGGAAACACGGCCATCGAAGCGGGCGCGATAGTAGATCCACTTTCCATCTGGAGACCAGATGGCCGGTGATGGCAGCACGTCTCCGGTGACGTACTCACGCAACGGCGCGCCCCCATCCGCTACCCGGAGCGGCAGGGATTTCCCATCCAAGGCTTGCACGTACCACGTGGTGTCGTACGTGTTGCGTTCGATCGACGCTTGTTCGGCCCGGAACGCCACGTGCCGCCCATCGGGCGAGATCGCCGGATTGCCCAGGTCGGTCACCTCCAGCAGGCGTCGCGGCGAGATTGCCTCCGCATGCGAAGGCCCAACGACGGCCACGACCAGTAAGAGTGCAAGCGCCGAAATCCAACGCCCGGACCGCTTCCTGGATGAGGCATGTGCATACATGCGTCCCGTGGCGGTCACCCGCTGGGCCGGTCGATGAAAAAGTTTCATGCCCCCTCCCCTACCAGTGCTTGGAAACCGAGACGCTGACGAGGCGCCCGATCGCTGAGTAGTTGGTGGCGTCGTACGGCACGTACGTCGCCACCGCCGCGGTATAAAGCGGAGGCGCGCGATTCAGCAGGTTCTGCACCGACAACCCGAGCGTCAGCCCCGAGAAGGCACCAGCATGCTCACCGGTGTCGTAGTCGATCGTGGCGTCCAGCGTGGTGAAGGACGAGGTCTTCTCCTTCACCGGTGCAAAGCGGTTGGTCACGCCGCCGGTGTAGTTGACAAAGCCCGACGCGGTGAGGCCCCCCGACGCCCACACCGCACCGACGCGCCCCTTGATCCTGGACGGATTGAAGACGGTGCCCGCAAGTGTTTGTTCGGGTTGGCCAGTGCTGATCGTCTGCGCACTGTCGAGCCAACTAGCCGATCCGCGCACCGTCAGCTGACTACTGCCAAGATCGAAACGGTACGAACCTGACAGATCGAGGCCCTTGATCCGCTGCCGCGCCGCGTTCACGTATTGGTCGCGGATGATCGCCACCACCTTGCTCGGGTCGTAGGTGCCTCCGGCCAGGTTGTAGAAGCTGTCGTCGTAAACAGCGAGAAGACTCTGTATCTGTTCGGGCGTCGGCGACCGGACCACAAAATCTGCATAAGCTGGATCGCTCAGCGCCTGCTGGTAGTTGAGCGGTACGACCACCCGGTCGGTATAGTCGATGTCAAACCAGGTCAGCTTGGCGTCAAGCCCCGGCAGTGCCTCTGGATGGAAGGCCAGCGAAGTCGTCCAAGTCCGCGCCCGCTCGGGACGCAGTTCGGCGTTGCCGCCATAGGACACCAATGCGGTGGCATCAGCGGGACTGCCGATCGCACCCACTGCAGAGGCGCTGAAGAGATAGGCGATCTTGCTCTCGTAGCGCTGCAGCAGCGTCGGTGCCTTGAACGACTTCCCCCAGGAGGTGTTGAACGTAAAGTCGGTGGTGGGGTCATAGATCACCCCGAATTTCGGTGTGGTCACCCGACCATAGCTGTCATAGTCCTCGCCGCGCACCGCGGCGCTGAATTCCAGACGATGGACACCCGCAATGTCCGAGGATGGCGAGACGAACGGAAGATTGAGTTCGGCGTATACGAACCTGGCACGTTCATCGCCACCGTAAGGGCTGCCGGAAGCCTTCGGCACATACCGGAATTCGTTTGTCCGCGACCCGGCGCCGACAGCCAGACGCGCCTCCCCTCCCCCCAACGGAAACAACGGGCCCTCGGCGCCGATCTCCCAAGAACGACTTTCATTGCAGTAACAGCTCTGGTCGACAAAGTTGCTTCCCGCCGCCGACACGAGATGGCTCTCATAGGCAGTGTCGTCTTTGCCGTACGTTCCGCCGAGAGTGATGGACCAGTCATTACGAAGGGAGAATGCAATACTGGGTGACACCAGGGTGATCGACGTCTGCGGGTTGTAGTAGTAATAGGAACCTGTCTGACCGTAGTACCTGGTCACGTCGCGTTCGGTCCTGAGCGCGTCAAGTCGCAGTTCGGCCACGTCGCCCATTGATTGGTGCACGCTGACAAGGCCACTACGCAAGTCACTTCCGTCGTAAATCGTATACGGATCGACCAGATAACTGGTGTAACTGCGCTGCCGCGTGTAGAGGGGATCCACATCAGCATCCTTGAACGTCGCGATCAATCCGCCGCTCGCCCAGGTGGTGCCGGCGGTTGCTGTGTAGTCGCGCGTCGCCAGGCCGCCGTCCGTCGCGCCACCGTATCGCGCCCCCAGGGTCACCCCGTCGTAGTCGGGCTTCAGAATCACGTTGGCCACGCCGCCCACCGCATCCGAGCCGTAAATGGCCGACGCACCGTCCGGGACGATTTCCAGGCGCTCGACCGCCTCCACAGGGATGGCGCTGATATCCAACGCCTGGTTAAACCCGTCATAGGCCAAACGGCGCCCGTTGAGTAGCGTGAGCGTGGCATCCGGCCCCAGCCCGCGCAGGTTCAAGGCGGAGCCGCCGGTGAAGTTCTGGTTACCGATTCCGCCAGCGGCGCCGATCACCCCAGGATTCTGTCCACCAGAAAAGTTTTGCGGCACGCTGCGGATCACCTCGCCAAGATCCGAGAAACCTTCCTCCTGAATTTGCTCGCTACCGATCGTGATGACTGGCGACGGCGTGGTGCCGCCGCGGATGCGCGTGCCGGTGACGGTGACGGTTTGCAGGTTGGTCGGCTCGAGCTTCTGGTCTGCTTTCTGGCTCGTTGAAGAAACTGGCTTTGCCGAGCGACGCGGTGACTTCGGTGGCCCCTGCTTGATCACCACCGTTCCCGCATCGGTGAATTGATAGGTCAGCCCGGTGCCCTTGAGCAGCACATCAAGCACTGCACGTGGCGATGCCGCGCCGTCGTAGCCGGACGCGGTGCGCCCTTGCACCAGGGATGGGTCGTACAGCACCTGCAGGCCGCTCTGCCCGGTGAACTGGTTGAGCGCCGCCCCCAGCGGACCGCTGGCGATATGGAAGCTTTGCGTGGCGGCAGCAGCCTGGGCGAGTGCGCCCGGGCTTGCCATGGCGGTCGACAATGCAGCGGCCAGCAGTGTGAGGCACAGTCGCTTGCGGCAACGGTGCCTGTTGTTCGATATGTGCATATCCCCTCCCCTTCGAGTTTGTCGTGCCGCGGACCGAGCCGCGTTCCCATGACAAGAACGACGTGGCGAAAGGAAACCCCTAGTCGAAATCGAAATACAGCCTGGCCCGAATGGCACTTACGTAACACCCATTCGTCCCGAGCGTAGGCCAAAACAGAAATCGAAGGACATACCGGCGAGGGGCCGTCCAGGCTTGGCGGCGCTTCGACTTCGCCCGCTGCGCGGACTACGCTCAGCGCGAACAGTTGGGAGTCGGGTTGCCCCTTAAGGATGGTCTGAATAACTCCTTGCCCGTCATTCCAGCGAAAGCTGGAATCCAGCGCCTTCAGTGACTTGCAATGGCACTGGATCCCAGCTTTCGCTGGGATGACGAGTTATTCAGACCATCCTTAAGTTAAGTGCCATTCCAGTCTGGCCCAAATCAACTCGGACCATCTCCGATGATGAGCGTGCAGCGCCTCCCGTTTGGTCGCAGCTCAGTGCTTTTCGACAAGGGACTTTGAAGCGATGCTCATCACCGCCTTGCAAGCGGACATCAACGGCGATACAGGCGAACCTCGCCATTGCCGCGGTCATGTTCGGCGCGAATCGGATAAACGCTCTGCAGTGCGCGCACCAAGGCACTCGTGTTGCCAATGCGGAACTCGCCACTGATCTTGAGTTGCGCCAGCGAAGGATCCGCGATGATCAGGCGATCGGGTCCGTAGCGGTTGGCCTCGGCCACGGCGTCGCCGAGCGGCGTGGACCGGAATACGAGCCGGCCCTGTGTCCAGCCTGCGGCCATGGCTGGATCGGCACGCCCCCTGGTCCAGGCACCATCGCCAGCCACGATCTGTTCGCCAGCCGTCAGTTCGGCCGTGTTGCCGTCGCGTGCAATCGCAACCGCGCCTTCAAGCACCGCGACCACGGTTTGGGCACCGCTGTCGCGCACATCGAAGCGCGTGCCGATATCGGAGATGGTGTTGCCGCCGGCCTGCACCACGAACGGACGATCGGCATCGTGGGTCACCTCGAACATCGCCTCACCCCGGCGCAGCCGTACGCGTCGAGTGTACCGACCGAGATCGACATCAAGCACGGTATCGGTGTTGAGCACGAGCCGGGAGCCGTCCGCCAACACCACGCTGCGTTGTTCGCCATGTGCCGTGGCATAGCTGCTGGCAGAGCTGCCACCAACAAACCACCAGGTGACAAAGCCGGTACACAACACAACTGCTGCAAGCGAAGCGACCGCCAGCCAACGCAGGCGACCGTTGCGGCTGGGAGTGGCTTGTGCAGATCGCCTGGCTTCCTGCCGCCACTGCACAATCTCCGGGTCCTCGGCGAGCTCATCCAGTCCGCTCCATAATTGTTCCGCCCGGGCGTAGGCCTCGGCATGCGTGGTCTGCGCCGTACGCCATGCGTCGAAGTCGTTGCGATCCGCAACCGAGCAATCGCTGGCACGCAGTCGCGCAAGCCAGCGCTCGGCCTGGCGGTGAATTGCCTCCATGTCGTGTTCGTGGCCCATGGTCATTTGAACGTTCTCCCGCGATGTTCCCCTATCGCGCAACGGCAAACAGCAAGCGCATGGGCGATCTGGTTCTCGACGGTGCGTTCGGAAGTGCCAAAACGGCGTGCGATATCGCGATAGCTCAGGCCCTCGAAACGATGCAGCACGAACACCTCACGGCAACGCGGCGGCAACGTACGGATGGCCTGCTTGATCAACCCGAGATCCTGGCGCCCCGCCAGCAGGCGATCCGGCTGAGGCTCGCCCGAGACCAGCTCCTGACCGTCCAGCGGACAGTGATCCTCCCTGTGCTGCACCTTGGCACGCCGCCAGCGATCCGCGACCACGCTGGCAGCCACGTGGAAAAGCAGCGCCCGCACCTCGCCAGCATCGCCAATGCCGCGATAGCGCAGCATGCGCAGGCAGGTTTCCTGCACGGCATCGTCCGCAACATCGGCGCTGCCCAGCTGGCGCTGCAGATGGCGCCGCAAGCCCGGGATCAGATCCTCCAGCAATCCGGCGAACGGTTCATCGTCGGCTGCCGATGTGGCATCCGAAGTCATCCGATCAGCCTGCGCAGGGCCATGACGTAGGGGCAGCATGGTTGCTATGTAGCAGGTCCGGGGATGCAACGGTCAAGTCTCGGTTTTCCCCTATGGCGGAGCTTGTTCGTAGGGCACGTTCTCGGCACGTAGACCTTCAAAACCCATCCTAGTCCAAGTGTTTCTCGTCAAATTCAGCTGCCCGAACGAGTACTACTCCGTGCTGACTTCGCCGACACAGCATCTCTCATCTCTCGCCAATGTACGTATTGCTGCTTCTTGACGGGATTCGAGTCTTCGTATCCCCGCAGCCAGAACTCGAACCAGTCGAGGTTCCGTTCGTAGGCCGCCAGCTTGTGCTTGGGTAGAAACTTGAAGTGCGGCTCATCCGGAAACACGTAGAGTTCAGCTCGATCCTTCTTCAGCAATGGAATGACGTAGTCGAGCGAGAAGAGGTACTCCTGCTCCGGCAGCTGCATCAGCACGGGTACCTTGATCTTCTCCAAGTTGAACATGGGTGACATCGTTTTCCATCGCTGAGGCGTTTCGCTCGGCGAACCCAACTGCCAGAACTTCTTCATCCTTGGGTAGAAGGAGTCGCCATAAAGGCCGAGCAGCTGGTAGAACAAAGGAGACGTCATCGGTGAACTCATCGACGCTGCCGTGAGCAGATTCGAGTTCATCGCGGTCCACAGCGTCACTTCGGCGCCATGGCTGAGGCCGCCCATGCCAACTCTGCTGCGATCTATCTCACCTTCGGATGCCAATAGATCGACCACGCTTCGAACCGCCAACAGGCCGAGGTTATACCGCTCTGCTGCATCGACTCGAATAGGGGCGTAGTTGATGCAGAGTGCGGATATTCCCTGGTCGGCCAGCGTCGCGAGCGGCCATTCGTCACCCGTCCCTCCTCGAAGGAACCCCGTGCAACGGTAGTAGTTCACAAACAAAGGGGGTGCGCGATTGTCTATGCGGCGTGCTGCAAAGAATTGGCCGGTGAAAGTCTGACCTCGCGCGTCTTTCCAACGAAGAAAGCGTGCCGGAGTCGTTGCCGCAATCTCCGCGGCAAGTGCGGCATTCGGCTCGAACAGAACGTGTCGGCGACCGCTTTCCAAATCGATCGCCTCCAACCGCGGCGGCTTATCCGCTTCTGCGGCCACGCACACCAGCGTACTCCTAGAAACGCCGCAGGTGCTCCCTACGTCACGGCCACCATTCAGCAGTCCGTGCAAATGTACGATCTCACGCACTGCATTGGCCGAGGTATCCCATGCGGCAATGGATTGCGCATCCCCTTCGTCGGGATCGGTCACGGTAAACACGACGTCATCGCTGTTCGGCCGCCATTGGATACTGGTTATGGCTTTGTTTCGACAGGTATCCGCCTGGCATCTGAGCAGCGAGCCGGTCTTTCCTGTGACCTGCACGCTCAACTCGCTGTAGGGTTTCTGGATCACCCCTTCATCCGGACCCACGCGCGTCAATCGCGCGACACGATCGCCGTGGGGATCTGCGGCGGACATCCATGGTGCCGACGCGGTCTCGGGTACATCTGACTTCACGCCCTTGCCCCTCGGTACCTCCGATAAAGCGAGATCTCGACGCTCCCCCGTTACAAGATCGAGAGTTTTCCAGCGATCCGGTACTGCCGACAACAGCGGGACGCGCGTCAGCTCGTTGTCACGGAGGCGCTGAGTCGCGAGTCGCCCGTCGATATAGCTTGAACGGAACAGGGGCTGCCCGACGGGTACGGATTCATCGAGACGAACCCCCTTGTTGTATTCGGCCTGTTCGGCCTCCGATACCTGCTCACGCGTCGCGCCCACGCTGTAGTTCAGCGAGTGCCCATCATCACCCAATGAAAAATCCCGCACATCCGCTGGATCGAGAGTCACGGGCTCAGCCCGCGAGCCATCCGATGCAGCACGCCAAACATCCATCTTTCCGTCGATCATGGCCAGGTAGTAGATCCAACGGCCGTCGGCGGACCATACGGCCTTTGCGGGCACCGAAAGACCATACACGTCGTGCACCGCGAACCCCCCATCGCCTACCCGATGAGGGGGTGACGCTCCATCCACGTCCTGCACGTACCACGTGGTATCGAACGTGTTGCGCTCGATCACGGCCCGTTCAAGCCGGAACGCGACCTGATGGCCGTCCGGCGACACCACCGGGCCGCTTAGATCGGCCACCTCCGCCAGTTCTCGCGTCGTGACTCCTTCCGCATGCGAAACACACGCGAGCGAGCTGACTACCAAGCCCAGAACGAACAACTGCTTCGAGAAATTCTCTATAAATAAATTCATCGCACCCTATCCCAAAGTTCGCCGGTACACACCGTCCACGTCTCAAGACATACGCTTCACCAGTGTTTTGAGACGGACACCCCCAGGAAGCGGCCGATGGCGGAGTAGTTGGACGAATCGTAGGGGACGTACGTGGGTGACAGCGTCGTATGCAAAGGCGGCGTTCGGTCGAACAGGTTCTGAGCGAACAGCGCGAGCTCCAATCCCGACCACACGGAATCACCGTCGGGAATGGCGTACCGCAGGGCGGTATCAAAGGTCGTAAAGGATGCCGTCTTCTCCGTGACCTGCGCGGGCAGACGGTTGATAAGGCCTGCGGTGTAGTTGGCGAAGGTCGATACCGTAAACCTCCCCTTGACCCACACGGCACCCACGCGTGCCCTGAACTTGGCCGGGTAGTAGAGGGCTCCCGCGAGTTCCGAGGAAGGCAGGTCCGCCGTCAGTCGCTGCCGGATGTTCAATCGGCTCGCCGAACCGCGAATCGTCAGCCGACTGCTTTGCAGATCGAACCTGTACGAGCCAGAGAGATCGACACCATCGATCCACTGCTTTTTCGCATTGGCGTACTGGCCGTAGCCAATCGCCACAACCTTGCTGGGATCGTAGGCCGCTCCCGTGCTGTTGTAGAATGCATACGAATACTGGGAGAGCAGCTCCGCCTGCTCCTGCAACGTCGGTGCGTAGTTGATGAATTCCGCAAGGCCTGGGTTGCTCAGGCTTTGGGCGAAACCGGTCAGCGGTTGCACCACACGGTCCGCGTAGTCGATATTGAACCAGCTCAGCTCACCCTCCAGCGCCGGCAATGCCGCGGGATGAAACGCCACCGAGACCGTTTGGGTTTTCGCCCGTTCCGGTTCGAGTGGCAAGGCACTCCCGCCCCAAGACATCAGCACCGTCGCATCGGCGGGATAGCCCGAGCCACCAACGGCGCTCGCACTACGCAGGTAGGCGTATTGCGGCTGATACTTCTGATCGAGCGTAGGCGCCTTGAAAGATTTCCCCCACGAGGCCTTTAGAGTGAAGTCCGCGCCCGGGTTGTAGATCAGTCCAAGCTTGGGCGTCGTCACCCTGCCGAAACTGTCGTAGTCCTCGCTACGTACGGCCACAGTGAACGAGAGCCGTTGCGCGTCGACCGGACTCGCGGTTGAGCCGATCAAGGGCAAGTTGACCTCGCCGTACGCGAAATGACTGCCCTCCCTTCCCCCATACCCTTGCCCGGAGAGAAAGGAGCGATTCACGAGCTCGTTCGCCCTGTACCCCACACCAACGGCAAGACGCGCACTGTCGTCCCCCATGGCAAACAGCGGCCCCTCGGCGCTAACTTCGTAGGATCGGCTCTTGTTGCAGTAGCACGAGTTGACGACCAGGCTCGATGCACTACTGCCGGTCGTCACGCTGTAGATCTTCTGGGTGCTGTCGTCCTTACCCCAGGTTCCACCGAGCACCAGTGTCCAGTCGGCCGGGAGCGTCACGTTGATGCTGGGGGCGACGAACGACGTCTTGGTATCCGTCGTGAAGTCGTAGTAGAAGCCTGGATATCCCTGATACATCTGCTGGGTTCTGTTTGTCTGGAGCGCATCCAAACTGACCTCCACAGCATCGCCGAGCGATTGATGCACGCTCAGCAAACCGCTCCGAAGATCACTCCCCGGGTAGAGCGTGTACGGGTCATACATCCTTTCCGTGTAGCTTCGCTGGTCCGCGTAGATCGGGTCCGCCGATGCATTTTTGTAAGTGGCAATCAACCCGCCGCTCGACCATGTCGTACCCGCCGTAGCGGTGTACTCGCGCGTCATCAATCCACCTTCGGTGGCGCCACCGAAACGCGCCCCTACCGTAACTCCTTCGAAGTCGCGTTTGAGGATGACATTGCCCACGCCCGCGACGGCATCGGAACCGTAGATGGCGGACGCACCATCGGCGACGATCTCGACACGATCGACGGCCTCCACGGGGATCGCACTGATATCGATTGCCTGCGCAAAGCTGCTGTACGACATCCGTCGGCCATTAAGCAGGGTCAGCGTGGCATCGGGCCCCAAGCCCCGAAGGTTGAGTCCGCTGCCGCCCGTGCCGTTCTGGTTAGTGACGTTGGAGCTTCCTGTGTTGGCACCCAACACTCCAGGATTCTGGCCGCCTGAATAGTTCTGCGGCATACTGCGAATGACTTCGCCGAGGTCGCTGAAGCCTTCCTCCTGGATGTTCTCCGCGCCGATAGTGATGACCGGCGACGGTGTAGTGCCACCCCGGATTCGGGTGCCGGTAACCGTCACGGTATTCAAGGTCGTTGGTTCGTTTTTTGCACCTCCTGAATTGGCCAACGGCTCTCTTGTTGATGCGCTTCCAGAGGTCCGCGGTTCAGTCGGCGTATAAATCGTCACCGTCTTCGCATTGAGAAACCGGTACCCAAGTCCAGTGCCTTCCAGCAGCTTCTGCAACGTCGCCTCTGGTGACAAACCGGCTGGTGCCCCCTTGGTACGCACACCGTCGGCGATCTTTGAGACATAGACCAGTTGCAGGTGTTCGCGTTGCGCGAAGGCGTTGAGTGCCTGATTCAAGGGCATGGCCGGGATAGCGATGTCGGATGTCGACTGCTGGAAGGGTGCCGCCATTACCGGGGTGGCAACGCCAGCACCGAAGAATGACGCCAGGCAACACATGGTCAGGACGCGCATACGCATGGATCGGTTTCCCCGTTAGAGTTGGTGATACGGCACATCACCGCCAGTCCCCCGACCGGCCTGCTGTGATGCGTTCTCTAGTTACGAGGGTTGGTGCGAAAAACCGGGTACCTCTTTTTTTGATTGGCCGTCTATTCGTATGGTGGCCTCGAAAAACCCTGCTTTAGGCTCGTCATCCCAGCGGCTCTCAACAGCCGAAGGGCTGTTGAGAGCCGCTGGAATGACGGATCTTGGAGGGTTTTCGAGGTCTCCGTGCGGATCGCGCATCATTTATGGTGCCGCTGCGAAACCCGACTGGCGACGACAACCAATTGCTGGCCATGAGTTTCCACATGTACATCCGGCAGGCTGTCGAGGAAGGCAGCGAAGGTGGACACGTCGTGCGCATCGAACGTACCGCTGATGGGCAGCATGGCGATGCGCGGATCGCTCACGCTGATCTGCAGGTTGTTGTAGCGGTTGAACTCCGCCGCCACGGCGGCGATGGCCTGATTCTCGAAGGCGATGTTGCCCTGGGTCCAGGCCGTGGCCCGCTGCACGTCGACCGGGCCTTGCGATTCCACTTGGCCCGAGGCAGCGATACGTGCCTGGTGACCGGCCGTGAGATCGACAATGGGACGACCCTGCGGCGCTGAGTGGTAGCGATCCAGGCCGAACCAGCCGGTGGATGGCGCAGGCACCGCGCGCCATACCTGCACCTGGCCTTCCGCCACGGTGACGGTGGTGTCGGCTTCCTGGCGATAGATGTCGAACGTCGTGCCGATGTCCTTGATGAGCAAGCCATCGACCTGCACGCCAAAGGGCCGTGCCGGATCTTTCGCCACCTCGAAGTAGGCCTGGCCGCGGACAACTTCGACGCGCCGTTGGCGCCGGTCGAAACTGACCGCGATAGTGGAGTCGGAGTTGAGCCGCACGACCGTGTTGTCGGGCAATTGCAGGCTGCGCTGCTCGCCATGGCGGGTGGCATAAGTCTGCAGTTGCGGCCTTGACGCAAACCATTGAAGACCAGCGAACAGGGCAACTGCCGCCAGCACCGACATCGCGATGCCGACTCCCCAGCGAGCGAAGGGGCGGCGCGGCGAGCGGGATGCGCGATGATCGCGGCCAGCCCTCCTCCGGTATTTGCCCGGCGCACGTGCATCGGGCGCGGGCGTGTACGCGGTGCCATCGAACGAAACCACGTGGTCCGCCATGTCGGCCTCTCGCAACAATGGTTGCAGCGGCGTGGTGTTTTGCCGTGCGGCCTCGCCGATATCCCGTGCCATGCCGGCGATGGACAGATATTCGGCCACGTGCACGGGCGAGGCCCGCAGCCAGTGCATGAAGGCCTGTTGCTGCGACGGAGCAAGCTCGCCATCGCGGTGCGCCACGTACCATTCGGCCGCCTGTTCGGCGATGAGGGCGTGCAATTGTTCGTCTGGTGTGCGCATGACGGCTACTCGTACCGGGCCAGGCCGCGGCGGCACAGTGCCAACGCCTTGACGACGTATTTCTTGACCATGTGGGTGGACACTCCCAGTTGTACGGCGATCTCCTCGTAGCTCATGCCGTCGCGGTGCTGCATCAGCATCACCGCCTTGCAGCGGGGCGGAAGCCGATCGAGCATGGCGGCCACCCGCCGCTGGCGAAAATCGCGTTCGGCCTCGTCCTCGGCCGAACCTTGCGGGGCCTCCAGTTCCGGCAGCACCTGCGCGATATCCACGCCGAGGCTGCGGCGCTTTTGCAGCACGGCATGCTCCTTGACGAGGTTGGACGCGACAGTGAACAGGTAGGCTTCGGGATTGGCGATGGGGCTGTCTTCGCCGCCATCGATGCGCAAAAGGCGCACGTAGACCTCCTGCGCCAGATCCTGCGCATCCCAGGGATGCGCCACCCGACGCCGGAAGAAACCATTGAGCGCGGCTTGATGCGTGGTGAACATCAGCGCCCAGAATGTACGTTTGTCAGCCTTCACGTCCCCTCTCGGGTCGGCGGCCGTACAGCGGCTGCCTACACTATAAGAGGGGTGCCGCGGAATATCGGGTACCTGTTTTTTCGCTGCTGGCCCGTCACGGAGTCGTGGTGCAGTTCCCCGAGACGAAGAAAATCATCTCAAAGCGGCTGACGCTTCGACTTCGTGCCAACGCAAGAAGCTGGGGAACCGGGACGATTCGTCTTCTGTGCGTCGCACATGGCTTCCCAGTGCTTGTATTGTTCCGCCTTTGCGGGACTCGGGTCTTCGTACCCTTGCAGCCAGAAGCGGAACCAGTCGAGATTTCGCTCATAGGCGGCCAGCTTGTGCCTGGGCTGGAACTTCTGGTGCGGCTCGTTGGGGAAGACGTATAGGTCAGCGCGATGTTCGCGTATAAGCGGGATCGCGTAATCCAGGGCATGGATGTATTCCTGCTCCGGCATCTGCATCAGGATCGGCGCCTTGATCTTGTCCAGGTTGAGCGTCGGCGAAAGCATTTTCCAGCGCGCGGGCGTCTTGTCCGGCGCACCGAGTTGCCAGAGCTTCTTGAGCCCGCTGAAGAATTGCTCCCCCTTCATGCTGCCCAGAAGGTAGTAGTTGAACGACGTCACGGGGGATGTCACCGATGCTGCGGCCAGCAAGTCTGATTTCATCAGCGCCCACAGGGTCACCTCGCTACCGAAACTGAGGCCGCCCATGCCGACCCGGGTGCGGTCGATCTCGCCTTTCGAAGCCAGCTTCACGACCACGCTCTCGACCGCCGACAGGCCCTGACCATAACGCACGGCCGCATCGATGCGATATGGCGCCGAGTTGATGCAAAGCGCGGAAATCCCGCTCTCGGCCAGCGAGGCCAGTGGCCACTCGTCGCCCACGCCGCCGCGCAGGAATCCGGTGCAGCTGTAGTACGTCACGAACAGTGGGGGAGGCGAATCGCCTTTTTTCCTGGCCGGGAAGAACCAGCCGGTGAATTCCTGGCCGCTCGCGTCCGTCCAGCGCAGCAATCGCGATGGCGCCGATGCCGTCATGTCCCGAGCCAGGGCCGGATTCGGATCGAACAGCACCTGCCGGTGTCCGCTATCCAGGTCGATCCGCTCCAGGCGCGGTGGGCGATCCGCCTCGGCGGCCACGCAGGCGAGTGCTTCGGCTGACACGCCGCAGTCACTCGATCGATCCCGCCCCCCGCTGACCAGGCCACGCGCGTGCACGACCAGCTGGACCTGACCGCTGCCCACGTTCCAGCGGAAAATCGATTGCCCCGTCCCCTCGTGGGGATCGGTCACGGTGAACAGCACCTCGTCGCCACCGGGGCGCCACTGGATGCCGCTGATTGCCTTCTTCGTGCACAGTTCCGACACGCAGCGCACCAGGCGCTTGTCCTTCGGTCCGGAAAGCACGACCAGTTCGACGTCGGGCTTGTACAACAGTCCGTCGCCATGGCCGGTGCGCACCAGGAGCGCGATACGGCCAGTCTGCGGATCGGACGCGAGCTTGAAGGCATCCGGATCCAGTTTCGTAGGCTCCAGGCGGGGAGGCGGTATCTCGGAATCCGCAAGATCTCGCCGCTTCAGCGTCGCCAGGTCGATCGCCTTCCATCGATCCGGCCTGTCGGCAAGCAACGGCGCATGGTCGAACCACACTTTCCCGTAGCGTTGCGTTGCCAGGCGGCCTTCGAGGTTGCCGGAACGGAACAGGTTCTGCCCGAGCGGGACAGTGCTATCGATACGGATCCCGCGATCGTATTCGGCCTGCTCGGCCTCGATCACTTCCTCGCGGGTGGCACCGACGCTGAACTTCAACACCCGGCCATCGGCATCCAGTGCGAAATCGCGGACATTGGCAGCGTCGAGCGTCATGGGCTCCGAGCCGGAGCCATCGACGGCTGCACGCCAGACGTCGATCTTCCCGTCGACCAGCGCCCTGTAGTAGATCCATCGCCCGTCCGGCGACCAAGTGGCGGGAGCGGGCATGGCTTGCCCCGCGGAATCCCTCAACGTCAAGCCTCCGTCCGCCACCCGGCGTGGCGGCGAATCGCCGCCCAGTTCCTGCACGTACCAAATCGTATCGTAGGTATTCCTCTCCACCGAGGCTTGCTCGGTACGGTACGCAACCTTGCTCCCATCCGGCGACACGACTGGATTGCCAATATCGACAACTTCCAACAGGCGCTTGGGTGAGATCGTTTCCGCGTGCGCGGGAACGGAAAAGGCAAGCAATACCGCTCCTGCCGCCAGCAACGTCTTGACGAACGAATGCATTGGTTTCTCCTCGGATCATGCCGACTCGCGGCATGCTCGATGGACCCCGTGGCGCCGGTTGCTTCGCGCCAGGGGCAGACAAGTTCTAATCGTGGAACCGGCTTACCAGCGCTTCGATATCGAAAGGTTCATATAGCGGCCGATCGCCGAATAGTTCGTTTGATCGTAGGGGGGCACGTTGGCAGCAGCGTCGGCAGAAGCCTGCGTATACAACGGCGGCTCCCGGTCGAGCAGGTTGTCGAGCGACAGCGCCAGGTCCAGGTTCGACCAGGCATCGCTACGCTCGCCAGTGTCGTAACGCAGGGTGGCATCCAAGGTCGTGAAAGAAGCGGATTTCACCCCGTCGGTCCTGTTGGTCACGCCGCCCTTGTAGTTGACGAAAGTCGAAGCGGTGAAGCCTCCCCGGTTCCAGACCGCGCCGATACGGCTACTGACTTTCGGCGGATTGAACAGTGTCCCCGACAAATCTGCAGGATCCTGCGTCGGGATGACCTGTTGCCTGCTGTCTAGCCAGGTCGCCGAGCCACGCAGCGTCAATCGTCCCGGACCGGCGTCCAACCCATACGATCCCGTCAGGTCGAAGCCCTTGATCCGCTGCCGGGCCACGTTGGTGAATTGCATGTTGACGATCGCAACCACCTTGTCCGGATCGTAGTCCACGCCCGCATAGTTGGCGAAGCTGGTGGCAGCCGCGATGGCTTTCGCCTGCTCCGCGGCCGTCGGGGAGAAATCGATGAATGCTGCGTAGTCCGGGTTGCTGAACGTCTGCGAGGAATTCGTGATCGGCTGCACCACGCGATCCGTGTAGTCGATGTCGAACCAGGTCAGCTCGGCTTGCAATCCGGGAAGCCTCTCGGGATGGAAGGCCAGCGAAGTGGTCCACGTCCTGGCACGTTCCGGCTTCAGATCGGGATTGCCTCCATAGAGGAGCAACGTGGTGGCATCGGCCGGGTAACCGCTTCCCCCCAGGATCTGCGGGGAATAGAGATACGCGTTCACCTTGTAGTACCGCTGCAAGAGCGTAGGCGCCTTGAAGGACTTGCCCCACGACGCCTTCAAGGTGAAGTCGGCGCTGGGGCCGTAGATCAGGCCGAGCTTGGGGGTCGTGGTGGTTCCGAAACTATCGTAGTCCTCGCCACGCATGGCCCCGGTCAGCAGCAGGCGATGCACGCCGGTCACGCCCTGCTCCGGCCCGATCAGCGGCAAATTGATCTCGGCGTAGGCAAACTTCGCGCTTTCACCGTTTCGCTTCAGACCGTAAGGATCAGCCCCGGGGATGGAGCCTTCCAAAAGGAAATCGTTCTTCCTGTAACCGGTACCGATGGCAAGCCGCGCATCACCGCCCGGAAGGGCGAAAAGCGGGCCTTCGGCGCCCACTTCATAACTCCGGCTTTCGTTGCAGGCACAGATGCTTTCCACGAGCGTGGATACGCCGGTCGCGATGACCCTCTGCGTATGATTCAATTCCGCCTCGTCCTTTCCCCAGGTTCCGCCGACGGACAAGGTCCAGTCTTGCGGCAGCGAAAACTCGATGCCTGGCGAAATGAGCGATGTCGTGGTTTTGTTCGCGATATGGTGGTTGCGCCCGCTCCAGTTGTAATACTGCAGCATCCCGCGCTCGGTCCTGAGTGCATCCAGCCGCAGTTCGACGTTCTCGCCCAGGGCCTGGTGGGCACTAAGCAATCCGCTATGCAGATCACTGCCTGGATACAGCGTCGCCGGCTCGGGAATGTGATCGGTGTAACGGCGCTCGGATGCATAGATAGGGTCGGCGTCGGAGTACTTGTAAGTGGCAATCAGCCCGCCATTCGACCATGTGGTGCCTGCCGTCGCGGTGTACTCGCGCGTCGCCAGACCGCCATGGGCCGCGCTTCCATTGAGCATCCCGACGGACACTCCGTCGAAGTCGCGTTTGAGGATTACGTTCGCCACGCCGCCCACCGCGTCGGAACCGTAGATGGCCGACGCGCCATCAGTGACGATCTCGACCCGCTCCACCGCCTCGATCGGAATGGCACTGATATCGACCGCCTGCACGTAGCCGCCGTAGGTCATGCGCCGGCCATCGAGCAGCGTCAAGGTGGCATCCGGCCCCAGACCGCGGAGGTTGAGTCCCGAACCGCCGGTGATATTCTGGTTGACGTCTCCCGCTCCGGCAATGTTTCCGCTGCCGGCCCCGGGATTCTGCCCCCCCGAAAAGTTCTGCGGGATGCTGCGGATCACCTCGCCAAGGTCGGTGAATCCCTCCTCCCGAATGTTCTCGGCACCGATCGTGATCACCGGCGACGGCGTGGCGCCGCCACGAATGCGGGTACCGGTAACGGTGACGCCTTGCAGCGTGGTCGGCTCAGGCTTCTGGTCGGCTTTCTGGCTCGTTGCAGAAGCGGGCTTCGTCGAGCGAGGTGGAGGATTCGAGGGCGTTTGCTTGACGACCACGGTACCGGTACCCGTTACCTCATAAGTGAGTCCGCTGCCGGCGAGCAGATGCCGCAACGCCGCATCGAGCGAGTAGTGTCCGGCAAGCGCCGGTGCCGTGCGTCCACGCACCAGTTCCGGAGGCACCATGATCTGGCGGTCCGCGGCAAGCGCCAATTGATTGAGTGCCGTGCTCAGTGGCTGGCTGGAGATCGCGTAATCGCGCGAATCGCCAACGTTCTGCGCATGCACCGGCGCGGCCTGTGCCAGGGCGATGGCCAACGACAGCAAACCGAGCGCCGGCAGGCGCCGCAAACCTTTCACTCCTCTCGCCGCTGCGGAACCTCGCTTGCACGCACCCTGTCTCCCAAATGACTTCGACTCGTCGAACATGTGTCCTCCCCCGAAATGATGCTGGCTTGTTAGTACCGGTGCATCCCCACACACCGGTTCATTCGCGGCATCCAGGATGTTCCTGGCATGCCTCGTTATCGAGTAGACGCAGTTGTACTCACTTACCTCACCCTGCTTGCTTCAACCTGGAATGCTCTGACCATGCATGGATATTCCATCGCTCCGCGGACTCCGTGTACTTGGCGGGATTTCTTTCCGTGTGTCGATTCGACGGCAACACGCGCAGCACTTCTGCAAGGCTGCGGCATGGTTTGGTAGACGCAGGCCAACCCGTTTACCTCACCTGCAATCGGGTCGCTTCGTCGCCACTTGCGACACCGCCGGACCACGCGTAGCGTCGCCCCCTATTACCGCATTCCAGCGCCGCCATGCCGGACATTACGACGAATCACATCGCGCCTGGTGAGGAGGATGCCGATGCCGGACAAGGCATCGACCTGCTGGCATGGCGCTATCGAAGCTCGCTGGTGCGCTATTTCCTGCTGCACCTGGGCAGCAGGGAAGATGCCGAGGATCTGACTCAAGAAGTGTTTGTGCGCTTCGCGCAACAGAAATCCACGCAACCGATCGCCAACTTCGAGGCATTCCTGTTCCGCATTGCCGCCAACCTGTTGAGGGATCGTTTCCGCCGCAACAAGACGCATCACGTGCAATCGCACTTCCCCATCGACGAATGCACGAGCGAGCAACTGGGTGAGGCCCCTTCCGAAGAGCGCGTCTACGAAGAGCAGGAGCAACTGCGCGCGTTTCTGCAGGCGCTGGAGGAGTTGCCGCCGAAGTGCCGGGCGGTGTTCCTGCTGCAACGTTACGAGGGCATGAGCTACAGCGCCGTCGCACAGCACCTTGGCGTGAGCGTGAGCGCGGTGGAAAAACACATGATGAAAGCGCTGCTGCATTTTGACGCGCGACTGGACAGGACATGAAGACGGACGAACTACACATTGCGAGCGTGGGCGACCCGGCGCGGCGCGAAGCCGCCGCCTGGTTCGCGCGACTGCGCGCGGATGACGTCAGCGAGCGAGAACGGGAGGAGTTCCAGCACTGGCTGGCGGACAACAGTCGCCATCGTGTGGCCTATGAGCGGCTGGAAGTCCTGTGGTCCAGCCTTGGCGCGCATGCCGATCGGCCCGAGATTGGCAGAGCGTTGCGCGAAAGCGAGCTGCTGCAGAGGCACTCCTCCTGGACGCAAAGGCCACGCCGCCAACAGGCCTCGGCGTGGCTTGCCGCCGCGGCATTGCTGGTCGTGGTGCTTGCCGGCAGTTGGTTCGCGTGGCGCGCGCAACAGGCCGACGTGCGCACCTACGCCACCGGCATCGGCGAGCAGCGCACGCTGATGCTCGAAGACGGCTCGCGCGTCACGATGGATACCGATACGCGGCTATCGGCATCGTTCTCGGCAAAATCGAGACGGCTGGTACTGGAAAAGGGGCGTGCCTTCTTCCATGTGGCCAAGGATGCCGGGCGACCATTCCTGGTGATGGCACAAGGTGGCGTGGTGCGGGCGGTCGGCACCCAGTTCGATGTCTACGAGCACGACGACGTGGTCGAGGTCACCCTGATCGAGGGCCGTGTCGAGGTCACTCCCGAAGGCGGCCCACAAGGTTCCCGCGAACGCCCAACGACCATGACGGCTGGGCAGCGGCTGCTGATGGGCAAGACGTACGCCACGCCCGTCATCGAATCCGCCAACACCGGAACAGCTGTCGCTTGGCTTTCCGGCAAACTGGTGTTCAACGACACACCGCTGTCGGCGGCCCTGACCCAGTTCAACCGGTACACCACCTCCAAAATCGTTATCGGTGATGCCGCAGTCGGGCAACTGCGCGTCAGCGGGGTGTTCCGCGACGACGACAGCCATGCCTTCATCGACGCGTTGCGCAGTTCCTATGGCATATCCATCAGGCACGGCAACGCGGGGGACCTGACACTGTTCTCCGGAAAAGCGGTTCAGCGACATGCTTCCAATGAGTGAGCGACATCTCATCTGATCAACGTCCGCACCGAATCGCGCCTGATCGAAATGCAGAGCGAGGAGTATCTGGCGCTGACGCATCAGGCGGAATGGGCCCCCGACTCGCCGAAGCCAAACGGTTCTGGAGCCCACACGGACAAAGGCCAAGGTGAGATCGGAGTGATCTCACTTGGCACGATTACTTCGCAAAGCCCGCACTTGATTCAGGCGCCTCTGATCAAATTCAGCCGCCCGAACGAGCGCCTTTGAAGCGAGGCAGGGAAGCAGGGTGGGCGGAGCCTGCAGTTGTGCGTATCAGATGATGTAACCGCGTACCCGGGTCGTATTCCAGGCTCTTGATCGCGCGCGACAATGGCGGCGGATCGATATTCAGCAGCTCGGCCGCGCGCGCAAAATACGGATCCTCAGCGACCTAGTTCCGCGCTGGCTCGTAGCGGCGCGACCACCGCCGGATCTCGTCGGCGCTCGCGGCGCGACCATAAATCTCCACCTCATCCATAAGGCCTTCAAAGCCGTCGCCAAGCAGTATCGGGAAGGCATTCAGGCCCATCTTGGCTCGATATGAGTGCTCGCCGACCAGTCGCCCGTCAACGTACAATCGCAAGCTATTTCGATCGTAAGTGACTGCCACATAGTGCCATTGCTCATCAAGCGGAGCCGCAACCAGCGCTCCCGCCGTGTCTGAAGGAGCTTCAGCGCGGTAAAGGTAGTCCTCTCCAGCGTTCACGAACCCGCTCACCAATCCACTTTCATCGAGACCGATCCCGTAGGCGTCGCCTTTGGAAATGATGTTCGATCCTGAAGTGCCCAGCATTGGCTGCCACCGGATAGCATGCTTTCCTGCTACAGCTGCTTTTGGAGCACTTTGAGCCGCAAAATAGGATTTGCCGCCGACAACCTGGAGCGCACGGTATCCAACCAGCAGGTTGGTCATGAAGGGTGTCTTCGGTTCGGCGCGCCAGTTCCCGCCGTCCAAGTCTTCAGATGCAACCCAAATTTGAGTCCGTAATCCGGCCGCGTGACGCTGCTTCAAGCTCTGCGTCATCCACCCGGTAATGCTCGATGCGCCGTCGTCAACTGTATAAGCATAGTGAACTTTTGAGCCTACGATCTGCACCCTGCCAGGGCCTTCACCGAGCGCATTTGTTCTGCCCGTCGTTCGTTGAATTTCTTTGAAACCAGAACCGTCCAAGTTCATTTGTGCAGTATAAAGATGGCTGTAACCCTCAGGAGACAGGTGATAAATCAACATATAAACTTTACCGCCTGAGATGCGAAACGCACCTTGGGCGTTCGGGACCCAAGAGGTCGGGATTTGACGAACTATCCTATAATCCGAGCCATCAAGATCTGAGACACCGAAAGTCAAGTTCTCGTTGTAGTTCTCGGTTTTTGTGCTATCGCTTGTCCAGTTAAATTTGTCGTCTGAATACAGAAAATAAATCTTATCTCCAACGACCTGCATACTTGGGATGTATGAATGCTCCGGTGATAGTGGTACCGAACGAAAATCCGATCCGTCCATATCATACGATCCAAACCAGGGTTTGAGGATGCCAGTCTTATCGCTTTGCCACCATGCGGCATAAATTCTGCCTCCAACGGCTTGGATATTGTATGTCTGTTCTGCACGATAGCCTTCGGTGTTGTGAGTTCTTTGAATTGACTCCCAGTCGGAACCATCAAGGTCTGAGTACGCGGTATAGATCTGCAGTACACCAGTAGAGTCTCGACCGAAATACTGATAGAAGAGCTGACCTCCAGCCGCCACAACTTTTGGTTCAACACCACCCTTTGGTGGAAATGTCCGCTGAACGTCTTTCCAGCCAGCAAGATTTACGTTGACTGAGCCCGTCCAGAGCTGCCAGTCATTCCAGGGACCGCGAAAATTTCCCATACGAGTTGGATTTTCGGCGGACGGCTGGTCTGAATTTGTGGCGAAGTAAATTCGATCTCCGACCACTTGAAAATGTGGGCCGCGCAGGGAGGGATAGGTGCTGGGCGGCACTACAAGGCGGAAGCGGCTTCCCTGGCCCTTGATCCACGTTGCGATGGTGAATTTCCCCCCACGTGCCACACTATCTTCCATCTTGAGGTTCGCGCCGGGAACACGCACGTAGCTGGCACCATCAAAACGGAGAGCGGCCCCATGCACGCCGGCCACCTTATCGACATGTCCTACGATGGTTCCATTCAAGTCGTGCCCAGAGGTGTCCCGAACAACGTCGCCTTCGACACGATCGAACGTGTAGCGAGCAACGAGCCCCTTATCTTGTTGATGCCCTTTACTTGGTTGGGTCGAAGCACTGGCACCTAGTGCGGCAGTACTAATCAAGGTGCACAACATTACGATTGATGCCTTGAGGACCTTCTCGATGCTATAAATCGAAACAGACCTCATAGCCTCACTCCCATATCGGTTTGGCAGTGCGCTGCGTTGTTCATGGCGGCATTACCAATGCTTCGAGACAGACAGGCTGAGATAGCGGCCGATCGCCGAGTAGTTGGTCGAGTCGAACGGCGCATACGTCCGCGACGTGACGACGTACAGGGGCGGCGACCGATCGAGGGCGTTCTGCACCGACAGCTCCAGCGCCACACCTGACCATGCGTCTTTGCGTGCGCCGGTGTCGTAGCGCAGCGTGGCGTCGAAGGTAGTGAATGAGGCGCCCTTGCTACCCTCTGTCGTGTTGGTCACACCGCTCTTGTAGTTGCCGAAAAGCGACGCGGTGAAGCCACCCTGCTGCCACACCGCCCCGATCCGGCTGTTGAGCCTGGCCGGATAGAACAACATACCCGCGAGATCGTAGGCCGGCTGGGCCGATGAAATCTGCTGCGTGCTGTGCAGCCAGCTGGCCGAACCGCGCACCATCAGCCGCCCCGCGGCCAGATCGAACCGGTACGATCCCGACGCGTCCAGGCCCCTGGCCCGTTGCCGAGCGGTGTTCATGAATAGGTTGGGCGCGATCGCGACTACCTTGCTTGGGTCATAAGCCGCCCCGGTTGCATTGTAGAATCGGAAGGTCTGCAGCATCTCCGCCAGCACTGCCGCGGATGGCGCATAACTGATGAACTGCGCAAACGCCGGGTTGCTGAGCGCCTGAGTCGGCACCAGCGGCTGCACGACGCGGTCGGTGTAGTCGACATCGAACCAGGTCAGCTCCGCCTCAAGGGCCGCCAAAGCCTCGGGATGGAACGCGAGCGAGGTACTCCAGGTTCGCGCCTTTTCTGGGCGAAGGTCTGGGTTGCCGCCCGTGAGGTAGAGCACCGTCGCATTGGGCGCGTAGCCGGTGCCGCCCAGCGCGGCCGCAGGGAACAGGTAGGCATCGCGCTCCAGGTATTGCTGCGACAGCGTGGGCACCTTGAACGACTTGCCCCAGGACGTCTTCACCGTGAAGTCCGCGCTGGGGCTGTAGACCAGACCCAACTTGGGTGTGGTGACCCCGCCGAAGCTGTCGTAGTGCTCAGCCCGGACCGCGCCGGTCAAGGCCAACCGTTGCACGCCGGGGACGCCCTGCTCCGGGCCGATCAGCGGCAGATTGAGCTCGGCATAAGCAAAGCGGCTGCCGACGTCCCCGTCGACCTGCGTGTTGCCACTGATCAGGTTTCCATACCGAAAGGCGTTGCTCCTATAGCCGGCACCGACCGCGAGGCGCGCCTCGCCACCGGCCAGTGAGAACAACGGCCCCTCGGCGCCGATCTCGTACTCCCGGCTACGATTGCGGTAGCCTGGGCGCGAGAGCGTCGACGTCCCGGTGGCCGGAGTCACGACCGTGTAATTCACGTCGGTGTTCTCCCGGCCCCAGGTGCCGTCGACCGACAGAGTCCAGTCGCCGGGCAGGAACAGGTCGAGGCTAGGCGAGACCAGCGTGGTGGTCGTCTTCGGCGCGTTGTGTTCGTAGTCGGTGGCATACGCTTGGTCCGTCGATATTTCGCGCTCGGTGCGGAATGTATCCAGCCGGAATTCGCCTATATCTCCCAATGACTGATGCAGGCTGAGCAGGCCGCTTCGCAGGTCGCCCGCCTGATACAGCGTCGACGGGGCATACATGCCCGTGGCGTACGTGCGCTGGCTCGCGTAGATCGGATCGTTGTCGCTCTGCTTCCATGTCGCGATCAGCCCGCCGGTGGACCAGGTGGTACCGCCTGTGGCGGTGTACTCGTGCGTGGTCAATCCACCGTCCGAGGCGACGCCATAACGAGCCCCGACCGTCACGCCATCGAAGTCGCGACGGAGGATCACATTGCCCACGCCGCCCACCGCATCGGAGCCATAGATGGCCGATGCGCCGTCGGCGACGATCTCGATGCGATCCACTGCCTCGACTGGAATGGCGCTGATGTCCACCACCTGGGTGAAGCCGCCGTAGGACATCCGTCGGCCGTTGAGCAGGGTCAACGTCGCGTCCTGGCCGAGGCCGCGCAGGTTCAGGCCCGAGCCACCGGTGATGTTCTGGTTGCCTTGCCCTCCTCCCGTCGCGCCTGCGGCAATGCCAGGGTTCTGACCACCCGCGAAGTTCTGCGGCACGCTGCGGATCACATCGCCGAGATCCGCGAAACCTTCCTCCTGAATCTGCTCGCTGCCGATCGTGATGACCGGCGATGGCGTGCTACCGCCACGGATGCGAGTACCCGTAACGGTGACGCCTTGCAGCGTGGTCGGCTCAGGCTTCTGCTCGGACTTCTCCGTCTGCTTGTGCGCAGACGCGGCAGGTTTTTCCGAAGCTGGTTTGGCCTTGCCTGCCTGCCTGATCACCACCGTGGTGTCGTTGACGAAACCCCACTCCAGGCCGCTGCCCGTCAGCAATTTCTGCAACGCTTCACGCCATGTCTGCTGACCGCTGATGGCCGGCGCCGTCTTGCCACCCACCAGTTCCGGCGAATAGACGATCTGTAGCTTGCTCTGTGTCGCCAGCTGGTTGAGCGCGTCGCCCAGGCTGCCGGCGGTGATGCTGTAGTCCTGCGGTGTCAACGCCACGTCGCGCTGCTGTGCATGGACTGCACTGCCGGCGGCCAGCGCGGCCAGCGCCACAAACAGCCCCACATGCAGGCGATGCCGTGCCAGAGTTCCCCGCTCTGCACGCTTGATGCTGGAATGACCTTTCATGCAATCCCCCATTGGACAGGAACATCGGCCGCCAATAACCGCTGTCGTGCAGCGGACACCGGGCCGTCGTGGACCTGTAATGCAGCAGGGTTGGGGAGACCCTACCTCTGACCACACACGATATGTCGATCCTTGCACGGGATGAGCGCGCGATGCTCCCGAATCACTTGCGGGTCAGCACGATTTCACCGGCGGCCGGACGTTGGCTTGCATCTATCGACCAACCGTATTCCAGCGCCAAGGCGAAGGACTTCTGATCCCCGGCCTTGAACACGCCGCTGATGGGAACGCTCGCCAAAGTGGGATCGCCCAGGCGCAGCTTGGTGCTGGAGTAGCGGTTCATCTCCGCCACCACGGCATCCAGTCGCCACGCCTTCACTACCAGGTTGCCCCCAGTCCAGCCACGCGCACTGGCCAGCTCGCTTTCGGAGACTGTCTGCAGCGCACCGAGTCGGCCTGACGGCTCGATGGCGATGCGCTCGCCCGGTTTCAGCGTGGCCGAGCGGCCAGGACCTCGTGCGCCAGCTGCAACCAATACCTGGCCTTGCAGGAGTGTCACGATGCTGTCGCTCTCCCCGACGCGAACCTGGAAATGGGTACCGGTCGCGGTTACCGAGCCATCGCCGACGTGCACGACGAAGGGCCTTGTCGTGTCATGTTGCACCTCGAAGTCAGCCTGGCCGTGCTGGAGGGTCAGGTGGCGCGTGTGCTTGTCGATCTGTGCGAGCAGTTCGCTGTCCGTATCCAGCACCACCCTGGAACCATCCGCCAGGACGATGGTGCGCTGTTCTCCCAGCGCAGTGGCGTAGCGAATCCCCAGAACGTCCCTGGGCATGAGCGCCCATAGCAATACGGTTGCCGCCAACGCTACCGAGGCCGCAGCTGCCAAAGCGGGCCACCAGCGGCGGTGGTGAGGCCTGTTCAGCCGCACGGCCGGACGCATGGCCTCCTGCAGCGCCGCGGCAATGACGGGGTCCTCGCGCAAGCCGGCACTGCGCTCCCAGACATCCGCGACCTCGCGGTAGGCAGCATCGTGCAGCGGACTGGCGGCGCGCCAGCGGTTGAACGCCGCATGCTCCAGCTCGTTGCAGTCGGGCGCGAGCAATCGCGCGAACCATTGCTGCGCGGCGGCGTGGATTTCGGCAGGGATGGATGTCGTCGTCATGGGTTTCCGTCATCTGCTGCCATGGCAGAACCAGCGCCGGCCAGCAGCATGTACGTCAGGCTGGTCTCCCGTCACGAATGCCTGTGCACGATATCTACAATGCATCAGCGTTCCCCGACCCCACCCTGCTGCACAGCGCCGCCAGCGCCTTCGTCATGTGCTTCTCGACGGTTTTCACGGAAATGTCGCAGTGGCTGGCGATCTGCGCATAGGTCATGCCCTGCATGCGGCTGAGCAGGTACACCTGTCGACAACGTATGGGCAGCGACATGACCGCATCGCGCAACCACGCCTGCTGCTGCTCGCGATCGATCAGCTCTTCCTGCGTCGGCTCCGCAGAGGCCAGCTCCACATCGTCCAGCGATACCTGCCGGCTGACCCGGCGAACGCTGCCGCGGCGAAACTGTTCGTTGGCCACGTTGATGGCGATGCGATAGAGCAATGGTTTCCACGACGCGTCCGGCTCGGTCTCGCGATAGCGCATCAGGCGCATCAGGCTTTCCTGGGCGGCATCCTTGGCATCTTCCTCGTTGGCAACGCGCAGGCGCAGGAAGTGCAACAGGCCGCCGTAATGCTCGCGCGAGAAGATCTCGAAGCTGCGCATCCGCTCATGCGGCTCATCCTCCGTCACCGGCAGGTCTCGTGGCATTTCCAGGAAACTGTCGAAACCATGGGCCATGCCAGGCATCACCACCTACCATCCGTCAACGATCTATATCCCAGCGACCAGTGCCGTGCAAGATGTACTGACCAAGGGGCAATAGAGTTGAGATGCGCTGGCTCCGGAATACCCTACCTCGTCGGGGCAAACTCCCGGGATTCAGTAGTGAATGAGGTCGCCAATAAATGACGGAGCGGCCGCTGGCCGGGAGCGCACCATACCTGGTTCGCTCGTCTGCGACGAGCGAATTGAAGGTCACAGCGATCCTCCTCGCACAAAGACCTTGAAAGCTCAACCTGATGCATGCGTTTCCGATCGAACTCAGCCGCCCGAACGTCCGCCACTCCGTACTGGTCCGGCCGACACCGCGTCCCTCATCTCTTGCCAATGCGCATATTGCTGTTTCTTGGCGGGGTTCGGGTCTTCGTACTCCTGCAGCCAGAAGCGGAACCAATCGACATTGCGCTCGTACACGGCCAGCTTGTGCCTCGGCTGGAACTTGATATGGGCTTCGTCTGGGAACACGTAAATGTCCGCTTGGTGTCTGCGCTCCAGCGGTAGCGCATAGTCCAAGGCCATCCGATATTCCTGCTCGATCATCTGGAACAGGATTGGCGCCCGGATCCTGTCGAGCTGATACACGGGCGAAATTTCCCTCCACCGTTTAGGTGTTTCGTCTGGTGCGCCAAGCTGCCACGTTTCCCGAAGGTTGGAACGGAAGGCACCCCGCAAGCTGTTGAAAAGATAATAGGTTGGCGTCACTGAAATACTGCTGACGGACGCAGCGCTCACCACATCCGAATGCGCCAACGTCCATAATGTCACCTCGCTTCCATAGCTGAGCCCGCCCATCCCGACACGGGATGGATCAATACGCCCCTCCGTCGACAGGAGCTTCACGACGCTCTCGACGGCCGCCCGTCCCTGGTCGTAACGCGCCACGGGGTCAAGGCGATACTCCGGGATCGCGTTGATGCACAGCGCCGAAATGCCATCCTCGGCCAGGGTGGCAAGCGGCCACTCGTTACCCAGCCCGCCGCGCAGAAACCCGTAGCAGTTGTAGAAAGTCACGAACAACGGCGGTGGATGACCGGTGCTATCTCCGCGCGCCTCGAATAACTGGCCGGTGAACTCCCGTCCCTGCTTGTCCTTCCAGCGAATCAGCCTTGCCGGTACCGTGGCTGCGATATCTGCTCCCAGCTTCTTGTTCGGCTCGAACAGTATCCGCTGATGGCCGCTCTTCACATCGATCGCCTCGAGACGTGGCGGATGGTCGGCTTCGGCCGCGACGCACACCAGCGTGTCGGACGACAGCGCGCAGGGGATGTCCCAGTAGCGCTGGCTTCCGCTGACAAGCCCGTCGGAAAGGACGATCGGCCGCACCGTACCCGTGACGACATTCCACCCGTAGATCGACTGCGCCTTGTCGTTGTCGGTGGCCGTGAACAGGACCTCGTCGCTCCCAGGGCGCCACTGGATATCCGCGATATATCTGTGGTGGCACAGCTTGGTCATGCAACGGATCGGACGCGAAGCGTGCCTGTCCGGCAGCATGGCCAGCTCGACATACCGGCTCACCGCCAGCCCTTTGTCCTTGTGCCCAGACAGCAGCACGGCGATACGTCCATCGTCTGGGTTCTGGGCAATCTTGGTCGGCGACGCCGGGAGATCCGGCGAAAGATTGGCCGCCTTTAGCGGGTGCGCCGGCAGTTCCGCAGCAGACAGGTCCCGAGTTGTCATCGTTGCCAGGTCGACGGTCTTCCAACGGTCCGGCACTTTCGCCAGCAATGGCCCGGTCGAGAACCAATCGCCGAGGAACTTCTGTGTGGTCGGTCGCCCATTGAGCTTGCTCGATCGGAACAACCCGGCAGCGATATCCACCGTGTCGTCGATGTGGATGCCGTGATCGTACTCGGACTCTTCCGCATTGCTGACCTCTTCCCGTGTCGCGCCAACGCTGTACTTCAGCATCCGGCCATCGTCGCTCAGCACGAATTCCCGTACATCCGCCGGGTCCGACGTCACCGAGCAAGTCCCGGAGCCATCCGTTGCCGCGCGCCAGACGGAGACGCGGTCATTGAAGAGGGCGCGGTAGTAGATCCACTTTCTATCCGGCGACCAGACGGCCGGCGATGGCAGCACGAGCCCGGTGACGTACTCGCGCAACGGCACACCTCCATCCGCTATACGGAGCGGCGGCGATTTCCCATCCAAGGCTTGCACGTACCATCTGGTGTCGTACGTGTTGCGTATGATCGATGCTTGCTCGGTCCGGAACGCCACGTATCGCCCGTCGGGCGAGATCACCGGGTTGCCCAGGTCGGTCACCTCCAGCAGGCGCCGCGGCGAGATCGTTTCCGCGTGTAGCAGCCCAACGACAGCCACGGCCAGTAAGAGTGCAAGCACCGAAACCCAATGCGTGCGACGCTTCCTGGTCGAAGTATCCAGATACATGCGAGTCCCAACGGCCTCCCATAGGGTCAGCCAATGAAAACGTTTCATGCCCTCCTACCAGCGTTTGGAAACCGAGACGCTGACGAAGCGTCCGATCGCCGAGTAGTTGGTGGCGTCATACGGCACGTACGTCGCCGTCGCCGCGGTATAAAGTGGAGGCGCGCGATTCAGCAGGTTCTGCACCGATAATCCGAGCGTCAACCCCGAGAAGACACCAGCACGCTCACCGACGCCGTAGTTGATCGTGGTGTCCACCGTGGTGAACGATGCGGTCTTCTCTGTCACTGGCGCGAAGCGGTTGGTTACCCCACTGGTGTAGTTGACAAAACCCGACGCGCTGAGTCCCCCACATGTCCAAACCGCACCGATGCGGCCATTGAGCTTGGCCGGATTGAAGACGGTACCTGCGAGTGTTTGTTCGGGCTGTCCGGCGCTGGTCGTCTGCGCACTGTCGAGCCAACTGGCCGATCCGCGCACCACCAACTGACCGCTGCCAAGACCAAAGCGGTACGAACCTGACAGATCAAGACCCTTGATCCGCTGCCGTGCCGCGTTCACGTACTGGTCGTAGACGATTGCCACCACCTTGCCCGGGTCATAGGCCGCACCGGACAGGTTGTAGAAGGCACTGTTGTAGACCGCGAGAAAATCCTGAATCTGTTCGGGCGTCGGCGACGGGTCCACGAAGTCCGCATAGGCCGGGTTGCTCAACGCCTGCTGGTAGACGACCGGTTGGACCACCCGGTCGGTGTAGTCGATGTCGAACCAGGTCAGCTCGGCGTCAAGCCCCGGCAGAGCTTCCGGATGCAGGGCTAGTGACGCTGTCCAAGTGCGTGCCCGCTCGGCTCGCAGGTCGGCGTTGCCACCATAGGACTCCAAGACGGTGGCATCGGCGGGACTGCCGCTTGCGCCCACCGCGGACGCGCTCCACAGATAGGCGTCCTTGCTCTCGTAGCGCTGCAGCAGCGTCGGTGCCTTGAACGACTTTCCCCACGAGGCCTTGAGCGTGAAGTCGGCGGTAGGGTCGTAGATCACCCCGAATTTCGGCGTGGTTACCCGACCGAAGCTGTCGTAGTCCTCGCCACGCATCGCGGCGCTGAATTCCAGGCGATGGATGCCCGGGACACCCAAGGAAGGCGAGACGAACGGAAGATCAAGCTCCGCGTAGGCGAACCGAACACTTTCGTCGCCACCGAAAGGGCTGCCTGAAACCTTCGGCAGATCATGAAATTCATACTTCCGCCCCCCAGCCCCAATGGCCAAACGCGCGTCCCCTCCCCAGACCGGGAATAGCGGGCCTTCGGCGCCGATTTCCGAGCTGCGGCTTTTGTTGTTGTAGTAGTCCCGAGTGACCAGGACACTCCCCGCCGCCGACACGAGATGACGCGAATAGATGTCATCGTCCTTGCCGTACGCCCCGCTCAAGGTGAGGGACCAGTCATGGGGAAGGGAAAACGCGATGCTGGGCGACACCAGAGTGATCGACGGCTCCATGCTGTAGCGGTAGTGGGAACCCGGCTGACTGGGGACGTACTGCGTTATGTCCCGCTCGGTCCTGAGCGCGTCAAGTCGCAATTCGGCCACGTCGCCCATCGACTGATGAACGCTGACCAGGCCACTGCGCGAGTCGCTGCCGTTGTAAATCGTATATGGGTCGCTGAGATACTCGGTGTAATTGCGCTGGCGCGTGTAGATGGGATCGACATCGGTATCTTCGAAAGTTGCAATCAACCCCCCGCTCGCCCAGGTGGTACCAGCGGCTGCGGTGTACTCGCGCGTCGCCAACCCGCCTTCGGTTGCGCCGCCGTAGCGCGCTCCCAAGGCAACCCCGTCGTAGTCGGGCTTCAGGATCACGTTGGCCACCCCGCCTACCGCATCCGAGCCGTAGATGGCCGACGCACCGTCCGGAACAATCTCCAGGCGCTCGACCGCCTCGACGGGAATGGCGCTGATGTCCACGCCCTGGGAAAACCCGTCATAGGCCAGGCGGCGTCCGTTGAGCAGTGTCAACGATGCGTCGGCGCCCAGCCCGCGTAGATTCAAAGAGGAGCCGCCAGTGAGATCCTGGTTGCCGATGCCGCTGGCGGCACCGATCACCCCCGGATTCTGTCCCCCATTGAAGTTCTGCGGCACGCTGCGGATTACTTCGCCGAGGTCGGCGAAACCTTCCTGCTGGATCTGCTCGCTGCCGATGGTTATGACTGGCGATGGCGTGCTGCCGCCACGGATGCGCGTGCCGGTAACGGTGACGCTTTGCAGCGTGGTCGGCTCAGGCTTCTGCTCGAGTTTCTCCTTCTGCTTGTGCGGAGACGTGGCAGGTTCTTCCCGAGCTGGCTCGGCCTTACCGGACTGCCTAATCACGACCGTGGTGTCGTTGACCAAACCCCACTCCAGGCCGTTACCCGTCAGCAGTTTCTGCAACGCTTCACGCCACGTCTGCTGGCCGCTGACAGCCGGCGCCGTCTTGCCGCGCACCAGTTCCGACGGGTAGATGATCTGCACCTTGCTCTGGCTGGCGAGTTGGTCGAGCGCATTGGCCAGATCGCCTGCGGAAATCACGTAGACCTGCGGCGCATCGTTGCGCTGCGCCCAGGCCGGCGCGGTACAAGTCACCAGCGCCAGCAACAACGCGCCGCACAGCGTGCGACACCTCTGTGCCGAACGCTGGCCGCCAACGTTTCCCTTCGGTGCCTTCATCGAATCTCCCCCGTATCAGGTTGTGGTGTGCGTCCACCCTGATGCGGCGGACGTGCTGGACTCCTGATCTGCTGATGCGTGCGGGGATGAAATCCCTACCTATGCCGGAAAGCGATCTACTTGCGGGAACCTCGAAAAACCCTCAAGCGCCCGTCGTTCCAGCGGCTCTCAACAGCCGAAGGGCTGGTCAAGCTGGAACCCAGTGCCCTAGAGGTTCAAGGGCCTGGAGGCGCTGGATCCCAGCGTTCGCTGGGATGACGAGCGTGAAACAGGGCTAATCGGGTCTACTTGCGCCGAAGCACAATCTCGCCCGGCGTGTGGCGGTCGATGCGGATGGGCCAGCCGTATTCCAGCGACAGCAGGAACGAGTGCTGGTCGCTGGCTTTGAAGCTGCCGCTGATTGGCAAGGTGCCCAGGCTGGGGTCGCCCAGGCGCACTGGAACACTGGCATAGCGATTCATTTCCGCTACCAGGCGCGCCAGCGGCCATTCGCGCACGACCAGCATGCCTTCGGTCCAGCCGCGAGCCCTGGCCAGTTCGGTATCCGCCAGACGTTCGGGCGTACCAAGCCGGCCATCCGACTGGATGGCGACGCGTTCACCGGCATGCAGCGTCACCTGCTCGGGGGCGCTCGTCGTTGCGTCGCTGGCCACCACGACCCGCCCTTCCAGCAGGGTGACCGTGTCGATCCCGGCCGCCGCCCGCACCTGGAACTGCGTGCCGGTAGCAGTGACGGTGCCGTCGCCGACGTGCACGACGAACGGCCGTGCCGTGTCATGGCGCACCTGGAAATCGGCCTGTCCGTGCAGCAGCGTCAGCCGGCGCTCGTGCTTGCCGTATTGCACTTGCAGGTCGCTGTTCGTGTCGAGCACGACATGGGAACCGTCATCCAAGGCAAGCGTGCGCTGCTCGCCCGTCGCGGTGGCGTATGTGATTGCCGGCACGTTCCCCAACTTCTGCCACGCGTAGTAGCCAACGCCGATCGCCAACACGAGGCAGGCGGCCATCGCCAACGCCGGCGTTGCACGCTGCCGCCATGAGCGTTCGGGTGGCAAACAGCGCGCCTGGTGCAGCAGGTGCGCCAGGCTCGGATCGGTGCCAAGCGAGGCGCTGCGCTGCCAGACGTCTTCCACCATGCGATAGGCGACATCGTGCGTCGGCTCGGCGATGCGCCAGCGCTCGAAGGCTTCGCGCTCGTCCGCGCTGCAGTCGCTCGACCGCAGACGCAGCAACCAGTGCTGCGCGGCATTGCGGACCTCGGGTTGGATGTTGCCGCCGGTCATCGGATTCCGTCCATGCGGGTATTCATGTAGATGCACCGGATTCCCAAACCCCTGCCTTGTCGCACAACGCAGCCAGCGCGGTGGCCAGGTGTTTTTCGACCGTCTTCACGGAAATACCGCACCTGCGCGCGACCTCGCCCTGGCTCAAGCCGTCGATCCGCACCAGCACGAACACCTGTCGGCAGCGTGGCGGCAGCGACAGCATGGCTTCGCGCAGCCACGCCTGCTCCTGCGCATGTTGAATCGCCAAGTCGAGCGGCGGCGCAGGGTCCGCCAGCTCGATCGTTTCCACCTGCACGTTGTGCTTGTCCCGATGCGACTGGCTGCGCCGGTATTGCTCGTTGAGCAGGTTGCGGGCGATGCGGTAGAGCAGCGGCCGCCATGCCTCGGCCGGCTCAGTATCGCGATAGCGGAACAGCCGCGTCAGGCTCTCCTGCGCGATGTCGCGAGCGTCTTCCTCGCCGGTGCGCAGGCGCAGGAACTTCAATAACGGGGGGTGTTGCTCGCGCAGGAACGCGTCGAAACCGTGCAGGCGATCGCGCGGCTCTTCGTCCACGGAGAAGTCCCGTGGCATTTCCATGAGGCTGTCGTACCCGTGGGCCATCTGGCGCTGCTGCCTGTCCTCGACGAGCGAATCTTTACCCCACTGGCCGGTGCTGCGCAACGCATTCGCTTCAGGATGCCAGCGACTGCCGGAAGGCCATCTATATACAGATGCGCGAGTATCTGGAATCCCTACCTTTTGTGCGTTGCGAATGAACAGGCCGATGGCGGGTACCGACATGGACAAACCCCATCCATTGCGTTACGGCATGAGCGTGCGCGTCAGTCACGCGTCCAGCGTGCCGGCCCGCTCTGCTGTCGACCAGCGAACGAACGCTGCAGGGAACGTCGGAAAACCCTGCTCCCAGCTCGTCATCCCAGCGAAACCTCACTGCTGTCCGGAATATTTTCGGACACGCATTCACCACGCGCCACTGCTTGCTGTTGAGCTTTTTCAATAGCCACCACCCCCAGCTTCAAGGCTCCGAAAACCTCCCTGTCGTCATTCCGGCGAAGGCCGGAATCGCATTTCAACAGTGCGGTGAGTCATCGCGATGGCAATGGCATCCGATCGCGCGGTGAATGTGTGTGATGGCCTTCTTCGCCATTCAAAAGCGATGACTCGCTGCGCTCGCCCCTCGGGGCCAGCCTTCGGCTGTTCAACGCTCGCAAGGCTCGCTTTTGTCCGGCCTTCGCCGGAATGATGGCAGGGGCAAGCGGGTATTTCGAGCCGAGGCGGCGGGCTATAGATCGCCCCACGTTGCACCGCAACGTTTTCGACGCTACGGCACGGATTTATTCCGGACAGCAGTGAGCGAAAGCGGGAATCCAGTGTGGCCGTTGGGCGAAAGGCACTGGATTCCAGCTTTCGCTGGAATGACGTTCAGTGGGAGGTTTTTCGAAGTTCCCTACTACAACGTCCGCATGATATCGCCGCGCTCGCCCATTGCACGCGAGGTGCGCTCCGCCTCCGGTCGCAACATCCAGCACGCGCCATGGCCCTTCTCCGGAATGCATTCGCGGAGAGCCTCTTCTCGACGTTGAAGAACGAACTTGTCCGTGATCATGCCTATGCCGCGCGCAATGCGGCAAAGATGGCCATCGTCAGTTACATCGAGGGCTTCTACAACCGCAAACGGCCGCATCGAACACTGGGCTATCGAACGCCAACGGTTGTGGATGACGAAGCCATGAGTTCTTGATTGGCGTGCCCGAAAAAAGCCGCGCGACCTCGTTCCGTCCCCTTCAGCAGGCTTTCTTGCAGAAGGCAAGCGGAGGTCGCCCAAGTCTGTGCACTTTCCGGCGTGCGAGAGGCCGATCCTTTCCATGACGCCAAATCCTTGTACCATCCCACTGAGGAGGCAACCATCCGCAGACATGGAGTTGAGCTATGGATGCGATCCACTCCAAGAGTGTATTCGTGTACGGACAGGTCAAACGCGCCCTGCGATCAGGGCGCTACGCACCCGGGCGGCGGATC
>Ga0134126_10000605_pt1 | contig 45439 bp, 32 predicted proteins | sample KB31752_FD_96881 | JGI IMG/M metagenome (GOLD analysis project Ga0134126, IMG submission 96881) | Terrestrial soil microbial communities with excess Nitrogen fertilizer from Kellogg Biological Station, Michigan, USA - KB3-175-2 | ecosystem: Environmental > Terrestrial > Soil > Unclassified ...
AGCATGGGCTTACTGCCATGTTCCCAATGGCTCAACAACAGATATGACGGAAGCGATTGAGAAACAGGTGGAGCGTTTTGCTCCCGGCTTCAGGGATTGTATTCTCGCACGTCATGTAATGAACACACAAGAGGTGGAAGCATACAATTCCAATTATATTGGTGGAGATATCAATGGAGGCGCGGCTTCGTTAAGCCAGATTTTTACCAGGCCGGTTTTACGGCTTTCTCCTTACCGGACTTCTGCGAAAGGAATTTATATTTGTTCCTCATCAACTCCGCCGGGCGGCGGCGTACACGGCATTTGCGGGTATTATGCGGCAAGACGTGCATTAAAAGATGTGTTTGATATAAGCCTTCCGTGGTTGTAAACGTCTGTGGGACTTTATTCCAGGTCTGTCATTATTAGATTTTTGATTGCTTTCGGTTCAATTCCCTTCAAACGCAATTTTTTATAATAGGCATGGGGAAGAGGTCTATTTTCGTGTATTCATTCGCGTGAAATGACATTAAACAGGAAATTGAATTATTTGTTGGCTTACTGTAAGCACCGTTTAGCAATATTTTCTTATCATATTCTCCATGGCTGAAATATCGAAAGGTTTGGAAAGGAAGTCATTAGCGCCGGCTGCTTTCGCCAAATCACTAATATTGTTATTGGCTGAAAAATAAATAACAGGAATTTTTTGCAGGGTTTTATTTGCTTTCAATTGTTTTGTAGCATCTATTCCGCTTACATCAGGAAGCCAATTATCCATAAAAATAATGTCCGGCATAAATTCTGAAACCTGCTTTTCAATATTATTGGAAGTTTTAGAGGTCTTAATTTCACATCCCATTTCTTCTAAAATTATCGTACACAATTCTAACAGCTCCTCATTATCGTCAAAAATAAATACTCGTTTCGGTTGCTCCATTCCTGATTTTTTTTGGTTAAAAAACTTTTTATAAACTACCTAATTGATTGATATAATCTGCCATTTCCTCGACCTGCAGCACTTTGTCTATATTTACATTCATTTCGGCCTGCGCCGGCATGTAGGATACGGCGGCGGATTCAGGATGTTGAATTATCACCCTTCCTCCATTCTTTTTTACTGCTTTTAATCCTTCAACGCCATCATTATTTGAACCTGATAATAAAAGGCAAACCAGATTGTCATTATACACGTCCGAAGCACTTTGAAAAGTGACATCTATTGAAGGCCTGGAATAATTTACTTTTTCTGAGCAATCCAACGAAAAGGTATGATTTTTTTCTATCAATAAATGATAATCAGAAGGAGCTAAGTAGATTTTATCGTCATCAATATTTTCTTTTTCATCCACTTCTTTTACGGTCAATTTTGATCGTGATGCCAGGAGACTCGTCAGCAGGTGGTCTGCGCCAGGTTTTCTATGCAGCACAATAATGATAGGAAAACCAGTAGGAGGATCCAGCGATGGCAATACTTTTAACAGCACATCCAGGCTACCTGCTGATCCTCCAATAAAAAGCGCACCGCATTTTTTTGTTACATTATTTTCCTCCATATCTTTTCAGGTTCTAATCTCTTATACTTTTTTGAAATTAAAGAGAAATTTAAAGTTTCTTTACTTCCCAGGGCTAAATAACCTAAATTTTCCAGGCTGCTATCAAATAGTTCAAATGCTTTTTCCTGTAAGGGTCTGTCAAAATAGATGATCACATTCCTGCACAAGATTAATTGAAATTCATTAAACGAATTTTCTGAGGCCAGGTTGTGTGTAGAAAAAATAATTTTAGTTTTTAAACTACTGTCGAACTTTGCCAAAGAGTAGTTAGCAGTATAATACTCAGAAAAGTTTCCGGTTCCACCGGATGCAATATAATTTTCCGAATATTGTTTCATTTTATTAAGGGGAATTATTGCCTGTGCCGCTTTTTCTAAAACAGCAGCGTTGATATCTGTAGCGTATATCAAAGATTTATTCAGGAGATTCAATTCATGTAAAAGGATAGAAACGGAATAAGCTTCTTCGCCTGTACTGCATCCCGCAATCCAGATGCGGATAAATGAATAGGTTCCGAGCCTTGGCAATACGTCATTCCTTAGCGCTCTGTAGAATTCAGGATCCCTGAACATTTGCGTCACGTTAATAGTTACCTGTTCGAGAAATCTTGTAAAATAACCCGCATCTGTGCGAATCTTATACCTAAACTCGGCAAAGCTCACGAAGCCATCCAGTGAATACAACCGTACGATCCTTCTTTTTAAGGACGCTCTTGAATACCCTGTAAAGTCATAACCGTAAATTTCCAGCGTATCTGAAAGAAGTGTCTCAATCTGTTCGTCAAGTTCATCTGATGTGTTCAAAATAGATTAGATTAGCCTGTTTAATAAGTCTACCAATTCGTCAAGGTTGATTGGTTTTGACACATAACCGTTTGCGCCTGCTTCAAGGCATCTGTCCCTGTCGCCAACCATAGCCTGCGCTGTGACGGCAATGACCGGGATGCTTTTGAGACTTTCATTTCCCCGGATTTTACCAATCGCTTCATAGCCGTCCATTTCGGGCATCATCATGTCCATCAGCACCACACCTACATTATTATCTTTTGACAGCATTTCAAGACCTTCTTTTGCGCTAATTGCGGATAAGCATTGATAACCTTTTGATTTTAAAACCGCTGAAAGCGCAAAAATATTATTGCTGTCATCATCAATAATAAGAATTTTTTTCATAGAAATATTGGTTATAGTTTGTCGTAGAGCCACACTCTTAATAATGAAATTAGCTGATCAACATCTACTGGTTTTGAAATATAATCAGATGCTCCCGCAGCAATGCATTTTTCTCTGTCACCCATCATTGCTTTCGCAGTTACAGCGAGCACAGGTGTCCTTTTGTATTTTTCCATTTTTCTTATTTCACGAATACTTTCGTATCCATCCATTTCCGGCATCATCATGTCCATGAGTATTGCATCTACATTGTTGTTTTCTTTCAGGATCTGAAGCGCTTCTTTGCCATTAGTAGCTGTTAGCACTTTCATGAGATGCGTTTCCAATGCTTTGGTGAGAGAAAAAATATTCCTCACATCATCGTCCGCTATTAAAACGGTCTTTCCTTTTATCACGTTCCTCAGTTCCGATATTTTTTCATAGGAATCAACAGCTTGATTTTTTTTGCTGTTTTCTTCTACCAGGTGCAAAAACAATCCCGCTTCATCTAAAATGCGCTGGTAGGAATAAGCGGTTTTTACTATGATGGAATCGGCATATTTTTTTATGCGGGCTTCCTCACCTGCTGAAAGATTTTTACCGGTAAAAACGATGATAGGAAGATTTTCCAGTCCCTGAATTTCCTTGATAGTTTCAAGGGTTTCATAAGCGATTTTATTGGGCACCCCCATGTCGAGGATGACGCAGTCTATTTCATGTCTTTTTAATGTGTCAACACTCTGGCTTATGTTGCTGGCTATTTCGGTAGTAATATTGTTGGTGCCAAGAAAATATCTTAATGCTTTTGCATGCTGGTTATTTTCTTCTACAATAAGTACTTTTTTCGGTGAACGACTTAGTGCGTGTTCCAATTTCTTGAAAATTTCCTGCATTTGTTCTAAAGCAAACGGCTTGTCAATGAAATCTACCGCACCTTTCAATAAACTTTCCTTTTTAAATTTCAATGAAGACATGATGTGAACCGGTATAGGTCTTGTTTCGGGGTTAGACTTTAACGCTTCCATCACTTGCCATCCATCCATTACAGGCAATTGAATGTCCAGGAGAATCGCCCTGGGTTTAAAATGGTTTGCAAACTCAATGCCTGTGTCGCCGCGAACGGCCACTATACCTTTGTAATTTTTTTTCCGTGAAAAATCTAATAAAATTTTGGCAAAAGAAGTGTCGTCTTCTATTATCAAAATAACCTTATCGTCTTTGGATATATGGTCCCGATCATCTTCAATCGTATTTGGAATGTGATTAACAATAAACCTTTTTTGTTGCTCTGCTGTTGTCGCATCATAAGTTGGGACAACTTTTTCGTGGTCATTTTTTAAAGGCGCATTTAACGCATTATTCATATTAACCGGTAAGCTTAAAATAAATTCACTGCCAACGCCTTCGTTGCTTTTTAATTCTATTTTACCCCCCAGCAATAAGGAAAGTTCGCGGCTAATCGATAACCCTAATCCTGTTCCTCCAAATTTTCTCCTGGTAGATCCATCCGCCTGTTGAAAAGCCTCAAATACCAGTTTCTGTTTATCTTTTGAAATGCCGATTCCTGTGTCTTCTACTTTAAAAAATACATTTTCTCCGGCGTTATCAGCTGAAATATTCATAGATACATAGCCCGTTGATGTAAATTTCATGGCATTGGAAAGCAGGTTTTTTAATATTTGTTCCAGGCGCATTTTATCAGTTTGCAACGTCTCGATACCTCCTTCAATATTTACTTTAAATTCCAGGTTTTTATTTTTGGCAACCGGTAAAAAAAGAGAATTCATATCTGTTACAATTTCATGCAGAGATACTGTAGCGACCTCAAGGGTCATTTTGCCGGCTTCTATTTTCGAGAGATCCAATATCTCGTCGATCAGGCTGAGCAAGCCTTGCCCCGAACTTTGCATTACTTCCGCGTATTCCACATATTGTTTATCAAGTTCTTTACTGTCTGTCATCAGCCTCGAAAGAAGCAAAATGGAATTTAAGGGCGTGCGCAATTCATGCGACATGTTAGCCAGGAATTCAGACTTATACTTTGTGCTCTGTTCCAGTTCTTTTGACTTTTGTTGAATGTCAGCATTGCGTTCTTCTATTAATTTATTTTTTTCCTCGAGCAGGTTTGTCCTTTCTTCCAATTCCTGGTTGCTTTGCAATAATTCTTCCTGCTGTACTCTTAATTCCTCTTCGGAAGCCTGTACTTTTTGAGTTTGCGCCTCAAGTTCAGCATTGATGCTTTCCAGTTCGCTATGTTGGGTTAGTAATTCTTCTGTTTGTGCCTGGGTTTCTTCTAAAAGTTCCTGCAATTTTTTCCGGTTTTGTACTCCATAAAAAGCGAGTCCGATGTTAGCGGTGATACTTTTTAAAAATTCCAATTCCAATGGTGTGTATTCATGTAGCGCCCCTAATTCTAAAACGCCTATTGCAATTTTGTTCCTGGTAAGTGTCATTGCTACTATATTGCGTGGCTTTGTTTTTCCGGCTGCGTAGCTAATTGTGGCTTCACTTTCAGGAATGTCTTTTAGAAGTATTTGCCGTCCTGATGAAAAACATTGACCGGGTATACCTTCACCTGGTTTTAAAACAGGCTTCTTTTCGTTCTCGGACAGGGAATAGCTTCCTGCAAGATGCAATAAGTTATCTTCATCTAAAATGTATAAAGCCGCAACCTGGCTTTCGGTACGGTCTATAATGTTTTCCAGGATATCCGAAGCAAGGGTTGCCGGGTCTTTCTCACCCACTATAGTATCATTTACAATTGCAATTGCCGATTGGAGCCATTCTTTTTCGGCCAATAAAGTAAAAGAATTTTGCAAGGAATCTGCCATGCCTTTGAGTGGACGGGCTAAACCGCCAAGGCTATCTCTTGCTTCATCATCTAATGTGATGTTATAATCTCCTTCAGAAATTTGCGATACTAATTTTTCTATCGCATCAATTCGTTTTACAGATCTTTCATTCTTATTTCTCAGTTCATCTTCTAATCTTACCTTTTCATTGAAATCAAAAGATACCTTACGATAGAAAAATAAAGTAATGCCGAAGGCCAAAAGAGCCGCTAGAATAATCAGGGACGGAGTAATACTTGCTAAACTTTTAAGACTGGCCGTGCGTATTTCCAATAGACGCCTTTCTTCATCTTGCATACTATTAATCACGGCTCTGACATCGTCCATATAGGTTTTACCTTTGAGTAAATCTTCATTGCTTACTGTTCCATTGACTTTTTTGTTTTTTAAGTTTTCATCCAAAACCTCCATTCTTTTTTCAACGTCGAATCTCAATTTTTCTAAATTTTCTTTTTGTAAAGTACTATTGCCGATTTCGGGTGCAATCGTATTAAAATTTTCAGCAATTTTTTCTTTTGCCTCATTATACGGGGTCAGGAATGAAGGATCGCCGGTAAGGATAAATCCCCGCTGCCCGGTTTCAGCATCTTTTAGTATTGATAGAAAAGAATTAAGGTTGTCTATGGTTTGGTGGCTTTGTCTCACCATCCTGGAACTCTGAATTAAATTAGTGATACTGATATAAGAAGCAGTAGAACTGATTAAAAGCAAGACTAAGGAAAGACCCAATCCAAAAAGTAAGTTGCGTTTCATTGTTAATCTCATAGAATAAAAAATTATTTTTTGTCCGTTGATGGATGTATTGGAATATAAAAATAGAATTCGGAACCTTCGCCTTGTTTACTAACCACACCGATAGTACCGTTGTGCCCTTTTATTACATTTTCACAGATAAATAATCCAAGGCCCAGGCCCTGGAACCGGTGGGATGTTTCTTCTACCCGGTAGAATTTATTAAAAACTTTTTGCTGGTGTTCTTTTGACATACCGATACCAAAATCTTTTACTGAAAAATAAATTTTGTCATCGCAAAGATTCACGAAGGTTTGAATTTCTTTAGTACCCGGCGAATATTTTATCGCATTGGTGATAAAATTAAGAATTACTTGTTCTATGCGCATTTCATCACCAAAAATATTCTGGCCTGCCAGTCCATTTCTTACAATTTTAAAATCAGGATAAGCTTGTTCCATCACATCAAGGATGTTATCTAACAAATTATCAAACGAAAAATAGTTTAGATTGAATTTTAATCTGCCACTTTCAATTTTAGAAATATCCAAGAGATCTGCTACCAGGACATTTAATTTTTCTACCTGCTGCTGTACTTTATTTAACCGGGTTTTTACAGTAGCGGCGTCAGATTGATCAATGCTTCTTTCCAACACCTGTAGGTATCCTTTGATACTGGTAAGCGGTGTTTTTAATTCATGGCTTACAATACTTATAAATTCATCTTTTTTCCGCTCGGCATCTTTCCTGAATTCTATTTCTTCAAGCAATGAATTTTGCATGTTGTTGAGCTTTTGGTTTTGCTCGTAAATTTTGTAAAAGGTTTTTACTTTCAATAAAAGAACATCTATATCCACCGGCTTCGTAATATAGTCAAGACCTCCTGAAGAATAACCCTTTGTGATGTATTTGATATCGGTGTTCACCGCAGAAAGGAATATGATGGCAGTATCTTTTGCTTTGCTGTATCCGGAGATAGCTTCCGCTACCTCAAACCCATCCATACCTGGCATCTGAACGTCGAGTATTATTAATATATAGGATTTCTTAAGTACTTTTTTAAGCGCCTCTTGTCCGGAAGATGCTGTGTCAACAATGAAATGATTTATTTCAAGAACTTCCTTTAATGAAATAATATTCTGAGGCGAATCATCAACAATTAGGATCATTTATTAAAAATAATTAAAGAGAATTTTTTGAGAAATCTTTTGGGGATACACTTATTTAAATTGGCAATGAAGATATTTAATAAAATGAAATTTCGAAAATAATTGATTTTTTTTTAAAAAATTTCCATTGATAATTTCCTTGTCACAGGAGTTACTATTTTCGTTTAGCCATCGGCGTTATTACGAAATAACCTGGAACGATCTTATTTCAACCTGCGTTGATGCATAAAAGGTCAGGCTTTGAATTAATTGGGACAAACAAATGATTCTAATTTGGACAGTTGTCATCAAATCGTTGAACTTTTTGTTTCGTAGGTTTACCAAAAAATTATGTAAAAAACATGACTTTTTTAAAAATTAATTTGATTAAAGTCCCATTAAGAATTGATAAAATAATCTCAATCTTGTTTAGATCGTTTACCTACTTTTGTCTTATAAATACGGATGTAAAAAATAAATCAGGCTGCTTGAATATATTTATTTTTTATCCGGATGAAGTATCAGTTTTTAGGAATATGCTCTGCAATGAAGAATCTTAATTGATCATAAGAAAAGAATCGTTACACGTTTGTGAAGAAGGCTATGTCCATTCTCAATTTTATTTCAACGTTTTCAATGGAGCAAGAATAAGAAGAATAGGCTTTGCGGCTCTAACATTTTTTCAATATGTAGGCTATTTGGAGGGTGATAAAATAACCGTTTAGTTGATGAAGTATATCCCCTGATTGTTTGTGTTTTTTGCAGCCTGAGGTTCCTGACAACAGATTGCTCATTCAGGCGGAAATTTCAGCTCATGAGCTATCTTTTTCTTTGTTGCTACGGGTTACTCAATTCGTATTATTAAGATTCAGGCTGACGTTATTAGCAGGTACAATGGCATTTTAGCAGGGTTAATATATAATGTTTTTTGATTTTCAATTTGTAAGCATTTTAAACAAGCAAATTAGAGAAGAAAAAAATATTTTATGCAACCGATTGCTTTTACAAAAAAAACATATAATTTGCGGTCGAATTCATTCGTGACAAGTGCTTGATAAACTAAAATAACAATTTAAACGCATGTTGTTGATGTAAAATTTTAAATTAAACTAATTTAAAATGTAATCGGTTTCTTAAATTCTAAATATTGCGTAATTGTTGGTTTGCCCTTTGAGTGGCATAAGCAATGTGTTGAGTTTTTTCGGGGGGAAACGCCAGGACTATGAGATTTGAACTCATGAATGCTTAAAATATTATCTAACGATTCTTATGACCATTATTCAAAATCGATTGGTTAGAAAAAATTCCTTAATAGCAAGTAAAAATTATATTGCCGTTGCTCTATTGCAATTCTGCGGGGCATTTCAAACGACTGCCATTTTGCGAACGGGATGTGGTATCGATAGCAATCAAAAGATAACTTTGAAACAATTTGCTGGCTACATAGAAAATGGATGGCCTGTCGCAATTTTGCACAAGACGTTACAAGGCCGCCTGTATGTGCCCGGTTAGTAAATAAATGATAGTCTTCGGTTACAACCAGTTGTTAGAGAAAGAACACGTTTTATTTTTTCAAAAATCAATCAAACAAATTTTTAACACATAAATCAATCACTTGTTATGAGAAAGAACATTTTAGCAGGGAAATGGAAAGCATTGACATGGGTTGTGATTTCCTTTTTTTGTGCTATACAGGGTGTTGCCCAGCAAACTTCCCGAATGATAGAAGGAAACATTACTTCAAGTGTTACCGGCTCTCCGATTATTGGCGCCACAGTTACCATAAAAAGCAACCGGAAAGCAGTAACTACTAATGAGAACGGAACCTATACTATTTTGGCAAAAACAGGAGAGACTCTTGTTGTTAGTTTTGTAGGATATAAGACTAAAGAAGCAACTGTGACTGACGGAGTCAATAAAATAAATTTTCAGTTATCTGAAGATTTTAGCCATTTGCAGGATATAGTGGTCATCGGTTATGGCACACAAAAAAAAGAGGATGTAAATGGGGCAATATCTTCCGTTACGGCTGCACAAATTGCCAATATACCACAACCTACGGTTGACCAAATGCTGCAAGGCAAAGCAGCAGGGGTAACTGTTACTGCTAATTCCGGGCAGCCTGGCTCAGCCATTTCAGTTCATATTCGGGGTATTACATCTTTTAGTGGAAGTGAGCCATTGTATGTTATTGACGGCGTAGCTATCGATGGCAATGCTCCTTCGCAGGCATCCACAAACGACGGAATTTTTGGCGGCCTTTCTCCTGTTATACAGGAGCAAAAGCCCAGTGTGCTCGCCAGTCTTAACCCTAATGATATTGCTTCAATAGACATATTGAAAGATGCTTCTGCTACTGCCATATATGGTAGTCGTGGTGCCAACGGGGTAGTTATTATTACAACAAAAAAAGGAAGGGCTGGTAATTCAAAAATTAGTTACAATGGTTGGTACGGCGTTCAAGAACAAGGCAAGTTTTTAGATATGATGAATCTGCCTCAATATGCAGCCTATGAAAACAAACTCGCTAATTTATTTGGGCAAACCCCCCGGGTTGAATTCGCCGACCCAAGCAAATTAGGTCCTGGCACCAACTGGCAGGATGCTATATTTCGCCGTGCTCCTGAATCGAGCCATTCACTTTCGTTTTCCGGCTCTAACGAAAAAACTGATTATTATCTTTCCGGAGGCTATTATCAACAGGATGGTACTATTATAGGTTCCGATTTTAAGCGCTATTCTTTTCATGCAAGCGTCAACTCCCAGGTAAAAGAATGGTTTAAAGTAGGAACAAGCGTTTCCGCCAACCAAAATAAGGCTAATACTGTGTTGGGAAATAATTACGGTATCATTTACAGTGCACTGTTACAGGCTCCTGATGTACCTGTTTACAATGCCGACGGCACTTTTGCGGGGCCAGCTATTAATTCAAGCGGCCAGGCAGAAGGAGGATTAAATCCACTTCAACGGGCATTGACTGTTACCAATTATTTAATAAGAAGCAATATTCAGGGAAGTCTTTATGGCGATATTAAATTTTTCAAAGATTTGACGCTGCATTCAGAAATTGACGGAAACTTTGATTGGGGCGCAGCAAAAATATTCAATCCTACCTACGCATACGGAGCTCCTGGTTTTGCACCTGCTTTCACAAACACATTAGCTGTCCTGGAAGAAAATAACAATTTTGATAGTTACTGGAACTGGCTTGAGCATTTGAATTACAATCATACTTTTGGTGGAAAGCACGTGGTACAAGCACTGGTCGGGCATGAAGTATGGGAATCTGCTTACGATGGAATTATTGCGAGTACGAAAGGATTTACCGCCGGTAATACCATTCAAACTTTAAATTTAGGCACCCAATCTTCGAATACCTTAAATGAGCCTAAGGGCAGTACTTCAATGGAATCATGGATTGCACGCGTTATTTATACTTTTGATGATAAGTATAGCATAACCGCCACGGGCCGCAGCGACCGTTCTTCCAATTTTGCACCGGGACATCAGGTGGGTTATTTTCCGGGTGTAGCCGTCTCATGGAGATTATCGCAAGAACCTTTTATGGCTAAATTAGATAATACGGTTAGCAATCTTAAAATCAGGTTGGGGTATGGTACCACCGGTAATTCTAACACCAATGGTCAGTACAAGTATGGTTCGGCAATTAATCCTGTAGTTACGGGAATAGGTACAGGATTTAGTTTCGCTAATTTCAATAATCCTGCCCTGACCTGGGAAACAGCGATTCAGCAAAATGCAGGTTTGGATTTCAGTTTAATTCACAATCGCATTGATGCTTCTTTTGATATTTATAAGAAAACTTCCAAAAATTTCCTTTTCCAACAGCCCCTGCCAGCTTTTCTTGGAGGTGGTACAGCTGAATACTCAAGCGCTGCTGTTGTGCAGCCACCATGGGTGAATGCGGGACAAATTCAAAATATCGGCTTTGAATTTAGTATTACCAGCCGTAATATTGTTAAGAAAGATTTTACCTGGACAAGTAACGTAATATTCTCCCATTATAATAATAAGGTCATTTCACTGAATGGATTTCCTGAAATAGACGGTATCATCTCTACAGGCTTCGGTCCACAAATTTACGCTACGAGAACTGTAGCTGGCGGACCGGTAGGAGAGTTTTATGGTTATAAAGTAGCAGGGATTATTTCAACCCAGCAGCAGTTGGCAGATTTAGCGCAGAACCCGCAGAATGTGATTGGCCAACCCGAGCAGGTTAGCAGCGACCGATCGCTATCCAATGGGATTTATTTAGGTGATATTCTATATGCAGGTAATGATGGGAAAGGTGGTCCAAACCAGCAATATAATTTAGGCAGCCCTAACCCTGATTTCACTTATAGTATCACAAATAATTTTACCTACAAAAATTTTAACCTGTCATTATTTCTCAATGGATCTTATGGTGGTAAGATATTAAACGCCGTCTCTTTTCAATCAATGGGTGAGTATGGTTTATACATGAACCAAAGAGCAGATGCTGCGAACTTTTGGACGCCCGAAAATCCGAACTCAAAGATTCCTGCGCCGAGAGCATCATTTGGAAATAATAACCTCGTTATGTCCGACAGGTTCCTGGAAAGTGCTTCATTTTTAAGAATACAAAACGTTCAGCTGGGGTACAATTTGCCGGAAAAGTGGACAAGACATGTGGCGATGACACATTTAAGAGTGTACGTAGGTGGCCAGAATTTATATGTTTTTACAAAATACACTGGTCTGGATCCGGAAGTAGGTATGCTCAACCAAAATCCGATTTTCGCCAACATAGATTATGGCAGGTATCCTTCACCCAGGGTAGTTACTTTCGGGATAAATGCTGAATTCTGATTACACAATTCATTAAAATAATCAAAAATGAAAATAAAATATTTAATAAGTCTGGCCGCTTTAGTTGCAATTGCCTCGCTCTCAAGTTGCAACAAAGATTTTTTTAACCGTCCGCCTGAAAATGCCGTTACTGTGGGCACTTATTATCAAACAACTGCCCAGGTTCAGTCAAGCACCAACATATTATATGCCGCGCCATGGTTTGGCTTCAACGGAAAAGCTTTTTTAGCAATGGGGGACTTACAAAGTGGCAACGCTATTTGTTATGCGGGAACAGATGGTTCGTTTGATGCTTTTGGCGCTTTTGGAGCCGGCAGCTCCACACAAACTGTTCAAAGTGCATGGAATTCTCTTTATACGGTAATTGCTCAGGCAAATGCCTTGTTAAACAATTTACCTTCAGCGGCGTCGGGTGTATCGGTATCGGTTGTTAATAATGCTTTGGGAGAAGCACATCTGATGAGGGCGGCAGCGTACTTTTATTTAGTACGTCTTTTTGGTAATGTCCCTATTATTACAGATCCTACTCCGTTCGTTAACACTTTTTCTACGGTTCCTACAAATCCTGTGACGGATGTTTATAAATTTATAACAATGGATTTACAATATGCCGAAGCTAATTGTACACCGGGCGTCGCAAGCTCCGGCCATGTGTCAAGCGGCTCAGCATCAGGGCTGTTAGCTAAAGTGTATTTATATCAACAGAAATATGATAGTGCCCAGATTGAAGCGGAAAAAGTAATTAATAGTGGTGAATTTGGTTTGGTGGGTCTAGATGCTGCGGGAAGTTATGTTCAAATGTTTGAATTAGCGGGGAATAATAATAAAGAATCAATGATTGCTTTGCAGTGGACATCTAACGGAGGATACGGATTTGGCAACCAACTACAGTCAGTAATTGCACCCAATACTAATATTACGGGTACCGGTGATGGCTGGGGCGAGTTAGGCCCAAGCCTTGATTTACAAAATGCTTTCGTTAATGAGGGAGATACCATCAGACGTCACGGATGCATCATGGTAAATGGCGATTTTTATCCTGAAATCCATAAAAGCAGCGGTGGGTATCCAGTTAGCCGTATTGATGTTGGTAATGGAGCAGTTAATGCCCAGGGAACCGGCGCGGGTATGAAAAAATATGTAGTAGGAACGCCTGATGACAATGGTGGACTATCCGCATTTCAGGCTACGTCTAATAATACTTATATTCTCCGTTATGCAGACATGTATTTGATTGCAGCAGAAGCTATTTTAGGAAAGCAAGCCGGCGTTCAACCGGGTACAGGTATTGATACAAATGCTGTTTGTACTGATCCCAATGCGCTGAGTTATATTAATAAAATACGCCAAAGAGCAGGCGTACCTCCATTAACTGTTAGTTTTACCTACAAACAGTTGCTTAACGAAAGAAGATTGGAATTTGCAATTGAAGGTGATCACTGGTATGACTTACAACGAATAGATGGATTTAACAATCCTCATCATCCTGTTGCTACAAATATTATTAATAACCAGGACAGGCGTACTGTTAATATTGATAATAATACCGGGCAGATAACAAGCTACAATTCGGGCCGCAGTTTTACCTTAACCGATGCCAATTTTATATTGCCTTATCCGGCTACAGAAACTACGGCTGATCCTGCTTTATTGCAATCACCTGTGCCATACAAGTTTTAACTTATAATGATAAACTATATGAAAAAGATTTTTTTTAAATTGACTAATATCAATTGGCTTTTTGCAGGGATATTGATAGTTGCAATATCTGCATCCTGCAAAAAATATAATTCCCTGAGCTTTACTCCAGGCGATGGAGCGCCGGTTATTAGTTCTGTTCATACCTGGAGTAAAACAGATACGACTGTGTATTACGATACTGTAATAGCTTACAATTCCAGCGGCAATCCGGTTCAGTCGCTTGTTGCAAGATCAAATGCTATTGTTCCATTTGATTCGACTACTGCAGCAGGTTACCTCAGTAATTTTTATATTATTTATGGGTCTAATTTAGGCAGTGCAACCAGTATAACCTTTAATGGATACAACGCTTATTTTAACAGGGCACTAATAACCGATAATTCAATTGTTGTCCAGGTGCCTTCAAAAACACCCTATTTGGGAAGCCAGGCAAACGATAGCCTTGTCGTTACAACATTGCATGGCAAAGCATATTATAAATTTGCAATACTGCCACCTCCGCCAAGCCCTTCCAGTTATTCCAATTTTAATTTTTCGGCAGGTTCCCAGATTACTTTATCGGGGGTTGGTTTTGCCAGTGTAACATCGGTAACGTTAAATGGCGTAAATGCGCAGACCGGAACAACCTCAATCGTCAGTCAAAATGATTCAGTATTGGTTCTGCAATTTGATGCAACCGCAGCAACAAGGGGAACATTGGTATTTAACTATGATGCGGCAGGAACGTCTCTAACAGCAAATGGCACGCAGGAACTCGTCGATTTGGATAATGCTTATCAAATTTTTACAGATGATTATGGGCCTTCCTGGGGTAGTTGGTCCTGGGGAGCAGCGGGTCCCAGCAATGCTAAAGTAAAGTCGGGAACAACTTCTTTTGGTGCTTCTTTTGGTGCCAACAGTTGGTGGATTGACGGATTCAGGTCAGGAGGGGGTGGTGCTACTGATGGGCTCCAATATTCACCGGATTATAAGTATTTGTCATTCTGGGTTTACGGAGGTACTGCCGACGAGAAAATATATATAGAATGGGGAAACGAAGGTTTCGCCAATGGCGGCGCTAATGAAATAAATGAGTATGATGTTCCACCAGGTGTTTGGACGTACTATAAAATACCCATCAGTGCTTTATTATGGAACACAGGCAATACCAACTGGGCCGCTAATAGCTCGCAATATCTCAATACAGTAGCATTCTTTATGAATAGTAATAGTGTAGCTGAACAAATCTATTTCGATGACGTCATTTTGATTAAATAAATCGTAAGGATAATACCAGTGGTTGGCATAAGGTTTTGTTTTCACAAACCTTTGAGTGGCTATAGCTTGCCTGTCTTATAGCAATTTGTAAAAATCAATTTTCGGGATTTTTTTACCTAATTGAATATTATAAGAAGGCAAACCCTGTTAGGGATAAAAAGGAACTATAATCTGCTTAAGATAATTTATGGGAGACACAGTAAAAGAACAAAAATTTAAAATTTTGATTCTGTTTTTTTTATGCTCATTTGCAGCGTGTAAAAAAAATAGTTCAACACCGGCTCAGACTGGGAATACAGGAAATAATAATCCGGTAAAAGTTGATTCAACCTATAATCCTGTTGATCCTTCTACTCCGGTTACAGTTGGGTTTTTCGGGAGTGCCTGGATGCCAAGAACATTTACCCCGCCGGAAACGCTTTCAGGAACTGTCGCAACAGCAGCAGTCACAGATTCATTAACTATAAACGTAAATGACGTGCTGGTAAAAGTGCCTCCTTATGTTTTTGGGAATAATTCTAATCTTTGGTCAGGGCAGATGGTAAACCAACCAGCGCTGATGCAATATCTCAAAGACCTGTCTCCAAATATTATTCGCGGACCTGCCGGTAGCGTAAGTGATATTTATTTTTGGAATGGCACTGATGCCAATCCATCACCTTCCGATGCGCCTGCAAATCTTCTTAACGCAAGTGGCGTTTCGGGTGCTGCCGGATATTGGTATGGTGGCAACACCGCATCTTGGACTTTTAGCCTTGATAATTATTATAACTTATTATCACAGACAAATAGTACAGGGATTCTTACTGTAAACTATGGCTATGCAAGATATGGAACAAGTGCTGACCCTGTAGCTGCCGCCGCACACCTCGCTGCAGATTGGGTACGCCACGATAACGGAAAAACAAAATACTGGGAAATAGGTAATGAAAGTTATGGCAACTGGGAAGCCGGTTATAATATAGACCAGGCGCAAAATAAAGACGGTCAGCCGGCGATTATTACCGGCGCTTTATATGGCACGCACTTTAAAGTTTTTGCAGATTCAATGAGAGTTGCGGCTCAGCAAACCGGCACTACAATTTATATCGGCGCCACATTATACCAGGAAGCGCCTTATTCCGGCGCTTATACCGCTATTCAAACATGGAACCAGGGTGTTTTACAGAACGCAGGCAACGATGCTGACTTTTTCATTGTGCATGATTATTTCACGGCTTATCAAACCAATTCATCTGTATCAGATATTTTAAATACGGCTACTACAGTTCCCGCTTCAGTAATGTCTTATGTGACGCAACAAATAACAGCAGCAGGTGTGCCGTTAAAACCAATAGCGCTCACCGAATGGAATATACAGGCAACGGGTTCCAAACAAAACGTATCTTATATTGCGGGTATTCATGCGGCCAAAACGATCGGTGCTATTATTAAAAATCAATTTGGAGAAGCAAGCCGATGGGACATTGCCAATGGTTACGACAAGGGCGATGATCAGGGTATGTTTAATATAGGAGATGAGCCGGGTGCTCCGTTGTGGAATCCACGTCCTTCATTTTTTTATTTGTATTATTTTCAGAAATTTTTTGGTGACAGGATGGTGCATGATACATTAAAAAGCGCTAATAATGATATTACCACTTATTCATCCACTTTTTCATCAGGGCAGGCCGGAACGGTAATTATCAATTCAGGTGTAACAAATCATATTTTATCAATCGATTATCAGCACTTTCCTGCCGGCAGTAAATATTACTGGTACGTTCTTACCGGTGGAACCGATAATGTACCTTTTTCAGGCCAGGTTTTTGTCAACGGAACCGGACCTTCAACAGCAACCGGCGGTCCTCTTAATTATGCCTCAATCAAGGCATATTCAGCTCCACTGAATGGGACTATAAAGATTGTTATACCAGCCTTAAGTGTGGTTTACCTGGTGTCAGATAAAAAATAGTACTGGTACTATTTTGCAAATAATTAGAATAACAAAAAGACGGGTGATTCTTGTTGGTTGTTTTGCATTTGATCATTAACGAATGAATAAAATAGTTTGGTGAATGAAATCGCTGCTATAATGATTTTCTTAATCGTATTATTATTTCCTTTTAAAGAAAAAATAAAAAATCCCGGCCTTTATTTCAGCATTTTACCTGCATCGCAAACCGCCATCGATTTCAAAAACATTGTTGTGGAAAATGAATCCACCAATATGTTTGTGAAAGAATATACTTGCATGGGCGGGCGGAACGGGTATAGACGATTTTAACAGGGATAGGTTACCAGAGTTTTTTTTCCGGAAACCAGGTGAGTTCTAAACTTTACCCCAAATAGAAATATCAATAAATTGTTTGTTTACTGCTGTAACTTGCTTATGAAATTTTACATCTTTTGTAATAGTTAAAACTTTTTTTTATGATAAAATTTAGATTGAAAGTTCATAGAATGTTGCTGGTAGCAACTTTAGTACTATCAGTAAACTATTGTTGCACCGCCCAGGTTAAGTCTTATAAGAGAACTGACTTTGGGATAAGCTGCCAACTAATCAATGGCGTAATGAATATCTATTTATTAAAAGATGATATGGTAGAAGTGAAATACACCTCGCTTCAAAATATCGCTCCTAAACATTCGCTTGTGGTTTTACCTGTTAACTCTTATTTGAAAAACTATAAGATTGCAGGCAATAAGGATGAAATTACTATCACTACTTCGAAGCTTAAGATTACAATAAGCAAGCATACTAACGCTATTGCTTACACGGATTTGAAAGGCAATGTCATTCTTGCGGAAGCTGATGCTTACAATAAAGTAATGCGTGATACCACAGTTGCCGGTATCAAAACATACAGTTGCGCCACAACTTTTAAATCACCAAAAGAGGAAGGTTTGTACGGGCTGGGGTGCCATCCGGAAGATTCTCTTTCTATTAATTACAAAGGCCGCAACCAGGATTTGGCGATTAAATATCTCACCGGCGCTATACCGGTTTTGTTATCTACTAATGGTTATGGTTTGATGTTTGATAATTATGCAGCGTCAAAATTTTATGGTGATGAAAATGACAACACGCAATACACTTATGTTTCCGAAAGTGGTAAGATGGTCGATTATTATTTTTTCTACGGGCCATCGTTCGATCATATCATTGATCTGTATAGAGGCATCACCGGAAAAGCGCCTATGTATCCGCGTTGGGCATTTGGATTGTTTCAATCGCAGGACAGGTATAAAACACAGGAGGAAGTTTTAAGTGCAGCCGCAGGTTATCGCGATAATCACATTCCGGTTGATGCTATTGTACAGGATTGGTTTTACTGGTCGCCGCTTCCTATTGGTTCGCATGTGATGTACCCCGCGCGATATCCAAATCCCAAAGCAATGGTCGATCAGTTGCACAAAGAAAACATTCATGCGATGATTTCTATCTGGCCATGTTTTGGCAAAGGAACCAACGATTATAATGCTTTGGACAAAGCCGGTTATTTAACCGACATCACCTGGAACAATTTTTTTGTACATACCTACGATACTTATTATGATGCGCACAATCCCGGTGCGAGAGAAATGTATTGGGACCAGGCAAGGGATAGTTTAATCAAACGCTATGGCTGGGATGCCTGGTGGGTGGATCAGTGTGAGCCCGATACCGAAGATCCCAACACTCGCAAGAAAAGTAATTTTTATACCGGAAAAGGAATTGATTATTTCAATACTTATTCACTGGAACATACAAAAGGGATTTATGAAAAATGGCGGAGAGATATTCCGGGCAAACGTATTTTTTTATTAGCGCGCCAGGCTTTTGCCGGGCAACAGCGAAATGGCGCTACACTCTGGTCTTCTGACATTTCATGCACCTTTCATGATTTTAAAGACCAGGTGCCACAGGCTATCAACACTTGTTCATCCGGAATTCCCTACTGGACTTCAGACATTGGGGGATATATGGACAGGACCAATGCAACAGGCATACCCGACTGTACGACTCCTTATTTCAGAGAGCTTTTTACAAGATGGTTTCAGTTCGGTACGTTCTGCCCGATCATGAGAATTCATGGAAAGGGTGAAAGGGCTTTGTTTTCTAAGAATTGGGATGAAAGCACCAGGAGTATTTTATTAAATTATGATAATTTGCGCTATCGTTTGCTGCCTTACATTTATTCTTTGTCGTCAGAGATTACAATGAAGAATTATACCCTGATGCGTTCATTGGCTTTTGATTTCAGGACTGATAAGAATGTTTATTCTATTCCTGACCAATACATGTTTGGTCCGGCGTTTATGGTAAATCCTGTAACAGATCAACACGCTACATCAAGAGAAGTGTATTTACCTGAAGGTGTTGAATGGTATGATTTCTGGACAGGAAAAAAATATGACGGCGGCCGGAAAATAAATGCAAACGCACCGATAGAAACCATTCCATTATTTGTAAAAGCAGGTTCGATTATTCCGATGGGAATACTGATGGAATATGCGACGCAAAAACCGGAAGATACGATTGAGCTTCGCATCTATCCCGGTGCTGACGGACAGTTCACTTTATATGAAGATGCCAATAATACTTACAATTATGAGAAAGGTGAATATGCAACTACTATAATTAAGTGGAACGATAAAAATAAAGAACTAAGCATTTCTGCAACAAAAGGAAGTTTTCCGGGAATGCTTAAAAAGAGAGTTTTTAATATCGTTTATGTTGATGAAAACAATGGAACAGGTGTTGCTGAATCCGGTAAATTTGATAAAGTGATTACTTATAGCAATAAAGCGATAAATGTAAAACTGGATTAAAAACTTTTTAGTTCTATAGGCAGGTTTTTTATAACTGAATTATTTATTCAAATCGTCATACTCGTATAAAGGATCAATGTGCGTTCCGGCTTTCATCTCAAAAACAGGATTGATAATACCGTCCTTTAAGCCATAAACCCAACCATGCAGGTGAGGTCTTTTTTCGTTTTGCCATGCCCGTTGTATGATAGAGGTTTTGGCAAGATGCATTACCTGCTCTTTTACATTCAACTCTACCAGTCTGTCGGTTCTTTTTTCTTCGTCATCAATATTTTCCAATTCTTCGCGGTACAGGCGATACACATCTTTTATGTTCCTGAGCCACATGTTCAATACATAGTTATAATCATGATTGGTCATTGCCGCCTTTACGCCGCCGCAACCGTAATGTCCACAAACGATTACATGCTTGACGTTTAAATGATTGATCGCAAAATCCAAAACGCTTAACAGGTTCACATCTGTATGAACAACCATGTTGGAAATGTTGCGGTGTACAAATATTTCTCCGGGCATCGTTCCGGTAATTTTATCTGCCGGAACGCGGCTGTCGCTACAGCCAATCCATAAAAACTGGGGATTTTGTAAAGATGATAAGTTTTTAAAAAAGTCGGGTTCTTTTTCAACCAGGTCACTTGCCCACTGCCTGTTATTTTTCAAAAGTTCTTCGTGTGAATTCATATTACTTATTTAAAATTTAAGAATCGTGCATCAAATTATTTCTTTCAAAATTACATTTACTTCGGCTGCATTATTCATAGGCAAAAGATGGCCTGCGCCTTTAATTCTATAATCAGCTTTTACATATCGTATCGGGAAAATATGATCTTTAGTGCCGTGAATATGTACAAGGTTTGGAGGAATCCAATCATTTTTCCAGTTCACCACTTCGTTCATTGCCCAGTTGCTGTATTGAAGATTAAGGTTCTTCCGATATTCTCTCAACAATTGTTTTTCTTCTTTGGTTTCTACGCCGAGGTTGTAATTCTCCAAAGGCTCCAGGATAGGATAGGGCTTCATGGGAATGAGTTTATTCAAATGTAATTTGCCTGCAACTCTCATGTATAATGGCAATTCGTGGTAAGTACTGATGCTTGACAGTAAAACAACTTTTTCAACAGAAATCAATTTAGCTATTTCGATGCTCATCATGCCTCCAAAGGATAAGCCTGCTAATATAGGAGAGGGGTGTACAATATCATTACTCATTCTTCCGGCATAAGAACCAATCGTTTCATGTTTTTCCGGAATTTTCCAGGGAATAAAATGAACTTCATTTTCTCCAAAATCAAGTTTTGAAAAAACGCGTTCATCTGCTCCGAAACCACTAATGCAATAAATGTGTTTCATAAATAAAATCCGTTCCTATGAAAAAGTTGCCATCCAAATCACCTTATTTTAGGAAGTACATAATTTTCAACATCGTCTGTAGTAATCGTTTTGCCGGAGAGTATTACCAATCTTTCTACCACGTTTCTTAGTTCCCGCACATTACCCGTCCATTTATATTTTTGCAACATGTCAATGGCCTTCTTATCTATATCCTTTTTATTTTGTCCATAATCATTAGCTACATCCTGTAAAAAACGATCAATCAGTAATGGAATATCCGAAGAGCGCTCATTTAGTGTCGGCACATGTAAGATAATAACGCCAAGCCGGTGATAAAGATCAAGCCTGAAATTTTTATCTTCCACCTCTTTGAGCAAATCTTTGTTGGTCGCAGCTATCACTCTTACATCTACATTAATATCCCTGTCTGCGCCCACTCTTGTTATTTTTCCTTCCTGCAGAGCGCGCAATACTTTTGCCTGGGCACTAAGGCTCATATCTCCAATTTCGTCGAGAAACAAAGTGCCGCCACTTGCCTGTTCAAATTTACCAATGCGCTGCTTTACGGCTGAAGTAAAACTTCCTTTTTCATGTCCAAACAATTCACTTTCTATCAACTCGCCGGGGATAGCCGCGCAGTTTACCTCTACCATGCTTCCGGAGGCGCGTGCGCTTTTCTCGTGTATCCATCTTGCTACCAACTCTTTACCCGATCCATTTTCTCCGGTGATTAATACCCTTGCTTCTGTGGGAGCAATTTTATTGATAGTATCTTTTATTTTTATAATCGGCGCCGATTCGCCAACGATATCCTGTACTTTACTCACCCGGCGTTTAAGCACTTTGGTTTCTGCTACAAGGGTGGTTTTATCCATCGCGTTTCTAAGTGTAATCAGCAACCGGTTCAGATCCGGGGGTTTGGAAATGTAATCATAAGCGCCTTTTTTAACAGCTTCTACCGCAGTTTCGATATTGCCATGCCCGCTGATAATAATAATAGGAACCTCGCCATTTATTTCTTTGGCTTTTTCCAGGAATTCTAAACCATCCAGTTTGGGCATTTTGATATCGCAAAGAATAAGGTCATAATTTTTTTCTTTGAACTTTCTGAGGCCTTCTTCGCCATCTGATGCCTCATCTATTTTATAACCTTCAAAACCTAATATTTCTGTCAGTGTTTTCCTGATCGCTTTTTCATCATCAATGATAAGAATGGAAGGCATGTTTTAATTATTTAATTATTTCATTGTTAAATGGTTAAACTGTTCGATTGTTGCAGGGTTAACAAAGGTTATTTGCTATTCTATTATTTTCACGTCTGTTACTCCTAAAATCATAATTCACGTTATTTGTTGCTTTACTGCCAACGCCAATTTGCTAATTTTTACTTTTTCAAATTGGCTAATTAATTCTCCATCATCAGGTATGCTTTTATAAATCCATCCAATTCTCCGTCCATCACCGGGCCTACATTTCCTACTTCATAATCTGTCCGATGATCTTTAATCATTTTATACGGATGAAAAACATAGCTGCGAATCTGGCTACCCCATTCTATCTTTTTCTTGGAAGAATTATTAATATCTAATTTTTCCTGCCGCTTACGCATTTCCTCTTCATACAACCGGCTCTTCAGCATTGACATTGCTTTCTCCCTGTTCTCACCCTGTGTTCGCGCTTGCTGGCATTCTACTATGATTCCCGATGGCTTGTGTGTCAGTCTCACCGCCGTTTCTACCTTATTTACATTTTGACCACCACTGCCACCACTTCTGAAAAAAGCCCATTCCACATCCGCCGGACTGACTTTTATTTCAATAGAATCGTCAATCAGGGGGTAAACGTAAACGCTGGCAAAGCTGGTATGCCTTCGTGCATTACTGTCGAAAGGCGAAATACGCACCAACCGGTGAACCCCACTCTCCGCTTTCAAAAATCCGTAGGCAAATGCACCGTCAAATTGTAAGGTAGCACTTTTGATTCCGGCGCCGTCACCATCCTGGAAATCAAGTTCTGTTACGCTCCACCCCTGTTTTTCGCCATACATGCGATACATGCGCAGCAGCATCTCAGCCCAATCCTGGCTTTCCGTGCCACCTGCGCCACTGTTAATTTGCAGAATGGCGGGCATCTCATCTTCGGGTTTGTTTAAGGTACTTTTAAATTCTGCTTCTTCGGTAGCTTTTAAGGCGGCGTCGTAGGCTTCTTTCACTTCTTCTTCGGTGGCTTCCCCTTCTTTCCAGAAATCAAAAAGCACCGAAAAATCTTCCAATTTTGTTTTTACATCATTGTACAAATTAAGCCAGTATTCGTCTAATTTGATAGATTTTAAAATAGAAGTCGCACGCTTGCTGTCGTCCCAGAAGCCGGCAGAAAGAGACAATTGCTTGTCATTATTTATCTTTTGTTCGCGGTTCTCAACGTCAAAGAAACCTCCTCAAAACCGATAAACGGTCTCTCAAATCTTTAAGTAATTCAATCGTCATATAACGCAAATATAATAATGATACTGTAATGTTGACATATTGAAATAGAAAGCAGGGATCCTGAGTTATTTTTTGGGATCATCTTAACTTGGATGGTTTTTACATATCAGCCGTCAATCCTGAAATTATTTTAATTACTAATGATTTTTTGATAAACCTTAACCTTTTAAAAACAATTTTTGAATTCAATGAAATGATTTTTTGGCTAAAACAAAATACCTTTAAAATATTAAATTAATTTATGAGAAAGATCTTTTCTATTGCAGGCGTTTTACTGGTTTTTACAACCTGCTATTATGCCGCCGATGCTTTCTCTTTCAAAAAGAATTACCGCTCGCTCACATTATATACTTCATCAGTTAATGACACTCCTCTAAGAAAAATTGTAAGAAGAATAGCAAAAGCAAATGTGTATGTGGTTACACCTTCGAATGGCAGCAACAAAGCGGTTTCGGGCCAGGAATTGAATTACAGGGAATTACTTGCGACTGCCTCTCTTGAAGAATTATCTGGCCTGGCCGCAGACGATAAAAACGCAGTGGTAAGGCTTTATGCATTTAAGGCCTTGATGGAAACGGTAAAGGACGCTCCAAGAAATATATTTGAAAAGTTTATGAATGATACCACACCTGTTAAAGTGATTAATGGTGGCAGGTCGGAGATGAAACCTCTAAATTCAATATCTAACGGATTTTTATATTAATTAAAAAATACAACTCTAATGAACCTGACTACTTTTTTCGAAAATGACCTTACTAAATTAGCCACCGAAATTTCCCAATTTCAAGATGAAGCATCTGTTTGGAAAACAAAAGATGGCATCACTAATTCTGCCGGCAACCTTGCATTACACCTTGTTGGCAATCTAAATCATTTTATAGGAACGACTTTAGCAAACAACGGTTATGTACGCAAACGCGATGAGGAATTCTCGTTAAAAAATATCCCGCGCGAAAAATTAATCTCGGATATTAATGCCTTGAAAGAAACCATTAAAAATACTTTGCCAAAATTATCCGCAGAAGCCTTGCAAAAAGATTTTCCGATAAAAATCAGGGAAGAAATTTACTCCACACAAAATGTGCTTATTTATTTATTAGCTCATTTGAATTATCATCTTGGTCAGGTAAATTATTTAAGAAGGATGTTGTAAGAAAGCCGTATGCTGAAAGCTGAACCCAGAAGGCCGAATGCAGAAGGCAGAAAGGACACTCATAACTTATAACTCATAACTTATAACTCATAACTTATAACTCATAACTGACCCCTGATAATCCCTGCCCTCTCCCCATGCGTTTTACAAAAATTTCATTAACCGGCTATAAAAATTATCAATCACGCACTTTTGATTTTACGGAAAAGATCGTGGGTATTTGCGGGTTGAACGGAAAGGGGAAAACCAACTTGTTAGATGCGATTAATTACCTATGTTTTACAAAAAGTTATTTTTCGAAAACGGACGCGCTGAATGTTCATTTTGGCGATGAAGGATTCCGGCTGGAAGGAGAGCTGGATAATGAAATGGCAGACAAAAATTCGCAAAAGATTGTTTGTATCTATCGTGCTGCGCAAAAAAAAGAATTCTATCTTGATGATGTTGCTTATGAAAAATTTTCGCATCACATCGGAAAATTTCCTTGCGTTATCATAGCGCCGGATGATATAGGAATGGTAACGGGGGGAAGTGAAGAAAGGCGAAAATTTATGGATACCCTGATAAGCCAGTTAGGTGCGGAATACCTTCAGCAACTGATCGCTTATAACAGGGTGTTGATGCAACGGAACAGCTTTCTAAAAAACGAAGCGCAAAAAAGCAGGTTTGATTTCGCTTTGCTGGAAACTTTTGATGATCAATTAATTGTTCCGGGAAATTATATTCATAAGGTGAGGAAAAAATTTTCCACCGAATTATTTCCATTGATACAACAATTTTATAAAAATATTTCAGGAAATAACGAAGTAGTTTCTATTGAATACAGTAGCCTGATGAATGAAAATAGTTTTGAAGAACTATTAATTGCTTCAAGACAAAGGGACCGGCTCGCACAAAGGACCCATGTAGGAACGCACAAGGATGATCTTATTTTTTTATTGCACGACAATGTTTTTAAAGCAATTGCCTCCCAGGGGCAAAGGAAGAGTTTGCTGTTTGCCTGTAAGTTGGCTGAATTTGAAATTTTAAAAAAAGTGAAGGGCTTTCCGCCGCTGTTGTTATTGGATGATGTGTTTGAAAAATTAGATGAAAGCAGGATCAAAAATCTGTTGGAGTATGTCTGCAAAAAAAATAACGGCCAGGTGTTTATTACGGATACGCATCCGGAAAGATTGCGAACGTCACTTTCGCAATTTGGAAACACGGTTCAATTGATTGAATTGTCGTAGAGACAGTATGCATCCCGTCTCTACGGTTTTTTATTCCCCGATCTTAAAACTATCTTTACCAAATGGAAGTATCAATCGGTGAGGCATTAAAAGAGTTTTTAAAAAAGAGCAAGCTGAAAAGTGGCGTACAGGCTATGCAGATAAAGGAAGCGTGGGAAAAGATAATGGGGCGAACGATTGCGAACTATACCGATAAAATTGAAATTATTAATTCTACATTATTCATTTATACATCAGTTGCGCCCTTGAAAAATGAACTGATTTATCAGAAGGCAAAAATTATAGAAAGAGTGAACGAAGCCCTGGGTGAAAAAGTAATCAAAGATGTGGTGATAAAATAATTTCCCAACTACCTATATCTGGATTTACAGCATTGAAGAACAACTCTCTTTAAAATAGAAATCATCGGTATTTGTTGCTCTACTGCTTTTGCCTTTATCTTATCGATCAGCGATGAAATTTATTTGAATGTGGTATTTCTTGTCCTGAAACAGGTTGACAGGAAATTAATCGGGCACGTGGTTTGTTGAAAGTAGGGACAGGTCGTGACCTGTCCCGACAAGGGGTACGACCGCATTAAATCATTCACTATTTTATCCCTTGCGAAGTATAAAAGAAAACAACAGTATTTTAGAACAAAAAAATGAACTAAAAAATTATAAAAATGGAATCATTAAAAGGAAAAAATGCACTAATCACAGGCGCCGGAAAAGGCATTGGACGCGCCATTGCGATTGCGTTGGCAAATGAAGGAGTGAACGTGGCGCTGGTATCGCGCACCGAGAAAGATCTTAAGAGTGTGGCGGAAGAAGTGAAGGCATCTAATGTAAAAACAGCTATAGCCGTTGCGGATGTAAGTGACATGGCAGTGGTAAATAAAGCTGTTGAGAAAGTACAAAGCGAATTGGGGCATATTGATATCCTCATCAACAATGCGGGCGTTGGGAAGTTTGGTAAATTCCTGGAACTGGATCCGGCGGAATGGGAACAACAAATAAAGGTAAATCTGTTTGGTGTGTACTATGTTACCCGTGCCGTGCTGCCGCAGATGATTGAAAGAAACGAAGGTGACATCATCAATGTATCTTCCACATTAGGCTTAAAAGGATCTGCCGGTGCAAGTGCATATAGCGCCTCAAAGTTTGGTGTTTTTGGGTTGTCAGAATCATTGATGTATGAAGTTCGCAAACATAATATAAGGGTAACTACATTAGCGCCAAGTACTGTTGTTACTGACCTTGCGTACAACAACAACCTGATCAATAATAACGAAAACAATGTGACACATCCGGAAGATATCGCTGAACTGATTGTCGCTCAGCTAAAATTAAACCGGCGTACTTTTGTTAAGGAAGCATCTACATGGTCCACGAATCCATAAGAAAGATGCAATAACGGGAAAAATGAAAGTGATTAACTTTACACAAATAAAAATATTATGAAAGCATTTCTTGGAATGGGCCTCCTGGGTTCAAATTTTGTAAAAGCAATGTTGCAAAAAGGTCAGCAGGTAAACGTATGGAACAGGACAGCTTCTAAAGCGAAAGCCCTGGAAACTGATGGTGCTAAAGCATTTAATGACGTAAAAGATGCAGTGAAGAATGCGGATACAATTCACCTTACACTCAAAGACGACGATACTGTAAACGAAGTATTGGCTATGGCACAGCCTGCTTTAAGGCCCGGAGCTATGATTATCGACCATACCACCACTTCATTAAAAGGCGCGGTGGAACGAACCAAAACCTGGAAAGAACGCGGCTTTACTTATTTGCATGCACCCGTGTTTATGGGGCCGAAAAATGCACTCGAAAGTACAGGTTTTATGATGGTGTCGGGCGACCAGTCTGTCATCGGCAAGGTTGAATCTGAACTATCTGCAATGACCGGAAAGCTGATAAACTTTGGGGCAAAAGAAGGTAAAGCCGCAGGAATAAAACTTACCGGCAATCTTTTCCTTATGACGCTTACTGCAGGCCTTTCAGACGCGTTGGCACTCGCTAAAGCTGAGGGAATTCCGGCACAGGATGTGGCCGATCTATTTAGCCAATGGAATCCTGGCGCCGCGGTTCCTGCAAGGCTCAAATTTATTATGTCGGGTGATTTTTCAAAGCCTTCGTGGGAATTGAATATGGCCCGCAAAGATGCTGGCCTCATGATGGCAGCCGCCAAAGACGGAGGGGCTCAACTTTCTATATTGCCTGACATCGCAGCCGTAATGGACGAGTGGATTAAAAAGGGTCATGGTAATGAGGATTGGACGGTAATAGCAAAAGACAATATTGCGTAAGAATTGCAGACTTTACTCAAACGGGCTCAATTGAAATCATACACCATTATACCGACTATTCTTACCATATAAATTTTCATATAGGACATTTGTTGCAGTAAATGGGTAATTATATTATCAGCGGATCAGTTTGATTTTTATAGTAAAGAAGCACTGACCGAAAAATACCTTTTGGCAAAACAAACCGCTTTAGATGACTACCCTATTTTTATGGCATAGCCAAAGATATTGGCTATGATGCCACAGACAGAAGCATCAACAACAATGGGTTGATTGAAATAGGCAAAGAGCTATCCAGGTTTATTGCTGACATTAACAGAATGGAAGTTAATTGAGATAAATTGTATGAATTATGAAACAACAAAACGCCATACAATTATTTGAAGACAAAAAGATAAGAACCTTATGGGATGGCGACAATTAAAAATGATTTATATCAATAATTGATGTAATTGAAGTATTGACCAATACAGACAGGCCTAGAAAGTACTGGAACGATTTAAAAACAAAGATTAAGAAAGAAGGAAGTCAGTTGTCCGAAAAAATCGGACAACTGAAAATGCAATCTGCCGATGGTAAATTTTATAAAACCGACCTAGCCAATACGGAACAACTTTTCAGGTTGATACAATCTATTCCATCGCCAAAAGCAGAACCTTTTAAAAGCGCCAGGATACATCGCTACAAAAAACACAGAAGCCCTGAGACAAGATGAAGACAGAAGTAAATCTATTTTAGATAGAATCCCCGCTCGAAGATGGGGCGTTCCTGAAGATTTTATTGGGCCTGCAGTTTTTTTAAGTTCCGCCAATTCTGATTATGTACATGGTGAAATATTAACTGTTGATGGGGGATGGATGGGAAGATAGGAACAATGCGATGATTAAATAATGGCTAATATGCCGGTGCAGTAAACAAACCTTTGATCCACTTTTCTGTTTTCATTTGTTTATACATCATAAGGGGTAATTTAGTATGTTTTTTTAAGAGAAAGCCGTAACGCTATAAGCGGTCTAAACCATCGGGTTCACAAACTTTCAGACCGCAGAAGAAAGCACCCGCCCGTATAAAACCATTTACTTTTTTATTCTTGTGCAGTTTAATAATTTGAAATGATTATGTGCCCATTTCTCCGTTACTTGATTTCCTGATTATTAATTGCGTATCCAGGATTATTTTTTCAAAATGGGTAACCGGTCTTTTGCTTTCAATAAGTTGAATAAGCATTTGAGTCGAAGTGGCGCCCATTTCAAATGCAGGCTGAATGACCGCAGTAAGCGGCGGATCGAAAATGCCGGCATTTACGGAATTGGTAAATCCAACGAGGGCTATCTCTTCGGGCACCTTGATTTTTAATTTTGAAAGAATGCTTAACGTCGTTGTGCTTAACCTGTCCGAAGCAGCAAGTATCGCGTCCGGCCGTCTTTTCAAAGAAATAAGTTCGGTGACTGCTTGTTGAATTTCCCCAGGTATCATTCCTCCATGGGTGCAATATTTGATGTATTTTTCGTCTGTTTCAATATTATTCTCTTTCAATGCTTTCATATATCCTTCAAGCCTTTCTACTGTAATAGAAAGAAAGTTAGAGCTTGTAATGTGGCCAATACGTTTGTATCCCTGCTTTATAAGATGTTGTGTGGCATCGTAAGCACCCTTGAAATTATTGGAAACTACTTTATGAGTTTTTATTTGCTCAGGAACCCTGTCGAAAAAAACAATGGGCACTCCATTCTTTTGAACCCGTGTAAAATGACTCACGTCTTCTGTTTCGGAAGAAAGTGAAACAAGAAGCCCGTCAACCGATCTTGAAAAATGATGTTCAACATTCAATACTTCTCTGTCATAAGATTCATGTGTCTGGGTAACTATTACATTGTAATCTTTCGAAAAAGCTACCGATTCTATACCATTAATTACCTGGGAGAAAAAATTGTTATCAATATTGGGAACAATTACAGCGATGGACTTACTCTTACCTTTTCTAAGATTCTGGGCTATAGGGTTTGGCCGATAATTTTGTTGCCTTGCATATTCCTTCACGGTTGCCTGCGTTTTAGCGCTTATTTCATGGCTGCCTTTCAACGCCTTCGATACTGTTGACGTAGAAAGATCCAATGCCGTGGCAATATCTTTAATAGTAATAGCTCCTTGTTTCAATGTAATAGTTTCATTTTAAAAAAGCATCTGCTAACCAATAGGACAAATTTTTGTTCCTTAACGCTGCCTACCCGGAATTTCATCAATCGATTGCGTTCGAAATCTACAACGATTTCGTAAATAAATTCAGTTTCGTTAATCTTTTATTAAAAATGTGTGAGTAATATTGAACAATTCTGCCTGGAAATCGAATCTTTTCCGATTGAATGTTTGAATAATTTTTATAAACGCATCAAATCAAAAATTGTAAAAAATAAGCTATGATTCAGAATCGATTATTAAAAAAAATATTGCTTTTGTTTTGCTCGGTATGCTTTTATGGCATTTCTCCTGCACAGACAATAACAGGTAAAGTAACCGGTGAAAACGGTGCTCCATTATCAGGAGTGTCTGTTCAGGTTAAAAATTCTACAAAGGGAACAAGTACTAACACTGAAGGGCAATTTTCTATTGCTGCCCCACAAGGCGCCACCTTGGTATTTTCCTTTGTCGGATACACCACACTGGAAGAAAAAGTAAGCGGCAGGTTTTTAACGATTAATCTGAAAAAAGGGGCTGGGGACGTATTGTCTGATGTAGTGATTGTGGGATATGGTACCGTAAAAAAGGTTGACCTGACTGGTGCTGTTTCTACAGTTGATAGTAAGGTTTTGGAAAACCGCCCGGTTACTAATGCATTGGATGCCTTACAGGGAACAGCTCCAGGACTGATAATCACGCGTACCAGTGGCCAACCTGGTCAGGAAGGATGGAGCGCAAATATTCGCGGATTTTCTTCCTTAAATGGCACCAATAGCCCTTTGGTAATAATAGACGGAGTGGAGGGAGATCTGGCCTTATTAAATCCTGATGATATTGCATCCATTTCAGTATTGAAAGATGCTGCCGCTGCCGCTATTTATGGAGCTAAATCTTCAGGCGGTGTTATTATTGTAACTACAAAAAAGGGTTCTTCGGGCAAGCTGAGATTGAGTTACACTGGAATTTATTCAATCAATCAATTTTATGGAATTCCGCAAAGGCTGCATTCCTGGCAGGAAGCTGAAATGGCGAATCTTTCAAGAGAGAATGCGGGTCAGGCAGATGCTTATACACAGCAACAAATTGGATGGATGAAAAATCCTGATTCCAATTATGTGACAGGCCAGTCTAATGCTTCACTAAATGGTTACTATTATGATCTGAACCAGGTTCCCATAATTTTACGCAAATCAAGCCCGAGTCAAAATCACAATTTGTCTGTTTCGGGAGGAGATAGTAAAACACAATATCTTTTTTCATTGGGGTATTTTACCAAAGATGGAGTTTTTAGATTCGGCCCGGATGGAACTAACAGATTTAATGCAAGGCTAAATTTAACTACAAAATTTAATTCCGTCTTAAGCCTTGATTCACGCCTTTCTTTTAGCCAATCAAAAACAGAAGCCCCAAGTTCTGACATAAATGGCGATTACGGATTGTTATATAACACATACCAGCTAAGAACTTTATGGCCTATATTTCTTCCTGGAAGTGATGACACTAAATACTCGTCTAGTGGAACAGGCGCTAAAACTTACTCAACTTTGAAAGATGGAGGTTATGACGAATCACGTATAAATAATTTTGATGGTGTTTTCACCCTAAAGGCAAGCAACCTGTTGCCCAATCTTTTACTAAGAGCGGTTTACAGCCCCCAATATCAGCAATATAATGATGACAATTTTGCAAAAACAATTCCACTATGGACTTATGATAATACTGGAACTGCAAAAATTGCCTCTTATTATAATAATCCAAATTCTATTGGAAGAACCAGGCAAACAGTACTTTCACACGATATACAATTATTGGCTGATTACAATTGGGATATAAGTGCTGACCACCACTTTCATGTTTTGGGAGGTTTTCAATACCAGTATTACAATTATGACTATACTTACGCTCAGGCAAGAGCGCTTATTTCAAACGACATACCTTCTTTAAATTTAAGCAGCAACCCAAACGTTCCGCCTATAGTATCTGATGATATTGAAACCAATGCATGGGTATCTTACTTTGGCAGATTTAATTACGATTTTAAATCAAAATATTTGTTCGAGGCCACTTTACGCAACGATGCCAGTTCACGACTCGCACCAGGCCATAGAAGTCAAACTTTTCCTTCTGTTTCTGCTGGTTGGGTAATAAGTAAAGAGTCGTGGTTTAGAAATTCGCTCAGCTTTTTGAATGAATTTAAAATAAGAGGCTCATGGGGAAGATTGGGTAATGCACAGCTAGGGAAGCCTTATCAACATAATTATGATTACGTCGCATCGCTTTCTAATGGACCAAACTATCCTTTTAATAATGTTGCTACACCTTCGGTTTATCAGAACGCTCTTCCGTCTCCGGGCTTAGGTTGGGAAACGATAGAAACAATTGATGGAGGGTTGGACTTAGCTTTGCTTAATAGCCGGCTGCAAGGAAATTTCGATTACTTCATAAGAAAAAACAATAACATGCTTATTGTATTAAATGAACCTGCAATATTGGGTGTAACACCGAGTACTACTAACGCTGCTTCAATGAAAACGTGGGGCTGGGAAGCAAATATCGGGTGGAAGGATAAAATTAAAAATTTTAGTTACTGGGCTAATTTTAATATTGGCGATAATCAAAATAAAATAACCAAATATTTGGGTAATGTTGTTTACCAGGAAGGAATCAACACAGCTATTCCAGGATTGCCTATCAATTCTATTTTTGGCTATAAAGATCAGGGCTATTTTTCAAGCGCTGATGAAGTTTCCAAACACGCTTTCCAGGATAACCGGACTGGCCCCGGGGACATCATTTACGAAAACATAAATGGTGATAATAAAATTGATGGAGGTATTGGTACAGCAGCAAACCATGGTGATCTTGTTTATCTTGGCAATACATCGCCACGATATAATTTTGGATTTAACATGGGCTTAAGTTGGAAAGGATTTGATTTTTCTGCATTCTTCCAGGGCACAGGCAAAAGGAATATTATGCTTTACTCCAGCAGTATTATTCCTTTTATTGATAGTTGGCGTCAGCCTTGGGCTATTAATCAGGATTATTGGACGGTTACGAACACAAATGCAAGATTTCCCAGATTGTATGCGGGAGGAACCCAAAATACTCATGTCTCTTCTCACTGGGTACAAGATGCAGCATATATTCGCCTGAAAAATTTACAGGTAGGTTACACACTCCCAAGATCTCTGACTGAAAAAATCCAAATTTCGAAAGCGAGGATATTCTTCACAGGGGAAAATTTGTTTACAGCTACAAAAATGTGGTATAAATATTATGACCCCGAAGATCCAAATAACGTAAGCTTTAATTATCCCTTTTATCGATCTTACGCAATCGGCCTGAATGTGAACTTTTAATTTATTCAAAATTAGATACCTAAAAATATTAAATGATGATACGAAATATCAAAATAAAAACAATAATGTTTTCCGTGGTCCTGTCGTTATGGATATTGAGCTGCCAAAAAAAATTAGACCAGTTTCCTCAAACATCTATTTCTGATGCGAACTTTTGGAAGACAACAAACGATCTGTCTCTGGCATGCAATTATCTGTATTCTTATCTCCCTGCACTTAATTCATCAGATCCTTCTGGTAATCCTTATCCATACCAGGATGAGTATTCCGAAATTGCCTATAATGCTTTTAGTGTAAATACAATTAGTGATGGATCCCGATTGGCACCTGCCACCTCAAACGAATGGACCTCTTATTACATGCTTATCAGAGCAGCCAATAATATTATGGAAAAATCAGCGACAGTGACCGGAGACCAGGCTGTTATAAATAAATATTTGGGTGAAGCCCGATTCTTCAGAGCATGGGGATATTTCGAACTGGTAAAACGCTTTGGTGATGTGCCTTACATCAGCAAAACATTATCTACCAGCGACACTCTATTGTATTCAGACCGCACTCCACGCGAAAAAGTGATAGATTCCATTTATGCAGATTTGGATTTTGCAACTGCCAATTGTCCAATGCCTGACGCACAAGCCTCTTCTGAATACGGCCGAATCACTTCAACGGCTTCAACCGCCTTCAAATCAAGAGTGGCTTTGTTTGAAGGAACCTGGGATAAATTTCATAATGAAGGAGATGCATCAAAACATTTACAAATTGCTCTGGATGCAAGCAGTGCTGTTATGAATAGTGGTAAGTACAACTTATTTACTTACGCACCCGATCCGGATAGTAGTTATTATTACCTGTTTCAATATCAGGATGCTGCCAGCCTGCAGAATTATACTTACTCAACTAATCATGAAATTATTTTGACTCGTCTTTATGGACAAAACCAAACAAATAATATATCCTCACATAGTTATGTAAGAGGAAGCGTCACTGACGCAGGAATTGCAGCTACAAGAGCTTTTATAGATATGTATTTGTATAAAGACGGGTTGCCAAATGGAAAATCACCTTATGATTCTTCACTAAAGGAAACGAGTACTCTGACACAATTTCGAAACAGAGATCCCCGGATTGGGATGACCATAATGAATAAGGATCAATGGTATCCTTCGATTAACGGAATATATAAATATCCACCCGGCCTCAATTACCACACAAGAAAATATGCTACAATCCAGGATTTTACTCCTAACATAAGTTTTATAAATTTTATAGTAATCCGGTATGCAGAAGTATTATTGAATTATGCAGAGGCTAAATATGAATTGAATGGATCTATAAGTGACATTGATTTGGATGCGAGCATTAACCTGATTCGCAATCGTGCCAGCAATAACAATCCTTCTCTTTTGCCACCTCTTACCAATAATTTAGTAAACACAAATGGATTAGATATGAGAACGGAAATAAGAAGAGCAAGAACTGTTGAATTGGCATTTGAAGGTTTTCATTATTGGGACATAATAAGATGGAAAACAGCGGAAAATGTATTATCCAATGCTTTATTAGGCCCAAAATATTTTCCTGATGAAATGAAAAATGTACCAAGTGCCCAATATGATGCCAACGGATTTGTAATTATAGAGGATGCCTCTAAAAGAAGTTTTAATCCAGCACGTGACTATCTCTGGCCATTACCTACGAAAGAACTGGGCTTGAATGAAAAGCTCACTCAAAATCCAAATTGGTAAAAGAATCGAACTGCAGAATCAGTTTATAAAAAACTTTTAGATAAAAAATAAAACATTTCGCTATGAATCGAAAAACTCTTATGAAATTATTTTTCGGAATATTTATTATTTCACTGGCATGGAGTATTTTTTCATTCATTAAACATCCCTCATCCGCTAAAAAAGAAACGCCTCCGAATTTACTTATTATCCTCGTAGATCAATGGACGGGACACGCTTTGGGTTTTGAAAATGAACTACCTGTGTTTACGCCTCATCTTGATTCGTTGTCAAAGCAAAGCCTGGTGTTGAAACAAATGGTTAGCAATTTTCCAGTTTGCTCGCCCGCTCGTGCTATGTTATTGACGGGAAAGTATCCTTTAAAAAATCATGTATATACTAACGTGAATTCTTCATCAGCGTCTTACGGTGTTGAATTGCCAAAAGATATTGTATGCTGGTCTGATGTACTTAAATCCAATGGTTATTCCAATGGCTACATCGGGAAATGGCACCTTGATTCGCCGCATGAACCGTTTGTACTTACCTACAATAATTTTGGTGAATCGGCCTGGAATGAATGGACCCCACCTGACAGAAGGCACGGTTTTGATTATTGGTATTCTTACGGAACATATGATATTCACAATCATCCTATGTATTGGGACACTAATGCGCCAAGGGATAGTTTTCATTATGTAAATGAGTGGGGGCCCATTCACGAAGCCAAAAAAGCATTGGCATTTTTGCGTAATGACCGGGGGAAATATCGCGCTAAAGACAAACCCTTTTCATTGGTGGTTTCAATGAATCCGCCTCACTCAGAATACAAAACGGTTCCACAAAAATATTACAATCTTTATAAGGATCTTCCTATGAAAACCTTTTTAAGGGATGGGGATATTCCCGTAGCAGGCACGCCCATGGGTGATTTTTACAGGAATAATATTAAATATTACTATGCTAATATGACCGGGGTGGATGAACAGGTAGGTGTGATATTAAAAGGTTTAAAAGAAAATCATTTAGATGATAATACCATTGTCGTATTCATGGCGGATCATGGAAATAATCTTGGAAAGCATGATGAAATTTCAAAGAATAATATTTATGAAGAATCGTTAAGCATTCCTTTTATCATTTATTGGAAAGGACATATCATGCCTCGTATTGATAATAAATTCCTGGGAAGCATTCCCGACCTGTATCCCACCTTTTTAGATTTGATGGGATTAAAAAAATCTATTCCCGTGGATTTGGACGGAAAAAGCTACGCTGATTATTTTTTAAACGGAACAGGAAATACGCCTTTATATCAATACATCATGGGCGCCATCATTAGCAATAAAGTCAATATTAATACAGGTTTCAGGGGTATAAGAACGAAAGACTATACACTGGCCTATGTCAAAAACAAAGAAAAAACTGAATCCTTTCTTTTTGATTTGAAAAAGGATCCTTTTGAAATGAAAAATATTTATGATCCCAATTCGGATATCGTAAAAAAATACAGGAAAGAACTCATCAAATGGTTAGAGGAAACAAAGGACATCTTTGAAATCCCGGGTAAGTAATTCTTTTAGCCAGTTCATTTTATAGTTACAACTGCCATGCAATGCAAACGATATTGTTGGAAGTTTGACATTAAACATAAACTTTTGTAGGGTTCTATATTATTAATATGAAAATTTATGCGAAAATATTTTAAATATGTCCCGGATGTTTTTCTACTTCCGATATTTTTTCTGGGCTCATTTTACGTCAATGCCCAGATAACCCATCGAAATCTGTTACCCGAATTCACTAACCCTGAATTGACACAGGCAATCATTCCACAGGAAAATTTTAAACCATTTCCGCAAACACCGGAGGGATGGAAAAAGATATTGCCGGATTCGGTGATTAGTTTAATTATTAAAAAGGGTGATGATGCGCTGAGCAAACCTTTTGAAGAAATTCCGGCTACTGTAATGCTTGAATTTGTTCGCAATAATAATCGCACGGATTATGAAAAAATTTCTTTTCAAAAACGCAACCAGTTGTGGAATATGGTGATGGCCGAATCTGTAGAAGGAAAGGGAAAATATACGGATCAAATCATTAATGGAATCTGGTCAATTTGTGAAGAAAGTTTTTGGGGTGTCAGCGCTCATGTGGGAATTCAAAAAGCAGGACCGGGATTACCTGATGTTGAAGATCCTATCGTTGATCTCTTTTCTGCGGAGACCGGAGCGGTATTGGCCTGGACGGATTATTTTGTAGGCCCTGAATTAGATAAAGTTTCAAAGTTGATCCGCAAAAGGATTCGTTATGAAATCGATCGGCGAATCTTCAAACCTATGACCACAGCCAAATACGGCTGGATGGGCGGTGGAAATCCTGATGCTAAAGTTAATAACTGGGCGCCCTGGATTGCATCGAATTATATTACAGCTAATTTATTAATTCAAAAAGATGAAACGAAGAGGACGCAAGCATTAAATATTGCCATCAAAATAATGAACCAATATGTAAATGGATTGGGAGAGGATGGAGGTTGCGACGAAGGTCCTGGCTATTGGACAGCAGCCGGCGCCTGTGTTTTTGATGGTTTGAATTTGTTGTATGAAGCCACCAACGGTAAATTCAATATTTATAAAGATCCTTTTATTAATAAAATGGGTGCTTATATTTATAACACTCATATAGATGGTAAATATTTTATTAATGTAGCAGATGCGCATCCTACTATGGAACCTGACGGCTTATTGATTTTTAGATTTGGCAGGGATGTGGATAATAAAGACATGATGAATATGGGCAGTTGGGCTTTTCATACTTATGATGAAAAAGGCGTTGGGTTAGAAAATTTCCATCGTACGCGGAGCCTCTATGATCTGTTAGCCATAAAACAGTGTGCCGCCTATCCTTACAAAAAAAATCCGGCAAAGGATGTTTGGTACAGTGATGTGCAATTAATGGCTTCCCGTTCTGATAATGGATTGTTTGTTGCTTCTCATGCAGGTACCAATGGCGAAAGCCACAACCACAATGACGTTGGAGATTTCATGGTGTATGCCGACGGCAATCCCGTAATAATTGATGTGGGTTCAGGCACTTATACGGCCAGAACTTTTTCAAAGGACAGGTATAAGCTTTGGTTTAATACGTCGCCTTATCACAATTTGCCAACCATCAATGGAGAAGAACAAAAAGACGGACTTCAATTTTCGGCTACAGATGTTAGTTATACAAAAAATAAGAACAGCTCGCAACTAAGTATGAATATCGCTAAAGCATACCCGGAAGCGGCAAATATAACAATCTGGAAACGCATTGTAAAGTTGGATAAAGCGAAAGGAACTATCGAAGTAAAGGATCAATACGAATTGAATAAACCCCCTAGGCATCTGACGCAATCATTTATGACCGTTTGTAATACTGATATCACTTCTTCCGGAAAAATTATTTTTGCACTTCCGGGTGAGAAGAAAATTTTCCTTGATTATGATAATAGATTTTGGGACATTGATAAAGAAAAAATGGATCTCGTTACTCCCGAAGATCAGGGTTTAAAACATAGCTGGGATGGAAAAACAATCTGGCGTATTTTACTGACAGCAAAATTGCCGGTCCAAAAAAAATAATTTCATATAAAATTCACAGGTAAAAAAATAGAATAATTAATAGGTTGCAACGTAGGAACATCTTATAAAGCAGCGGTACTTATTTTGGTGAAAAAGAATAACCAGAAGATTGATTTGATTTATAGTAAACAAACAAAAAGCATGGATTTCTATTTTCAGACAACGATTGCGTAAATTACTTTTTATTAGTCTGTTAATTTCAGTAAACTTGCGATAATTAATTTTTTATTTTTAAAATAGTTACATGAAACTAAACGAACTTTTTAACCTTTCAGGAAAAACAGCGCTGGTAACCGGAAGTTCCCGCGGTATTGGAGAAGCAATGGCAATAGGGCTTGCAGAAGCCGGAGCAAACGTCATTGGTGTATCGGGAACATTAAAGCCAGGTAGCGATGCAGAACAGAAAATAAAAAAAATTGGAAGAGAATTTACTCCTTACTCTATAGACCTGGGCAACCGAAAAGAGCTATATGGTTCAATTGAAAAAATAAAATCGGCTCATCCCGTGATCGACATTCTTATTAATAATGCCGGAATTATTAAAAGAGATCCGGCCGCGGCTCATACAGACGAAGAATGGGATGCTGTACTTAATGTAAACCTGGATGCTGCGTTTATCCTAGCCCGCGAGTTTGGAAAAGAAATGATAAAAAGGAAAAGTGGGAAAATTATTTTTACATGCTCTCTGCTTTCTTTCCAGGGAGGTATTAATGTGCCGGGATATGCTGCCAGCAAGGGCGCGATTGCAAGCCTGGTAAAAGCGCTTGCCAATGAGTGGGCTTCCAAGGGTGTGAACGTAAATGGCATAGCGCCAGGATATATTGCTACAAAAAACACAGAAGCCCTGAGACAAGATGAAGACAGAAGTAGATCTATTTTAGATAGAATTCCCGCAGGAAGATGGGGAGTTCCTGAGGATTTTATCGGTCCCGCAGTTTTTTTAAGTTCGGCCGCATCCAATTATGTGGATGGAGAAATACTTACTGTGGATGGAGGCTGGATGGGAAGATAATTCGTCTAGATTGATCAGATAGTTTAGATTGTTTGGCGGATAAGAAATAAAATTTTTTAATAGTCACACGACTGAAGCAAATTGTTTCAATAAAATAAATGATAGATATGAAGAAGATTTCCCTTTGTGTTACACTCCTAATGGTTATTGCTGCTACTCATGCCCAAACGGGTGCTTCTAAGAATATAATGCGCCGGTTGATAAAAGAAAATTTGGCATTAGCAGATACGCAATACCGTTATATGATAACGTTGACGCCTGCGGACAGGTTGCCACAATCCTACGAGGAAAAAGATAATAAATTTATATCGAAGGATATCGAATGGTGGTGTTCCGGATTTTATCCGGGCACTCTTTGGTATATTTTTGAACAAACAAATGATGAGTCAATTAAAAAAGAAGCAGAAAGATCCATGGATTTGCTGGTGCCTAATGAAACGAATACGGGTACACACGATTTGGGCTTTATGATGTATTGCAGTTTTGGAAATGCTTATCGACTAACAAAAGAGGAAAAATACAAAGACATTATTTTCCGTTCAGCACAATCATTATCTACAAGATACAGGCCATCTATAAAGGTGATACAGAGCTGGAACAGCAATAAATATTTTAAATGTCCGGTGATTATTGACAATATGATGAACCTTGAAATGCTTGACTGGGTGAGCGATAATGGCGGCGATAAGAAGTATAAAGAGATTGCTATCAATCATTCCAACACCACAATGAAAAATCATTACAGGCCTGATTACAGTTCTTTTCATGTGGTTGATTATAATTTACAAACCGGTGGTGTTATTCGAAAAGCCACGTGGCAGGGCGCTGCGGATTGTTCTTCATGGTCAAGAGGCCAGTCATGGGGTTTATATGGCTACATAGTGATGTACCGCTTTACAAAGGATAAAAAATATTTGGATTTCGCGCGCCATATTGCTCACTTCATTTTGAATAACCCTAATCTTCCGGAAGATAAAATTCCTTTTTGGGATTATGATGCTCCGCAAATTCCCTATACGGAAAGAGACGCGTCCGCGGCTGCTATCATGGCATCTGCATTGTTGGAGTTAGGGCAATATACTGCCGGCAGTGAGAAGCAGGAATTTATTTCCAATGCAGAAAAAATGTTAGAATCATTATCTACCGATAATTACAGGGCAAAGGCAGGACAGAATGGAGGTTTTTTATTGATGCATAGCACAGGCGCTAAACCGCTAAATTCAGAAATTGATGTGCCTCTTATTTACGCGGATTATTATTTTTTAGAAGCGCTTAAAAGATATAAGGATTGGTATTTATAAAGCTAAAGGCTAAAGGCCAAAGGCTAAACGCTAAAGGCTGAAAGCATTCGTCAAAACAGTAAACAAACCGGCCCTGCCTACCGGACAGGCAGGCTGGTCGGCAGACAGGGGAATAATGAAGATTCGTATTTGATCGCCCAGACCTGAAGGGGCGTTATATGCTAACATTGGGTGAAGCCCGATGAAAAAGGAAAGGGATGTTCAAGTAGTAAACAAATAAATAAACATGATTTCTATTTTATCGTGGGCAGTCATGAAGTGGCGTAATGTGCAGGCATTAGGCGAAGCCCCATGAAAGAAAAGTGAATCAATTTCTTATAAAGTCATTTTAATGAAAAAAATAATCTTCTTTTTTGTATCGTTTTTTATCTATACAACATCATTTTCTCAGATACAACCAAACAGTAATTCCGCTGGCGCACAAGAAAGAGCCTACTTAGTAAAAACCTTGGTGAAAATTGCCAATCCTGTTTTAACAGCTTTAAGTAAAAACGAATTAAAAAAAGAGATGCCGGTAGAATCTTCCGGTGAACACAGGGAAAAGTTTACTCATTTAGAAGCCTTTGGGCGCCTGCTTTCCGGGATAGCGCCATGGCTGGAATTAGGTCCGGATAATACGCCTGAAGGAAAGTTGCGAAAAAAATATATTGAGTTGGCGAGAGTGGGTCTTCACAATGCGACTGATTCAACAGGGCCGGATTATATGAACTTTACTTGTTGTGGACAGCCGGTTGTAGATGCTGCTTTCTTAGCCCAGGGGCTGCTGCGCGCACCTCATCAATTATGGGATCCATTAGATAAAACAACAAAAGATAACATTGTCGCTGCCCTAAAAAAAAGCGGTGAGATAACCCATTATCAAAATAATTGGGTAATGTTTAGCGCTACCATCGAAGCTGCTTTATATAAATTTACCGGTTCATTCGATCGCGAAGAAACGATTGCCTACGTTGACCAATGTTTAAGTTATTACAAAGGCGATGGTACTTATGGTGACGGAAAAAGTTTTCATTGGGATTATTATAACAGCTTTGTAATGCAACCCATGTTGATAGATGTTTTAAAAACGATTACTGAAGAAGACAGCGTTCACAATGTTACTGACCAATCATTGCAGAGCAAATACGAACTCGTGCTAAAACGTGCACAGCGTTATGCACAGGTACAGGAAAGTCTTATCTCTCCCGTTGGTACTTATCCTGTGATAGGCCGCTCTTCCGCCTATCGTTTTGGTGCGTTCCAGGTTTTGTCCCAGGTAGCGCTAATGCAGAAGCTGCCTGCTGACCTAAAACCTCAACAAGTTCGCGCGGCGCTTTACTCCGTCATTCGGAGGCAGGTAGAAGCACCCGGAACTTTTGATAAAAACGGGTGGTTGCAAATTGGCGTTTATGGTCATCAGCCGAAGATGGGAGAGGAATATATTTCAACTGGAAGTTTGTATTTATGTTCAGAAGCTTTCTTAATGTTAGGCTTGCGGTCAACTAATCAATTTTGGCAAGGAAAAGATGAAGACTGGACTTCTAAAAAGATTTGGAGCGGACAGAATACAACCCACGATCATGCGGTGGATTATTAAAGATAAAAATGCTTTATTAAAAGAAGGGTATCAAATTTTGTAGGTGAGTTTTGGGAATTTTTTTTGTCCCAAAGGCTATAGAAATTAAATTTTTAATTGTTTAATAAACTTCATTTTGATTTCAAAAATAGTAACGATATTGGTTATCTCATTAGTAACCATCTTTCATTGCGTATATGGCCAGGCATCCCATAAACATCCAAATGTATTGTTCATTATGGTAGATGATCTACGGCCATCTGCATTACACTGTTATGGAAATTCAATGGTCAAATCTCCAAATATAGATGCATTGGCTTCCGGGAGTTGTCTTTTTACAAAACAATTCGCTGCGATTCCAACATGTGGCGCTTCCAGGTGCAATATTATCACAGGAAATTATCCCCGTACAAAAGCCGAATTAACGAATGAAGCATCAGTTGCTACGCTCTCCGGCAAACCAAAAACGGACGACCCGCGGACATTCATTGATAACCTGAAACGCAATGGATATTATACCGTTGGAATTGGAAAAATAAGCCATTATCCTGATGGCTATGTGTATCCTTACCTTGGACAAAAAAGTGATAAACTTGAATTGCCTTATAGCTGGGATGAAATGTTGTTTGACCCGGGAAAATGGGGAAATGGCTGGAATGCATTTTTTGGTTATGCCAGTGGTAATAACCGTAACGCACTGAGAAACCAGGTGAAACCTTATGAAGAAGCAGACGTGGATGATGAAGGTTATCCTGATGGGCTGACTGCAAATTTAGCCGTGAAAAAATTGCAGGAATTAGGAAAGAAAGATCAGCCATTTTTTTTGGCAGTAGGGTTTTTTAAACCGCATCTTCCTTTCAATTCGCCTAAAAAATATTGGGATTTATATGATGAATCAAAAATACCATTGACGCCTTCGCCCGGGATTCCAAAAAATGTGAACAAGGCCAGCCTGAATGAAAGTGGTGAATTCAATCAGTACAAATTGGGAGATGAAGAAGCATCTTTGGAAAGGCCTGTTTCTGATGCGTATGCAAGAAAATTGAAACACGCTTATTACGCCGCGGTAAGCTATTCTGACGCGCAGGTCGGAAAAGTGCTTGCAGAATTAAAGCACTTAGGACTGGATAAAAATACAATCATTATTTTATGGAGCGATCATGGCTGGCATTTGGGTGATGATTTGGTTTGGGGCAAACACACACTGTTTGACTGGGCGCTCCGAAGTGTGTTAATCGTAAAAACACCTGGCATGAAGCATGAAATTAAATGCAACAAGGTTGTTAGCACCGTCGATATTTATCCCTCTTTAATGGAATTGTGCGCGGTGAAAATGCCTCATAAAACGGATGGAAAAAGCTTTGTTGAGTTATTAAAAAATCCTGCAAGCAAAGATTGGGACAATGTGGCTTATAGCTATTTCAATAATGGAATTACTGTGAGAACGAACAGGTACCGCTTTACAAAATACTTCAGGGATAACGAACCCACGATTGAATTATACGATCACGATACCGATCCTTATGAAAATAATAATATCGCGGCAGCGCACACTGATATTGTTAAAAGATTAATGAAGGTTTGGGATAAAGGGAATACCGGAGTTTATGATAAAACGGATAAAAATAATTTTTAAATTCAAATATAAAACATGAACGACAACATTGAAACCCGGCACCCCAGCAGCCCCGGGGAAACGGCAACCATGAATACTTCACAATTGCGTGAAAATTTTCTAATTGAAAAAGTCTTTGAAGAAGATGCCATACATCTTACTTTATCATTCTATGACCGTTATATTGCAGGTGGCGCAATGCCCGTCAATAAAGGCATCGAATTACCCAATTCCGAAAATTTGAAAGCCAAATATTTTTTGGAAAGAAGGGAAATGGGCATTATCAATGTAGGAGGGAAAGGCACTGTAGAAGCTGATGGGGAAAAATATGAACTGGATTTTAAAGAAGCGCTTTACATCAGTAAAGAAACAAAAAAGGTGATTTTCTCTTCTGCGGACAAAAATAATCCCGCAAAATTTTACATTAATTCTGCACCGGCGCATCATAAATTTTCAACGAAAAAGATAACCAAAAAAGAAGCCGATATTGTAACCTTAGGTTCTTTGGAAAATTCCAATCACCGCACCATTAACAAACTAATTGTAAACAGCGTG
>Ga0134126_10000606_pt1 | contig 45337 bp, 48 predicted proteins | sample KB31752_FD_96881 | JGI IMG/M metagenome (GOLD analysis project Ga0134126, IMG submission 96881) | Terrestrial soil microbial communities with excess Nitrogen fertilizer from Kellogg Biological Station, Michigan, USA - KB3-175-2 | ecosystem: Environmental > Terrestrial > Soil > Unclassified ...
GGTGGCGAACGGCGTCTGAACTTCCGGGCCTATTGGCCGCACTTACGGAACCGCCGTATGCGGACCCGCATGTACGGTGGTGTGGCAGGGGAGGGCGGGTGACCGCTCCCCCTATGCCGATTGATGACTTTGCACTTGTATGATTTGGCCCGTGTGAGTGTGTCATCCTGAGCGGCCTCTTTTGCGCGAAGGATCCCCGCGATATTTCGGACTTAATTGCGGCCGGCGCGGCTCCTTCACCAGCACTCGGTTTGTAGGCCGAAGAGCCTCGAAAGTGCATTTTCAGTGCGAGGCATTGCGGGAGATTCTTCGTCCGCCTGAGGCGGACTTCAGGATGACAGTTGTGGGACAGCAAGTTAGCTGCGGCTTACTCAAGTATCATGGAACAGAAGCGATTCCACTCACCGCGCATCGCGGCGGAGATCCGCTCCGCTCGATTTGATAAGCACAGAAGGCTAATGGACCGCCAGTACATCCGGAATTTCGCGATCATCGCGCATATCGACCACGGTAAGTCAACGCTCTCCGACCGTCTGCTGGAGCTTACGGGAGCGCTGACTGCGCGTGAGATGCAGGAGCAGGTGCTCGATGCAATGGATCTCGAACGCGAGCGCGGAATCACCATCAAGGCTCACGCTGTGCGCATGAAATACATGGCCAAAGATGGCCAAGAGTATCAGCTCAATCTGATCGACACGCCGGGACACGTGGATTTTTCCTATGAGGTCTCGCGGTCGCTGGCATCCTGCGAGGGTGCGCTGTTAATAGTGGACGCATCGCAGGGAGTCGAGGCGCAGACGCTCGCCAATGCCTACCTGGCGATCCACCACGGTCTCGAGATTATCCCGGTCATCAATAAGATCGATCTGCCCAGTGCCGATATTCCTCGGGCCAAAGAAATGATCGAGCACGCAGTTGGTCTCGATGCCTCAGACGCACTGTTGGTGAGTGCCAAAACGGGAGAAGGTGTTCCTGACGTGCTAGAAGCGATTGTGAAGCGGCTTCCGGCTCCCAAAGCTCCAGCGGACGCTCCCTTGCAAAGCCTCATCTTCGATTCCTGGTTCGATCCCTACCGCGGGGTGATTGTGCTCACGCGTATCGTTGCGGGCACGTTGCGCAAGGGTATGAAGATTCGGCTGTGGTCGAACGGAAGGGTTTTTGACGTTGAGCAGCTCGGTGTCCTGACACCGAAACCGGTGGAGATCGATCAGCTTGAGGCTGGAGAAGTCGGCTTCCTGATGGCGAACATCAAGAATGTCGCCGATACGAAAATTGGCGACACCATCACCGACGATACGCGTCCCGCAATCGAAGCTCTTCCGGGATTCGAAGAACTCAAGCCAATGGTCTTCGCGGGACTCTATACGGTCGATGCCCACGAGCACACCTTACTGCGCGAGGCTCTCGAGAAGCTGCGTCTGAATGATTCATCGTTCTTCTTCGAGCCGGAAAGCTCGGCGGCGCTCGGCTTCGGATTTCGCTGCGGGTTCCTCGGTTTGCTCCACATGGAAATCATCCAGGAGCGGCTGGAGCGTGAGTTCAACCTCGATTTGATTACAACGGCTCCGGGCGTGCGCTATCGAATCACAAAGACGGATGGGAGCATCGTCGAGGTCGATAATCCGTCGAAGTGGATTTCCCAAAGTGAGATCGCCAAAGTCGAAGAGCCCGTGATCACGGCGATGATCATGACCAATGAGGAATACGTTGGCGGAATCCTGAAGCTGGTTGAGGAGAAGCGCGGAAAGCAGAAAAACTTCGAGTACGTGAGCGCCAATCGCGTGATGCTCACCTACGAACTGCCGCTGAACGAAATCGTTTTGGACTTCTACGACCGGCTGAAATCGGTTTCGCGGGGATATGCGTCATTGGATTATCACCTCTCCGGCACGTGGGAATCGCCGATGGTGAAGCTCGACATTCTTGTTTCCGGCGATCCTGTCGATGCGCTCTCTGTCATCGTCCATCGCGACAATGCTTATGAGCGTGGACGCGCTCTTGCAGCCAAGATGAAAGAGTTAATCCCACGCCAGATGTTCGAAGTCGCCATTCAGGCTGCCATCGGCGGCAAAGTGATTGCACGCGAAACAGTCCCGGCAATGCGCAAGAACGTCCTCGCCAAGTGCTATGGTGGCGATATCACACGCAAACGCAAGCTGCTCGAAAAGCAAAAAGAAGGCAAGAAGCGCATGAAGCGTATCGGCCGCGTCGATATCCCGCAGGAAGCGTTTCTCGCAGTTTTGAAAGTCGGGGAGTAGGATTGCTCAGCCGTTTCGCATGAAACTCCGGATTCTTGCTCGCTACTCATTGCTCTTTCTGGTCGTCTGCGCTCCGGCATTCTGCCAATCAAGCGAAACCACTTCTTCGCTGAGCTGCTGGGACAGCCACCACGGCGGCACGTTTCAGACTCGGCACGCGAGAACTCCAGTTGCGAAGTCGAGTCGCGGATCCGCCTACGCCGAGGTGATCGCCGAAGCTTCCAACTCCGGTGAGGCTCAGTTTTGCAAGAACACAGTCCAAGTCTTCTTTGCCAAAGATGGAACCAATTACAAAGTCGCCTACGAGAAAGCCGGGCTCGATGACGAGGGCGTCGGAATTCGAGTACTTGGGTGGTCCCAAAATGGGAGCAAGCTCCTGATGGAAACTTCTGTCTGGGGGTACGACTTGGATCGAGACGTTTCGAAATCCGCTCTGCTGCTCGATGCCGGCACAGCCGACGTGAAGGAACTCCCGCTAGCAGACGCATTCGAGCGCGTCTTTGGGAAAGATTGCGAATTCGATTCGTCGGTAATCGGATGGCAGGGCGATGAGCGTGTTCTGATCCGAGTCGCCAAAACGCCGCCAACCACAAGATATCAACAGACCTTCTGCGTCGAGAAGCCCACCATCTACAGCTTCAACTTGAAGGAAGGCAGGATTCAGACCGGCAAGCCGTAGGCTTAGTTGCCGCGTTGGTTGTTTCGGCTGGAAGCCCCCGACTTTGAGTCGGAGGCTTCCAGCCAAAACACCAAAATTCACCGGTCCTGCCCATCGGCCAGCACTTATCAACCGCAAAACCGGAGCTTTGCTGGGAGCCCGCGTTACTTCCGACCAATCTGTTTCTCCTTCCCTGAAATCAATTTTTCTGAAACGATTCTCTCGGGCATATTCCGCCATGCAGCCATTGTTGCTCGTCATTCTCGGACCGACCGCCGGCGGCAAGACCGCGCTCTCGTTGAAGCTCGCAGAAGAGTTTGGCGGCGAGATCCTCAGTTGCGACTCGGTGGCTATATATCGCGATTTCGAGATCGGCACTGCGAAACCGACCAAGGAAGAGCGCCAGACGATTCGCCATCATTTAATCGACGTGGCTGCGCCGGCGGAGGAGTTCACAGCGGGCGACTACGCGCGCATGGCGCGGCAGGCCATTGCGGACATTCACCAGCGTAGACGATTTCCGATCGTAGTCGGTGGAACTGGGCTCTACCTTCGCGCTTTGATCGAAGGCCTCTTCGAAGGGCCTCAGCGGTCCGAGCAGCTTCGCATCCGGCTGCGCCGTAAAGCGGATCAAAGGACGGTAGCGCATCTACATCGCGTGCTGGAGCGGCTGGATCCTGAAGCCGCTACGAAGATTCACCCAAACGATACGCCCAAGCTCATTCGCGCGATTGAGGTGTGCCTACTGGCCGGCGAAAGGCTCACGGCGATGTGGGACAAAGGACGCGATCCACTCACAGGTTTTCGAATCTGTCGCATCGGACTGGATCCTGCGCGCAACGATCTATACGCGCGCATCAATAAGCGCTGCGCGGACATGTTTCAATCGGGCTTGGTGGAAGAAACGCGACGGCTGCTGAGCGCGTATCAATCGCCGGAGTTTGCTTCGAACGCCGATCCCCGCCCTGTGGCTCGGGCCTTGGGATCGCTTGGCTACAAACAGGCGGCGCAGCTCCTGCGCGGTGAACTCTCGGATCAGATTGCGCTGTTGGAAGCGCAACAGGGGCATCGCAACTATGCCAAGAGGCAGCTCACGTGGTTTCGTCGTGAGGCGGACGTGAAATGGTTTAGTTCGTTCGGAGATGATCCTCGGTTACAACGAGAGGTGTCGGACTTGGTGACTGAACAACAGGGCAGTGCAGAAGAGCCTTTTCAGCAGATGTTAGTCGGAAATATCTCGGGAGATCCTTCGCCCAAAAGTGGGGCTCAGGATGACGTATCTCCAGAAGATGCCTCGAACAGGGATCATTTATAGAGCAGATACTTTTCCCGAATTGGGCGAAAGGTCTCCAGTGCTTCATTCCACTTCGACGAGATAAAGCGCGGATCGACTCCCAGGTTCAAGTCCTCCATTGTCTCCTGATTGGCGACGATGGTCATCATTTTGTCCATGCGGAAATCGTTCGGATATAGCTTGTGGAGGGCTGCTGCCAGCTCGATGCCCAGCTCCGGTGAGTCAAGCGTGAGACGATTGACGACGACCATGTTCACGCCTCCACACAGTTGATTCGCGTACACGGCCGATTTTGGCGTGAAGATGTAAGGAATAAAGCGAACTCCCGAGATGTGCCGCGCGTTGAGATAAGTCGTGAGCTCCTGCGGCTTGATCCATGGCGCGCCAAGGACTTCGAACGGAGTATCAGTTCCTCGACCGACGGAAACGTTTGTTCCTTCGACCAGCGCAACCCCTGGATAGAGAGTGTTCTCGGTCAGGTTGCGCAGGTTGGGCGACGGATTCACCCATTCCTGCCCGATCGAATCGAACCAATCTCCGCGCTGCCAGCCCTGCATGGGAACAACGGTTAGCTTGGCGCCGAGCTTCTGTTCGCCGTTGAACAATTGTGCCAGTTCGCCAATCGTCATTCCGTGACGCGAGGGAATCATGTAGTAGCTGACATAATTGCGCTTGTCTGGATCGGCGATTGGTCCTGACACCATCGATCCCGTTATGGGATTGGGACGGTCGAGAACCACGACTTCGGTTCCCGTCTGAGCTGCCGCTTCGAGGAAATAGCCGGTCGCGGTATCGTATGTCCAAAATCGAACGCCCGCGTCCTGAAGATCGATCACGACTGCATCCAGTTGTTTGAGGATGTCGAGTGTCGGCCGGCGCTTGGCATCTGTGTCACCGTAGACGCTGTAGATAGGCACTCCCGTCGCGGTGTCGGTTGTGTTGTTGATCTCGGTCGTGTCGAGCTGTCCTACAGCGCCGTGCTCCGGCGCAAACAGCGCCGCGAGTTTCAATCCGGGAACGGCGTTGAGGATGTCGATCGTGCGGCGGCCGCTCGCGTCCACTCCGATCTGGTTTGTGAGAATGCCGATCTTTCTCGGCGGAGCGTCTCCCTGCGAGGGCTTCAGCGCGCCGAAGTTCGTGGCCTCCAAAACGTCAATTCCATTCAGGACTTTAGTGTTGCGATAGCTCATCCGGCGGCTTCCCGCCATGGCTTCGTTGTATCCCGTGATCGCCAACAGAGGATGCTTGCCATGAAGCTCCTGGCCAAGATCAAGCGTCGTAGCCACAACATTGGCGACTTTGCTGCGCAGCGCAACGACCGAGTGTCCAACGTGAGGGTGCACAGCATTCGTTAGCAGGATTACGTACGTATTCGTGTATGGATCGATCCAGATGGAGGTTCCGGTAAAGCCTGTGTGCCCAAATGACCCAATGGGCAAGAGTTCGCCGCGGTTGGACGAGAATGCGGAATCGATGTCCCATCCTAACCCGCGCAGGCTCACAGCATCTGGCGGCTGCTGCGGGCGAGTGGCTTTGATGACGGTTAACGATTTCAGAAACTGTTTCCGTTGCGGCTTGGCATTGATCGCATCAATGAGAGCCTGCGCATATTTCGAAAGGTCGGCAGCGGTAGAGAACAGACCAGCGTGTCCGGCGACTCCGCCCATGCGTCGCGCTGTCGGGTCGTGGACAACGCCCCGCAGCATCTGGCCGTTCTCGTCATACTCAGTTGGCGCAATACGCCGCCGCCATGAGGGTGGGGGCAGAAACCGCGTGTTCTTCATGCCGAGCGGCTGGAAGACGAACGCATCTGCGTACTTATCGAGCGGCATCTTGGAGATGCGCTCTACCAGAAACCCGAGGACCTCAAAGTTAATGTCGCTGTAGCGAAACATCGCTCCCGGCGGGGAGACCAGTTGCGAAGCAAACGCCATCTGCTGGGCGGTTTCTTCGCCGGTCCATGGAGTCTTCAAATCAAGATCTTCCGGTAATCCCGAATAGTGCGTCATCAACTCGCGGATGGTGACATACTCCTTCCCGTTTTGGGCGAATTCAGGAAGGTAGGTTGCCACCGGATCGTTGAGCCGAATCTGTCCGAGTTCCAACATGCGAAGCATCGATGGAGTTGTAGCCACTACTTTCGTCAGCGAGGCAACGTCAAAGATCGTGTCGAGGGTCATGCGCTCGCGGGTTGGTTCAAGCGAACGCATTCCGTAAGCCTTCTGGTACACGACTCGTCCGTGATGCCCGACTAGCACGACCGCGCCCGGACACTGCTGGTCCTCGATGGCATCTTCGATCACGCTGTCGAGGACTTTGAATTGCGGCGATCCTGCTGTCCTGCCGCCCGCTCGCCGCGTTCCGGGTTTCGCAAGCACGGGCTTGCTCGCATGAGGCGCCGAAGTGGTTTGAGCCGAGGACGGGGAAACAAGGAGGCCGAGAACCAAAGCAAACGAGATCAGTCGCATAGATGGGAAAAGCTGATTGTGAAGCATGGGCGAATGCGGCGCAATCCGAGTGTCTTCTTAGAGTACCGGGAGCAGCATGAAATTTCGCCAATCGGAAGTTGTGTGTCGTTGGTGCATGGCGTGCAGGAGATTGGTGCTCGCGCAGAAATGCACGCTTAGGTGGCAATCGCATCGGGCACAAGGTTATGGATCGTCCGATCCACACGAGGTATTTGCCGAGATCACTGGTACATCGGTCCGTATGCGAGAGAATTTACGGCTTGCGTAACACGGCTGGTTCCACCCTTCCGAATCCGGAGGTCAATTTGGGAAGGCTCGTTCCTGAAATCCGTACAAGTTCCGATTGCGACCGCTTTTCGCCGCTTGCACCTCGTAATACAATGCCGAACACCAAAGCCATGAGTCTCTATGCTGGGAATAAGCTGAGGCATGTGCGTGAGACCCTGGGTCTCACGCTGCGGGACGTCGAGACCGCGAGTTCCGAGATTGCGGCGCGGCACGCGAACCAGGAGTTCTTCATTCCGTTCAGCCGGTTGGCGGAGATCGAAACGAAGGGACTGGTCCCGAGCATCTACCGCATGTATTCGCTGGCGGCGGTCTATCGATGCGATTTTCGAACACTGTTTTCCTGGTACGACATCAATCTCGAGGGCTTACCGGAAGATGGCAACATCGTGCCGATTCCCCGCACTCATCCGTTTGGCTCGGTACCCCATCCGGATAGCCTGATGCTGCCGGTGGCGATGGATCCGGCGTTCGATGTGCGGCGCACTATGGATCTTGCACGAATGATCCAGCGGTGGGGGGTGATTCCGCTTCAGTTTATTGAAGGCTTCCGGCGCGGATCGCACAGCTACGCGTTTGTGGGCACCGAGGATTTCACGATGTATCCCTTGCTGATGCCTGGCTCGTTTCTTCAGGTCGATATGCGTAAGACCGAGATCCTGAAGGAAGGCTGGCGGTCCGAGCATGAGCGTCCGATCTATTTCGTTGAGACGCGCGAAGAGTTCATCTGCTCATGGTGCAACGTGAGCGATGCTGGTCAGTTAGTCATTCAGCCGCATCCTTTGTCGCCGGTGAAACCCAGGGTGTTTCGGCATCCGCAGGAGGCGGAAATTATTGGCCAAGTGGTGGGAGTTGCGATGCGGCTGGGCGAGTGGAGCCCGTATCCGCAGCACTCAACATCCGAAGTGCCAGCACGACTGAATTGAAATGCAATGTGGACCAGTCGTTTGAGTCGACTGGGACTACCTTTGACTTAAGTTCCAATAAGCGCGCGACCTGCCCCTGCCAACCGCGGAAGCTCTCTTCGGACCCACCAACTACCAGATCGGGAATCGGAGTGCGCAGTAGCTGCGCGTACAGCTCTGCATGAACGCGGGCAAGAGCGGCTTGACTGGCGGTTTCGCCGTGGACTCGCGCGTGTCCCCAGTGCTGATAACTGCCATCGTCATCGCGCAATTCTGCTAGATAAAGAAGCTTCGCCAAGAGTCAATGAATCCTGGGTAGCGTTCGAGTCCTGAGATCTTCAAAAGCGGAAAGACGCACGCCTTTTGTTACGAATTCCGCAATCGTTAATTTTTCGTCTGAGTGCACGTTATTCGGCCGAATGAAGGAATGCTTCGGCGCAAATCCATTTCAGGAGTTGCGCTATGCGAAGGTTCCTCCTCATTGCAGCCACTATTCTCGTGCTTGCTACGACATTGTCAACTGCTTCATTCGCGGATGGTGGCGATCCGATTCCGCTCTGTCCTCCCGATCAGCCTGAGTGCGTGATCGGATAACGAGTCTTTGATTTTATCGAAGGTCCGATGTATGGTGGCACGACCTCATGCATTGGACCTTGCAGAATGTTGTCTGGATTTTTTCCGGACTGCTCGAAGTTTCTGTGTGGTTGGCGATGCTCCGGCGCGGAAGCTGGCGGGAATATCGCGTCTTCTGGTCGTATCTGCTATTGGAGGCTTTGCGCACGGGTGCGCTGTTTTCTATCGGCACGGATCATGCGCACTATCGCGCATACTTCTACTCATATTGGATCAGTGAATCGTTCATTTGCGTCCTGGGATTCTTCGTCATACGCGAGATCTTCGCGAAAGCCTTCTCGGGACAACTGGGAATCAAACACTGGGGGCACTGGATTTTTGCGTGTTCCCTAATTGGTCTTCTGGCAATCGCAGGCTTCAGCGCCGCCAGTGAGCATGGCGATTCCAATGGTCTGCTCGCTGCCATTCTTGTCCTGAAATGGGCTGAATCATTTGTAAGGTTAGGCATATTAGCAGCACTGTCGATGTCCGTGCTGCTGCTGGGGCTACCGTGGAAGCACCACGCGATCGGCATAGCCGCGGGATTCGCGCTTTACGGGTCCGTTGAGCTGACGATGCTCGCTACCCGACTGCATCTTGGGAAGCAGGCGAATCACTGGGTTTTCTGGGCATTTATGTTTGCGGGAGTATTCGAAAAGGCCATTTGGGCTTTGTACTTCGTTCCCCGTATCGATTCGACGCGATTGGAGTTTCGTGTTGGCGATTCTCCCGCGGCAGCCGGCCTGCTTACTGCACAAGAAGCCGCGGATGCGATTTGGGAGCGGTGATGCTGACGGCATGTTACGTGATCGGCGTACTGATGATCGGGCTCGCACTGATCTGGATTCTCAAAGGCTTCGTGGTGTCCTCGACTGCAGAATTGACGGAAATCGACGTCATAGCCTTTCGCAATGTCCTTTCCCTGGAAGACAATCATGTGCTTCGTCAGCGTCTCACCGAAGGTGAATATCGGCGACTAAAACGCGCTCGCGTGCGAGCGGTGCAGGAATATATGAAGGGGATTGCCCGCAACTGCGCGGCAACAATCGCCGTATTGCGCACCAGGGTTCCCGAAAATAGCCCGTCGGCGCAGCGCGAGCTTTCATCTCTTGTGAAAGAGGCGCTGCGGATCAGGCTTCTGTGCCTCGGGTTTTGGTTTGCGTTGTGGGTAGAATTTCTATTCCCAAATCTGGAAATCCGGCCAATGCGGATCGCCGGCGGCTACGAGCGGCTCCACTCGGCAGCGGAAAGGTGCTTGCGATCAGGGCAGGCACCCTCGCCGGCGCTGTAATAACGCGGAGCTTAGGTTTGATTCATCTTTCTTTCTTAGGAAGAACGGCCGAGCGGGTCGGCGGAGGCGGCTGGCGTCGCTCGCCGGTGTACATGCGGTCGATTCCCAGAGTGATCGGGGTACCGCTATGCAGCCCGCTCCAATGTTCCGAGACGACGATTGAATTCCCGGGATTCTGCGCGTCGTACTTCACTGACGTAGGTACGCCGATGCGGCAGTTGTGAAGATCGACGTGCTGTCGCAAATGAGTGACATCCTGCGACGCTTCATACTGCACTCCAGCCACATCGTAGTTGTAGATGAGGAGCTGCTGTGAATTCGGCTCATCCGGATGCAGTTCGACAACGTCGATCACCGTTCCATCGATGATCCGTCCAACGCGATCGAGATACTCACGACGTTCGCGCTCGCGATCTTCTGGCGTCTTCTTCTTACGAGTTGCGAGATGCAGCGCTGTTACGCCGCCGGCAACAACAACGCCACCGGCAATGGCATAAAGACGGAGAGAAGCTAGCATGACTTCCTTAACATCCGGAGTAGAACTCGGAGGATACTTCAAGCTTACCGCGGGCGGCGATTTTCATCTATCGAGGGAAGCACTTATTACTAAAAGGCGGTTTCGAGTTTCGGGTTTCAGGTTTCGGCAAAGCCAGAGGAGAAAAAGAAAAGAGTTTCAAGTTTCGAGTTTCGGCAAGGCCTGCCGAAACCTGAAACTCGAAACCTGAAACCGTCTCTCTCACATTCCGTCGTAGTTCGGACCGCCGCCACCTTCAGGAGGAACCCACGTGATGATCTGATAAGGGTCCATGATGTCGCAGGTTTTGCAGTGTACGCAGTTGGCGAAGTTCACGTGGATCTCCTTGCCGTTGGGTACGTCGGAGGCTTCGAGCATCTCGTACACCTTGGCAGGACAGAAGTGCTGGCAGGGATTGCCATATTCGACCGTGCAGCGGGTGTTGCAGATGTCAGTGTCGTGGATGACAAGATGAATGGGCTGATCTTCTTCGTGCTTGGTGCCGGAATGGTAGACGTCGGTGAGCTTATCGAAGGTCAGCTTTCCATCGCCCTTCACTGGACCAAGCAAGTGCTCTCTTCCGTAACCTCCGGTAGGAAGACTGCGGACGTGCTCCAAACGTTTGTGTCCTGCATGAGCGGCATAGCGCTCGTGCAGTCCGCGGCCCAGCGTGATCTGCTGGATCGCAGCGTGGAACGTGCCTTCGATCATTCCCTTTTCGAAACCCTGATGGAAGTTGCGGACTTTCCATAGTTCCTCGCGAATCCAGCTCTTCTCGACCCGGGTCTGATAGCTCGCGAGCTGTTGAGCACTGAAATTCGCTTCGAGCAAAGCGTCATAGGCAGTTTCGGCGGCAAGCATGCCACTCTTGATGGCGAGATGAATTCCTTTGAGCCGCTGCGAATTGAGAAAGCCGGCTGAGTCGCCAGTGATCATCCATCCATCGCCCGCCAGCGGTGGAATTGCAAACCATCCGCCGTAGGGCAAAGACTTTGCTCCGTAGCGAATCATCTTGCCGCGCTCGAGCAGTTGCCGGACGAACGGATGAGTCTTGAACGTCTGCATGACATGATGAGGATCCAGGCGGGGATCTTTGTAGTCGAGTCCGGTAACGAAACCGAGGGAGACAATGTTGTCTTTGCTTCCATAAATCCAGGCGCCGCCGTATTCCTGGGTGGTCAAAGGCCAGCCCAAGGTGTAGATCACTTCGCCGGGAGCGATACGGCCCGAAGGAAGTTCCCAGAGCTCCTTCACGCCGACGCCGTACGTTTGAGGATTGCGATTTTTGTCGAGATTGAATCGCCCGATGAGTTGTTTCGTCAGCGATCCGCGCGTGCCTTCACATAGGATGGTGATCTTCGCTTTGAGATCGTAACCGGGCTCGAAATTTGACTTCGGTTGATTCTGCTTATCTACGCCTTTGTCATCGGTGCGCACGCCAATCACGCGATTGTCTTCGACGAGCAGTTCGGAGCCTGCAAATCCAGTGAACACGGTAATGCCGGTCTGCTCAACTTTCTCACCGAGCCACTTCACGAATTTATTAATCGAGATCACGTAATTGCCGTGATCGCGCATAGGGGGAGGCGTGATGGGAAGCTTGAACTTCGATTTCTCAGTTAAGAAGTAAACCGCCTCTTTTCCCACTTCGGCATCGAGCGGAGCTTCCTTTTCGAAGCCAGGAAGAAGCTCGTGCATGGAACGCGGGTCAAGAAGAGCTCCAGAAAGGCAGTGCTGTCCAGTCTCGCGAGCTTTTTCGAGTACGTAAATGTTCTCTTTACTGAGTTGCGCTTCAGGATTGGATGAATTGTGCTGATCGATGAGCTGAGCGAGGCGCAGCGCGCATGCCATTCCCGCTGGCCCGCCGCCCACGATGACTACGTCAGCTTCCATCTGCGGACGATCTACGTTGGGAAGCGGAGTTCGAAAGATCATTTGGTTGGTGAATTCCCACCAGATTTTTAAGGATTATTGCCCGGCTTTAGCTTTTTTAACTTCTTCAGTTAAAGCCGGCACGACATCGAACAGATTCCCTACGACACCAAAATCCGCGATCTCGAAAATCGGAGCTTCTCCATCTTTATTTATCGCGATAATGTTGCGTGCGCCCTTCATCCCAACAATGTGCTGAATTGCACCACTGATCCCGAGCGCCAGGTAGAGCTTTGGCGCCACAGTTTGGCCTGAGGAACCGATCTGACGATCCATCGGCAGCCAGCCGGAATCGCAGATGGGACGCGATGCTGCAATCTCCCCGCCGAGAGCATCGGCCAGTGCTTTGGCGATTTCTATGTTTTTTTGTTCTTTGATCCCGCGCCCGACGGAGACGATGATTTCGGCTTGTGTGAGATCGACAGCCTGCTTGGCTTCCTTAAAGATTTCGAGCGGCTTTACGCGAATCGCGCCGGCATCCACTTGCGTGGCAACTTTCTCGATGGGAGCTGCACTCGCGCCCAGTTCGACTTTGTCGCCGCGAAACGAACCTGCCTGAAACGTGGCGAAGTGCGGTGGATCGCAAGCAAAGGAAACATCGGCGGCAAATTTGCCCTGAAACATCTGGCGCGTGAAGATCAATTTTGCTCCATCTTTGCGATAGCCGATGGCGTCGCTGATTAAGGTGCGTCCAAGTGAAGCTGCGAGCTTCGGCGCGAAATCGCGGACTTGGTACGTATGCGGCATGAGCACGAGCTTGGGCTGCTTGGTCGAGATGAACTGTTTCAGCGCGGCCACGTACGCGTCCGCGGTATAGCGCTCGAGTTGTGGCGACTCGATCGCGTACACCTTGGCGATCTTAACTTTCGCAATCTCCTGCCCGACAGCATCGATGTTGCCGCCGAGCACCGCGGCTTCCAACGTCCAGCCGGTCTGGGCAGCAGTCAATTGGGCTGCAGTGAGCGTTTCAAAGGAAACACGATTCAGCTTGTTTTCACGTTGTTCTACGACGACGAGAATTGTGTCTGGCATTTGTCCTTGAACTACGAAAGAGCGAACACGGAGGGCACTAAGTACTCACAAAGTACACGAAGAATAAATCATCGTGACCTTCTCTGTCCCCTAGTGACCTTCGTGTTCGCTCTTGGGTTTTTCCAGAATGCGCGCTTTATGCGGCGCGATCACTTTCTTTGAGTTCGTGTTCTCTCCGAACCCGTTCAATCTGCTCCTCAATGGGTCTGGCCAGCGGCGCACGCAAATGCATGACCCGTTGCCGCTCGATGAATCCCCACGCAATCAGCCCTAAACCAACCGCGATGGAAACCGCGCACATGGTGCTGAAGAAAACTTCGCCGCTGCGCACGTCCCATCCAACCCACAACAGCAACACCCACGCGAAGATCAGCAGGAACATTCCGAGCACGATCAGAGTGCGCGTAAGGTTGCGGCTGTCTTCTACTCGAGATTCCAGATCGGGACCGTTGAATGCAAGCCGGTCATGCTCCCGCCGGACTTCGTCGTCCTCAAAGATGCCCTCTTCCAGCCGGCTCAGCGACTGCCGCGGATACCGCTCGGGATGTATGTCCTTCCCGAACACATGCCCGTGCCTGCGACGTTCTTCCATTTCGCGGTCATCGCGATACGCACGATCTTCTATTCTGTGGTGCTCTTCAATCGCGGCCTGATTTACATTGCATCCCGACTGCTCATCGAGCCTCTTCAACGTGGTCTGCCCATCGACGCGGTTCAGTTCGTCTCTCTTCTCTGGTAGCGCCATCTCACCCTCCAGTGCTGATTTGTAAGCTCACCCGGGTACGACGCTGGCCATCGGCCAGAAGTGAGTCTTCTACATGAGGTGTGATGCATCTACGCTGCTTTGCGTTCAGAGCACCCGAACTTCATTCTTGAGCTTGTCCACCAGTTTCTTGGCGACCTCAGTCGGCGACCCCTCCAACATCTCTGTTTTCTTTTGTTTCTGAGGAATGTAGAGCTTTTCGATCTTCTGCAGATTCGGCCCCAGAGCCTGCTGAACTTCAGCATGAGTCACCTTGCGCAGCGGCTTGTTCTTGGCCTGCTTGATGCCGATCAGTGTGGCGTAGCGCAGCTTATTGATGCCGGATTGGATCGTGAGCACCGCCGGCAGCGGCATTTCGAGGTGCTGGAAGAATCCCGATTCCAGCTCGCGCTTGAGGCGAATTCCCGCATTAGTTTTCTCGATGCTCATAATGATGGTTGCATGCGGCCATCCCAGGATTTCGGCCAGCAGCACTCCCGTCTGCGCGTAACCATAATCGTCCGATTGCAAACCGGTGAAGACCAGATCAAACTGCTCGTCCTTAATCGCTGCCGCAATTGCCTTCGCGGTGTTGAGAGAATCCAGTCCGACGAATTCCGCTCCTTCAAGGTGAATGGCGCGATCGGCACCCTTAGCCAGCGCCTCGCGCAACACCTGCTGTGCGCGAGCGGGACCGGTCGTGATCACGACTACCTCTCCGCCGTGTTTCTCCTTCTGGCGCAGCGCCTCTTCAAGCGCATACGCATCCGGTTCATTGACTTCGTAGGAAACGTCTTCGCGAATCCAGGTGCCGCTCTCGTTCAGCTTGAGAGGCGCATCCTTCTGCGGCACCTGCTTCATGCAAACCAGGATCTTCATCGTTTGGGTACTCTGGGCAAACTAGTGAGTATAAAGAAAGAAAAGGGCGTTTCAAAACGAGTCGGTTTGGAAAAACCTTCAAAACAGATCGTTTCAAACCCCTTCGGAGACACTTCACTCAAACAAATCCACCGGCCCCACCGGTCCTCCCGAGTTATTGCCTCCGATAATCAGGATTTCGCCGCTGTTCAGTCTGACCGCCGTCGCGCGGATCCGCCAGTCGCTCATGTCAGGTCCTGGCGCCGCCGCGCGAGCGACACTATCGAAGAATTCGCTCGTCCCTGTCGGACTGTCATTCTGGTTATATCCGCCTACCAGCAGATATCGCCCGTTGTTTAGCAGCGTAAGGGCATGCAGCCCTCGACCCAACGCGGTGTATCCCAGAAAATGGAATTTTCCCGTTGCGGGATCGTAAACTTCCGCAGTTTGAACCTGCTGGGAGGGCCCGATGTCCTGGGTAGTAGTTCCGCCTAAGACCATCACCCGACCATCCGGAAGCAGCGTGGCGGAATGTCCGAAGCGACCAATGTTCAGCGAACCGGTGGGACTGAACGTCCCCGTTGATGGATCGAAAATCTCCGCAGTGTTTAAGGAGAAGATTTCGCAATTGGCAGAGCAATTATTGCTGCGCCCACCGGCGATCAGCACCCGCCCATCTGTGAGCAGAGTGGCAGTATGCAGCCAGCGTCCGCTTTCGACCATGCGCTGGCCCATAACAAATTGATCTCTGGCTGAATCGTAGATCTCAGTATTTCCGCTCGCTCCAAAACCTGTTCCACGCAGTTGAATTCCGCCTGTGATCAGGACGCGTCCATCTTTAAGCAGTGTGGCCACATGATGTCGACGCGGGAACCACATCTCCGAGCCGGCGGTGAATTTCGCGGTCGCAGGATCGTAGATTTCGGTGATTTTGAAAACAGGATCGAATTGCGTACCCGGAGCTGATACGTCGTATCCGCCACTGACCAGCAGCTTGCCACTGGGAAGCAGCGTTGCCGCATGCTGCATGCGCGCAGTGCTCAGTGAGGGCCCCGGCACAAATCGCCGCTCCTCTGGAAGGTAGCGGTCAGTCTGCTTATGAACTCCATTGAATCCAATACCACCGACAATCAGTACGCTCCCATCCTCTAAGAGCGTAGCCGTGTGATAGTCGTAGGCGTCAGAAGCATTCGGCAGACGCGCGATTTCATTCTTGTAGTCGTGAACCTGTACGACGGCTTCCGCGTGTCGCGTCGGATCAGCATCGCTGGTGGCTCGGACGTGATACGTGCCTGGCGTAGATGGGGCCACGTAGCTGCCATCCGTCGCAACGGATCCGCCATTTGCTTCAATTACGGAATACGAAGTTGCGGTATGCGAGGTCCCGGAAACTGTAACGGAGAAACGTGTGCTGGCCGAGACTAGGATCGTCGCAGAAGCAGGCGAAATTGAGATTGTGACGGGTTCTTGAGGCGCAGACGTCGATCCGCCGCCTCCACATCCGATAACAAAAGCGGTAAGTACGACTGCAAAGACAAGTCGGAACATGCAAACTCTCCAGTTATTAAGTTGAATTAGTCAAGTTGAGCACAGGCAAGCGAGTGAGCGCGTGCATAAGCGAGGAACCGAAACTGTTGAAATGAAAAAAGAGAAGCTGCGCTAACAGCGCAGGAATGCGGGTGCGCGAGAAGTGAGCGCCCGCTCGTAAACGGGCTTATGTGCCACATTCAGCGCCATTGACGCAAGAAGGATCGTAAGCACCACATCTGCGTTGAGCGAAAGAGACTGGGAATGATGAGAACGATGATGATGCACAGCCGGATCCAGTTCAGAGATCGGCGAGATCATCACCAATCCAATCGCTAGAACCAAAACAATTGCAGTCGCTATTCTCATCTCACGCACTATGAAGAAGGATTTCCTGGGAATCGATTTCCCGCGAAACGTTCAGGACCCCGATCAGCTTCTAAAACTTACTTCTAGATCGGATCATTCCAGAAACGCCACTGATTGGACGCCCGCAACCTCAAAACGTTTGCGGCAGCGCATATTTTTGCATGCGACCATGTCGTCTTTGCGGACCATATAGGAACGAGCTTTGGCGAACTTCGCGCGATCGCGCTCGTCGGCGCGCCCAGGGAGTTGTCGCTTCTTCGTCCGCACCAGCCAGGAGAGCTCATATTCTCCCGACTGCCGGCAATGCGGACAAAGCAGCGTATGCGACCGCTTCTGCTCTTTCTCATCGAACATCTCGCGCTCTTCCATGCGGGTTCCTCCGGGCGGTCGCCCGAGGCGATTATTGCATAATGGCGGAGAGCGGAAGCCATGCGGTTAACCGCATGAGTTAGTGCCGTCTGCGATAGCGGATCTTTCTACAACATGGTCGGACGAAAAAAGAAGAAGAAGTTCAGTGCCACGAAAGCTGTGAAGTCACTTGCGCGCGAGACGATCGGATCGCCTCCTCCTGTGCAGCGCATTCCCACGCTCAAGGAATCGCACAAGGAAGAAAAGCACAAGCCCACCTTGGGAAAACTGCTGACGGAAGAATGAGTCCATGCCAACGCCCTATTGTGAAAGCGTCGGTTGCGATGTCGGCGTAGATTGTCCCGATGGCGGATTCAGGCACGTCCGTGCGACTCTGCTGGGTCGAGGGAGAAGCGGGATTCTGGAAGCCGGAGTCGCCTTTTCCGTAGTGGTATGACGAACCCTAGCCCACCCGCTTGCTGGTCGGTCGCGAGGGCTTCGGTTTGAACTTGTCATTGCTCTTGAGATTGAGCGCTACTGCACCGCGGATAAGATCCTTCAACGCCGCCTCATTGATCGTGTCGCCTTCGTGGATGTCGATCGCGCGCCTGACATTCCCATCGAGGCTGGAGTTAAATAAACGCGACGGATCCTTCAATGCAGCTCCTTTGGCAAATGTCATCTTGACGACGTTCTTGTACGTCTCTCCGGTGCAGACAATGCCGCCGTGGGACCAGACTGGCGTTCCGGGGTTGGTTGCTTTCGCCCATTTCCACTCTTCGACGATTTCAGGATCCGCCACGTGGATGATTTCGCGCACTTTCGTGAGTGTCTTTCCGCGCCAGTCGCCAAGTTCTTTGATCTTCTCGTCGATTCGTACTGAGGCTGATTCCGCTGGGATAATGTTTTTCATAACTGAAAACTCCGACACGTCTTCTTAAGCTGATTGTTTTGAAACAAGTCGTCGAACGACATGGCCTTTCCACATCCACAGTCCCGAAAGGATCATTATAGGAACGAACACATACCGAGTAAGCGGAGCGTACTGCGGAATTTTGTCAAACGGACTATAAATGTAACCAATGATCGGAATGCTAACGATCAGGTGAATGCTGCGCAAAATCCAGCGTTGCATGTTCATGATTCCTCGATTCGCTATTTTTGAGCCGCTTGAGGCGGCCACTTTGGTGGTTCAATCCCGAACTGCTTGGCGTACTCTTTGTGCAGCTTCTGCCAGCCATCGAACTTCATTACTTCGGCCCCAGCGATACGGCCGATCGGATTCCCGCTGAGAAGGCGATCCAGAACGTCGAAGCAGATGTGCCATCCGGCAGCGCCCATTGCGATGAAGCGACGATCGAGACTGTGCCACATCGTCAGGCGCGTACCGCCAGCAAAGGGTTCGAGTTCCCACCTCGTATTCGCGTCGCCGCAGCTGTACTCAAGCACTTTAGGGGCGTCGGCTCGCGTCACTTTTATTTCGGAAACCTGTGACGTCAGAGATCCGACCCAGCTGAACTTCACCGTCGTTCCAGACGTACCCAGGCTTCGATCAACCTCGAACGGAGCCCATTCACGCAGATGGGCCGGTTCAGTGAGCGCGCGCCAGACTTTTTCCGGCTCGTGGCGCAGCTCTCTCGTGAGAATGAGCGTCCACATCTCTCCGTCCTTTTTTACCTGCGCGTCGCTGACCGGACCCGGTGTGTACTGCTCGCGCTCGGTCATTTCTCCCTCCTGGTCTTCTCTTTTATTCGTGTTGAGGAATCGTCGTCCGTGCGATCGAGGTGGCGTTCGAGAACATCTAGGAAAGCGGACCAGAATCGGCGGAACTGAGCCAGCCATCTGTCCGCTTCCCGAAATGGTTCAGTGTTTCGCTCGCGATGGCTCACGTCCTTTTCCTCAGCGCGAATAGCGCGCCAATTGCGTGAGCTGAATGAGGTTGCCGCAGGTGTCCTTGAGCATGGCAATAGTTGAGGCGGTTACGTCGGTGGGTGGCATCGTGAACTCGGCGCCGCGTGTCTCGAGGCGCTCGTAGTCGCCTTTGATGTCGTCGGTGAAAAACATGGTCGCAGGCTGGTTCTGTTGAAAGAGTGCCTGCTGATACGCCTTCGCTGAAGGGTTGTTGTTCAACGCGAGTTGAAGCTCAATGCCGTCCGGCTCCTCGGGTGAGGCCACAGTGAGCCAGCGATAGGGGCCCTGACTGAAATCGGTCTTCTTGGTAAAGCCCAGCACCTCTGTATAAAAGCGCAGAGCTTTGTCCTGATCATCCACATATATGCTGGTCAATTTGATTTTCACTTAGTTGCTCCTTTGTCACGTTCCCGCTTTGGGCTACGTGGTCTTTTTATCTTCTCTTTCGGTGTTGTTGGTTGATCTTCATCCATGCGGTCGAGGTGGCGTTCAAGAGCGTCGACATGAGCGGACCAGAAGCGGCGAAACTGTGCCAGCCACTCGTCAAGCTCCTGAAAGGGTCCAGGTTTCAGCCGGTAAAGACGACGTTGTGCGTCCACTGTGGATTCCACGAACCCAGCCTCGCGCAGGACGCGCAGATGCTTTGACACCATAGGCTGCGGCATACGAAGTCGGCGCTCAATTTCTCCCACCGACTGCTCCGACGAGGCGAGCAGGCTCAAGATCGCACGCCGGTTCGGTTCCGCAATGATTCCGAATGTAGATTCCACAACAAGTATATACTCCACATGGAATATACCTGTCAAGACATATAAAAAGCTAAAGCAATAAGGCTCGCACACCGCATCGTAGGCGGACGTGTCGGCTAAAGCATCGCTTCAGTTAGGTTCGGAATTTCCGTTTCTGGCGGGCGCCATTCGAAGACTCGGCTTGCTCTTTGGTTTGCTGCAGATACAGCCGTTGGACATCTCCGAATCTCCTGGATTTAGGGAACCAGCAGCACGTGCGCTGCGTCCTATTATGTAGGGGTAGTAATTACGATGTTAGGGACCAAACATCGTGTGCAGCACAGCGGCAAAGACTCGCGTTGGCTCCGTGATCGCCTGCTCCATGAATCAGAGCAAACGAATATCGCTGAGCGCCTCGCCCGGATATTCGAGCAGCTCGCGGCGGAATCGGGTGGATGCAATTTCTCAGTCCTATTGTGGGACGGCTCCCGCTGGAGTTCGGGCTCGAATTCCCGATTCACGATTGTCATTCGCAGTCCACAGACTCTACGCGCGATTCTCACTCACCTGAGTGAACTGCGTCTCGCGGAGGCCTACATTTTTGGGGACATCGAAATCGAAGGCGACCTCGCAGCCGCGGTCTCAGTCGTTGAACGGATTCTTACTCGTCATCACAACGGTCTGGAGCAGATTCGTCTCGCACTCCCTCTTCTGTTGAGTATTCCCACAACGGAACATAATGGGCACGAGGCAGCGCCGGCTCATTTGCCGGGTCGCATCCATTCCGAGCGACGCGATAGGGCTGCCATCCACTTCCACTATGACCTCTCTAACGACTTTTACGCGATTTGGTTGGACAAGCGCATGGTGTATTCCTGCGCCTATTTCGAGGACGAGCGAGACGATCTCGACAAGGCTCAAGAGCAGAAGCTTGATCACATCTGCCGCAAGCTACGCCTGAAGCCTGGCGAACGCCTGCTGGATGTCGGTTGCGGTTGGGGAGGTCTGATCATCCACGCTGCCGCCAATTACGGCGTGAGAGCGACGGGAATCACTCTCAGCCGCGAGCAGGCCAATCTCGCGGCGGCACGTATTCAGGCTGCAGGTATCAGTGATCGCTGTTCAGTTGAATTTGGCGATTACCGCGAACACAGAGTCTCCGAGCAGTACGACAAAATCGCCAGTGTGGGCATGTTTGAGCACGTAGGCGAAAAGCATCTGCCTGAATATTTCGCGGTAGTCTATCGTCTGCTGCGCCGCGGAGGAGTGTTTCTCAATCATGGAATTGCCGCCGGCAGGGACACGGCAGAAGGACGCAATCCATTCCTCGCACGCTATGTATTTCCCGACGGCGAGCTGGTGCCGATTCATACGACCCTGAGCATCGCTGAATCAGCCGGCTTTGAGGTGCGAGATGTAGAGAGTCTTCGTGAACACTACGTTCTCACACTCGATCGATGGCGAAGCCGACTGGAATCACAACACGATAAAGTCTGCAAGGTTGTGGACGAAACAACCTTCCGTACCTGGAAGTTATACCTCGCAGGATGCGCACATGCATTCAGCACGCGTCGTCTGAATCTGTATCAGGTCCTTTCCAGCAACTCCGGTAGCGGCTGGAGCGCCTTGCCCCTTACGCGAAAAGACTGGTACTGCAGTTAACGCGACTCAGCAGCCCAGGTCCTCTTCAGGCATTGGGTTCACTGAAGCAGAGAATGTAGCCGTCCGAATCTTCGACGTAAAAATCCATGCACGACCATGGGTGCTCTTCAAGCGATCTGATCACGTGCGCGCCGCGCTCTTGCAGTTCGCTAAATAAAGACCGGATGCCCGAGACGGAAATGTACGCGTCCAGGTGTTCATCTGCCTGCGGCGATCCCTTTCGGCGGCGAGCTTCGGCGCATGCTTGAGGTGGATCGAGAATCCGTCACGCCTGACGGCCGCATAGAAGGATTCATAGACGAAGTCGAGCTCGAAACCAAGCTTTTCGCGGTAATATCCGATCGCTCGCTCCAGATCATCGACGAGAAACTGCGGAGCGATCCCGGTAACGTGTGTTTCGCCGCGAACTGCTATGGTAGCCATCTCATTCCTCCGGTCACCCTTCGGCCCTCAAGTCTACAGCTTGGTAGTTCCGGAGCTTAGAGTTCCGCGGCTCAGCTTTCCGCATTGACGACGCTCCTGCAGCGAACTAACATGCTGCGCGCAATTTGGAGGTGTGTATGTCTCTGGAGGGAAAGACTGCCCTGATTACGGGAAGCTCGCGCGGAATCGGCCGCGGTATTGCCTTGAAATTAGCAGAACGAGGCGCACGCGTCGCCGTCCATTACTATCGCAATCGGGAAGCCGCGGAAACTACGCTGGACCAAATCGGGAAACTCGGCTCTTCAGGAATTTTGGTTCAGGCCGATGTTTCAAAGCCGGAAGAAATCCGCCGCATGTTCCAGCAGTTTAGCGCCGAATTGAAGTCGCTGGATATTTTCGTCGCCAACGCACGCCCTGAAGCTCCGACGTTCTACCAGGCTCCGATGGAGATCACGCTCGATAAGTGGGACACCGCCGTCGATTCCCAAGCCAAAGCATTTCTGGTTGCGGTGCGGGAAGCGGCTCCCATGATGTCGAACGGCGGACGCATCGTCGCCATCTCCTTCGCGCCCGGCGGACGCTTTGGAAGCTGGCAGCCGTGGGTTGCGATGGGCGCAGCCAAGGCGGCGATGGAAGTCCTGGTGCGCTATTTCGCGGTAGCTTTGGCGAGCCGAGGCATCACCGTGAACACCATCAGCCCCGGCTGGATTGAAGACAGCGTTCTGAACAGCCTGCCGGAAGCGTTCCAAAATGGGCTGCGCGATTGGCAGGAGCGCGGATGGACTCCAATGGGCCGCCTCGGAACTCCCGCCGACATCGGCAATGCCGTTGCCTTGATCTGCTCCAAAGAGGCAGCCTGGATCACAGGCCAACTCATCGATGTCGATGGCGGCGCCTCGCTCGTCGATGCCCACCTCCCGCTGGAGTTCCAAGGCATCGCCAGGCAAGCGAAGGCCGCAGCGTGACAGCGCGAGCAGTGCCGCGATATTGAGGATGATCGCTAAGTGCTACTCTAGCGCCGTGTACATTCGGCTCTTCCTGGTGCTCCCAATCCTGTTCCTCGCAGCCGCGTCAGCGCGCCAGACCGAAGACCAGAGCATCTGGCGAACGTGGCAGGACGAGAAGAAGCTGATTGTGGTTACCATCCCAGACTGGAACGCAGTCGAGGGAACACTCATTCGCTACGAACGACGGGGACGCGAGTGGATCAAGGTGAGCGAATCGATTCCCGTTGTCGTCGGACGAGCGGGCATGGCCTGGGATCCAGCGCTTACGAGGGAGAATCCCGATCGCTATCCCGGTCCGACCAAACACGAAGGCGACGGCCGTTCACCTTCCGGCGTTTTTGCGCTAAACCGTGGAACTTTTGGATTTACCGGCGAACTGCGCGGATCGCGCATGTACACGCCGCTCACACCTACGATCGAGTGCGTCGACGATCCCACGTCGCGCTATTACGGAAGGATCATCCACCGCGAGAAGGTCGATCAGGTGGATTGGAAGAGCTCTGATAAGATGAGCTCGATTCCGGAGTATCGGTGGGGAGTGGTTGTGAATTACAACACCGACCACCCGGTACACGGAGACGGTTCCTGCATCTTCCTCCACCAATGGAGCCGACCAGGGAACGGCACCGCCGGGTGCACGGCCATGTCTCCGCACGACATTGAAAACTTGGTGCACTGGGTCAGCGGTGACGAGCCTATAGTGCTGGTGCAGCTCCCGCGACCCGAATACCAACGTCTCCAAGTCCACTGGCAGCTTCCCCCACTGGCACAAGATCGTTGAACATTTTCCAAACCTCCAGCGCGATCACACGTCTTAATAGGACTGGCCGCTCCCGTTCGGGAACATTTGCTGTCTCCAGGGAATCTCAGCACGCGCAATGCAGGAGGAATTTCTGATGGAGGCCTTTATGCAGGATGTCCGTTATGCGATTCGGATGCTGCTCCGCACTCCTGGCCCTACGGCGATTGCTGTGCTCACGCTTGCTTTGGGAATTGGGGCGACCACGGGAATCTTCAGCCTCGTCGATGCAGTACTTCTTCGTCCGTTGCCGTAACCCCAGCCTGGCCAGCTCGTGCGTGTGTTCACGGTCTTACCAACGCAGCCCCACTTTCCCATCGCGGTTGCCGATTTCTACGACTTCCGTCAGCGAGCGTCGGTTTTTTCCAGCTCCGCCTTGTACGCCGAGCGCGACCTTGATCTAACCTGAGCGATCGGCCTGAGCACCTTTCGGGAATGGCGGTCACGCATGAATATTTCCGCGTGCTCGGGTATCACCCAATGCTGGGGCGCGACTTCGAGGAAAAAGAGGAATACAAGAACAACAACCACGTGGTCATCTTGAGCGACCGCTTCTGGCGAACGCACTTCCAGGCCGATCCGAATATCGTCGGAAAAAGCCTGCAGCTTTCCGGACAACCGTTTACCGTCATCGGCGTCATGCCTCCGGGCGTGCTGCACGTGGGCGGAGATTTTCACACTCCAGCGCACGGCGACACCGTGGATCTCTGGTGGCCGCTTGCGCTTCAGTCGCACACGGGAGAAGGATGTGATCGCGGCTGTCATTACTTGAATATGGTGGCGCGTCTCAGATCGGGAATTTCGGTTGCTACGGCGAGCGCCGCGATGAACGCGGCCGCCGAGCAGCTTCGCCGCGAGCTCCCCAACTACGACGCTCATACGCTTATCGTTCCGCTAAAAGAAGAGATCGTCGGCCGCGCGCGACTGATGCTGATCATTCTCATGGGAACAGTCGCGTTCCTTCTGTTCATCGCATGCGTGAACGTAGCCAATCTCGCACTCACCCGAGCTACCGCTCGCTACCGCGAGATTGCGATTCGCTCCGTGCTTGGCGCTGCCGCCTGGCGCATCATTCGCCAGCTGCTAACGGAAAGTTTTCTGCTCGCGTTTCTCGGATGTGCATTTGGGTTGATCCTGGCCGAAGGCGGCGTCCGCGGACTCGTAGCTCTCAGCCCACAGAAAATTCCAAAATTGCAGCTGGTCCACATCGACACTCAGGTATTGCTGTTTGCCGTGATCGTCACCGCGGTAACGGCATTACTGTTCGGCCTGGCCCCCGCTCTTGCACTGGCGAGAACCAACCCCAATGCGTCGCTTAAAGACGGAGATCGCACTTCGAGCTCCGGGGGAACTCGCGCTCATCTTCGCTATGCTCTGGTGACCTCGGAAGTAGCTCTCGCCCTGATACTCCTTACCGGCGCTGGACTGTTGCTGCGCACGTTTGTGAACCTTGAGCACGTGGAGGCCGGATTTAATCCTGCCGGCGCTCTCACCTTTCACATCGATCTTCCGGGCAAGCGCTACCCCGTGCAAGCCGACCGCATCCGCTTCTACGAAAAGCTTGCCGACCGCCTACAAGCTCTTCCTGGCGTTCAGTCGGTTGGCATCGGCTCCGATATTCCGTGGACCGGCTACGACGAAAACAGTTCGTTCCAGATGGCGGGCGTTCCGTTTGATCCGAATCGTTCGCCGGAAGCGAGATACCATTTCGCCTCGCCTGATTACTTCCGCGCCCTGGGAATTCCGCTCCTGGCCGGCCGATTCTTTCAACTCACCGACGCTCCGAAAGCTCCGCCGGTGGTGATCGTTAACAATGCGTTCGCACAGAAGTTTTTCCCGGGAGAGGACGCGGTTGGGAAACGCCTTGATATCTGGGGATCCAAAAACGTCACGATCGTTGGGGTTATCGGCGACGTTAAAGACACACCGGATGCATCGTCAACCAAGCCGGCCTTTTACTGGCCGGACTGGCAGTTTAACGATGACGGCGAACGCATCGTGAGTGTGCGGGCCAGCGGCAATCTGGACTCACTGGCTGCGGAGCTGCCGAAGCAGGTTCTCGCGCTCGACAAGGCTCTCCCTATCACCGACATAAACCTGCTGGAAGAGGTCGGCGCACATGTGATCTCGACCGCGAAATTCAGCCTGATGGTGGTGGGGACCTTTGCGGGTCTGGCACTAATATTGGCGGCCATCGGCATATTCGGCGTCGTTTCCTATTCGGTAACACAGCGCACGCATGAGATTGGCATTCGCATGGCTCTCGGCGCCAGTCAGCAGAATGTGCTCGGAATGATCCTGAAGGAGGGAGCGATCCTGGGCGCCTTTGGGGTCGGCGTCGGTGTGATCGCGGCTTTCGCGCTAACCCGCGTCATGCGCGGCCTTCTCTATCACGTTAGCGCTTCCGATCCGTGGACGTTCCTGGCGGTTGCGCTCGCGCTGGTCGCCATCACTCTTATTGCCTGCTATATACCCGCCCGACGTGCTCTTAAAGTCGAGCCCCTCGTAGCCCTGCGGTACGAGTAGCGGGCCGGGCGCAGTGTTCCGCTTTAGTGCCAGGCGCCCGGTGGAACTATGACACTCCTTGTCCTGAAGCCGACCCGCATCCGGCTCAGTTGAAATTTTTTCATAACCGACTCGTGCGCGATACGTCAAAACTCCATCCGAGGAGGACGAATGCTGGCGGATTTGCGGGACGCACTACGGCAGTTGCGGAAGGCTCCTGGGTTTACCACGACGGCTCTGATCACACTGGCGCTGGGAATCGGGGCGACGACGGCCATCTTTACGCTGGTCCACCAGGTGATGTTGAAGTCGCTGCCTGTAACCAGCCCGAGTGAGTTGTGGAAGATCGGCGACAAGGATCGGTGCTGCAACTGGGGCGGCTATACCCAAGGTAACGACGGAGACTTTGCCTTGTTCTCGTACGAGGCGTACCAGCATTTCCGGGCACACACGCCGGAGTTCATCGATCTTGCAGCTCTGCAGGCTGGGAACGCACCACTTGCGGTCCGCCGAGTCGGAGCGCGGGGGCCGGTGGACACGCGCAATGGACAGTTTGTCTCGGGCAATTTCTTCCGGACCCTGGGGATGCAGCCCTGGATCGGCCGCCTGTTCACCGACGAGGACGACAAAGAAAGCGCCGCGCCGGTCGCAGTGATGAGCTACCGCATATGGCACGACAAGTACGGATCTGATCCTTCCGTCGTTGGCGCCGGTTACCAGATCAATGGGCATCCGTTCACCGTGATTGGTGTGGCTCCGCCGGGATTCTTTGGAGCGAAGCTAGCTGGATGGGGAATGCCGGACATCTGGCTGCCGTTGACGACTGAGATATTGCTCGACGGAGATGATGGGCAGAAGCCCCGGCTGAAAACGCCGCAGGCGAACTTCCTGGACTTGCTCGGAAGAGTGCGTCCGGGCGTGAATCCCAAATTGCTCGAAGCCGAACTCAGGGTGGAATTCCATAACTGGCTGGGCAGTCACGTTCCCGATATGGAACCGGGCGAGAAGGCGCTGTGGGAGCAGCAGACGTTGCATCTGGTTCCCGGCGGCGCTGGAGTAACCGATCTAAGGGATCAGTATAAGGACGGACTGAAGCTGCTTCTGATTGCTGCCGGATGCGTCCTGCTGGTGGCGTGTGGGAATTTGGCGAACCTGATGCTGGCGCGTGGATTGAAAGATCGCGCGCAAACCTCGATAAGAGTTGCGCTGGGCGCGTCGCGAGCGCGAGTTGTCCGCAAGTCGTTAGTCGAGTGCGTAATGCTCGCAGCGGTCGGCGGGGCTCTGGGCATCGGCGTAGCGTACGCAGGGACGAAGTTGATGCTGCATCTGGCTTTCGCTAACGGCGGCCGTGACAACTTCGTGCCCATCAGCGCGACTCCATCCCTGCCTGTGCTGCTGTTCACGCTGGGCCTTTCCGTTCTCACGGGAATCATCTTTGGAATTGCTCCAGCATGGGTGACCTCGCATGCAGATCCAGTTGAAGCTCTTCGTGGGGCACAGCGTTCGGTTGGTGGCAGCGGCTCGTGGGCGCAAAAGTCGCTGGTCATCGCTCAGGGAGCTCTCTCCGTGGTGCTGCTTTCCGCCGCAGCGCTGCTGGGCCAAAGTCTGCGCAACCTGGAGCACCAGAATTTTGGATTTGAGACCGGGGGTCGGTATATCGCGTGGATCGATCCCGGTTTGGGAAATTACAAAGGCGAGCAGATGGAACCTCTGTATCGGCAAATCAATGATCGCCTGCGCGCTGTTCCCGGCGTGCGGATGGTGACGGAAGCACTCTATGCGCCAATGTCGGGCGATAGCTGGAATAACGGCGTGCGCATCGAGGGTCGTCCTGAACCGCCGCCGAAGGAGGATACGGGATCGGGATTTGCGCGAGTCATGCCCGACTTCTTCGATACAGCCGGCGCCAAAATTGTGCTGGGGCGTCCAATTACGGACGAGGACACGGCTTCGACACGCAATGTAGCCGTGATCAACGAATCGTTTGCCAAGAAGTTCTTCAAAGGTCAGAACCCGATCGGACAGCATTTCGGTCCGGGCAAGATCAAGTATTCGGCAATGTACGAAATTGTTGGTGTCGTGAAGGACATTCGCTGGATGACCTGGGGCATGAAAGAACCGGTTCGGCCGATGTACCTGGTGGCGGAGGCCCAGTTTGGGAAGTGGGACGATCCAGCGTACGAGAGTGGCGAACTCGGATCACATTTCTTGAACAACATCGTGCTTTGGGCGCCGGGAGATCCGCCGGGTATGGAAGACCGCGTGCGTAAGGCGCTGGCGAGCGTCGATCCCAATTTGGTTCTGTACGGTGTCGATCCCTATCAACAAGTCGTGAATGGTCAGTTCCAGCAGGAGAAAATGATCGCGACGCTGACCTCGCTGTTCGGTGTCCTCGGGCTGATTCTTGCTTCAGTCGGACTCTATGGAGTGTTGGCCTACATGGTGGAACAGCGCACCAGCGAGATTGGGCTTCGCATGGCGCTGGGCGCAGATCGCGCGCAGGTCACAACCATGGTGCTGCGCGGCGCCTTACTGCAGATCGGCATCGGGCTGGCGATTGGCATCCCGGCGGCGATTGGTGCCGGAAGATTGATGACCGCTCAGTTGTACGGTGTTAAGCCGTGGGATCCAATCATGCTCGCATTGGCTATAGTCGTGCTCGGCATGGCAGCTCTATTGGCATCGGCGATCCCGGCGCGGCGAGCGGCAGGCGTAGAACCGATGGTGGCGTTGCGGAACGCTTGATCGCACACGGGGGTGTAACAAGTCTCCGTGGTGAGGTTTGCGCGCTTCCACCTAAGGTTTACGAAGTCAGAGTCATTCACGAACCAGTGTTAGACTCTGCGCATGAAGCGGCGAAAATGGCCGGAAGGCTTTCTGTTCATCAGCCTTGCCGGCTGAGGAGCGTCGACGCCTGCAACCGTTTCTCGAGACGATTCAACTGGACGAGAAAACCAACCTTATCGAGCCTGGTGAACCGATTCGAAACATGTACTTTCCTATCGACATGGTTACTTCCACTCTGCAGGAACTCCGCGACGGCTCAAGCGTGGAGATCGGACTCATGGGCGCGGAAGGCGTGATAGGAATCAATTCTGGCTGCAGCAGGAAACCACGCCGATGCGCACTTTGGTGCAGGTCGCGGGTAGCGCATTACGGATGAGCTCGCACGTTTTCAAACGCGAACTTATGGACAAGCCTTCACCGCTGAATAAGCTGGTCGCCTCGTATGTCCATGCATTTCTTTCGATGACCGGTCAAACAGCAGCGTGCAATCGCATGCACGAGGTGAGCACGCGCCATGGCGCGCTGGTCGAGTCTCGTCTATGACCGTATTCAGCGCAACGAATTCCAGATGGCGCAGGAGTTCCTGGCCGCAATGCTGGGCGTACATCGGCCGGCGGTGACGATTGCTGCGAAAACTCTGCAGAACGCCGGACTAATCAGCTACCGGCGTGGATACATCACCATCAAGGATGCCGTGGCGCTGCGAGAAAGTGCGTGCCAGTGTTACGCGATCATTGAGGCGCAATTTGATCAGATGTTCGGCCGGGAGTGGCGTGAAAGTACGCAGACGAGCGGAGTGTCGGCGTAGCATGGGCGAATGCTGCTGTAAGTCGTGGGAGGCACGACGCAGTCTCTTGACCTCTCTTTCACTTTCTGAATGCGGCCCTTGGTATCGATCACTCGCCTCGCCCGGGGGGGGAAACAGTGTGTGGAAGACGTCGTGGCACGAGGTTCCGATCAGAACTAGGCCGGCGATAATGGCGAAAATGTGCATCTCTCTTCTGCAGGGTGAACTTGACGCAAGAATTGAGATGTCGAGTTGGTGAAAGCTGTTCGCTGCGCCGGCTATAGACAATTGGCAAGTTAGTTCTTGACGTATCTACGTTCACGAATCTCATATTCGCCACTCAGTACCATGCGAATGGCCTCGCTGTAGGCGATGTGCTCTTGTTCGAGAATGCGCGTGGAGAGGTTGTGCTCGTCGTCATCGGGCAGTACCGAAACTGACCGTTGAAGAACGATTACGCCATGATCGAGGTTCTCATCCACAAAATGAACCGTGCACCCGCTGATCTGAACTCCGTATTCAAGCGCCTGTCTCTGCGCGTCGAGTCCGGGAAACGCGGGAAGAAGGGACGGATGAATGTTCAAAACCCTATTAGGGAACGCTTCGAGGAATGTCGACGAGATCAGCCGCATGTAGCCAGCCAGGCAAACGAGATCCACGCGATGTTCGCGCAGACAGGTGACGATAGCGGCATCGTGCTCCGCACGCGATAGCCCTTTACTTTGAATTACGTGCGCATTCAGCCCGCGTTTTTCCGCAGCTTCGATACCGGGCGCATATGGCTTGTTGGAGATCACAACCGCGATTTCCGTATTGGGAATCTTTCCGGCTGCGATGCTGTCGGCAATGGCGAGAAAGTTGGAGCCGCGTCCGGAGAGGAGAATGCCGAGGCGATTCATGAGAAAGGCAGAAAGGCGTTTCGGCTTTCGAGTTTAAAGTTTCGGCAAAGCCAGTCTGCAACATTCTGTGTGGAGACAGCCTCAATTCGCTTTTGCAGTTTTTGCATTCAGATCTATTAGGGCAATGCCGTGAGCAACTGGCTTTCGCCGAAACGTGAAACTCGAAACTCCTTTCCTATTTCACGAGTAGATTACCTTGCGATCGCCCTTCACGATGCGACCAATCGTGTATCCCTTTTCATTGACACGGTCGAGAATCGTCTGCACGCGCTTGAACTTCTTCGCGGGTACTATCAGAATCATGCCCATTCCCATATTGAAAGTTCGGAGCATTTCATCCTGATCGACGTTCCCTAGCTTTTGCAGATGAGTGAACACGGGCAGCACCGGCCATGAGCCGAGTTGGATATTCGCAGCCGTTCCTTTTGGCAGAACGCGCGGCAGATTCTCAGTGATGCCGCCACCCGTAATGTGCGCCATCGCATTCACCGCCTCGGCCTCAATCAGGCGGCGAACGATGGGCCAGTAGCTCTTGTGCGTACGCATCAGTTCGGCCCCAGCTTTGTTCTTGATCTCGCTCACGAACGTGTCTGGTGTGTAACGCGCGACTTCAAAGAAAAGTTTGCGAGCGAGCGAATATCCGTTGGTGTGTAGTCCGGTCGAAGGCAGGCCCATGATGACGTCGCCAATTTCGACGCGCTCTCCGGTGATGATGCGATCACGATCGACAACGCCGACGATGAATCCCGCAATGTCGTATTCGCCATCGGCGTAAAAGCCGGGCATCTCGGCGGTCTCACCGCCGATTAACACACATCCGTTTTGCCGGCAGGCATCGGCGAGGCCGGAAACAACTTTCTCTGTTACTTCAGGATCAAGCTTGCCGCTGGCGAAGTAGTCGAGGAAGAAAAGAGGTGTCGCACCCTGCACCGCAATGTCGTTCACACAGTGATTCACGAGGTCGGCGCCGATGGTCTGGTGCAAATTCATGGCAAACGCAATCCTCAGCTTCGTGCCCACGCCGTCTGCGCTCGAGACCAAAACGGGATCGCGATATTTTGTGCCCAGAGCGAACAATCCGCCGAAGCTGCCGATGTCGCTGAGAACACTCCGCGTGAACGTCTTCTGTGCGAGGTATTTAATGCGCTGCTTGGCGCGATCGGCGCGGCTGATGTCTACACCGGCGTCGGAATAAGTAGTGCGACGGCTTTTTTTCTGGGCAGAAGATTGGGCCAAGCAGTCTGGTCTCTCAGGTGGAATGGCAGGAAGGAAAAGTGTATCACCTGAAGCAGAGCAGCAATCCGGTGCGCCGCCACCGTATCTGCGTGACATGGCCAACGGCCGAGGCGTAGAGACGTACTTGGTGCAGCAAGCTCGGATCGAGCCAGGCGGAGCTTGGCGCGTCGTAGGACCAGAACACGACGATCGGCTCTCCGACCACATTCGCGACCGGCACCGGACCCCAGTAACGACTGTCTTCGGAGTTATCACGGTTATCACCGAGGACGAAGAGGGAATTCGGTGGCACACGACGAGGCGGGATATTCTCCTGCCATGACCATCGCCGCGAGGCGCGTACGCGAGCATATTCCTCGGGCATGCGTACGCCATTTATGTACAAAATTCCATGCTGGATTTCGACCGAATCGCCGGCGGTCGCGATTACCCGCTTCAAATAAATTTCGCTCGGCTCTACCGGGCTGCGGAAAGCTACGATCTCGCCGGGCTTAGGAGTACGCCACTGCGGGACACGATAGCTCGTGAACGGAATCCGCGGACCATATGGCAGTTTGAGCAACACAAGATGATCGCCGACCAGTACCGTGCCTTCCATTGAAGGAGTTGGAACCATCCCAATCTCCAGAACGAATCCGAAGAGGACGGTGAGCGCAAGGCAGCCGCAAAGCATCATGTGCAGCCATCTTCTTTGAAGCACCTGTTCCGACAATCTATAGAGCGCGCGCACTAGGGCAGCCTGGAGTGGAGTAGCTCAATTCTGAGCTGCTGATCAGGCTACGAAACATCAGCAATTAGCCTTATCTGAACCGGTTTACCGATGACGAAAGGGAAAGCTCAACTGCGCTTAGGCGATGGATTTCGTGTATCTTGAACTTCGGACTGGGCCAATCACGGCCGAATTGAATGCGCTCCGACGATCTGCACAGCCTGAAAGACGACATGACCGCCTTCATCGAAGGTCATGGGATGAAGCGTTTCCCCGGCTACATCGGAGAAGAGCTGCCGACGGTCGTGTGGAAAGACAACGACAACGTCGATGCCTGGAAAGATTTTGTCGAACTAGCGAAGGCTGCAGGAGCGACATTCCTCACCATGGACGACATGGTTCTCTCAAAAGAAGATCTCGACTTTGTGATCGAGCGCCTCAAAGAAGGCGTGTACAGTGATGATCTTGACGATGCGCGATGGCTGCGAACGTACATAGGCAAGACTGGATTTCTGCAGCTCGGCTTCTCGCACCAGGGAACGCTCTTCGTTTATGAGGCCTCGACTGAGTGGTACGACCGCTACCAGCGTGTGCTCGACACCGCAGAGGCGCTGGGCGGACTGGTCATCGATGAAGATGACGATGAGTAAAGCACCAATTTCCTTGTTGAGAACAAGGTGCTGTGGAATGGAACGCCGGTCACCACGCAGTTCGTAAATGGAACTAAGTTAGGATTCTGTGGGTCGAGGAGAACGGGCGTGACATTCTCCGGGAAGTTCTTGTTCCAGAACATCATTTTGCTGAAACCGCGGCGCGTCTCACGCTCTCTAGGGTGCTGGACGGAACTTGCTCTCTCATGCCGACGCGATCCGCTCGGCTGCGGTTTCATTGTTGTCCAAATAGCTCTGCAGCCACTGCAGCATGCCGGGCCAGCCTTGATACGCGCGGGCGATCTCTGGGTGGGCAGCCAGGCCGCTGTGGCGGAGTCTGACTAACGTTCCATTTTGGGTCGGGATGAGTTCCCAGCGGACCGTGGTTTTGGCAGTGCCCGTCCAGCTTGCAACCCACGAATAGGACAGAACACGCGGCGGATCGAGTTCGAGGAATTCGCCGCTTACCTCGAAGGTCCCATTCCCCGTGATGCCGGAGCTTCGCCATCTGCCTCCGACATGCAGGTCTGCTTCAAACTTGGTACAGCGATAGACCTGCCTGGCTCCTCCTCCTCCCCACCACCGGGGGACTTGCGCTGGGTCGATCAACGCCTGGAAGACGCGGACGGGCGAAGCGGCAATCTCGATTTCTGCGGTAACGGCGTCTTGTTGGGCACGATCGGAGCTGAGTGTCATCGGCGCATTCTCCTGTGGTTCCGGCGGTCGTTCGATTAGCTCGTGGATCTCTTCTTTCTGTTGCGCCGCGCATTTGTGCGGCATGAGGTGCCCTGAGCTTTCGGTCCGTCCACGCTTCGACGAACGCCTTGAGACCAGTTAGGCTCGATTTCCAGAACGTTCGATATTCGCTAAGCCAGGAGTCAACCGACGCCAGCGGAGCAGCGTTCAGCCCGTAGTAGCGATGGCGTCCCCTGCGCTCATGCGCAACGAGATGCGCACCGCGGAGGAGATGCAGGTGCTTGGAAATCGCTGGGCGCGAAATGGAAAGGCGCGGGCGATCTCGCCGGCGGGCCGGTTGCCGGAACGAAGCAGGTCGAGCACGGCACGTCGTGTGGGATCGGCCAGAGCCTGGAAAACAGCGTCCGGCGAATATGTAACCGAGCGGATACGCATAATGTGTAACTGTATGGCTACGCGTTGCTGAAAGGTCAAGATGGCGATCGGCATTCGGCTAAAAACAAGCCGTGAAGCCACGCAGCGAAGCCACGGAGCTCTCGGCAAGAGCAACACGGCTGTCAGCAATCCAGCAATTGGCTGAGACAACAGCAACGGCATCACTGGCAGCTGAGCTAAAGAAGGCCAACTAAGTGCTACCGCGTTGCCCGTACGGGAGACAAAAAATGTCATTGGCAAAAACGACTCAACTTGCTGCGGATCAGGGAAAAACTGCATAGTGTTGAGCCAGAGAGAGAGACATGGCCCCAATCTTTTCAGCAGCTTAGGTTGGCTGTCCACTTGCCCTAGGATAAGGCATCCTCCCCCGAGGAGAATCCCCGTGTTCGAAGGCAGCGAACGAGCTTGGCAGGTGTTGCTTGAGGTTCTCGCAGAAGAGGAGAGCCATGTCGGCGCCAGCATTGATCGGCCTGGCTCGAATTGGAGCCTTGCCATGATGGAGCGGTGGTTTGCGCATCGTCCGGAACTGGAGACGTACGCCTGGCGCATTCAAGGCGCAGTTTAGGAAGGCGCCGTGAAGCTGCGGAGCCACATAGCTGCGAACAGCAATGGCGGAACAATCGGCAATGGGTTACTGTGCGCCAGCTTCCCGTTACCAATAGTCAACGCAAAACACAACCTGCTGACCCTAGCGTAGAGCGACATTAAAAACGACGCGGCGCATAGTCACAATATGTGACAACCAATTCCGCGTTGAGGTCCGCAGCTACTTGGCTCAACGGCAAAAAGCTGAGTGTGCTCCTGGCTGCCGATCACGCAGCGAAGGCAGCGAGAGGATTTCGTTCGACGAACTGCATCTGATGCCAGTATGGGTAAATCGGCACTCGATAGCTTGCTGCGTTTAATCGTTCGACTTGTTCCGCGCTCAGATTCCATCCGACTGCAGCCAGATTCTGGCGAAGTTGCTCTTCGTTGCGTGCGCCGATGATTACGTTCGCCACTGTCGGACGCTGAAGAAGCCAGTTCAGCGCGATTTGCGGAACTCTTTTCCCGGTTTCGCGCGCGGTCTCGTCGAGTGCGTCAACAACTTTGTACAGATATTCGTCGTCGACCGGCGGACCCTGCTCGGCGGTTGAGTGCAGGCGGCTTACTTTCGGCAATGGCTGGTTGCGGCGGACGTTGCCCGTGAGGCGTCCCCAGCCGAGCGGACTCCACACGATGGTTCCCATCTTTTGATCGATGGCGAGCGGCATCAGCTCCCATTCGTACTCGCGTCCGACCAGCGAGTAATAAGCCTGATGAGCGACATAGCGCGGCCATCCATATTTTTCTGCGATGGCCAGTGACTTCATCAGATGCCATCCGGAAAAGTTGGAGCACGCGATGTAGCGTACCTTTCCGGATTGCACGAGAGTGTTCAGCGTCTGGAGCGTCTCTTCAATCGGCGTGGTGAGATCGAAGCCGTGCAGGTGATAGACATCGATGTAATCGGTGCCGAGTCTGCGCAGGCTGGCTTCGCAGGCCTGAATGAGGTGATAGCGCGAGGAGCCGAGGTCGTTGGGGCCTTCTCCCATGCGGAAGCTCGCTTTGGTGGAAATCAGCACCGAGCTGCGGCGACCGGCGATCGCCTTGCCGAGAATCTCTTCCGAGGCGCCGTGCGAGTAGATGTCCGCAGTGTCAAAGAAGTTCACGCCGGCTTCGAGACAAATGTCGATCAGGCGCGTGGCCTCTTTCACGTCGCTATTGCCCCACGCTTTGAAAAACTCGCCGCGTCCACCAAATGTGCCTGTGCCAAAGCTGAGCACCGGAACCTTCAAACCAGAATTGCCGAGCTGTCTGAATTCCATGGTGCAGTAGATGTCCTCGCTTTCTTGGCAGATTCAGATGAATTCTATACGACGGTTTTTGCCGAGGCGCCGCAGGCAATCGGATCGCGAAGTATCTCAGGAGCCTAGTGAGGCATCCAGTGTGGATGGCTGGTGAACAGGCCGTCGGGTATCCAGATTTGGTACGCGATGAACAGTCCAAACGCGAGGCTGATCCAGCCGGAAGCTGCGGCGAGGTAGCGCGTCAGCGATTCGGATCGTCGGCCTGCGTAGGCGATGGTCGAGCCGAGCGCCACGGTGATCACCATCATCCCTGCAATAGTCCCCAGGCCGAAGATGAGCAGGTACGCAACAGCCCAATGCGAATTGTGAATGGTAGTCAACACCAGCAGAGCGACCGCCGCAGAGCCGGCAAGCCCGTGAACAATGCCGATGAGCAGTGGACGGCACATCTGATAAATGGTCAGGGTGCCGCAGAAGCGATCGAGAACAGCCAGCGAGAGCCCATGCGTGTGTTGACTGCTGGTGTGGGATTCACCTGCTACATGGGAGTGCGGAGTGTCTGGATGATTGTGTTGATGCACACATTCTTCGAGCGATCGCCTGAATCCGAAGATATTGAGCGCGCCAAGAAGGACGAGCATGAGACCGACCGAGAGCTCCATCGTCAAGCCAAGTCGCGGCGAGACGACAAAGCTAAAGACGATGATTGCGGTTCCAACTGCGAGGATGGTCAGAGTGTGTCCGGCTCCCCAAAGCGCGCCAATGAGGGCGGCGTTTACGACACTGCGCTCGCGGGTGACGATGGTTGAGACCGCTACCACGTGATCGGCGTCGGTGGCATGGCGCATTCCCAAAAAGAAACCCAGCGCGAGAATTGCAATGAAGCTGACGGGAAGACTTTGAGCGACATCAGCAGCCAGAAGCTCACTCATGGTTGTTTCTCTCGCACGTTAGACGGCGGTTGCGATTTGGGAAGGTTTGCGGCGAGAGCTGATGAAAGCGGTCAGCTCATCCATCCCTTCTCCCGTCTTCGCCGAGACTTCGAAGACGCGCATTCCCGGACGTACGTTCTGGATATTGTAATGCGAGATGCAAGTCGAATGCCGCCGGCTCAGCGAGATCCATTTTGGTGATCACGGCAGCGTCTGAGGTATTGAAGATGGTGGGATATTTGAGAGGCTTGTCCTCGCCTTCGGTCGCCGAGAGCAGAACAAAGCGCAGCTCTTCGCCGAGGTCGTAACTGGAGGGACAAACGAGATTGCCGACGTTCTCAATGAAAAGGAAATCGAGGTGAGTCAAATCCCAATCAGCGAGCGCGTTCCGCACGATTTGCGCATCGAGATGGCAAACGGTTCCGGTGCTGATCTGCTTCACTTGCGGCGTTGCGAGTTTGAGCCTGGCGGCATCGTTCTCGGTCGCCAGATCTCCGACCAGCGCTGCTACTCGGTGATGGTTGCGAATGCGCGAAAGGAGCTTCTCGAGCAGGGTCGTTTTTCCCGATCCGGGACTGGAGACAAAGCTCAGCACCGACACACCAGCGTTCGAGAACTGTTCACGAAGCGCGTGAGCCAGCAAGTCATTCTGCTTGAGAATGTTTTCGCGCACTTCCACGAGACGCGGACGGTTGCTCATTCCAATATCTCCATTGCCTGCAGCTCGCCGCCGCAGGCCAGCAGTTCCCGCATTGGGATCGCGAGATCGATGGGATAAGGCACGTACCCGCGCGACCTGCGCAGAACGCGTTCTTTTCCGGCAAAGGTTCGCACGACGGAATCATCGGTGCGCATGTAGATGTCGCGGTTGTGAAAGAGGAAGTAATCAGCGACTGGCGCGAGGCGCTCCCAGGCTTCTTGATTTGCCGTCACGATCGGCTCCTCGCTGATGTTGCCGCTGGTCATTACCAATGCGGGAAACTCTGAGGGCTCGTCCGGCGAGTCGCTGAAGAGCAGGTAATGCAGCGGGGTGTACGGGAGCATAACGCCAATAGTGTTGTTGCCGGGAGCAATGGACGGGGAAATGACAACATCATCGCGCCGCTTGAGGATCACAATCGGGCGGCGCGAGCTGAGCAAGGAGGCTTGGTCATCCTCGGTGACGATGCGGAACGATTCAACCGATGCAATATCGCGCGACATCAGCGCGAATGGCTTATCGCTGCGGCGCTTGCGTTAGCGCAGGAGTCTGACAGATTCTTCATTCTGAGCATCGCAGGCAAATAGAAAACCGCCAAGACCTTTGACGGCGATGATCTTGCCTTCATGCAGCGCCTGTCGCGCATCGCGCACGATCGCGACCGACAGGTTCCCGAATCCGAACGCCCACGCGTCATTTGGGAAGAAAGGATCCGGTTTGTGCCAGGGCCAAACTGGGACCGCACTCCGGGCAGGCATTCGGCTGTGCATGGAAGCGGCGATTCATCGGATCTTCGTACTCGGATCTGCACGCGTCGCACAAAACGGGCCATCGTGGTCGACGGCCGGTCGTAGGGAATGTCTTTAATAATGGTGTAGCGCGGGCCGCAGTTCGTGCAGTTGGTAAATGGATAGCCGAAGCGCCGGTCACCAGGATCGCCGAAGTCTCGCCAGCAATCGTCGCAGGTTCCCACATCGGGAGAAACAAGCACAAATTCGCCACTTCTGGCACCGCTTTCGCGAATGACAAAATCCGCGTATCCCTCTGCTGCGAGATCGACGGTCACGATTTCCTGGATTCGCGAAAGAGGCGGGCGATGTGCGAAGCTGATCGACGAAGTCACTAAGCGCGGATTCCGGCCCTTCGATATCTATGCTCACTCCGGAAGAAGAATTGAGAACATAGCCGGTGAGTTCAAGCTTGCGCGCGAGGTTGTAAACGAAAGGCCGGAACCCGACACCTTGCACGATGCCAGTAATAGATATGCGCTTGCGGAAAACGGCGGACTGTGAATAAGTCGCCATTTGAAGTAAAGGCTAGAACTCAGGAGATCACAAGCAGCGAATTCCCGGCCGGTGAGTTGGATGCAAATTCAGAGAGGAACGTACATCCTACTCAAACGACTTCATCAGCTTAGCCCCTCAAATGCCTTGCTGCAATTTGCTTGACCTTGGTGCGGTTCGAAATAGAGAAAGGCGCGCCAAAAGCTATGTATTAGCGCCGCATCACGCCGTAGTAGATGTCGTTCCAACGTATTTCGTTTTCGAATGCGCGCACCGTCGTGCCCGCGTCGATCAATAAGAACTCCAGGTCGGCCATGGCGGCAAAGTCTTCCAAGTGCTGCGCAGTCAACGCATGGCTGAAACCAGTGTGATGTGCGCCGCCAGCCAGGATCCACGCTGCTGCGCCAACTTTCAGGTTCGGTTTTGGAATCCAGACCGCGCGGGCAACCGGCAATTTGGGCAACGGGTGTTCGGGAGCAATGGTATCGACTTCATTGACGATCATGCGGAAGCGGTCGCCCATGTCCACGATGGAGGCGTTTACCGCCGGTCCGGCCTGCGCGTTAAACACAAGTCGCACCGGATCGGCCTTGCCGCCGATGCTGAGAGGATGAATTTCCACCGAAGGCCGATCCGCCGCAATCGACGGGCAAATTTCGAGCATGTGGGCGCCGAGAACCTTGCCGCCATCGGCGAAATCGTAGGTGTAATCCTCCATGAAGGATGTTCCTCCCTTCAGTCCCGCGCTCATAACCTTCATGGCCCGGACCAGCGCGGCCGTCTTCCAGTCGCCCTCGGCGCCAAAGCCGTATCCGTCAGCCATGAGACGTTGCGCGGCGATGCCCGGGAGCTGCGCGAGCCCGTGCAGGTCTTCAAAGGTATCGGTGAATGCTTTGAAATCTCCCTCTTCGAGAAAATTGCGCAGGCCCAATTCAATGCGCGCAGCTTCGCGAAGCGATGTCCGCTTTTCGCCGCGGTTGCGAAGCGGCTCGGCAACGGCATAGGAGCTTTCGTAGGTGGAAATCAGCTTGTCGATTTCCGAGTCCGAGACTTTGCCGAAACGATCGACGAGGTCACCGACTCCGAATCCGTTCACGGAATATCCGAAGCGCATTTCCGCCTCGACTTTGTCCCCTTCGGTGACAGCGACCTTGCGCATGTTGTCGCCAAAACGCGCGACTTTAAGACGCTGTGTATCGTGCCATGCGCTGGCGGCGCGGAGCCAGGTTGCAAGTTCGGTGACGATCTCCTCATCCTGCCAGAAGCCCACAATCACTTTTCGACGTTTCCGCGCGCGACTTCCCAGGAACCCGAACTCGCGATCGCCATGCGCCGACTGGTTCAGATTCATAAAGTCCATGTCGATGGTGGACCACGGCAGGTTGCGGTTGAATTGTGTGTGAAGGTGCGCGAAGGGCTTTTGCAGCGCTTTCAGTCCCGAAATCCACATCTTGGCGGGCGAAAACGTGTGCATCCAGGTGATCAGGCCGATGCAGTTCGAAGTGTTGTTCGCCTCAAGACAAAGCCGATAAATGGATTCCGGCGTCGTGAGCACAGGCTTGAAAACAACTTTCACCGGAATGGATGGTGATTGGGAAAGGTACTGCGCGATCTGCTGAGAATGCGCTGCGACTTGGTCCAGGGTTTCCTGTCCGTAGAGGTGCTGACTTCCGGTTACGAACCAGGCTTCAAACTTTTTAAGATCGATCATTAGGTCGAGGACACTCCATATTGTTCAACAAATATTTCAAGACCTCAGAGAGGCCAGTTGATTCCAAGTGCCTGATTTTCTATAAAAGCGAACTACTCGCGGAGACTAGAGTACGAACTTTGTCGAACTGGCTAATGAAGCGCCGGTCGGACTGGATTACGTTTTGTGAAAACGTTTTCTGCGACAGGCTAGTCTGCACATCGCGGTTCGTCAAGGATGTCGACCCTAATTTGCGCTCTTCTCCGGTGCCGTACGCACCCAAAATGGGACTCGACGCGCGAGCTTGGTGAAAATTGTTATGGCTAGGAATTCGTCGCCATCGATCACCGCCTCGCCCTTCCATGCGCTGTCATTCTTTTCTTCTGGGCGAAAGGGCACTACAGCGACGACCGCAACCCGTTCAGCTACAATGTTTTGGTTGGATCCTCTCTGAATGTCCGCTCCCCTTCCCGCTTTGTTGAGCTTTGTCGTGCTGGCGCCTCACAGCCTGGCGCACTATTTTAAGACTCACTTTGGAGATACCACCTTCAAGGGTCTGTACGCGCCCAATGCCTTCGACCTGGCGCTTCTGATTCCATACTTCACCGTCCTCATCATCCTGGCTTCTTACGGAATTCACCGGTATGTGCTGGTGTACCTGTACTACAAGCACCGCAAGAATCGGGCCGACGAGCCGGTGCAGCGCTTTGCCGAGTTGCCAAACGTTACCGTCCAGCTTCCGATTTTTAACGAGCAATTCGTGATCGACCGACTGGTTGATGCCGTCTGCAAGATGGAGTATCCGCGGGAGAAGCTGGAGATCCAAGTGCTCGATGACTCGACCGACGAGACGGTCGAAGTTGCAAATGCCGTAGTGCAGCGCTACGCCGCGCTTGGCTATCCGATTTCTTATCACCACCGGACGAATCGGCACGGATTCAAGGCTGGCGCGTTGCAGGAGGGAATGAAGTCAGCCCAAGGCGAGTTCATCGCGATCTTCGATGCCGATTTCGTGCCACCGTCGGATTGGCTGATGCGGGTAGTTCACCATTTCGCTGATCCTGAAGTTGGAATGGTGCAGACGCGATGGACGCACCTTAATCGCGACTACTCATTTCTCACGAACGTGGAAGCCATTCTGCTCGATGGCCACTTCATCCTTGAACACGGTGGACGCTCTCGCAGCCGGGCGTTCTTCAATTTCAACGGCACGGCCGGCATGTGGCGGCGGCAGGCGATCGAAGATGCTGGTGGATGGCAGCACGACACGCTCACCGAAGACACCGATCTCTCCTATCGCTCGCAGCTCAAAGGCTGGAAGTTTAAGTACCTGCAAGATGTGGAGTGTCCGGCCGAGCTTCCAATTGAGATGACGGCGTTCAAGACGCAGCAGGCGCGCTGGGCTAAGGGACTGATTCAGACCGCGAAGAAGATTCTGCCAACCGTAATGCGTTCCGATGTCCCATTTAGGATCAAGCTTGAGGCTTGGTATCACCTGACGGCGAACATCAGCTATCCGTTTATGGTGGTGCTATCGACGTTGCTGCTGCCGGCGATGATCATCCGCTTCTATCAGGGATGGTTCCAGATGTTGCTGATCGATCTGCCGCTCTTTATGGCATCGACGTTCTCGATCTCCTCCTTCTATCTCGTCTCTCAGAAGGAGTTGTTTCCGAAGCGCTGGCCCAGGACATTCCTCTACCTTCCATTCCTAATGGCTTTGGGGATCGGCTTGACGGTTACGAATACGCGAGCGGTACTAGAGGCGCTTTTCGGAGTGCAATCGTCGTTCAAGCGTACGCCCAAATATCGTGTGCTGGCCAAAGGCGAGAAATCGGTCGCAGCGCGGAAATATCGCAAGCGTCTCGGCGTAGTGCCGTGGATCGAGCTTGCCATCGGCACGTACTTCGCTGCTGCTGTGTACTACGCGATTTCGAACGAGAACTACATTACCGTTCCGTTTCTGATCATCTTCGTCATCGGGTATTGGTATACAGGTCTGATGTCATTGCTTCAGGGGCGCTTCGATCGCCTTGCGGGCTTGGGCGAGCCGCATACAAAGCCTTTTCCAGTTGGCGTATAGAACCGCGAGTTTTGCGAAAACTGCCTAGCCGGCTCGGGGCGTCTGCGGCTGGCCCACGAAGTGTGCCTCTCCAGGGCTAGGCTCTGACAGCGCCTTTTGTAGTTCTGAAATTAAAGGCAGGAGGAATTCGAGCTTCTTTCGCCTCGCCACGAGTACCACTACGAAGATCGTGAACTTTGAGAGGTTTTGCTGACTGGGTAACCGCTGGTCAGTAGTAACGAATGCCTGAAATTGTGCCTGAGCCGCCGTAAGCAGAGCACCGTTGCGCAGAGAGGTCCAGCCGATTTCCGGAACAGTTCGAACGTCGTGCTCAAGAAGTGATTTTCGCAAACGGCGAGGAACGCATTCATCCAAGAGAATGCGCATGGCTGAAGAACAATTCTTTTGCTGTTTCCAACACCGCCAAAGCGTGGTCGCGCGTTACAGTCGGGAAATCCTCAAGAAAACTGTGGAGGGTGTCGCCTTCTTCGATGTAATCGATCAGAGTCTGCACCGGAACTCGTGTGCCCGCGAACACGACCGTCCCGCTCATGACATCTGTGCATCGAGTCACTAGAGGATTCGGAACGGACATAGGGCCTTCGTTCTCACAATATGATGTTTCTTTCGCAGAATGCAAATGGCCGCCGTTTCGGCGGCCATTTTGCTGAATGCTTGTTGTTTATCCGTTGCTGTACAGCAGCACGCCTTCCTGCTTCTCTTCTCCGACTGGGCGATAGAAGAGCTTGTCGCCTTCGAGGAAGACTTCGATGAACGCCGGGCGCGTAGTGATCGTGCCCTGGATCATCGCTTCTGACAGCGGATCTTCGATATAGCGCTGCAGTGCGCGGCGCAGCGGACGCGCGCCGTAGCTGCGGTCGCCGAGCGTCTTGTCCAGTACCCACTTCTTGGCCTCGTCGGTGACCGAGATCGTGATCGCTTTCTGCGCCAGGTTGGCGTTGAGCTGCTGAACCATGAGCTCGACGATCTGGATCAGGTCGGAATCGACCAGCGCGTTGAAGATGATGACTTCGTCGATGCGGTTCAGGAACTCCGGATTGAAAGTGCGCTTGACTTCATTCTTTACCAGATCCTCAACTTTGGCCGAGACCATGTCTTCTTTCTCTGACTGGAAGCCGAGGCCACTGCGTTTCATTAGATGACGTGCGCCGATGTTCGAGGTCATCACAATGATGGTGTTTTTGAAGTCGACCGTGTTGCCGAGGCCGTCGGTAAGCTGTCCGTCTTCGAAGACCTGCAGCAGGATGTTGAACACATCCGGGTGCGCCTTCTCAATTTCGTCGAGCAGCACAACCGAGTACGGAGCGCGCTTCACGCGTTCGGTGAGCTGTCCGCCCTCTTCGTAGCCGACGTATCCCGGAGGCGAGCCGATCAGCTTGGAGACCGAGTGCTTCTCCATGAACTCTGACATATCGAAGCGGATCAGCGACTTCTCGCTCCCGAAAAGGAACTGAGCCAAAGTGCGCGCAACTTCGGTTTTGCCGACACCCGTTGGTCCGAGGAACAGGAACGAGCCGATCGGACGATGCGGACTCTTGAGTCCGGCACGCGAGCGGCGGATCGCACGAGCGAGCGCCGAGATTGCTTTTTCCTGAGAGATCACGCGGCGATGCAGCTCTTCTTCGATGCGCAGCAGTTTCTGCGTCTCTTCCTCTTTAATCGAAGTGATGGGCACGCCAGTCCAACGCGAAACAACATCTTCAATGTCTTCACGTGTGACTACGCCAGTTGACGACTCATCGAGGTGATACTTCTCGCGCAATCCGCGCAGATTCTCGCGCTCTTTGCGTTCTTCGTCGGAGTAGAAGCGCGCCTTCTCGAACTCGTGGCTCGCGATGGCGTTCTCCATGCGATGCACAATGAACTTAATGCGTTTCTGCACATCGGTGATCTCGTCAGGCAGCGAAGTCTGACGCAGCTTCACGCGAGCGCCGGCTTCGTCGATCAGATCGATGGCCTTGTCCGGCAGGAAGCGATCGGGAATGTATCGGTTCGAATGCGAAACCGAGAACTCGATAGCCTCTTCCGTGTACGTGACGGCATGGAACTTCTCATAGCGGTCCTTTATGCCGTTGATGATCTTCACCGCGTCGCTCTCGTTCGGCGGCGGCACTTTTACCGACTGGAAGCGGCGCTCGAGCGACCGATCTTTCTCGATCGACTTGCGATATTCGCCGGGAGTCGTCGCGCCAATGCACTGAATCTCTCCGCGTGACAAAGCGGGCTTCAGAATGTTGGCGGCGTCCAGCGAGCCTTCCGCCGAACCTGCTCCGACTAATGTATGGAGTTCGTCGATGAAGATGATCGATTGCTGATTCTCCATCAACTCTTTCATGATGGTCTTCAGACGCTCCTCAAATTGTCCACGGTACTTTGTACCCGCGACAATCAGGGAAAGATCGAGAGCCAGAATACGCTTCTCGGCCAAAAACGATGGCACATCGCCATCGGCAATCCGCTGAGCAAGACCTTCAACGATTGCGGTCTTTCCGA
>Ga0134126_10000607_pt1 | contig 45322 bp, 51 predicted proteins | sample KB31752_FD_96881 | JGI IMG/M metagenome (GOLD analysis project Ga0134126, IMG submission 96881) | Terrestrial soil microbial communities with excess Nitrogen fertilizer from Kellogg Biological Station, Michigan, USA - KB3-175-2 | ecosystem: Environmental > Terrestrial > Soil > Unclassified ...
CATAACGGCGATGCCCACCTTCTGTTGTGATATATTCGAGTGACCCACTATCCGCCAGTTGCTTGAGGTATGTGTCAGAAACTTGTACGAACCGTCTAATCTGGCGTCCAGCGATAAAGCCTTCGGGTAAGCAGTCCAGGTTTCCTTCGCCACCTTTTGTATAGCCGCGTAAACGAGATGTTTAATTACCTGATCGATTTGGATAAACTGAATTCTTGGAATTTTTGGCAATAAACCCCCTGTATCATGATCTCTTATATAACTTCTTCGCTGAGAATTATCGCAAAGCAGGATGACTTAAAATGTCATTTTATTTAGCATAGAAGCATCTTGTAGCAGCATGCACTGTAGGATTATTTAATTCAACTCCTTGATAATAACAAACTGAACATCAATTAAAACAATATATCCGGTAATATTATTATCGGATTATAGCTTTTTAGCGGTAGTTTTAAACAGCCCATCGAAAATACCCGATTCATGATCCCTTATATAACTCCTAAGGCTATTAAAGATTGACGAAGATGACAACGTCACTCGCCTACTATAATTTAACATGACTGCAACAATTACTATTAAAATCAGGAGAAATATAAATTCAAGAACAGTCTTCATTTTTCTTAAAGATAGTCGTTATATCGTTATCTAAATCTGGAAAACGAATAAATATTTTCCGTTTGCTAATCTTTGCCCTTGTTTCAAACTTTGTTACTAAATCGAGGAAATTTGGAGGTATTCCAATCCTATCTGTTGGAATACATGTGAATGGAAGTTTGAGGAAGACTCTGAAATAGATGATAACATAATCTCTAGCAATAGAGAATACTGATCTGCCATCATAGACATCTCCGTAAGTATTGATAGCATTGACAATGAGATCCCTGGCATGTCCTCGTTGTGGCAGGCCTAGAACCCACAGGTATGTTGAAACGAAATGCTCTTCTCTGAGTTCAGATTGCGATGATAATCCCTCATACCACTTCTTCAATGCCTGTTGTACCACGACAGTGTTCTGTATTGATAAGACGCTTGCCATCATGTTAACATCGTAAGGTCTCCCAAGGAGAATAGAAGCATGAAAAACAATCCTGATAGCAGTATGGATTGGTTTAACGGGTTCTGAAACAAATTTCTGACTTGATAATGAACGACACAATCTCAATAATTCACTATCAGCACATTCAAGGGTATCAAAGATTGATGTCTTAGGTTCTTGTATTGGTTTACCAACTCTCGATTTAGTATATTCTCTATGTTCAGGTCTTGTATCCATCTCCTTGATGCCATCAATCTCCTCGACAGCACAAATGACATTGTGATCTTCTTTAAACTTCTCAAAAACTAGTCGACCCCCTTCTTCGCTGAGAATCATCGCAAAGCAGGACGACTATTTAACAATTGAATCGCGTCGGCTTAAATGTCGATTTTATTTAGCATCTCATCATCATAAATATTTGCTGCAATATATCGATAGATATGCAAGCGATATTTGGATATCTTTCACCACTTATCGTGTCCACGATAACATACTATTTACCATTTGAAGATCATTCAACTAAATTTGCTGTTGGCATGGCTATCAATGAAATAATTAGGAAGTTTTCGTCTGGTTTACTATCTTTTTTAACATTCTTGAAACCAAAGAAGAAAAATATGAATTATATTGCATTAGATGAACATTATGAAAAATTTTACCATATGATGCTTTATATCACTAAAGAGTATTCTAAAGATGTTAAAACTTTAATCGCTACTCCACAAGGAAGATTTTATGTCTCTGCTTTTAATGATGATAAAATTGAAATTACATTTGAGAAATTAAAGTTTTATATCAGTTTTGATCTTCTAACTCCAGATGGAAAAGTTATTCTATCGACAAATTCTAACCAAGATGTGATGAGAAAGATAATTTATTTTTCTTCTTTGAGCAGTTCTTCTGATATTCAAAGATTTGTAACCAAAGAGATCATGGATAAAACATTAGTCCCCACAGGAGAGAATCATGGTCGCGGCGTTTCAATTCGTAGAATCAATGCTGTAAACCTTCTTGGTAATGGAAGTAAGTGGAAATATGATAGAAATGGAATTAACAAAACTATTTCGACTACTGTTATTTCTAAGCAAGTTGAAAAGCACCTCGTCAAAGATCTAGAGACATTCCTGTCGAGTAAAGAGAAATATGAAAAGAGAGGGCTATGTTTTAAGAGAAGCTATCTCTTACATGGAGAACCTGGAACAGGTAAAACAAGCATCATTAAAGCATTAGCATTAAAGTATAATTTAGATATCTTTATGGTAGATCTATCAATGGTAAAGAATAATGATGAATTACTTCAATGTATTGAAGCAATAGAAACTGAAAGTTCATACATCCTTCTCTTCGAAGATCTTGATAGAACAGCGATGTTTTCAAATCCAGAGAAGAGTACAATAACTCAAGATTGCTTACTCAATATTCTTGATGGAGTTGGAGAAGCAAGAAATAGAATAACCTTTATGACAACAAACAACTTAGCAGTCATTACAGCTTTTCCAGCACTTTCTCGTTTCGGTCGTATCGATGTTCGTGTTCACATCACTTATTGTACTCATGATCAAATCTGTCGACTTCTCAACATGTTCTATGAAGACGATATCAATGAAGATTCATTGATATTGAAAGAAATCACTATAACACCTGCAGTCCTTTTTCAACTGATGATGTTATACAAGTCACCTAAAGAAGTAGTAAACTTTGTCGATAAGAAGCTAGACTTCAGGAACTACGATCCATACGAAGATCATCTTTGCTAATAAGTATCAAGCCGTATTTTCTATCATCTTCTTTCAGTTATAATTGTTGATTAAAGAATAACAACTAATGCCTTGGCCAGAGAAACACTGTCACTGTGAAGAATGTAAAGCAGAACGAAATTGTAAATGTCCATCATCTAAATGTAATAATACAGAACATCATAGATGCATTTGCATGAAAAGAATGCAAAAGAAGTGTAAGGCCACTAATCATAAATGCGTATGCAAGCAGCAAAGTCTATATCTTTGTAAACATCATATCTTAGATCATGAACTTATTCTTCCATTTGACTTTTCATTTGACATACTTGATTATCAATTAATGATTGATAATTAGCAACTATCAGTTGCTAATTAATGAGTTGCACTTGTATAGAATACAGTTTAAACGAACATTGCAAAGCTCATAAACATAAGTGTTGGTGTCATCCATTACAACGTGGACCAACGACATGCAAGAGTAAAACCCATCAATGTGCCTGTCCATGTCCTTGCAAAAGTTTAGTCCATCACTGTTGTTGCAAGCAAGAATATCATGGTGATGAAATGTGGAAATGCAGATCGTCAACCCATGAATGTCTTTGCAGAACAGGTGGAAAGATTCCTTGTAAAGTACATATAAAACAACAAGGAATACAAGCCGAGAAGAAACAAGAAAGATCTGGATGGAAATTATAATGAATGGAACTTCTTACAATCAGGATTTCTAGTCCCGCTAGTATTACTAGTGGGACATATACAAGCATGCTTGAAAAAAACTGTTTGGCACTTCTCAGCAGATATATGACATATACATCGGTGTAAGACTGCTATTACATTTCTACAAGTCTTAGGATCATGAATATCGCACGAACAGTGATGATTTTCAAAAACAAATCTACAAAGCTTTGGTGAAAATTCAGTTGAACAGATACAAGGATGTTGTTGATCAACTGCTCTACATTTCATTGGACCACTTGTTATACAAGAGCATTCATGAAACTCTGCATGACATTTATCATATTGTCCTGACTTGCAAGAACATAAATGTTGTCTGGCTAAACACGGTTTATCAAGATTGTCTTTACAGATGCATACATGTCCATTACTCTTCGATTTACATTGTCCCTCCTTCATCGACGATCTCTTACATGAACACAAGTGAAATGATGCAAGACATTTCCCTGGACAAGTGCATAAGTGACTTCTCGCTCTACACTTCTGTTGATAATCTATAGGAGAACAACAGCATAGATGATCATCCACTTGCATACGACATCCATCAGCAAATGCATTTGCTGATGGACCATTGTCCATGGCTATATCTTTCCAACAAGTACACAGATGAGTTATACCCTGCGCTCTACATCGTTGACTATCTATATTACAGGTGCAAACATGTTGAATCTGAGAAGGACACAAATCAACTGCTTGCAATTTATCGCAGACACATCCATGAGATACAATCAATCGTTTACACATAGAAGGAGAGATGTCACAAATACAGTTATGATTTCCACCTGTCATATTACATGATATCGGATCCGTTGAACATCTACACCGCATAGAGCTAGTCAAGTTAATTTACATAATTTAAATGGACTTTCCGTTAATAATTTGGATTCCAGAGAGTCATATTCCTGCAACACGGATAGAGATTGCAACATTCAACTTGAAGAATCTACTAACAGCGCATTCTCTCTCAGTGTCAGAAGTAATATATCATCGAATGAATGATGGGCATCTCTTCTACGCTCTTAATAACCAAATGAATATCATCAGATTGTCTTCTGCCAAACTGGCTGAGATAACAGGACAATTAAATATGAAAAAGCTAGTAAAATTCTCTTACATCTCAAGTGATTGTCTATCAGCAATGATTCCTAAATCTACTCGTATTAATCTTTACCCTCCAATCTTTGGATTTGATGAAGGAGTAACTGAATTCGGACAGATCTATGATCTCGAAAAAATGCGCAATGAGGGTTACTTCTCAATCTTCCTCACTCCTGTTCCAGGCATTGACTATCGCATTCAACTCTTGAAGGAACTTGCAGAGATGTGGGGTATCGAGTTCATCCGACAGATCAACAGCATTGATGCATCAATGCTGCATCCTGATATCTTAATCTTTAGAGCATCAGATAAGAACCTCTTTGATATTTCTGCAGAGTACTGGATGAAGAAAAACTTGCAACGACTTCTTGAAGACGAGTTACCATTGGTAACAGTTGACGGAATATGGATGTTCTCCAAGGAGCGACATTTACCCGAATATCGTGTTAAGATTTTGTTCTCTTGCTTGGAGTTTTTTAGAGAGAAATCTTTCCCTTATGTTACTTCACAGACATTTTACTGTTATATCAACAAAGACTCCTCTGTAACATGTTGCCTCGGATCTGCTCGCGACATGGTTTTGTTGAAGGAATATTTGGAGGAAAAATATTTACGCACTTTTGATCAAATCGAGGTCCAGAAGGTTAGTGTAGGCGGCAATTCGGTCGTCGACCGAGATGCTGAAATAGCCTCAAAAGTGTATAGAAAAGATACAACAAATTTCAGAGCCATAGCGATGAGAGAAGGTGATGCATGGTATATTGCTCATACTCAGGGTTTCAACATGGAAGAGAAAGTAAACATTTTCGAAGATCTACGGAAGTATTACAACATATCATGCCAGGAAGGCTTCGATACAATAGTGAATAACCTTAAGGAAGACGAATTGTTAAAACTAACTCGAGTAGCCGAATGCCCTCAGAGTAAACGAGCAATCTGTATCACTCCACAAGGGAAAACAAAAGAGGACTTTAAATTTATCTCTCATAAAGCCTACAGGCAAGCAGTAAGGTCTGAGAAGTTGAAATACCATAAAACATACGGAATATATAACCTTGGCCCTTACGATTCTCCCTTCTTTTCAAGCTATCCAGTACGAGTTATTCCACCTTCTCGTTATGGATTGGGAGTTTCTCAGGTTATCTTCTATAAGGAAGGAGAAGATCCAGAAGAATTCTTATTGAAGAAAATCGTTGGGAAGATATGGATGTTTTCCATCTATGATAAAGTTAGCAGTCTTGAAGTACCAACAAAGTATGAAGTTATACAAATTGCTACTGATCGTTCTCAAGAAGAAGTGAAGGATATTTGTTATCATGCATGGTCTTGTGGTTTCTTGTTGGGTAACTGGAGTAAAGTCCTACTGCAATACAAGGATAAGATCAGTGTATCAGTAAATGGAGGAAGCATTGATCCTTATATTGCACAAGCAGCAGATAGCATTGTTGATGGCAATAGGTGGTTGGATCAGATTAAAGAGACGATGAAACAATGCTCTCCTAACGAGGATTGTATGAAGATGACTTATGTAAAGACGGCATTCACTGACTGATTAATCAGTCAGTGAACAAGCATAGAATGGAAAGTTTTTAGCTTAGGTATATCTCCATTGAATCGGAAAGAGCTTGTTTAGTTACAGCAAAGGATTCATCTTTATCTTTATCAAGAATTGCGGCAATTTTCCTAAAAAAATTTAATGCCTCCAACCCAGCAATGCTAGAAATGTATATTGATGCGATTAATTTATCAGAGATAAGCAAATTTAGATAACCAGCATCTTTATAATGATCATCTTCCATATATCCAACACTAACAGCTTGTGAAGATACAGTAAACCAACTCTTCTCATTTGGTTTAATGGTAATAGTAACTTCATCTCCCAGCGACATAAATAAGTCACTCGAAACGAACTTGTCAGTGAAGTCAGAATAACTGAAACGTAAGCAATCATCGTCAATAATATCACAATGGAAGTGACCTACTTCCATGAATAAAATATTGAATTGGTGATCGATTTGAATAAAACGAATTGTATGCCGGAAGAAATTTCATTTCATCCATCGAGAAATGAAATTATATCAGAAGTAGGAATTAAAAATTCGCATGAAAACAAGCAATGTTGTATTTCATGGATTGCCAGCGCATAGTGTGATTCAAAACTTCATTGATCCTGAAGATAAGAAAAAAGTCAGGATTCACATTAGACGGTGGGATCGCGAGTTCGTGAAGGGTTGGAAGACACCTTATACACTGACAGCCAAGAACAGGGAAGGAAGGGAGATAGGGAAGGTAGAGATACCAGCGGCTATGAATCCATCAAAGATTGTTGATGTTACGTTTGATGAAGATGTAGGACAGTTGGAGAAGATGAATGGCAATATACCGATGAACTTCTTCCAAACAAGTGGTCATAAGTTCTCTGAGAAGGTTGATTATACCAGTGTTATTAATAACCTACACGAGATTAATAATATGCTTCAATACAATTTCAACTATAGGTGTTTGAATGATCAAGAGGCGTTGAATGAGATTGAATCATCGAAGGATGAAAAGTTGATCAAGGCGTATAATGATTTGAGGAGTCCTTCATATAAGGCAGATTTGTTAAGGTATTTCTTGTTGTGGAAATATGGAGGAGTTTACTGTGATGATAAGTCATTGATTCGTCATCCGCTTGATACTGATGTATGGAGAGAGATTATGAACAATTCAGATTGTGATGGTATTGTGATTGCTACTAAGGAATCGTTTATTCCTGAGATTGCTTTTTTAGCAATGAAGAAGGGAAGTAAGTTAATGAAAGCGGCCCTCGATAAGGCTGTGAATAACATTCACAACCGTTTCTACGGTGGTAGTCCGTTTGAAATAACAGGTAATAAATGCTTTCAAGGTGTCTTGAGCATTTCTAGACAAATCAGTGATGATTGGATTGCATGGCAAGATGAGAAGATTTATCTCTTCGATCGTAAACTTCATCATGAAACTCTATTCTACAAGGGAGACCTGAAGTTTAGACAATTCGTTATACCATGGGCTGAGACAGGAAAATGGAGAGATCCTAACTACTATGTGACGTTGAATTTTAGTAGGCAAGTATATGTTGATGGGAATGATAGATGGAAAGGTTCTTATGAAACAAGGGATTTCATCTTCAGTCCACTATATCACTTGATAGCTGTCTTCATGATCGCCTTCGCTCTGATCGGAATATATTTCATCGTTAACTCAAAACATGTTACTAACCAATCTTTCGTTCCTTAACGAACCGTATTACATGGTAACAGTTCCCGAATACAAGGATCCCAACAATCTCAAACTCCATGTTTTCCGGTATGATATCCCAGGGAAAGGTTGGAAGTCTCTCTTCTTGAAGTATCCTTCAGGAGCAATTGCTATCAAGGAAGCTAAAGACACTTCCTATGAAGTCTTCCCTCACACCGACTCTAATGCCACCTTCAAACCTCTTGAGCCTATTCCATTGAAAATCGAGAAGAATATCTTTCAACTAAAAGATATCAGAACCATTGATAACGTGCGTGACACCATCATCTCCGACTTTAACAAGATGCTCCACGTCAACTTTAAGATCTCATCTTACACCATTGAAGAATTCGAAAAGCTTCTCGTTGAAGATTCATCAACATCTGGCAATACATTAGTAGATGGCTTGTTTGATACTTCTGATAATACCTCATCCAAGCTTCTTGCTGAGCGTACACTGAAAGCATTCAAAGACATTGGGGACCAGATCTACAAACAACATATTGCCAGTTATTATCTTCTTTATACTCGCGGAGGAGTCTATCTCGATCCCAAGTCTATTCTCAAGAGATCACTTGAAGACAAATTCTTCCACCTGACTGAGCATGATGGTTTTATCGCCATGTATGATAATAACAATGGAATTCCTGAACTCGGTTTTATCGCCTGCAAGAAGGGAAGTTCCCTCATCGGTGATACCTTAAATAAGGCACTCAGTAATATCGAGAATCGTTACTATGGTACTTCTTCTCAGGAACCAACTGGTAACCTCTGTTTCCGCGATATCATTCTTAAGGGAACAAAGGAAGGAAAAACTCTCAAATACGGTGGTGAAACTTTTTATGTTCTCCGTGAGGAAGCCGGTCGTCTATACGATGAGACCAATCGCATGGTATGGAATCGAGACGTCTATACCAATATCATGGACAAGAGTCTAGACAACCGAGTATCAGGTTCTAATCTCTGGCTTCAATGCCGTCTATATCCCGATGGCAACTGTTATTCTCTCTCAAACTGGAAGTTTTATGCTAGTGAGTCTTCAGAGACCCAATCCGCACTCGCTATTCTTGCAGTATCATTCATCATTGCTCTTGCAATCTTCATCTATTATAAGATGATCTGAACATGACGAATGTATTACTACGTTCCATTCTTATCAATCAATTAATTACGCGTTCGTATATAGCGAAAGAATACATCTTCGTAACGATGATGTATGGAGCTGGCAAAAATTGCTCTTCGTCTGCTATCTGATGAGTTACTAATTCAAACTCAGGAGTTAGTAACTTTGTTAAGAGATCGAGATATACTTTGTACTCGATTTGATTTTCACCGACAATACTTCCTGGAATGCTAACGCTATACCTCTTGCCTGTAGTCTGTTCAGTAACGTCTTTCGGTCGACTATCTTCATGGAAATCAAACGTGTAAACTCCTAATTTCATCGGTGATAAGAATGGTACACCCTCTCGCATGGTTGGTTCAATGATTTCATCCATAAGTTGTCCATTGATAGTAAAGATGATAAACAGGCTACCCTTCTTGGAGAACTCCTTAATTGTGCCAGCTACTTTACCAAGCATCTCATCATCCTTCCAGAAGAAACTACCAGACAACATAGATGTTATGATGTCCACTTTATCATCGAGGAGATGATTAGCAATCTCTTGTGTATCTTCAGCGCCACAATTAATAACTTCACAATTCACCTTGATATCTGCAAGCCTCTTATAGAATTCATCGATGTTGTTGATGTCTGGTTCCACAGCGTATACCTTCTTCACTTTCACTGCTTTCCACTTGCTCAAATCTCCACCTCGCCCGCTTCCTAAATCGAGAATCGTTGGACCAGCATGTCTAGTGATAGCGATATCATACAAATCCGACTTTACACGATTATGATAACTCCTCAGCAAAGCATCCGTCCTACCTAGAAGTGTATCAAACGAAATACCACGTAGAAGCTCCTTGAAATTGTCGATTGCTACCTCTAGATTGTTCGGCTTCGCTTTGTCATAACGATCTCTATAAGGGTGGAACATGTTGTCCTTCCAGTTGCATTCCCACACAATGTCCTTTGTTACATTCATCTCCTCGAATTCTTGCCATGCTACATTGTCTTCTGCATCAAAGTCTCTAAACGCAAAAGGAACAAGCGAACCCCTACTGTTAGATAGAAGTCTATGACCTTCCACATCAACGATGAAATCGATTGTTAACTTATCGCTAGGCTTCCACTTAACGATATCAGGATAATCAGAGAGGTTCCGTTTAGTCAATGGAATAGTATGAATCATAGCATAAGGGATAGCTCTTGTGTTCCTTGGTGTAAAAACGTAGCCATCAGTCTTGTAAGGAAGTTGCAAAGATGACACTCTTGTCATAGCATCGAAGAACTGTTCGGCACTGTTGAAATAACAAAACTTCTTTGTTCGTATCACTACAAGGTTTCGATGAGCGGCAAGAATGTCACTCACTTGATCTAAGTTAACTTGAGCAGCTTGCATTCTGGTCATATGATCCTCATCTTGAACAAGTGTAGACCCAGTCGAAAAGTTTGAAGCAAGAGCGAGACAATCAAAGACTGTAAAGACGAACCCATACACCCGATCCTTCACAACAGTTCGATTCTCTGGAGGTATGTATTCACAGTCAAGAATTGTCCCATGAAGAGCTGAAAATTTATTCGACATTATGATACAGACAAGTGTTCCGGATGGTATGTAAGCCCATAGACCGGTGTAGTGGAACATGATAATAGCTCGTTCACCATCAGCTTTAGGAGTGACAGAGTATTGGTGTTTCGGTCCAATGATACCCCCGTAGACGAGGTCTTGCATCTTTAAACCTCTTGTTCTGCTGAGGACATTGTCGTAGAATTCACCTGTTTGCATCGAAGCTTTAGCTTCGATGCTGAGCGTTTCGTTGAAGAACTTAGCGACCATCTGATAGATGGAGATGTCGTAGATGACGTTAGTCATTCTGTAAACACGAAAGATTAACCGGAGGATTCTGACGACAACTTCATACGGGATATCAAAGTTTGGAAGCTCGATTTCTATTTCAAAACGTCTCTCATCACCGACACTTACACGAGTTAAATCGAGGAAGACTCCTTCGTAAGGGATACGAGTACGTTCTCTCTTACGGACGAGTTTCGGTTTAGCAGATTTCGGTAAAGCAAATGTTGTAACGAGATTGTCTTCCCGTGATACGGTGGCTTTCAATGCATAACTCTTGTTTTCGTATTCTTCAATCTTGATTTTACGCTGGTATAGTGGATTGAAATCAGTAGTGAGGATCTTTCGTACATCATTGTCATAAAGTTCCACAACATCGGTGATTGTTTCGAATAAATTTTCGCTAATCTTTTTCTTCATGAAATTGTAAATACGTTCATGAACGACTGGTAAATGAGTGGTGCGAGGTGGAAATGGTCGGAAACGAAACTCTAACTCTGCTGCTGACGATGTAATGGGACCGGTGCTGCTTGTGTTACTAACGGAATATGATTTCGTCTTATTCGCTTCTCTTATTAAACCGTCAAATACTGATTGATCTAGAAGAGACATAGGTTCTCTTCTTAATTTTGTAACCGACTAGAGAAGTAACTTTAATCTTCGGTTTCTTGACGTACTTTTTAACTTTTTGTTGATAGAAAGTTAAAATTAAATCGGAACGGATGGCAAGTAGACATAAAATTCTAGCTACAAATGGAGGTGGAACACTCGGATTGTATGAGTTGATGATTCTTGCAGAATTAGAGAATGAATATTGTATACCACAAGGCAAAACTCTTCGAGACTTTTTTGACTTAATTGTAGGATCTTCCATTGGTTCCCTCACTGCCACTGCCATCGCTCACGGAATACCATTATCCACTATGATAGAACCATTGAAAGCGGTATCAAGTCATATTTTTCCCAAGGACTCTAACGCAGTCAGTAAGACAATTCGACTCATCAAGACAGCATCTGGTGAAGCATACGATTACAAGAGAATGAAGGATGTCTGTAAGTTCTTCTTCAATGATGATAAGATGAAGGATATACCTGTGAACTTATATATTATTGCTTACTGTTTAGAGAAGAACAGGCCAGTCGATTTCCATAATATGAGAGATTCGGATAAGGAACTCTCCCTCGTTGATGTTGTTATGGCAGGCTCTTCCATTCCATCCGGCTTTCCTCCATACAAGATCGGAGAACTGCGTTATTGTGATGGTTTTCCGTATGCTGACGATTCAGCACTTTATGCTCAGATGAAAGCCATCGACGAAGGCAAGTACCCTTACACCATCTTTACTGTTGGAAACTTAGTACAGGTTCCCAAGGAAGGCATTGCAACAAGTTTACTCAATGGTGATCATATTAATGCGATGGTTCAGATGACAACTCAATGTGCTTTCCTACGAAGCAGAAAGACTCTCCAGAAACTCTGCTCACTTACAGATGGTGAATTGATTTACTCTGAATGTCTTGAGTTCCCCACAACCACAACAGTAATGTACAACAACTCTGATCCCTCCTATCTAGCAGAAATTACAAAGTGTGCAGAGACATCCTTCGCTAACTTACTCAAGAATAAGAAAGAAGCTCTTGTAAAACTTTTTAAATAAGATATTTCACTACCGCATATTCTTTGAATCCATGCAGCTTCGCGATATATTCGAGTTCTGTCTGTATCGATTTCTCAATTGAGGAATTGACTTTCTTTATAAAATTGTGATTTTCCAAAGTAGTAATGTCTCTCTTCTCTATCATTACAGGCTCATCAATGAACTTATTACGTTCCATTATCTTATTGAAAAACTCTAGTATTTCAATAAGTCTTTCTTCTTCAATATACTCATCTTTGACTTCATCAAGAATAGTAATAGGATATTCGCTAAGCTCATAGAAAAAGTCCATTATACCATAATCGATGAAGCTTTCATCAAAGTTGAGATAATCATATAACTTCTTTGGATTTCTTATTAGTAAACAATCGAATAATTCCCTCGGTTTGATTTCGATAGCCATCCGTAAATATGCTTGCATAAATACACACAATAATATCGAGTAATATATTACTCGATATCCGTGTTAATGTTTTTTACAAATGGGTGCATTCCTCATACTTCTTAATTCTGACGAAGGAACGAATTTTGTAATTCTGCAAGTTTAATCTCTTGGCAACAGCTCGCAATTCTCCTCGAATTACCTCTTTGCCGAAGATTTCTTCAATATCCAATACTTGTTCGTCTTCTGTAGAATGAATCAAATAATCCCGTCGTTCAATGATCAGATCTTGAGTAAAGTAGTCTTGATCTGTTAGTACTTTCATTACATTACTGAGAAAAGCTATTATTTCCGCTTCGGTAGCAATGGTTGCATCGAAGTCTACCATAGGAAGACCAAGTTCAGAGAAATGTTCTCTTAATTCAGCGAAATTGTTTATGATCACCGCACCATTACTCAACGAAGAATACAAATATGGAGTTATTTGAATATACTGGCATAGTTTTACTGGATTACTCATCAGCAAACTATTATAAAGTTCCTTCCAAGACGTTTGAATCGCGTCAAAAACCTGCAGGTAAGCCATCAATCAAGATGTCTCAGTGATATCATTAGTATTATTGTCGATGCTGAAGAATAACGCAATCTGTTCGAATATAAGTACGGATTTGATACGGATTCAATCTTATTTCTTTAGCAATCTGTTCTAATTTCTCTCTATTGATCATTTCTCGATTTTCATCATCAACATCAAATGACTGTTCTTCGATACTCTTGACATCTGTAGATGAACAGTATTCTATCTCGATTAAAACATCTTTACTCAACAAGTTATACTCTTCAAATAATTCCTGCAATGTTAAAAGAAATTCTATTATTTCATCTTCATTCTTAAAGTTCCTATAATCTATATCCTTGAGAGTATTGTAGTATTTTGGATGATGATCATAGATTTCTCCAATAAATTCTCCAAAATCACCCAACCATGAAGGACCAGCATTATCAATGTAGAAATATTCATCGTTAACAATATAATCAAGTAGCTTCTTCGGATTGGTTAACAGAAGTGCGATGAATAGATCTTTCCAAGTAGTCTTGATGGCTTGAAAGATAACAAATTCAGTCATTTATCTGTTGTTATGTTTGGTATAACAATAGCAACATGACTCAACAAAACGCGTTTTGACCAAATTTTTAAATTCGGTCAAATTTTATATTCCATGTTAATGATATCAATCGTTTTGATAATGTCAGCGGTTGATGATATCAACCGCTTACCAACTTCTTTAGCTCGTCTCCAAATATCGGAAGTATGATATTTTCCACTCGGCATCCTTGTATACATAGTGAATAGCAATTGAAGTTCACTCCATCCACCAGGCACTCTAAATTCAACTGATCTCTTCGATTGATCCTTGTGATATTCATATGGAGTCATTCTAAATATATTATAATCTAAGATGTCATGAAGTAGGTGATACTCAAGTTTGTTAAAATCTATATCGTCGATTTCGCTGCTCATCAATGCTTGCATTGATGAGTTCTTATCTCCTTTAACATATTCATCATCAACTTTCAACATAGTCTTGGAGAACATTTCGAATGATGGACAGTCAGCCGTCTGATCTTCATTGAATACTTTCAAGAGCATATAGAGGATTGAAAGTACAAGATGATAAGTCTTCTTCACCTTGATGGGTTTATCAGATGAGATGATTCTATCGATGACTTCAAGTGTATGGAAGATAATGCTATAGCGAAACCATTGATTAACACGTTGTTTATTACTGATGTTAATGAGTATGTTACAACAGGTTAATCTGGTTTTGGAAGTTGAGTTGATATGGATTGTGTCCATTGTGATAGGGAAGATGGGATGATCGGAACGAATTTGTATGAGGATGGGAGATGTTTTCACAATGTCGAAGAATGGATGATTGATGATGTCTTTTGCAGTTGGTCTCTGATTAGGATCCGGAATCATGATGTATCTAACAATATCGTTATCGATAGGATACACACGAGGAGTAATAGGATATGTCTTTACTCCTTGTTCCTTGATGAGAGTAAGATCAACAAACTGAGACATCCTTGTCACGAGGTCTTCATCCTTGAGGAAGTATTTTCCAAAGACGGTGAGACCTGAGTTGAAGAGTTCGTATAGAATGCATCCATAAGCCCAGATGTCTGTACTCCTGCAATCGTATAATTGAGAAGACCAACCGAATAAGAGCTCTGGACTCCTATAGTTTAACGTTTGATAAACATCATCACCAGAGTTTTGTATTCGTTGTGCCAGGCCAAAGTCTCCAATACGTGGATTTTCATCTTCATCAATTAGTATGTTCTCTGGTTTGATGTCTCGATGAACAATCCCTCTACCATGTATAAACTCAATTCCAAGCAGAACTTTGAATGCAAATAACACTGGTTGCTTTATCTTCACTTCATTGCCTCTTAGACAATTCTTATACAGATCGTATATCTGCATGAAGCCATCGTCCTTATATTGTTTTGACATCGGACTCATCGGTCTACTGAAGACAGAATCTTGAACAAGACCGTGACACTTTACAACAAACGGATGTTGAACAGCCATGACAATGTCAATCTCTCTAATCGAACCACAAAATGAAACCGACTTAGAAATCATCAATCTCTTAACCGCATAATATTGATCTGTTTTCCTATTCTTACATTTGTATACGATGCTGTAGGAACCTTCAGCTAGCTTTTCTTTCTTAGAAAGTTTCATGAAACGTTCTTCTATACGTTTTACAATACTTTAGTCATCTCGTAATCAGCAAGATTACTCATGTTGGTTGACACAGTCAATTGTACAATTGACTGTGTAGATGATGGTGATGAAATAAATTCTTTCCAAGTGATAGTCCCGATTGGACGTTGTTGAACCTTTTGGAGAAAAGCTTTAGTGAAAAAGTTTCCATAGAGCATTCTATTGAAATTACTGGCTTCAAATTTAATGTAGAGATGGCAAGTGGCATATTGTTCAACAGATGTTCGTGATAGATGTGGATCTTCTAGATAATGGATTGTTCTAAACGTGCCATCATGACATTCTAACTTGTGAGGCAATTCGAGAACGGTGTCTTTACAACCGTCATCGATGAAAATCATCACAAGACACGAAGCGGGTATCCTTTGTAGGTTTTGGGCAAGAATAAGGTCAAAGCCGGAGACTTCTCTACCATCTTCGAGAGCGTAACGTTCCATACTATTCGATGTAATTCCACCAGCGCCACAATAGTAAATAAAGATGATATCTCCAGAAATTAATGAAGAAAAGAATATTCCAAGTTCAGATTCAATAGAATTTTCCTCATTGGCGATATAGCATTGAAAGCCTCTATCGGAGAGGAAGACTTGCATCTTAATACTGTTCATCTTTGCATCTTGATAACCTGACAGTCTATCACATGTTGGACTGAAGAAGAATGCGCGTTTGTTACCGTTGACATTGATGATGTCTTGAAGAGAGATTGTTGGTTTGCTTTTCACAGGAGCGATGAGTGGAGACAGTTGTTGATAGTTGAGTTTCGTTGGCTTTGAGCCCATTATATTTTCCGATGACAAAATGGTTGTTTTCTCAGTAGTACAACTGATTATAATGTTCCTTGCAGTTGTTGCTGCAGTTGCAACGAGTGTTTACTCAGTTATCTTAGCATTGCAGAACAATGGTGGAATAACGCAGAACATGAATTTCTACAATGGATTACAGATTGATGGAAGACCTGTAGATATTTGGCTAACGACGAAACAGAATAGTGTTGATGATGTTAATAATTTTACACATTGGACGTTAGATCCTCTGAGGCCGATGGGGAATGACACGTTAAAATTGGTTCCCGCTCCCCCGAATTTAACACAGAGTGTCAAGATTCCATATGGATCATTCTATAATGTTTCAGTGGCAGCATCTGGCTTCGCTGCATTAAATTTCAGAATTAGGCAGAACTGTGATGAAACGACTATGATATGTGAGAGGGGAGATGTAAGCATTGTTCCAGACCTTGATTATATTCCTGGTACAACAACGTTGAAGAGAGGTAATGTGCCGTTTAAACCTGATATAGATACCAAAGTAGAATTTACATTCGGATGTACAGAAACTGATTTGTCCAAATGTATGGTCAATCCTTCATGTGTCGTCAATCCCTCTAACTGCACTTATCAAGATATCAACCATGTTACTAGAGACTTCACTTACTTTATGACAGTTGCAAACCCAGGTGCATACGTTGATAATGATATGCTTGTGCATACATCTCCAACTATTACAGTTCCTCTTCCACAAGGTTTGTACTTAGCTAATGTTCAAAGTTTTGATATCTCGAATGTTGACGGCTATACTTACAAGGCCAACATCTATGTTGTTCGTCCTGTTCTTAATGTACCAGAGGTGAAGTGTTATACTAGCGGCGTTACGCCACTTGATGATCAAACAGTTGCAACTCCTCAATTACTCTTAGATATGTCTACTCTCAACTTGGAAGAAACAGGATGTCCACAAAACGAAAATGTTTGGCCACCACCCAAGACAGTACCTGTTGGAGGTGATGGTTATCAGACGACTTCCTTCACTCAACTCAATTATAACTATTCAATTCCGGGAACATTCAATTCATCGTTCGTCCCCAACAGCACTATCGATTTAAGAATGTACAGACTTCCATCACAGATGAATGCAGCTGCAGCCGCTTTAAACTTTGCAGCTTTCATCGGTTGTGCATCTCCCTGCTCTATATTAACTGCTGGAGGCGGAGCTGCCGACACTCAGTTACATCCTGCATCTTCAAGGTGGACTGGAGGATCCTACTTAACTAATCCTGCTGCTAATCCACCTGCTACTGATCCTGGAATCAGAGAGGTATGTTGTAATCCTCAAGGCTTAACCAATGGTGATACCTTCAATAGGTGCAACACGAGTTTACTATGGTTAGCAAATAATGTTACTCCGCCAAACGATAATTGGAGTGTTGGTTATTATGTTTTGAATTACCAACCAAGACCAACCGATCCTCATTGGTATACCCCCAACGTAAACCCTTATTTTGACCCTCCGAATGGATCAAAGTATGTCTCTGCCATTAACAAGAATCAAGGCTCTGATGGTCCTCTTGCTGTCAAAGTGTATGCATATGCTCATGATGATGAATACAAATCGTTCAAATGTGCCGTAGTCGATCCGCAAAACGTTGATGTTGCTGGAACATCTTATAAGAGCTACAAGTATCTTGTGGCATATGGAGATACGAAGCCACCTATCTAGTTTGTCACGCTTTTACTTTTACAAGTGATAAACAAATGTCAGTCAAATACTTTTTAATTTAGTATTTCTATATTTATTTCATTAATATTAATAGAATTAATATCAATATTAATAACTTTGTAAATCTTTTCGTCTGATCTTTCGACAAATGGACAGGGCGAAATTTTATTTTACTATCATTTCACTCTCATGGATGTATCAGATTATGATCATACTCTGATTGTTATAAGTTTGTATCTTCTCGAAAACAAGGTGGTTGATAATGTGGTAAGATTAGTTCAAGGAGGAATTCCCAAAGCAAGAACAACTGTAGGAAGAGAAATGGAGAGCATAGAATTACTATCAGTAAGTCTAAAATCGCTAGAACGAAGTCCGTTTTGCATTTTCTGTGGTCACGAAATAGGTAAAACGATAGATTAGAATGAGTGATGATTGTCTGTGTGAGTCTATCCAAAGCAAGGAATGTAAGGCCATAAAGCATGTATGTTCATGTCTTTATACTAAATGTAAAGCTGAAGAACATCTATGTGTATGCAGAGATGTAGATCCGATATATTGCAAAGGTGGAAGATATCATGACTGTGTATGTCCATTGGTAGTATCGGAGTATGCAACTGTGAAAATATCTTGTAAAAGTGAATTACACAAATGTGTTTGTGTAACATCAACGAAGGAATGTGTTTCAGGATGGCATGAATGTTCTTGTAGTGTCAATGTGAGTATGTGCAAGGGAAAAGTTCATCATTGCATTTGTCCCAAGAAGAATTGCAAGTCAGCATTACATTAGGTGAAGTTGTACTAATGCATTGGCACAACTCATTTGCTTTCATCATCACTCGAGAATTCCTCTTCTTCCTCATCTGATTTACCTACACTTTCCATATCGCTTGATTCTTCGCCTTCTTCATCATCACTATGCTCTTCACACTTGCAATGAGGACCATGATTCTCAGTTTCACCTTCATCGCTATCATCGGGTAATGTATTACCCGATGACGATTCCATCTCGTCATCGGAGTCAAATGCCGATTCCTCATTCTCTTCATCATCTTCAACACTCATAGATTGACGAGGTTTAGCGAGGGAATAACGGGAGTGGCCGAGACGAGAACGAGTGCGAGATGCAGTGCTACGCTTTCGTTTGAGTTCTTCATATTTCTTGGAGAGCCATCGCTGATCAGCCTTGAAAATGCGAGAGTATTTAGGAGAAGAGTTTTTCAGATAGGTTGCTTCAAGTGAGAGGCGACGAATGAGTGGACCATAGCCTTCACGTTTAGCGCCGCGAAGAAGAGCCGCTCTACGGACAGAAGCTTTATCATCAGCATGATAACCAAATTTTGACAGTCCTCCTTTCTTGGGATGAGCATCAATGATAGTTCTACGAGACGGCATGATATTTTGGAGCTTTTTTAAAAACAAACAAGAAAAATGTCTTCCGACGACGCCTCTGACACTGAAGCCGATATGATTACTAACAGTGAATCATCACCTGATACATCAGATGATGAAAGCATGACAACATCAATGGCAGAAGAGTCTTTGCAGGGAACCTTCAACAAGAACTTTGAGGTTTTGAGGCAGATCTACAAGAAGCAAACGGGGAAAGATCTTCCTCAACCTGATAGTTTTGATAATGAATCAACATTGATGGTGAGAGGTCAACAGAAGACAGTGCACAGCTCAGTACCAATGGAGAATGTTAAGAGTACCAGTGAAGGAGAGAGCAGAGGAATGTTTGTCACCTCTGACGATAGCATTCGTTACCTCTATTACACTAACGAAGGAGATAAGCCTCAAGATTTCAACTGGTATACTTTGAAAGTTGTGAAACTGAGTAATGACAGAGGAATCATTGTAGAGATGCGTATATCAACAATGTCCAGTGAACGTGCTGCAGGTATAATGACTCCAACTGAGAGAATGAAGAGACCTAAGAAGAGAGGAAGGATGATGCCGAGGAGGAGACGAGAGGAGAATGAAGATCAGGACGAAACGTATTCTGCCGATGAAGCTGATCAAGCAATGACAATGGAAACAGAACCTGAAGAAGCAGAATCGGAAGAGTAAAGATTGATATTCTATCAGTGTATCAATGCAATGATATATTGTTGAGCTATGGGTCACATGCGCAGAATTTATCAACAGCTGCTTTACCAGATGTCATGATGATGTAGATGATGAAGATAACAAAGAATGCTGGAAAGGCAGTAAAGACTAAAGTACGGATAAATTGCATCTTGTTGAGTGGTTGTCCTGCCGAACCATTCTTCCACTGTTTGATTGTTTCAACGTGTTCAGGAATGCTTTTGTCTTTCGGTGGTTCTTCAGCTGGAGGTTGGTTTGAGGTCATTTTGTAATCAGCATCTGATTACAAAAGTCTAATAAGGCAATGTCGAAGAAGGACAGAAGTAGTAAAGAGTACGAAATAAAGATTGTAAGACCTAAACCTACACTTGCAGAAATTGATAAGAATCCTGCTATGCCTACTATTAACCCTCAGCCTAAAGTTAGAAGTTTGATTCATGATGTTATCTCAAGCGATACTGTTCCACCAGCATCCGTGTTGGTAAACAGAGCTAAAGAAGTTGGTAAACCTCAGGGGATGTATATTACCATTCCGTTGAATATCTTTGGTGGAGGAGGAAGTGAATCAGCTACTTTAGCACTTGATGTTGAATGGTATTCAGCTACTGCATATCCGGAAAACGTTAGAGTATATATGGCTAACAATTATTCATTTGACTTTACACCAAAGAATATCATTGATGATAGCATTGACTTCTTAACGAGGGCTTACTTTTCGTTGAAGACTGTCAATCTGAACATTAACTTTGGTGAACAGTTGGGAGAAGTGTTCCAAGAACTGACAGGAGATAATCCTAAACATCGCATCAATGAGAGCAGTGCAACGAGGAACAAATATCTCTTATTGATGTATGCGATGACAAGACTGTTATTTGAGAATAGGGCAACCTATCCTCTTAGACAATATCCTCAGATGAGTTACAGTGCTGTGATTGCAGCTTCATTCATGAATAGGGCAACTGCATTCTATCAATCAACCATTCAAGCACTAAAGTTTGACAGCTACAAAGAAAAAAATCAAGAAGTGATCAAGAAGAAGGCTTTCGATAGTATACCGACGATATCTTCTCAGTTAGCAACCGAAGCACTTTATGCTACCGGTCGTGGAACAAAGTCTCAAGGATTCTCTGAATACGAATACAATGCATTGAAGAACTTAGTGCTCAACATACCTGACATCGACAAAGACCTGATTGCTGAAAGAGTTCAACTCCCAGTCCCTAAGTTACCAGACGGTAAAACCAACGATACTTCCAAGATAGACATGCGTTGTCTATTCTTCTTAAGTTTGGTAAACAAGCGAAGAAACGATGTTAAGGCACTTGTGAAGACGAGCTAATTACAAAATTAATGCAAATTGGCAGTCTATGGTGAATATGCATTTTGAGCACGCATTATTAATGCGTGCTATTCACTCAAATCTGAAGAACCTATTTCCATAGAATACTTTACTCTTCCTGATGTGTTGGAGTTGTTATTACGTTTGCCAAAGAATTCTTTGATAGCAGTCTTTTCATCAAAGAGTCCAACAGGAACTTGACCATTATTATTACCTCCTTCTTCACTTTCGGTTTCTTCTTCGTCACCGTATGCAATAAGACCTTGTGAGACATCATTGCCAGGCGTTGAATCACTGACACTACTGGGGCCATTCTGTCTTGCCAAGTACATAGCCTTCTCTAGTGCAGACTTGTTAAAAACGAGAAGGAATGGAACTCTTCCGCCGAAATACTTCTTGATGGTGTCTTGGTTAATCTGATCGTCTGGAATAGACATACATCCTCTAATAACCTTCTGTAAATCTTCTGGCAGAACAGTAATGATTTGATTGAGAGGCTGTTGTGATCCGAAGCCTTGTTCAAATTGTTGTAGAGTGGATGTGGTAATTCCTGGAACGTTGAATGCAAGTGTAGTATAGTGGAAACAGAGAAGTTTAGTGACGAAGGAAGCTCCTGCTTCAGAATAGTTTGCAGGTTCTCCTTTATTCTTGTTACCAGAGAATAACCTCTTAAAGAAGCCTCCGATTCCACCAGGATTATGATTGAGATGAGAGCAGACAGCTGCATATCTCATTGGTGTTAAGATGTCTTCGAGAGCTTGTTCAGCTGACATGTTATAGTTGCCAGCAATGAGAGCGTCGAAGAGATCACCCATCATGCTACCATTGATGAGGGAACAAGTATCATTGTCTTCTGGAGTGAGCATCTCCTTCAATTTATCTGAGTCTTCGAACTCAGTTCTACCTGTTAGAATACGAGCCATTAAACCAAGAGCTAGAGCATCTTCCCATACTTGTTGTGGATCTTCTGGTGGAGGAGTCTCTCTGATTTCACTCTCTTCTTGTTCTAAACTTTCATCGCCAATTGTAGAAGCAGAGCTATCTTCGCTAGTGGTATCGCTCATCAATGAAGATATTTTACAAGAGTCAAAAGTAGTTTGAATGGATGTCTTACTACTTCTATTCGAGGAATCGAGATATGCAAATAGGGTGAGAAATGATATAGTGTGTGGAGAAATCCCTCGTGAACCTCTGTTTATCGCTGGTAGACGTAAACATTACAGCCGTCCTAAATCAAGAACAACAACGCGATCATCTTCAATACAGATTAGTAGTGTTCATAGTTCCCAAATCAAACAACGAGGCAGTCACTCAAAGGAAACTACATTCGAAGTAGAGAGTGAAGAATATTCTAATCCTTCCATCGATACTTCGAGAACAGTTGACAGCAGTGAAGCTCTCTACACAAGGGAGGATATTGGGTTGAAATACACTATCGAAGATCTTAAGCTTGCTGCTAAGGGAAAGAAGAAGATCTCAGTGAAAGAGTTGCGAGCAATTGCAAACAAGTGGGGAATTAACGCTACGGTTAAGAAGCCTGATTTGATTCGTTACATCATACAAGAGTATAGAAAGAGAATAACATCGGAACGAGATAATGCTTCATCGATTCCTAGTTGGAGATAAACACGATAATATCAGGCTTCCACTAGATTTAGACTTGTAATATCGAAAGATGGATTGTGGAAAACAGTTATCATAATGTTTTGTGTTTTCCTCCAACATAGTCTTCGTATCAACATTTGATACAGATTTATGGACTCCTGTGTTAGATTCTGGATTTTTGAAGGATTGGATAAGGAAGAAGTGTTTTTACAAGTTGCATTATATGATGGGGGACGAAAAATCTGTCATTTTTTGAAGGAGATGGAGACGTGGTGTTGGATTAGGTTAGATCCTGAGAATAAGACTGGATCGATTAAATTGAATGTTGATGGTTTACATCCATACACATTCCATATTTATAGAGATAAGCTAGTTTATGAAGATCTTGCCATTGGTAAGGGTAAAATAGAATTTTACGTTTCAGAAGCTGCAATAACAGATTTTATCGAATGTGTTACTGATGAAATAATGAAACGATGTTCAGCTTTTAATGAAGTATTCTTCCATGTATTTATCGCGAGGGAATTTCTTTCCTGGCGACGGAAACTGCGAAATCATACAACATCTCGTTCAATAGAGGAACAAGAACATTCTTCGATGTTGTATTAGTGGCTTCCTCTAATACCTTATCGTATTTAATCTGATAAGGAAGAGTTGCATTGATTATCTCACGAGGATAGTTCCGTTTCAATATTTCGAACAGTTTGATCAGCTCATGCGACGGTGTGACTTTGGTCTTGAGGACCTTCTGAGTGAAAGTATCAACACTGGGCAATGTATTGCCCAGTGTTACTAATACTGCATTTTCCGGTGCAAGCTCTTCCACTACTTCTTCAAAAACTTTCAAATGCCTTCGTAATCTCTTTCTTGCCATATTGGTACGAGCCATGATAATATCAGTATTCAAAGGTTCTTTCCTGAAAATCCAAACTGGAAGTTTCAAAGGATCGAACATGACAACTCCAGTGTAAACCATCGAACATAAAGATCCTGATACCGCTTCAATACCGGAAAGCAAGAGGTCAAGATTCTCACTGTCACGAGGCATGACGATTAGTAGGAAGCCTCCGATGATGAGGCTCTTACACATTGAGAAAGTGTTAGTAAGGTGTTCCTTATATGTTGGTAAGGAAGACGATTTATCAGAGGGGAAGCTTTGGAGGATTCTGTAGATGGCTAAGTCATGCTGTTTCTCTTCAAAGTCTTCGATATTGGGAGAGATTCTGAATGAAGAGAGGATTTTGTTGTTCTCAGAGAGGAAATCAGTCAGGACTGCAGTTGCAGTTTTTTGTTTCTCAAGATTGGTAGCCACGATGTGGACTACTGAAGTGAGAGGAGATTTTACTAGCTCTCGTAGTTCTTTGGCATTGTCGGAGAAGTTGAAGGCTAGGATGTAATGGGATGTGAAAAAGTTTAAGAGAGAGTTGTAGAGTCCCGAGATGCTTTTGTCAGAGTTTGTTAGAATGTAGCCTTTGCCACGGAAGAGAGCGTAGTAATCTTTGAATATGCCATGTCCTTGAAAAGGAATTCCTTTGATTTCAATTCTGTTTTCTGTTGAGTATACTGACGCCAATGTGGTTAGGTTTTATTTTGTATAGCGGAAGAGTTCGATTCCTTAAAGAGGTAGAAGGTTAGCACACCATATTGGTAGATGGAGATAGAGAGCTTGACTGGCTTGTTAGATTCAACAATGGCGCGAATGGGAGAGTTGTCGGAAACGTTGCACACTTTGGCGAGAGACTTTAGGAGGTTATGGTTTTGTTCCATGGTGACAATGGGTTCTTCGGTGGAGTCTGGAGTGGGAGCAATTTCTTGCAAGTTAGTTTTATCTTCATTGAGATGGAGAGAAGAGAAGATTTGAGCATCTTCATCTTCTTCAGAGAACTTGAGTTCTTCGATAACATCTTCGGGATCAAGGTTGAGTGTAGACCAGAACTCATCAAAGGGAGTGCCGAGTTGTTGGAAGGTTTCCTTTTTGAGTGTTTCAATGTCAATGCGATCTCGATAACATTTGAAGGTGATTTTGGATTTGCTTGTTCGAAGAGCAGTCATCGCTTGAGACATTTCACGGACTGAGATGTTGATGCCGGGATGAGATGTATCGTATTTGGGAAGGGTGATGTTTTGATCTATGACTCCGTGGAGATTGTATTGATGTTTGGCCATGGAGCAAAAGTCGAGTGTGATGAAGTCTTGACCATCTTCTTTGTAAGCGATGAAGGGATTGGGTTTGCCGAGGATCTTCATCTTGTGCCAGAGGCTGGAGAAGTCAAGACCAATTTTGATGGCCGGACGTTTGGATTTGAAGAGATAGCTTGTAAAACGAGAAGTGAGGAGTTCTAGGTGAATGATGATCTTGCCAGTCTTATCATAGCGGAGAATGCGTACACGAGTGGGAGTGAGTTCAAGAATTGCATAAAGCATCAAGTCTCGTAACATGTGGAGGAGAGAACGGATGATATAGCCGTTAGTAATGTTGATGTAGAAGTAACCTTCCAGATCATCATCAGTTAAGTCTCTGATCAAAGACATGTTAACAACCTTGCTCATGCCAGGAGTAGTCTCATATTCATATGCAATCGTGGCCATAATTCTGTTTCCTTAATAGGCGAGAGGCCGTTAAATACAATATAAATATATGTCTAATTTGAGATTTCGTAGCGTTTTTAAGAATCAGATACTCTACTTAGAGGGAATCTCATACTTCTATTTAAACAATGACGATTCCTTCTCACCAACGCACGAAAAACCTCTCTCCTTAAACGAGAAGAAAGAAATCCTCTCAATCTTCAGACACTATCTCGATCGAGATAGACAGAAAGCTATCGATTATGTCATGCATAGCAAAAACTACCGTGATATCATCAAGTTAAGCTGTGGTAGAGAAGAACTCTTAATATTGTTCGCCGCCATGCTAAGCAGAAACCACACCGAAGGTCTTCATCACTTTTTCAATGTTTCATTAGCCAAGCCTACCAAATATTCCGAGCTCTTCGGAAGTGAGGTATTACAGGACAGTACTCTCAGTATACCATCAGTAACAACGCCGTTTCCGTCTGCACAGTTAATGTTCAACACCAAGGTCATACCGACATTCAGAGTTTATGGTTCAGGATCGTATGGAATAATTTACAGCAGAGATGGAACGAGTAATTTATACAAGTTTACAACTGACACAGACTCTTTCATCAGCGAGTTGATGTCCACAGTCATGCTTATGTTAAATAAGAATTCTGAACTTGGTTATGGAACTGTTAATGCTCCTCTTTCAACGGTTCATTTACATGAGCAAAAGCTAAAGGCTCTCTATCGCTGTTCAGATGCTTTGATATTGGGTAGGTATGGCAATGTAATGAATGTTTTGAAGTCGTTGATTCGTGATGTACAGTTGTTTACTGAATATTCTTACATGCATCTTGATATCACTCCTAATAATGTGATGTGGGATGAACAAGAAGAGAGATTGAAGATTATAGACTTCTCTGGAACTATTGGTGATGATTCGTTCTTCGATCTCGGAGAGAGACATAACAAGTTATGTACTCGTAATAGTAGACCAGAAGAATATACTTGCAAGAAGACTATATCGATGAGGAATGAGAGTTCGGAATTGTTCTCTCTATTCTACACTGTTCACGAACTGATTGACAAGAAAGAAGACTACTCAACACTCTTTCCAAGAGAGAAGATAGATACCGTTATCAAAAAATTTAAAGAGGCTGGTATTAATGAGTTATACATGGCATTGGGCGATTTGAAGATGAGTGATAGACCATTCTTAGAACCGTTAATCATCGAAGATGAATCTTCGTTAACACCGAGCAATGCATTGCTCGGTGTCTTCGAGAAAATATTCATAACCAAAATTGATCCTATCACTGTTAGGAGGGTTTTGCATTACTTCAAGCAGTGGAAGCCGTTGTTTGGAAGAGTTGAATTTCCTTCCGAGAGTGAGAGAAGGAAATTCAGAGACGAAATATTAGAACTGTGGATTAGCAATATTCCTATCTATAACTTGTTCAGATGCATTCATCTGTTTGACTTTGTTAGAGGGAAGTTGAAGCATTTGCCTATTAGAATTCTCGCGAGAGCACTGCTTTATATTTGCTGTAGTCTTTCGAAGTTGTATGTACCACAGATAAGTCATAGTGAAAACCATCCGGTGTATCAAGTGTTGAGAGAAATGGTTATTGTTCCTGAGACTACTGGATTGCTGATGACTCCTCTGACAGCATATCTATTATTGTATATCGATAACTTCTATGATAGCACTGAGGAGAAGAAGAGATGGTTCAAATGTTTATACAGTAGGAATGAGTTGAAGAGAGACTTCGATGAAGAGAAGGACATCATCAACTTTACCAACTTTTACTTCTTGGAAGTTTGCAGGGAACCTCTTGTTGAACCGACACTGCTTTTCGAAAAATATGCGGGTGTTAAAAATAAAGTCTACAATTGTAAGTCGATCGAGAAACAAGTGAAGACATGGTTATGTAACAATTGATAAATATCAGTTTATAATCCAGTATTTTTAACATAGCTATGTTTGTTATAATCAATATCTTTGGAAAGATATTGATTAATGTTACACCAGAGGTATGAATGTGATCCAATGAAGAAGTATGTTTATGTAAGGATTCCACTGGAAGCAACTTTACATTGCAGAATAGAGATCGCAAATGATGAGAAAGAGGTGATTTACACATCTCCAGAGTTTCCATGCAGGTGTATCAAGAGTAAGAATGTTGCTTTAGTGACAATGATGGGTGTTGAGAATAGTGGATGTTTGAAAAGTGAGTTATTAGGAACTAATTCGTTTAGATTAATATATAGAGTTGATGATAAGGATTGCAAGATGGAAGAGTTTGTGTTTTTGCCGATGAATGAAGTTGTTACATTTTCGTTTAGCTATGGTACTGAAGAGGATTTCGGAGTGAGTATGGGTAGTAAGGGACGGATGATATATACATTCGTTGGAGAGGGGAAGATGATTGAAACTACATGGATGACTTCTCCATGGAGGATGACATTATCAATGGATGTTATAAAGAAAGGTGTGAATAAGTTATTGGAAGGAGGGAAAGGATTTATTTAATCTGTTAAAGTGACAAAAATGTAATTTCTTTTAAGACGAAAAGATAGCCATGAGCTCTCCATTTAGAGCTTTTTTATATGAGTATGCAGATTTTGTGAGAGAAACTGTTGGTTTGCATATGTATAGAAGAGGAATGTTTTCATTAACAAAGAATCCAAAAGCTCTTCGTGAAGAAGTTCTCAAGAAAGCGATGATTTTTGTCGACAGTGAAATAAGACTTGATTTAATTGAGATGAAAAATTTTTTCAATAAGGTAAAAAATCGAGTTGAAAAAGAAGGGAAGAAAATAACTGATGAAGTAAATGATAATATTTTAACAATTATTAGATATTTTGATTTCGATTTCGAGTTTCCTGTATACTCTTTCAATTTACGTAATTTACGTTTCGGTAATGAAATTGAAGTGTTAAAAACAGCAATACAAAGAAATGAGGTTTTTCCATCAGAAATAGCAATTCCAATGAATTTTAACGAAGTAGCAAAAAGAATTACTGGAGTTTCAACGAATTATGTCACTTTATGTAAAGATTTTTATTATCAATCTCGTTTAATGCAACATTATAATGCAATCCTAATGAAACTTGTTGGTGATCTACCACAAATCTTAAGAGATCACACTTTACCAGAAGAGGAAAGAGTTGACAGAATACTTTTTTTGATATGTGCTGATTATGACAGGAAAGCAAAACATTGTATTGAATATATCACTGATGCTGCCAAAAATATAAAAAATTGCACAGTAGCTTCTCCGACAAGGAGTTTACAAAATGCTGAACGGCCTCTCGAAGAACTGGCAGAATTATATAAAGATTTTGCATTAAAATATTATCATTTCGTTATTGATACAATTGGTATTTTAACTTATAAACGAGGATTTTTCAGTTTTGGTAAAAATCCTATCGATGTGAGAAAATCTGTAATTGATACTGTCACTAATTCAAAAATTCCAGAAAAATATGAAGAGTTGAAAGGTTTATTATCGTTTCTAATACAAAAAATAGATTCTGTGTCAAATGTTGAAAAGAAAGGTAAAAAATTAACAAATGATTTGAATAATGATCTCCGAATCATAATGAAATATTTCAAGGAAAAAGCTGGAGGAGAAAATCCTCAAGAACTGGATTCTGATTTCTATGAGAAATACAATATATTAGAAGTGAAACCAAACATGACATCAGCAGATGTTGGAAAAATCAATGCAGAAGAGTGTGAATATCTTTTTGAAAACTCTTATAAGTTATATAGTTTAATCAACTTATTGCATTATCAAAAAATTACACGTTTTGGAGACGAACATGGATATTATGAAAATTTCATTAATGGTGTGGGCAGTTTCGAAGATGTTAGACAGGAGATGAAAAATTTTATTAAAGAAATATCAGAATATAATGCAAAAGTTGCTGAACGAGTAAGAATAATACAAGTCTTCAAGAAAAATAAAGAATATTGCTCTTTTAAAACAATTGCTGCTGCAGAATCGGAATCATCAACAAGAGAGCCTCGAGTTGAAGAATCTGATTATGAAAGCTCTGAATCACTAAGAGCTGAACCGCAAAGAGTATCGGCCGGTGCAAGAAGGGCCGAATATACTTCAGATGATGAAAGTATTGTTAGCAAAGCTTATCCTGTTCCAGAGAATGATGTAGAAAGCAATACTTCAACTGAAGCAAGAGTTTAAAAACGCTTGATGTAATCTTTGATACTTTCACGAATGGAATGTTGTGGAGACCAATCAGGAAACATCGTTTTGAAGAAAGTCATATTGGTACATCCTAACAATGCTTCAAATCTGGGTTTGGGAACATGAACAACCTTTGTATTGAATGTTGTTTCTTCTTCCTCACTAACTTCTCTAAACATATTTACAATATCGCTTGTTGCAGTTATTACTCCAGTTCCAAAGTTAAATACGAGTGGATTTTTAATACCAATGTGGAGTGATGCAACGATGAATGTTTCATCCCACCTCTTTAAGAGAAGACGATGCATTTCGACTAGGTCTTTGACATCGATGTAGTCACGGAGACCATCACCTCTTTGATAAAACTCTTTAGGACGCTTTGCAAGAACTGCTACTACTCCTGCCTTGGGAAAAAGACGATGTGATGAAACACTTCCCATTAGATTGGCATAACGAAGAAGGGCTACGCGTACATCTTTTTTGCTGTTTGCGAGAGCTGTTACAACATCTTCAGTGGCTTTCTTGGTGAAGCCATATATTCCAAGAGGAAGTTCACCTGTTTGAGTGTCAGTCTCTTTGAAGGATAATGGAGGATTGGCACAGCTTGATGGAGTATGATAGACCGCGCATGATGATACGAAGAGAATATTTTTGATTCCTAGAGATTCACAGAGTTCTATTGAGTTGATGGCGATGTTGATGTTGTCTCTACAGTAATCATAGGGTTGTTCTTCTCCTTCAACAACATCTTTCAAGGCGGCAAGTATGATGGCAAATTTAGCTTTTTGCTTAGGTTGGATTGTTAGATGAGGAACTGTTAGATCTTGTTGGAAGTATTCTCCATCAAACCATTCAGGCTGAGGCACTTTATCAATGATTATAATATTGTAATCGTTTTTTAGACCAATTGCTAGATTGGAACCAATATAGCCAGAGCCACCAAATAAGAGTAATCCTTCCATAATATGCAAATGTTATTTGCATATTATTTAGTCACATTGGTTAAATCGTGTGAAATATTTTCAACTTACCGGTCAGTACCATCTTTACCAGAATAATAGCAGTTGAAAATCCAATGCAGAACATTATTGTAAATGCAACGATAATGGCAATATCCAATTGGTAGAGGTTAAAACAACCTTTCTTCGTCTCAGTGGTATTATCATCTGGCAATACATTGCCAGATGATCTATTACCAGATTCAATATCTTGCATAAATTAACACTTAATGATATATCATTAAGTGTTCTTCTTTGTTACAATCAGTGTTTATGCCATGGTAATTTGCATTTTATCATCGTCTTTTCTTTCTAAGCGATAAACATGAACATCCTCAGATCTTATGATAAATAACTTGTTATAATCAATTTTTTTCCCTCTACTGATCAAGAAAGCACATATTTCTGGAGTATAGCGTTTTACATAATGTTTAGCATGAATGTATTGTATGACAGCTGCTAAACAGATTTCATCAGTTTGTTCTTTAACATATTGAAGTGTGAAGCCATTCTGTTTGACAGCTGCCAGACAAATTTCTGGAGTTTGTTCTTTAACATATCGTAATGCAGATCCATTTTGCTTGACGGCAGCTAAACAGATTTCTGGAGTTTGAACAATGACATGTTTTAACGAAACTCCACATTGTTGAACTGCTGCCAGACAAATTTTTGGAGTTTGTTCTTTAACATATTGAAGTGCGGCTCCATTTTGCTTGACAGTAGCTAAACAGATTTCTGGAGTTTGTTCCTTAAGTTTACAAATAGCCTCAGGATACCGCATAAGCATCTTTAATTTCAAATCTTCTGGCATATCATCAATGTATTCTGGATGAAACGGAGGATGGGTTGAAAGACAGAAAGCTAACACTTGTGTAAGTTCATTAGATTGGTTATAAGTTAGCTTTTCGCTTAACACAATTCTATCGGCTTTGTATTTATTACTTTCAAAAGATACTCGAGCGTCGTCTGGAATTGTTACTATTCTATAATGAGGGCGACTAGTATACCAATTTGGAGCATTTTCTAAATCAGTGAAGAATAAGCCATTAGAACAAGCTGTCTCTACATCAAACTTCTTTGTATCGATATTCGAGCCTGTCTTAAATTTGAAACCAAAGTGATTTTCAGTTTCAGAAAAGAACTTGTAGAAAGTTTCCCCTTTCTTGATCTCATTGAACTCTTTGCCAGAATATTCTTTATACTCCTGCATTATACAAGGGATCTGAATTTTTATAAAAACATGCTTGCCGATATCTTAAATGGAAAAACAGACTCCATCTACACCTGTTAATAAAGTTGATTTGTCAGACAGTTCATTGGAGAAAATATATGGTGCTTTAACTACAGGAAAAGGTGAAAAGATTTATTGGACGACTTTCATCATGATATGGCTTCTCTTGTTAACGTTTGTAGGAATTGGTGTCAATGCATACTTCTTGTGGACATTATCGGCTGCCAGTGATTCGTTTGAAACTTTCACCAATTCAGCATCTGCTCTTTTTAATGAACTCCTTGCTATTCTCAAGAGATTGTATCCGTAGTCACCGCCTCGATGAGGCGGTGATTTAATGCGATGATAGGTCAGTAATTTTTCTCTTTCCATCTTCATCAGTAATAAATCTGAAAGTGTTTGCTTGAGATTTGCATCGTATCTCTTCGGACTTTAACTTTCTTTCTTTCATAACAAGCGCAATCATTGCTGGAGTTTGTTCATGAACATATTGCAATGCGTTGGTATTTTGCCTGAGAGCCTCAAGACAAATTTCTTCAGTTTGATCTTTAACATATTGCAACATCATTCCGTCTTGTTTAACAACATTCAAACACATCTCCGGAGTCTGAAATTTGGCATATTTGAGACAATACCAATCACGTTTGACTGCTTCTGAACATATTTTCAATGTTTGTTGTTTGACATACTGTAAATTCCGAGCATATCCCTTGACAGCTTCAAAACAAAGTAAAGGAGTCTGTTCTTTAATAACATTAAAAATACGAGGATTCATATTAATTGCGAATAAACATAATTCTTCAGTTTGATCTTCAATATAAAATAGATTATAAGGATCATTTCTGATCATGCTCATCTTCATCTCATCTGTCAAATTAGTAGCATATTTCAAAAATCGTGGAATAAGTTGAGATGCGAGATATTCAGTGATTTCATTACAAGATTCAATTAATTGTCTTTCTCCAAGTATAAATCGATCGGCTTTATACTTATCTCTTTCGAACGAAACTCTAGCATTATCAGGGATTATGACAATCCTATAATAAGTATGTCCTTGTACCCATTTATGAGCATTCTCTAAATCTGAGAAGTACAAGCCTGCTTGACAAGATAATAAGGCACTATATTTTTCGTTGTTGATATTTAATCCTGTTGTAAATTGGAATCCGTTATGAATTTCATGATCCTTAGTGAATTTATAAAATTTCTTATCTTTCATAATTTCATTAAACTCTTTGCCAGTGTATTCTTTGAATGATTGCATGCAGATTTGGTTTTTGAAGAATGATGCATCACAACTTCGTGATTTGTAATTTCTCATTATCGATATTAATTCGATAAGTGTAGGACTTATTGAATTTTACCACACGCTTGACTTCTTCGGCTTTCAAAGCTCTTCTCGCTGCTACATAATTGATCATCTCAAGAGTTGGTTCCCTAACATATCGTAATGCAAAAGTATTTTGCTTCAATGCAGTCCAACAAATTTCTTCTGTTTGCTCTTTAACATACTGCAACAACATTCCATTGGTTTCAACAGCCGACAAGCACAACTCTGGTGTTTGAATTTTAGCATACTGCAATGCGTAAGGTGCATCTGTTACAGCAATCACACACATCTCTAATGTTTGTTCTTTGATATATTGCAAGTTCATTGCAGACTGTTTAACAGCATAGATAGACATCTCTTCGGTCGGCTTCTTAATATCTCGAATGTAATATGCATTTGTCTTTAAAACATTCCAACATAACTCTTCGCTTTGTTCTTTGACATATATTATATTTGGTGCATATAACTTTATCGCCAAGGAACAAATTACAGGTGTTTGTTCTTTAACGTATTGAAATACATGAGGATTCAATCTAAGTGCCATCAAACATAACTCTTCAGTTTGCTTAATATTCTTCAAATGGGTTGGATCTTTCTTAATTAATTTAGCTTCATCGATGCTCATCTCCTTCAAGTGTTTCGAAATTTCATTCTCTTCTTCGTCATGAATTAATTGTCTTTCTCCTAGGATGATTCTATCTGTTTTGTATTTATTCTTCTCGAATGCAACTCTAGCATAATCAGGAATTGTCACAATTCTAAAGTAAACATTTTGTTTTACCCATAGATGAGCATGTCTTAAATCTGTAAAAAAGATACCTCCGATACAAGGTAATGTTGTATTGAAAGGCTCAGTGTCTATATTAAGACCGGTAGCATATTGGAATCCATTATGTTTTTCTGTTGCGTTAGTGAATTTATAAAACTTGGTATCTTTCATGATTTCATTGAATTGCTTGCCAGTGTACTCCTTTCCAAATAGCATATCACACTTCAGTTTTTAAAGAAAGATGCTTCACAACTTCGTGATTTGAAGTCTTTATCTCTTAGCAATATATTGTTAAGAGACTTTGTCAAGCGACTTATTACCTGACAATATATTGTCAGGTGATCTTATTTAGCGCTTTATTGATCTTCTCTAAGTCAACTTTAGTCATATCATCATGGCAGAAGATCACATTGACTGGCTTATCGATATGAGCATTCACTAACATTACAAAAGTACTAAGGTAGTCTTCGATGATTTCCTTTGGAATCTCTAACCTACTAGTATCGATCTTGAATCCTCTTGCAGTATATTTCCTAATACGAGACAATGCTCGATATGTATCTTCCTCATCATAACGAGCAGGCATCGTAGGATCGAGAGATCGAATAGCTTTGAAATAGTTGATCAATTTTAAAGGATCCATTCGAGGACGAGTTGCTGTGTGAATCTTCGTCAACTCACATTGCCTCGCCTTCAACACTTCATAATTGCCATGCGACATAACACCATCATACCAGCACTTACAAATCTCCAAATCAAAGTCAATCTTAATAAAATCTACTGCACTTCCTTCAAACTTCTCACTAATCTTAATGATGTCAATCTTTCTTCCATCCTTCAATGTCCCAAAATCAACTCTCTCCAATGCTGACTTTCCATCCCTGAATCTGAAAATATTATACTTCTTACCTTCTTTTCCATTAATTTCCTTCAACAACTCTTCGAGGAACTTAACACATTCTGGATCCTTCTCGGTAGTGAAGATATCAACATCTCCAGGAATGAAACCTGGTTCCAATCCATGAGAGAGCATATAATAATACACTGCCATAGAGCCACTAACAATTACGTTATCCTTATACTTCCTCATCATCGGAATGAAATCTGGATGAATCGAAATGAGAAACTCTTCAATTGTTGGCGGAAGCGGTCCGAGTTCCTTCTTCTCCTTGCCGTCAGTTTTAGCCATGTTATACAAGAGCAGATAACTTTATTAACAAAAATGTTAGTAAAATTCACTGTTGGATATATCATCGTATTAATAATGCGATAATGACTAGTTGCTCAAATGGACAACATTGATTTGATCATTTATATTAATCTTGACAGCAGAGAAGATAGAAAGAAAGAAATAATAGAAGAATTTAAAAGATTAAACATAGATTTGAAGAAAGTATATCGATTTCCTGCCATTCGTAATGAACAGAGACCAGACTTTGGTTGTAGTGCAAGTCATGCAAAAGTTATGGAGATTATTATGCAATTACCATCAAATATTAAGAATGTTCTGGTTTTAGAAGATGATTTCTCTTTTCATGAGAATGGAGATATTGTCCATAAATCTCTCGAAAAACTATTCGAGAGGAAAGAAGATTTCTGGGATGTAGTGCTATTCGCATATCAAGTTAAAAAGAAGAAGGAATACGATGATCTACTTTCCATTTCACTAGAATCTTCAACGACTGCTGGATATTTGATCAGAAAAGAGTATGCTCCAACATTATTACAGAATATTAGAGAAGGGATTCCTCCTCTCCTTATGACTGGTCAACATTGGTATTATGCAATCGATGTATATTGGAATAGACTCACTCATACAGAAAGATGGTTCTATTTCAATGTTCCGTTAGGTTATCAGCGCTATAGTTTCTCTGATCTTGGTAAGACTTCTAGAATTACGGAATCGAAGGAGATCATGTAAAGATGACTTGCTATATTGCAGTTAGCAATGGTCTTGGTAATCAACTCTTTCAAATTGCCGCAGCTATAGCATATTGTAAGAAGACTAATAAACAGCTCAGAATACTTGTCGACCCTTGTAATCCGAGAGGGTTTCATTGGGAAGAAACTTTACAGCATTACAAAGATCTCGTCGTTTACACTGTACCTCAAGGAGTGATAGAATACAGGGAGCCAGAGTTCAATTACAATAAGATCCCCGAAATTAAAGGTGATATTCTTCTGCGTGGTTATTTTCAGTCTTCTCTGTATTTTACTATGGATGATACATCATTGAAAGTACCATTGACATTGGTGATCAGACAGAGAGAACAGTTGCCAGACAATTATGTTATAGTGCATGCAAGAAGAGGAGATTATTGTCAATCACAATATACAATCTTGTTTCACAATCCACAACCTGACGAATACTATTGCAATGCAAAGAAGATAATCGAGAACAAGATCTTCAATCCAAAATATATACTTCTATCTGATGATCCATCTTACTGGCAAAACTCTCAAGTGTTCAAAGATGCCAACAGAGAGATTGTCAACGAAGATATGTATGATACTTTAGCATTGATGGTTTCGGGGAGCAATTTCATCATGTCCAATTCTACCTTCTCATGGTGGGGTGCATATCTTGGTACTACTAGCAAAATGAAAAGAAATTTTATTGTTATCGCCCCCACTAAATGGTTTGGAAGAATATTTCCATACGATTGGAGTACAATTTATGAAAAGAATTGGATCAGAATCTAACATAAACAGCATCTCCCCACCCCCATTCTGTCATTCTAATCATAACTCTCTCAAATCCTTGTCCTTTCAAAAAATTATCAACTTCAGGCAGCAAAGCACATCCTTCATAGAGTTCTTTCTCATTGACTTCCAAATACAAAAGTTTAACATGTTTGAGTGACTTCAATCCACCTTTCAAAGCCATCAATTCTGCGCCTTGAATATCCATGTTCCACATGTTAATAGTAGACATATCAATACCATATCTATAAGCAAAAGTATCAATTGTGACACTCTTCATCTTCTTGCTCTCGGTATAATGAACCCATGGATGTTCTACCAAGTGAGTTTTAAACGGCAATACGCTTGAAGATTGAATATTATTACTTACATTGAACTGAACATCAACATCATCTTGATCTGTTATAACAGCACTATAAACGTTTGGAATCCCCTTGTCAATAGATTCTAACACCTTTGTTAACAATGCATCAATCCAAATTATCTTATCAGGTATTACTTGAAGTTTAGAATATAGATCTAACTCTTCACATTCATGAGATCCTACATGTAATACACCAGTGATATTTATGTCATGTTTCTGCAATATATCTAGTAACTCCTCGTAAGTAATAAGCATTTAATTATTGTTAACGGTTCGTTAACAATAAATATGACCAAGTTTATTCCTATCAATGACAATTTCAAAAACTTTTTTAAACCATCGACAACACCGATAAGTCATCTCCTAATAAAGACGAAGAAAGATAAGTTCCTCGAATATAATACAACCCTTGACAGAATTGAAGAACAAATGATTGATGACATTAGTTATTATGATAGAGATGAAGTGAATAGACTCTCGCTCATCAGTGTAGATATTGGATTGAATATGACAAGAATAGTTGGAGAGAATGTTAAACATGATATAGTACCAAATTTTAACGGATGTGATAGTTGTATCTTTCATAATGGCAAGGTAGTTAAGTTCGAGAAAGATGAAAAGAAGAATTACTACTGTGAATTTGATTACAACTCTGGTAGAGTAAGAAGAACTAAGCTGAGATTAGAAGATTGCAATATTAATAAATTTCGTTCATGCGGTAGTGTTATTTTTGGAAATATTAACGAGAATGGTAAGGATTTCATATATTCTTATGATGGTAAGTCATCTGAAATCAATAGACTTACTAAGGCTGATCACTTTTATTGCTATTTGACATTTGCTGCTTCGTCACTTGTCTTTGAAGAATATTATCGTGAGAAGAATCAGACGATCAATAGAATGGTTAATGGAATGCAAGTGAAGAGAGATATTAAGGCTTCTGGTATTGTCAGCGGTATTTCATCTTATTCTCCGATTTCATCAACTTTATTGATAGATACTCGAGGATGGCGAAGTAACAAATTATTACTTTTTGATATTAAGAGGTATAATACTTTAGCTCAAATCGATGATAAAGCAGCTGTAGGACAGAGTTCTGCAATGATTGATCTTGGCGGAATTCCGACTCCGATAATTACATCACAAGATAAAGTTGTTTGTATTGTATAATGGTAAATATCAAAACGTTCTTGCATTGATTGTTACATGTTTAAAGAACAATGAACTCTTTGATTCATGCTCAGCGTATAAATCATTCATAAATGATTCCCAATCTGGTTCTGGAGATTTGTTGATTATTTTAAACTTTAAAGACCAATCGTCTTTATCAATGTTGAAAGGGTAGTTTTTCGGATTTTGATCAATATGATTTAACAATATGCAAGTTAGAATGGACACAAGATTGACGTCTTCGGCGAGGCGTTCTACTGTTGAGGATTTATATCGGTGATCGATATAAATCTTAGTCTTCAATACTTCTAATCTGTCAATGATATGCTTCAGGTTAGTAAACGACATTCCCTTGCGTGGTACAACGTAAACGATTGGTCTTAAAGAACCGTACAAACAAAACTTCTTAAACAATTCAATTTGTCCTCTTTCCAAAGCTTCCCTTGCTAAATCATATTGATATCTTGGTAGTTTAGGTAAGTAATAACCAAGGATATGTTCGGGTCTTAGAATTGACATATCGACTGATATGTCAATTTATATAGTGATTAATATGCCAAACTATTTCTCAGTTGTGTTCTTATCAGACCAATGCTGACTTGGCAAGTCTTCTCTTCATTCGTTTAACTTTTGGAACTTCTTCCTTTCTAGTATGGTTTCTAGTTATTCCTTTAGGTAAGTCTTCTACAATAATTCCAGTAGGAGTAAGTCTGTAAACAGGCTGTCGATAAAAGTCAAATAGAACATGATCAAGAGCATCATAGTTGTTTTGCACAGCTAATTTACAAATCTCGTCAGTGGGATTCTTAATAAACTCCAACAGTTTTCCATCTTTCTGAACAGCAAATTTTGACATTTCTGGAGTTTGTTCTTCAACATATTTTATTGCTTTAGGATTGGCATTTAGAGAAAACCAACATAATTCAGGCGTTTTGTTCTTGATAAACTTCAGAGCTTTGTAATTCTTCTCAATAGCATATCGGCATAATTCATCAGTTTGATCTCTAATGTACATTAGTAGAGAAGGAATCTCGATAATTATCTTCCTGAATACTTCGTTGTCAGAATAGATTCTCTTCTTCTCACCAACGATGATTTTGTTTGTGTGATATTGATAACCACATCCAACAGGCGCATATTCTAAAGACAGTTTGGCATCGCATGGAATCTTAACTTCTCGATAGAAACTACACTCTTTAAATCCATCAATACAACTATCTTCATCGAAGAAGGTAAATCCTTTTCCTCCTTTGGTTGTTTCAACATTTAGGCCGTCTTGAATCTTGTGCCCATCATGAAATTCAGCTTTGTTAGTAAACATGTAGAACTTGACTTCTTCATCTTTTATTAATCTCCATAACTCATCAACATTCTTCGGACATCTTCTCGGAAGTTGAAGCAGAGACATTTCTTACAGTATGAGACTGGTTCAATAGTAAATCTTCATCATAGCATACAACAACATTGACTGTCTTCAATCGATGAATATTCAGAAGAGCAAGTCCAAATTGAATATATCTCTCAACTAGTTCTTGTGGAATCTCCAATTGAGAAGTATCAATCTCAAATCCTCGTTCTCGATATTTCTTGTTTCTAGCGATATGATGATATGGATCGAAATCACCTTCTCCTCTCCTAATATCTGAGAAATATCTCAGAATCTTCTCTGTTGGTAATGTTTGTGTCAAATCAATATTGGTTCTTGTCAAAATACATTTTCTACCCTTGAGTAATTCGTAGTTGCCATGTAGTTCTTTGCCATCATACCAACATTTGCAAATGTCGAGATCGAATGTTTCATTGATAAAATCAACGCTATTTTTACCTTTGAAATCTTCCGAGATAAAGATGATATCTATCTTCTTATTATAGTGAGGAATATTATAGCTGATGACATCATTGATCGTTTTTATGTGGCTGTACTTACATTGTTCAGCTTCGATTAATTGCTTCTTTGGAAAAAGTTTTGCATCTTCGATAACAGTTTTACTAACAGTTGTATACATGTCAATATCAGATGGTTCAAATTGTGGGTTTAAATCGTTTTTCTTCATGTAATAATATACTGCTGTCGATCCACTAACCACTGCATCTTCTTTACGTAGGAAGTATCTCAGTTTCGGTGAAACAGAGTCAAGAAACTCCTCGATAGTGTCTGGAAGCTCCATTTGAAATAATTGATCACTGCTGTTAAATATGAGTTGTTTTGTGTTTCGTCAATCGATTCATCGATTGACGAATACCATTTTCCAGTCAGTTTCTCTTCTGAAGAACAATATATAAAATCAATTCGTTGATTCTTAAGAGTGTTAAAGTTTTTATGCCAAACTTTTCGATATTCGTCTAACGAATGTTCTCCTGTATAATTATCGATGAAGATTTGGAGTGAAATATTGTTGGTTGTTTTCAAGTTAAACAAGTCATCTACGGAAATTTCTAACTTTTTAACTTCTTGGGTTTCATGATCGGTGACTGTCAGAGAGAATGGTATTTGTTTGTTTTTGATTTGATCGAATAGTGCCGAAGCTCTGTAGAAGCAGGTTAGCATCTTTCAAGGAGACATCATTGATGATGCTTCAACAAGAGCTTCTAATCCTGGAGGACGAATTGTTGCTTTCTTGGCTTGTTGTTCATCTTCGGTTTCTGGGGGGACAGTCCATCTTTCTCTCTTGGCAATTGCTCTTCCACCTCGTCCGCCACGAATTCCGCGAGCGCGAGCTCCTCCACGACCCCTGACTGCCTTAATTATTGGGCGAACAGGAGAAGTATCGGAAGATGATGATTCTACTGGAGGAGCGGCTTCTTCGGCTTGGGGGAAATGCTGTTGGTAGAGATTGTCAAATGTTGCTTTGTGGCCTTGATAGACAGTTCTCAAATTCTCGATTCCTTCGCTGAAGATTTTCAAGACTGAGACTGAAATTTCCTTTGATGCTATAGCATCTCTCAAGGTTTGTTCTGCGTTTCGTAGAGCTAATGATGATTTGGTCATAGTCAAAAAAGCATTCCCAACTTCTTTTGTCATCGCAAGATGAGGATCGTCGGGTCTTCTCACTTCTTGTTCCAATGCAGTTCCTAATGAGGGAGAATAATCTTTGAAAAATGTCATTAGCTTAGGACTTTGTCTCAAATGGAAAATAATAGTTGCACGTGGTAAATAGGTGTGACAGCGATAAAATTCTAATGAATGATACTTAGCAAAAGTAGTCAAACAGAGATTATTGTTTGCCATATGAATATAATCACCCTTCACTTTCATCCTTCTGATGTAATCGTAATCCTTCGGATCAACAACGTGAAGAAATATAGAAATATATCCGAAAGCATCATAAATATGATCTGTCAACTTTCTTAATTCTTCAACTATAACAAGCCGTTCTTTAGACACAACAGGACCTTCTTCAATCCCAGTATCCTTCTGCTTGAGTCTGTCGTATTCTTTCATCAAGAGAGTTCTCTGTTGACAAAGTAGATAGGTTGTAAACTTGGAATAAATATCCTCCATGTTATTGGCTTTCATCAAGTTAGTAAAGCCTTCGAGAGTCATTTCTCTCAAACGTTCAATGTCACAATCGAGAAGAAGCAGGACAACGTGTGTCAATTCATTGAAAGCCATGTTAGGCAAAGCATCATTAAAATTCTTCTTCCTGATCAATTCTTTCCATTCGTTCAAAACTTCCTGGTTTCTTACAAGAGGACCCAACTTTCTCAACTTGTTGACTTCTTCAACAGTCAAAATCGGACCACCTTCGTAAAGGTTCATTCAAAAACTTGATTGAACAGGCGTTCTTATTGGTAAAACGAAGCATATGAAAATTGCAATTTAATCGAATAAGCTTTTTAACTTAATAAAATTTTAATACCACCTGTTGAGAGTTAAGAAGTAATCTATCTTATAATCGGTCATTCCAACGCTTTTAGCAATCCTGTCTATCTCAGCAGCATGCTTATAATGCGATAAATCGTGTGGATTGATAATAACTGATGTGGTTTGCGCTTTCCCCTTCGCTATACTATCATCTTCAACAACAGAAATTGTCTTGTGAGCAAACATGATTGGCTCATCAAGCAACTTTAGATCACTTAGATAGTTTTCGAATTTCTCCAAGAGAATATCTATTATCTTGAGATATTTGACCTGTCTCTCATCTAGATAACTCTCATATGGCTGCAAGTGTTCATGCTTAATACCAAGCGTTTCAAGGAATTGTTGGAAAAGACAGTCTGGGATAATACGATTCTCATTACGATTCCGAGCAATGAAACATTCATCACGATGTAACAAATTAAACAGATTAATCGTCGATGCCATCGATGTATGACCAGCCAATGCATTGGCTGGTTTCTGCTTCACGATCTCAATTAATTGCTTGAATGTCGTTGAAATTCCTACGCCGTAAAACGCACTGCAAGAAGTCATGATGAAGTGATGAATTTGTTACTATCATATATGAGTAACAAATTTTCCATTTGTGAATTTAGCTGGCATCTACATATTATAAGTCCATCCATCAACACAATGACAAGTGTTTCTTTCTCTGACCTGGTGATGATCGCTCTAGAGGAGCCGACAGTAGCTTACTGTCCAGAGCCAGAGCAGATGAGTGATCTCGAGCGCTATGACAAAATGTACGAGAGAGAGCTGAACTCCATTCAGCTCGTAGAGTGGTATGTCGGAAATGCCAACATTTCTGATGACAAGAAGACCGAGCTGCTCAAGTCTCTGAATGTGGCTCGCGTTCGTTTGAATGCCATCACTGTCAACAACATGGGACCAGACACTTTGGTTGCAACCCCGTTCTCTTACGTTGGCTTAGTGACTTATAGCGTTTTCGAAGAGCTTGAGGAGCTGGGCGCTGTTCAGTGAACAATTCTTACTGATAATAGTTTTGATCGACAGGTCGTTCAAAACTCATGTCGATAGTTATTTAAAAACTCTTAATATTGAGAATTTAGAAAGCATCGACATTCTTATAACTATTCTTACCGTGTTATGAGTGAGAAGACATTTCAAGAGTTTGTTCTGGAGGCTCTGGAACAGCCAAGAGTTGTGTCTTTTGAGACTAGAGAAGAGGAGGTAGAATGGTCATTAGTTGAAAGCGAGCAAGATGAACAATTAGACAGAGGTGGAAAGAAGAGTGTTCGGTGCGCGGAGGATTTTTACGAAGTGGTGGCCGACATCTACTACAACATACACGACGATGAACGGAGTGTCATCAAGTTTTCCTCTGAATTTCGATGGGACCTCTCTGACTTCATCGTCATGGAAAAGGACGAGAAGGATTTTCTCCCAATTTGGAAGTCCATCAGGACTCTCTGCCGCATGCTAGACAACTACTACAACCCAACCACTTACGATCAGTTCGTGGCCATCTGGGAGAAGTGGTATCCTGGAGTTGATCCTCTTGTTTCGTTCTATTGAATATTTTGAAAATTCAAAGATCATCCAATTTCAATAAAATGAGCGATGATAATAAAATTACCCTATTTATACTATTATTTATATGTTCTTTTTCATTAACAACAGTTATAATACTTACGATCACTGTGGATAAAATTTATAGTACTTACACAACTGTGATGCAAATAAATAACATAATTAAACATTGTGGTCAGAATTTTACGCGTTATTAAAAAATTTAAAGTTATGATGGGAAATCGACCTCCAATGAAATGTTCAAAACATCCAGAAGATTTAGTAAAACATACAGAATGCCAGGAAGATCTATTCCAATGTTTTTAACAGATAATGGAACATTTAATCTTAATCCCGACACAGTGACTTTAATGCTTTGCGATAAATGCTACGAAGAACAAAGAGTTATTGATGTAGGAAAAGATTTTATTTGGAAGCATTATCCAAATGGCTGCGCTTGGATGAAATAGATAATTATGAGAGTTCCTAATTTATCAGTAAGTATGACTATTGAAAATCGTAAACTAGATCACTTGATAGAAGAGTCGATTTTCGATGTCAATAAATGACATTTTGACGGTTGTCCAGCGCACTTGAAATTGTCAATTCGAACAGGGCTCGACCATGTTTATGGACGGTTTACTATCAGTTTGATAGTAAAACAATTTTTTACATACAGGAAAACATTCGGAAATAACAGCGGAATGTTAAAATTTCTATGATGAATTAGTTTCTTTCAATGCTTTGATGACTGCTTTCCATAAACCATCTTTAGAGGGTGCGGGACGACCCCAATGGAGATCAACGACATTTACATTAAAAAGTTGGAGATCTTCAGGAAGATGATGGATTTCCTTTAACAATGGTACGAGAGAATCTGCAACAACACTCATTGGACCTCCTCTAAGTTTCCATTCACCAGGATTTTCTGGATTTTCACTCCAGTTAGTGACTCCGCGAATGTATTGACCATCAGGTTTTTCCTTCAGATAGTGCTTGGGAATGTTTATGCAGATTTCTGCGATCTTATCATTTGAAACTAAATTAAATTCTCGAATGAATAATCGAGCTTTATCAAGAGGCATAATTCCACTGACATACGAACGTTCATTGATATTAGGCTTGCCTGTTTTTCGATCAAGAGCATCTTGACTTCCCCATGTTAAGAGACCGAGTTCATTTATTTTTGCTAGATACTTCCAGGAAGATTCATCAATTTGTTGAGCATCAGGATATTTCTCTCTATCATGTAGTTTGCCGCTCCCAAGTAACCATTAAGAACTATCACAAACCATAATTGGTTCGGAAGTGTAACCGGAGTTAAGTTCCCGTTAGTAATTCTTTAAGGGAGCACCGAAAGTTAGTGTAAAAACTAACAGA
>Ga0134126_10000608_pt1 | contig 45278 bp, 42 predicted proteins | sample KB31752_FD_96881 | JGI IMG/M metagenome (GOLD analysis project Ga0134126, IMG submission 96881) | Terrestrial soil microbial communities with excess Nitrogen fertilizer from Kellogg Biological Station, Michigan, USA - KB3-175-2 | ecosystem: Environmental > Terrestrial > Soil > Unclassified ...
CACCTCGTTCTGGTTCCGCTGGTCGGCCAGTGTGAGGGCGGCGTCCAGTGTCCTCGGCCCCGCCTTGGCCGTCCGGCCCGGGTCACAGGCGGTCAGCTCCACCCGGCCAGTGTCGGCGGTGCCGCCGGCGACCGTCGACACGGTGGCCTGGCCGGCCGGCATGGCCGCCGCCCAGCGGCCGAGGGCCTTCGCCAGTGACCCCGTCCCGGCCGCCGTCCGGCCCACCACGTCGGCCGTCAGGCAGGACCGCCCGTTGGCTGTCCGGTACTGCACCATCGACCCCCCGCCCCAGTCGCCGGCGTCGGCCAGCGCGGCCCGGGCCGGCAGCCGGGCGGCCAGGGTGAGGTAGAGGGTGAACGCGCCGAATGTCTGCCCGGTCCCCAGACGGTGGGCCCCGGTCGGCACGGCGGGAGGCGGTAGGCGGCGGGCGGCGACGTGCCGCAGGTAGTCGACCGGGTCGAGGACGTCGAGCTCGGTGGCCGGAGGGTGTCGGTAGGCGGCGTCGATGCCGGTGTTGCCGCCGACGGCGTACAGCACGTTCACCAGGTCGGGCCCGAGGACGTAGGGCACCGACGATGTCACTGTGAGCACCGGCACCGCCGGGCCGGCGGCGCCGGTTGTTGTCGGTTGCTCTGTCGCCTTCCGCTGCTCGGCTGCCGGCAGCGACGACTGGTAGTCGTCCTCGTCGAGGACGGCGTCCCCCTCCTCCAGGGCGGTAAGCCCGAACTGCTCGCCGTCGGTGGTCGCTCGGCGGTCCAACCGGTTGAGCCCGAAGTGCTGGTCCTGCAGCGCGTGGGTGAGCTCGTGGGCCAGGGTGACCTGGACGGCCGGTGTCAGGGTGCGGCCGCGGAGGTACACCGCCTTGGTTGTCGGTGTGTAGTACCCCAGCACCCCGCCGGCGGCGCCGGCGGCGGCCTCGGCGGCCACCACGTCGACCGACCCGTTCAGCAGCCCGAGGGCGCGGAGCTCGGCGGCGTACCGGCGGGTGGCTGCCCGTGTGGCCGCCGACGTCGGCGCTGTCTCCTTCGCCACCTCGTCGTCGAAGGCCTTCGGTGTCTGGAAGTGGACGGGCACCGACCGGACGAACGCCAGGCCGCGGTCGTGGCTGACGAAGGCGGCGATCGGCCCGACCCCCGCCGGCCACGACATCCCCGACGTCCCCGGGCCGACCACGGCGATGGCCACGGCCACCAGGCCGGCCACCACCACCAGGATGCCGACGGTGGCCACCTGGTGCCGCAGCCTGCCGGCTGCTGCCATCACTGGTGGGGGGGCGGGCACCACAGTGGGGCCGGGACGTCCAGGCCCGACGACCCACCCCAGCGGTTCCGGAAGGTCACCTCGTCGACCGGCACCCGGGCGGCCACGTCCCAGCGCCCCGTCGGGTACCCGAAGCTGACGCACCCCGACAGCACCCAGCCCTCGCCGGTCGGCACCCCGAGGATCTCCAGGGTCTCCTCGAGGTGGAACACCCCGAGGACCACCGTGAGGCAGCTCCCGACGCCCTCCGCCCGGGCGGCCAGCATGGCGCTCCACACCGCCGGATAGATCGACCCGCCGGTGGGGTCGTACTGGCAGAACGGGAACAGGAACAGGGGGACCTCGGCGAAGTGGTCGGCCAGCCACTGCGCCGACCGCTGCACCTTGCGGTTCTGGATCGACTCCGGCCGGTCGGGGTGGGCGGCCGCCTCCGCCAGCATCGGGGCGTACACGGTGGCCCACAGCTGGGCGACGGCGTCCTGGTACAGCGGGGCCAACCGGCCCTTCGTCGCCGGGTCGTCGACCAGCAGGAACCGCCAGTTCTGCTGGTTCCCCCCACTCGGCGCCCGGATGGCCGCGTCCATGATCCGGGCCTGGGCGTCCAGGGGGATCGGGTCGGGCTTGACCCGCCGCATCGCCCTCGTCGTGTACAGCGCCTCGTGCACGTCCACCCGGTCACCTCCGAACCCCGTCGCGGCGAGGCTACGTCGCGACCCCCACGGGCCGGTGACAGGCCATGATGGTTGGCGGCCGGCCCCAGCGGGTATCGGGGCGCAGAATCGGACGAAAGGGGAGTGGGGATGGGGCTGCGCCGGATCGTCGTGGGGGTGGTCGCCGTACCGGTCGCAGTTGGTGGCCTGGCGGCACTGCCGGCGACGGCCGGGGCGGCGGCGCCGTCACCGGCCCTCACCGATATCACCGCCGCGGTGTCCGGGTCGAACCTGGTGGTCGGGTTCACCGTGAACACCACAGTGGGCACCCCGGCGCTGGCCGCCGTGGCGGTCCCCGGGGTCCAGTTCACAAAGACCGGCATCCCGCCCGGCGCCCCGTTCCTCACCAAGTGCTCCACCACAGGGTCGGCCACCGCCACAAACTGCCCCGGGGCCCCCAGCCCGGTGACGTCGGTGTGGGCCCTCACCACAAAGGGGACACCGACCCAGTCGGCCAACTCGGCGGTGGTCCTCAACCTGTTCGCCAAGAGCACCACCCCGTTCAGCGGCACCTTCGCCCCCGGCAACCACCTCACCGTCACCCTGCCGATGACCACCCCGCCGACCTACACCGGCACCTACCCGGTGTCGGTCGCCGTGGAGAGCGCCCCCGGGGTGGTCACCGAGCAGGGCACCACCACCGTGGCCGTCACCGCCACCCACCCGACAACAACACAATTGGTGCCGATGACGCCGGTGGTCACCGCCACCCCCAACGCCGTCGGCTACCCGGCGTCCACCTGGACGGCCACCGTGGCGGCCCACACAGTGCCGCTCACCGCCGGCGGGTCGGTCAGCCTGTACCTGCCCGGGGCCACTTTCCCGAAGGTCGCCGGTGACTACTCGGCGACGACATGCCTGGTGAAGGGCACAGCCAGCGCCACACCGCCCACCACGCCGACCACGACAGCGGCCTGCACCGGGGTCGCCGTGACGCCGTCGGCCACAACCACCGGTCAACCCGGCACCGGGGCGGTGGTGGCGTACACGTCGACCAACCCTGCAGTGATCGGGTTCACCCTCCACGTCGTCGGGGTGGCCAACCCGTCGGGCGCCGGGTCCACCCCGGGGACGGTGGTGGAGGGCCTGAAGGCCACCACACTGGTGGCCACCGGCACGGCCGCCGCCACCCTGGTCAGCTCGCCCACGGTGAGCCTGGCCAGCACCAACTACCCCAACTTCCCGGCCAACGTGGTGGTGGGCAACACAGCCAAGTTCGGGGTCACCCTGGCCAACGGCACCGACTTCGCCTGGCCGGCCACCGCGGCCGCCCTGTCGTTCACCGCCACCGGCATCGCCACCCTCAACGGCGCGTCGGTGGGGGTGCAGTGCGTCTACGAGGGCACCCCGCCGACCGGCGGGCCGGCCAAGGCCACATTCACGTTCACCGGCACCGGGACGTTGACCAGCAACGCCGTCGGGGTGCCGCTGCTCAAGACACACAGCACACCCCTCGACTGCACCCTGTCGCTGGCCGGCGGGGCGGCCATGGGCACACTGACGGTGACGGCAGTGCTCACCGACACGAAGACCACCACACCGACCACCACCAAGCCGTACGTGCTGGCCACCGCGGCCAACCATCTGGCGGTGACCCCGGTGCCCACCACCGGCTACACCCTCGACGCCTCCGACGGCGGGATCTTCACCTACGGCACCGCCCAGTTCTACGGGTCGATGGGCGGCCGGCCGCTGAACCAGCCGGTGGTCGGCATGGCGATGACCCCCGACGGCAAGGGGTACTGGGAGGTGGCCAGCGACGGCGGCATCTTCAGCTTCGGCACCGCCCAGTTCTACGGGTCGATGGGCGGCCGGCCGCTGAACAAGCCCATCGTCGGCATGGCGGCCACCCCCGACGGCAAGGGGTATTGGGAGGTGGCCTCCGACGGCGGCATCTTCAGCTTCGGCGACGCCGGCTTCTTCGGGTCGTCCGGCAGCCTCACCCTGCGGGCCCCGGTGGTCGGCATGGCGGCCACCCCCGACGGCCTCGGGTACTGGCTGGTGGCCAGCGACGGCGGCATCTTCACCTACGGTGACGGCGCCTTCGCCGGGTCGGCCGGGTCGTTGCGGCTGAAGGCCCCCGTGGTCGGCATGGCCGCCTCCCCCGACGGTCGGGGCTACTGGGAGGTGGCCAGCGACGGCGGCATCTTCACCTTCGGCGACGCCAGCTTCTACGGCTCCGCCGGGGCCCTCACCCTGAACAAGCCGGTCGTCGGCATGCTGGCCGCCTCCGGTGGCGGCGGGTACTGGTTGGTGGCCTCCGACGGTGGGGTGTTCACCTACGGCACCGCCCAGTTCTACGGCTCCGCCGGGGCCCTGCCGCTCGTGAAACCGGTGGTGGGCATCGCATAGGTTGGGCCGCATGGACCACCGCACCCTCGGCCGCACCGGCGTCCGGGTCAGCCCTCTCTGCCTCGGCGCCATGATGCTCGGGGCCTGGGGCAATCCGGACCACGACGACTCCATCCGCATCATCCACCGCGCCCTGGAGGCCGGGGTCAACTTCATCGACACCGCCGACGTCTACTCGGCCGGTGAGTCCGAGGTGATCGTCGGCAAGGCCTTGAAGGGCCGGCGCGACGAGGTGGTGCTCGCCACCAAGGTCCACGGGGTGATGGGGGACAACCCGAACCGGCAGGGGAACTCCCGGCGGTGGATCATCGAGGAGTGCGAGCACAGCCTCCGCCGGCTGGGCACCGACTGGATCGACCTCTACCAGATCCACCGGCCGTCCCCGGAGTGCGACGTCGACGACACCCTGGCGGCCCTGTCCGACCTCATCCGGCAGGGCAAGGTCCGGTACGCCGGCAGCTCCACCTTCCCGCCGTCGGACATCGTGGAGGCCCAGTGGACCGCCGAGCGGCGGGCCCGGGAGCGGTTCGTCACCGAGCAGCCGCCGTACTCCGTCCTGGTCCGTGGCGTCGAGGCTGAAGTGCTGCCGACGTGCCAGCGGTACGGCATGGGGGTGATCCCCTGGAGCCCGCTGGCCGGCGGCTGGCTGACCGGCCGGTACCGGAAGGGCCAGGACATCCCGGTGAGCCACCGCGCCGAGCGGGTGCCGGTCCGCTACGACCTGTCCCTGCCCGGCAACCAGGCCAAGCTCGACGCCGCCGACGCCCTGGCCGTCCTGGCCGAGAAGGCCGGGATCAGCCTCATCCACCTGGCCTTGGCCTTCGTGCTGCGGCACCCGGCGGTGTCCGCCGCCATCATCGGCCCGCGGACCATGGAGCAGCTGGACAGCCAGCTGGGGGCCGTCGACGTCGTCCTCACCGACGACGTCCTCGACGCCATCGACGCCATCGTCCCCCCGGGCACCAACCTCAGTCCCCCCGACGCCGGCTGGATCCCGCCCTCCCTCACCGACGCCTCGCTGCGCCGTCGTTAACCGGCTGACGGCCGATGAAGACCAGCCGGCTGGAGGCGTTCAGCGACGGCGTCCTGGCCATCATCATCACGATCATGGTGCTGGACCTGAAGGTCCCGCACGGCCACACCCTGACAGCGCTGCGGCACACCAGCGGCACCGGCCTGCTCACCTACCTGCTGAGCTTCGTGTACATCGGCATCTACTGGAACAACCACCACCACATGTTCCAGCTGGTCGACCGGGTGAGCGGCGGGGTGCTCTGGGCCAACCTCGGCCTGTTGTTCTGCCTGTCGCTGTACCCGTTCACCACCGCCTGGATGGACGAGAGCGGCTTCGCCGCCACCCCGGTGGTGGTCTACGGCCTCAACCTGCTGGCCGCCGCGGTGGCCTATTTCGTGCTCGTGCAGGTGATCCTACGGGGCCAGGGCAAACGGTCGCCGCTCGGTCAGGCGCTGGGCAGCGACCTGAAGGGCAAGGGGTCGATGGTCATCTACGTCGCCGGCATCGTCTGCGGCCTGTTCCCCGGGCCCGGCCGTGTCGGCACCTGGCTGGCGCTGGGGCTGTACGTCGTCGTCGCCATCCTCTGGCTGGTGCCCGACCGCCGTATCGAGCGGGCCATCAGCGAGCGGCCGGTGAAGGACTAGTCCCCGAGATCCAGCCCGGTGACGGCGTCGATGTACTCCTCCACCATCCCCAGCACCACGTCCTTGGCCTTGCGGACCTGGGTGGCCCGACCGATGACCTGGCCGGCCGGGTTGAAGTTCACGTCCTTCGCCTGCACCGGGTAGGCGTGCCCGCGGGACACGGCGTCGATGGCCACCATCATCTGCAGCGGCATCGGCAACGGCTTCGGGTTCTCCGGTGCCTCCCAGGCGTCGGTCCAGTCGTTCTTCAGCATCCGGCACGGCTTGCCGGTGAACGACCGCGACCGCACGGTGTCCCGGCTGGTGGCCGCCAGGTAGGTGGCCATCTGGGCCGGCGGGATGTCGGCCTCTTCCACCGTCAGCCACAGCGACCCCGTCCACACCCCGGCCGCCCCCATCACCATCGCCGCCGCCATCTGCCGGCCGCTGCCCACCCCGCCGGCCGCCAGCACCGGGGTGGGGGACACCGCGTCGATGACCTCGGGCCACAGCACGATGCTGCCGACGTCACCGGTGTGGCCACCGCCCTCCGATCCCTGGCAGATCACGATGTCGACGCCGCCGTTCTTGTGGTTGAGGGCGTGCTTCACCGATCCGGCCAGGGCGGCCACCAGCAGCCCGTGGTCGTGGGCCTGGGCGATGACGTCCTCCGGCGGGGTCCCCAGGGCGTTGGCCAGCAGCTTCACCTTGTCGTGCTTCAGCAGCACCTCCACCTGCGGGGCGGCCGTCGCCGCCGTCCACCCCAGCAGCTCCCGCTTCGGCCCCCCCGGCAGCTCGGGCACCCCGTGGTCGGCCAGCACCTTCTTGGCGAAGTCGCGGTGTCCCTGCGGCACCATCGCCCGGAGCTCCTCCTCCAGCTTTTCCGGGTCCAGTTCCCCCATGCCCTCGTACTTGCCGGGGATGACGATGTCCACCCCGTACGGGTGGTCGCCGACGTGGTCGTCCAGCCACTGCAGCTCGGTCTCCAGCTCGTCGGCGCTGAACCCCACCGCCCCCAGCACCCCGAGGCCGCCGGCGTTGGACACCGCGGCTACCACGTCGCGGCAGTGGGTGAAGGCGAAGATCGGAAATTCGATGCCCAGTCGTTCGCAAAGCTCGTTGTGCACGGAACCTGACCTCCGTCGTCGGTGGGTGAAACGAGAACAGATTCTAGTTTCGCGCATCGGGGTGCGGTGCACAGGCCACCCCGCAGGGGTGCGGTGCACAGGGCATACTCGGGGCCGGACAAAAGGGGGGTGAGGCCGATGCCGTTCCGGACGTCGCCGGTGGTGGCCGAGGACGATTGGGTGCTGCGGCTCGAGGTGGACGACGGGGTGGGCATCCTCACCCTCGACCACCCGGACAAGCTGAACGCTTGGAGCTGGGAGGCCTCCCGGCAGCTCGGCGCCCGGGCCGACCAGATCCGGTTCGACGACCGCATCCGGGTGGTCGTCCTCCGGGGGGAGGGCCGGGCGTTCTGCGCCGGCATCGACCTCGGGATGCCCGAGGACCGGGTCACCGGCCGGTCCCCGGCGGAGAAGGTCCGGAACTACTACGAGGGGATCCGGTGGGTCCACGAGCGGTTCCGGGTGTTCTCCGAGCTCCCTCAGCCGGTGGTGGCCGCCGTCCACGGCTACTGCCTCGGCTTCGGCTTCGAGCTCGCCCTGATGTGCGACATCCGGCTGGCCGCCGACAACGCCGTCTTCGCCCTCCCCGAGGCCACCATCGGGGTGTCCGTCGACGCCGGTGGCGACCTCCGGCTGTCCCACGAGGTCGGTGCCGGATGGGCGAAGTTGCTGGCGATGACCGGTCGGCGCATCGACGCGGCCACCGCCGAGCGCCTCGGCATCGTCCAGCAAGTGACCACCCCCGACGACCTGGTGCCGACGGCCATGGCCCTCGCCCGGGAGATCGCCGGCAACGCCCCGTTGGCGGTGCAGTCCATCAAGCGGACCATCGACGGCTTCGCCTACCGGGGGCTGGCCGACGCCCTCAAGTTCGAGGCCCTGTCCGCCTCGGTGGAGTTCGTCTCCGACGACATGCCGGCCGGCTACGCCGCCAAGGCCGCCAAGCAACCGGTGCAGTTCGAAGGGAAATGATGCTCCCCGAACCGCCCCCCGCCGGCCGGCCGATGCTGCCCGCCGACACCTTCGCCGGGACCACCGCCGTCGTCACCGGTGGCGGCACCGGTCTCGGCAAGGCCATCGCCGTCGAGCTCGCCCGGGCCGGCGCCGCCGTCGGCATCCTGTCCCGGTCCGAGGACCACCGGTTGGCCGGGGTGGCCGCCGTCGAGGCCGCCGGCGGCCGGGCCGCCCACGCCGCCGCCGACATCCGCGAGCCCGACCAGGTCACCGCAGCCGTCGACCAGCTGGAGGAGCAGTTGGGACCGGTCCGGGTGCTCGTCAACAACGCCGCCGCCAACTTCCCGGTGCTGGCCGCCGACATGAGCCCGAACGCCTGGCGGGCGGTGGCCCGCATCGTCCTCGACGGCACCTTCTTCTGCAGCCAGGACCTCCACCGCCGGTGCCGGGCCGCCGGCCACCCCGGGGCGATCTGCAACATCCTGGCCACCCAGTCGTTCACCGGCGGCCCCGGGATGGCCCACGCCTCGGCCGCCAAGGCCGGCGTCGGCAACCTCACCAAGACCCTCGCCGTCGAGTGGGCCCCCGACGGCGTCCGGGTCAACGCCCTCGCCCCCGGGCTGTTCCCCCACGACGACATGCGCGACGACCTCAAAGCCCTGCGGACCACCGGCGAGGACGCCGACGCCCGCCGGTCCCCGGCCGGCCGCCTCGGCCGGGTCCACGAGCTCGGCTGGGCGGTGTCGTGGCTCTGTTCCCCCTACGCCGCCTTCGTCTCCGGCCACACCCTGGTGGTCGACCGCGCCAACTGGCTCCGCCGGGACTTCGTCATGCCCGAGTTCACCCCGGTGGCCGACCAGCTCTCGGCGGTGCTCCGCCGGGACTAGCCGTTCTCGTCGGAGGCCACCCCGGCCCCCACCTCGGAGCCGGCCAGCTCGCCGACCTCCAGCATCCCCAGCCCCACCTCCTGGGTCAGGCTGCGGTGGGACCGCGGCGGCTTGGTGGCCCCCCGGAGCCACGACACCACGGCCCCGAGGAAGGTGGTGGCGGCGGCGAAGTAGAACGCCAGGTGGAGGCCGTCGGCGAACGCCGGGGAGATGAGCTTGGGGAAGAAGCCACGCCCGGTGAGGTAGGCCTCCTTCGTCGTACCGAGGGCCGCCAGCACGTGGTGGGGCACCAGGGTCTGCACCGGGTTGTACCCGAGGAAGGCGGCGAACAGCGACCCGATCGGTGGGAGGTGGGCGACGTTGCTGGCCGCTCCCTTCGGCATCCCCTCGGCCACCAGCCCCTGGTAGAGGTGGTGGGGGAGCGACGACGCCAGGCCGAGGGTGACGATGGAGAAGAACACCCCGATGGACAGCACCGACGCCGAGTTCATGAACGTCACGTTCATCCCGGCGCCGGCCCCGCGCTGGTCGGCCGGGAGGCTGTTCATCACCCCCATCTGGTTGGGGGTGATGAACAGGCCGGAGAACACGGAGAAGGCCAGCAGGATGGCGGCGAACGGCAGGTACTCGAAGTTCATCGGCAGGACGTTCAACAGCAGGTAGCAGACGCCGGACCCGATGAGGCCGACGGTCGCCAGGCCACGGGCCCCCAACCGGTCGGCCAGGATGCCGGCCACCGGGCCGGCCACCACGAAGCCGACGGTGATGGGGATCATGTAGATGGCCGCCCACAGCGGGGTCTGGGAGAAGTCGTAGCCGTGCTGCGGCAGCCAGATCCCCTGCAGCCAGATGATGAGCATGAACTGCAAGCCGCCTCGGCCGATGGCCGCCAGGAAGTTGGCGGTGGCGCCGCAGGCGAAGGCGCGGATCTTGAACAGGCTCAACTGGAACATCGGGGCGGCCACCCGCTGCTCGATGAACACGAACAGCCCCAGGACGGCCAGCCCGCCGAACACGGTGGTCAGCACGAACGGGCTGGTCCACCCCATGGTGTGGCCGCCGTAGGGCTGGATGCCGTAGACGATGCCGGTCAGCAGGGCGATGAGGCCGACGGCGAAGGTGATGTTGCCGATCCAGTCGATCGACGTGGCCACCCGCTGCCCGGTGTCGTGGAGCTTGACGTACGCCCACACCGTCCCGAGCACCCCGAACGGCACCGACACCAGGAACACCAGGTGCCACTCCACCGGGGCCAGCACCCCACCGAGGATGAGGCCGATGAACGACCCGGTGACGATGGCGATGCCATTGATGCCCATCGCCCGACCCCGCTCGTCCTCGGGGAAGGCGTCGGTGAGGAGGGCCGACGAGTTGGCCATCACGCACGCCCCGCCGACCCCCTGGCCGATCCGCATCAGGATGATCCACAGGGCACCGGCCGACCCCTGCAGCCAGGTCACCGACAACAGGATGGAGAACACGGTGAAGATGGCGAAGCCGAGGTTGTAGATCTTCACCCGGCCGTACATGTCGCCGACCCGGCCCAGGCTGACCACCAGGACGGCGGTCACCAGCAGGAATCCCATCAGGATCCACAGGAAGTACGACGTGTTCTGCGGGGCCAGCGGCTGCAGGCCGATCCCCCGGAAGATGTCGGGCAGCGAGATGAGGAGGATCGACTGGTTGATGGTGACCATCAGGATGCCCAGGGTGGTGTTGACCAGGACCACCCACTTGTACCGGTTCGGTACCACTGCCGTCGTCACCGCGTCGCTGCCACCGCTCTCCACCCCAGGCTGTCAGGAACCGGGGAAGATTCCCCGTTTATAGGGTAACACAGTGGTCTACGCTGGCCTCATGGGGATCCGGTCGGATGCCGCCCGGAACCGGGACGCCCTCCTCGAGGCGGCCCGGAGCGTGTTCGGCCAGCGGGGCCTCGACGCCCCGCTCGACGACATCGCCCGGCAGGCCGGCATCGGCAACGCCACCCTCTACCGCCACTTCCCGACCCGGTGTGCCCTCATCGCCGCGGTGTTCACCACCACCCTGCAAGAGGTGGTGGCCGCCGGCCAACGGGCCCTCGACAACCCCGACCCCTGGGAAGGGTTCGCCGACCACGCCATGTTCCTGTGCGAGATCCAGGCCAAGGACCGCGGCATGGCCGATCTGCTGACCATGTCCATCTCCGGGGCCCCGGAGCTGGAGAAGGCCCGGCGCCAGACCCATGACGACTTCGAGCGCATCGTCCAGCGGGCCCAGGACGGCGGGGTCCTCCGGCCGGACTTCCAGACCGGCGACGTCACCCTCCTGCTGATGGCCAACGCCGGCCTCATCCACCGGACCGCCGACGACGCCCCGACGGCCTGGCGGCGGATGGCCCGGTGCTACCTCGACGGCCTCCGCCTCGGTGGGTCCACCCAACCCCTACCGGCGTCGCCGGGCGTCCGGGCCATCCGGGCGGCCATGGCCCGCCAGGGGGCCCACTTCGGCTGTCGCTAGTAGTGCCAGGGGTAGGGGGACCAGTCCGGTGGCCGCTTCCCCAAGAAGGCGTCGCGGCCCTCGGCGGCCTCGTCGGTGCCGTAGGCCAACCGGGTGGCCTCGCCGGCGAACAGCTGCTGGCCGACCAGCCCGTCGTCGACGAGGTTGAAGGCGAACTTCAGCATCCGCTGCGCCGTCGGGCTCTTGGCGTTGATCTCCGCCGCCCACTCCAGGGCCACCCGCTCCAGGTCGGCGTGGGGGACCACGGCGTTCACCGCCCCCATCCGGTGGGCCTCCTCGGCGGTGTACGTCCGCCCCAGGAAGAAGATCTCCCGGGCGAACTTCTGGCCGACCTGCCGGGCGAGGTAGGCCGACCCGAACCCGCCGTCGAAGCTGGCCACGTCGGCGTCGGTCTGCTTGAACCGGGCGTGCTCGGCGCTGGCCAGGGTGAGGTCGGACACCACGTGCAGGCTGTGGCCGCCACCGGCCGCCCACCCGGGGACGACGCAGATCACCACTTTCGGCATGAACCGGATCAGCCGCTGCGCCTCCAGGATGTGGAGCCGCCCCACCCGGTGGGTTCCAGACCCGGGCTGGTCTTGGCCAGGCTGGTACTGGTAGCCGTCCCGCCCCCGGATCCGCTGGTCGCCACCTGAGCAGAACGCCCATCCGCCGTCCTTCGGCGACGGCCCGTTGCCGGTGAGGAGGACGCAGCCGACGTCGGCCCACTGCCGGGCGTGGTCGAGGGCGGCGCACAGCTCGTCGACGGTGTGCGGCCGGAAGGCGTTGCGGACGTCGGGGCGGTCGAACGCCACCCGGACCGTCCCCTGGTCGACCGCCCGGTGGTAGGTGATGTCGGTGAAGTCGAACCCGTCCACCGGTTGCCAGGCGTCGGCGTCGAACAGCTCGGAGACCATGGCGGAGGAGCCTAACGGCAGGCCAGGAGGGTGGGGGAGGGACGAAGGCGGCCGCGGCCGAACAGCACCGACCGGGCCCGGGGGGCCGGCGCCAGGGCGGCCCGGGCGGCGTTGGCCCCGGCGGCGCCGTGGACCCCACCGCCGGGGTGGGCGGACGCCGACGCCAGGTACAGCCCGGCCACCGGCGTCTCCGGCCGGCCGGTGCCGGGGACCGGCCGGAACAGCAGCTGCTGGTGCAGCTGGGCGGTGCCGCCGTTGACGGCCCCGCCGTCGAGGTTGGCGTCGGCCTCCTCCAGGTCGGCCGGCCCGGCGACGTGGCGGGCCCGGACCAGTGACCGGAACCCGGGGGCCAGCGCCTCCACCCGGGCCTCCATCCGGTCGGCGAACCGGTCGAGCCATCCGGCCTCACCGCCGGCGACCTCCAGCTCCCCGGCGGCGTCGCCGCGGACCCGGCGGGGGACCCGGGTGTACGCCCACACCGCCTCCGACCTGGTCGGGTCGGCGATCCTCGGCTGGCCGAACAGGACGAACGGCCGGGCCGGTAGCTGGCCCATGGCCACCTGGGCGGCGTGCTCGGTGAAGTTGTCGAAGTCGTCGGCCACGTGGACGGTGCCGGCCCGGCGGGCGTCGTCGGCCGCCCACGGCACCGGGCCGTCGAGGGCCCAGTCCACCTTCACCGTCCCGGGGTCCCATTCGAACCGGGTCATGTCGTCGACGAACCCGGCCGGGAGGACGTCGGGGTGGACCAGCCGGCCGTACAGCGCCGGGGCCGACACGTCGGCCACCACCGCCCGACCGGCGTCCACCTCGGTGCCGTCGGCCGTCCGCACCGCCACCGCCCGACCGCCGCGGACCACCACCTCGACCACCGTGGTGCCGCACCGGACGGTCCCCCCGCCGGCCTCCAGCCGACGGACCAGGGCGGCGGTGAGCTCGCCGGCCCCACCCTCGGGGACCGGAAGGCCGTGGTCCTGGGTGAGGCAGCTGAGCAGCCACCCGTACAGCCCGCTGCCGGCGGCCTCCGGGGCGAGGTCGGCGTGCAGGGCGTTGCCGCCCAGCAGCACCGCTGCGCCGTCGCCCCCGAAGAGCTCGGCGGCCATCCGGCGGACCGGGAGGAGGAGGTGGCGGGCGAACCGGACGGCCCCGCCCGGGCCGAGGCGGGCGGCCAGCCGGGTGGCCGGGACCACCGGCGGGAACGGACCGAGCAGGCAGTCGAGGAACGGGTCGGCCACCCGGCGCCACTCCGCCACCATCGACTCCCAAGCCGCCCCGTCCCCCGGCCACGACCGGTCTACCGAGCCTGCGGTGGTGGCCACGTCGGTGGCGATGGTGGGGCAGCCACCGTCCGGTAGCGGATGGGCGAGGGCCACCGGGGCCCGCCGCCACCGCAGGCCGTGGTCGTCGAGCCGGAGAGACCGCAGGGCCGGCGACGCCGCGGCCAGCGGGTAGAAGGCGCTGAACCGGTCGTGGCGGAACCCGCCGACCTCCGCCGCCCGTACCGCCCCGCCCGGCTCGGCGGCGGCCTCCAGGACGGTCACCGACCAGCCGGCGTCGGTGAGGAGGTTGGCGGCCACCAACCCGTTCGGCCCGGCGCCGACCACCACGGCGTCCACCGTCAGGTGGTCACCGGGTCGGCGGTGCCGTCCTGGTCGGCGAACTGGGTGCGGTACAGCTCGGCGTAGAGGCCGTCGGCGGCCAGCAGCTCGGCGTGGGTGCCCCGTTCCACCACCCGGCCGTCGTCGATCACCAGCAGCTGGTCGGCCTCCCGCACGGTGGACAGCCGGTGGGCGATGACCAGCGACGTCCGGCCGGCCAGGGTCATCTGCAGGGCCTCTTGGACGGCGGCCTCCGACTCGGAGTCGAGGTGGGCGGTGGCCTCGTCGAGGACCACCACGTCGGGGGCCTTCAGGATCAGCCGGGCCAGGGCCACCCGCTGCTTCTCGCCGCCCGACAGCCGGTAGCCGCGGTCGCCGACCACCGTGTCCAGCCCATCGGGGAGCGACGTCACCAGCGGCCGGATCTGGGCCAGCTCCAGGGCTTCCAACAGCTCGTCGTCGGTGGCGTCGGGTCGGGCGTAGAGGAGGTTGGCCCGGAGGCTGTCGTGGAACAGGTGGGGATCCTGGGTCACCACCCCCACCGTGTCACGGAGGGACGCCTCGGTGGCCTCCCGGACGTCGACGCCGTGGATCCGAACGGCCCCCCGGGTGACGTCGTAGAGGCGGGGGACCAGGTTGGAGATGGTGGTCTTCCCGGCCCCCGACGGCCCCACCAGGGCCACCATCTGCCCGGGCTCCACCCGGAACGACACCCCACGCAGCACCTGGGAACGGGGAGCCGACTCCAGGACGGCCACCGCCTCCAGGGAGGCCAGGGACACCTCGTCGGCGGTGGGGTACGAGAAGTCGACCCGATCGAACTCGATGGCGGCCGGTCCCCGGGCGATGGGGACGGCGTCGGGGGCCTCCTGGATCATCGGGGCCAGGTCGAGGACCTCGAACACCCGCTCGAACGACACCAGGGCGGTCATGACGTCGAGGTTGAGGTTCGACAGCTGGGTCAACGGGGCGTACAGCCGCCCCAGGTAGGCCGTCAGGGCCACCACGGTGCCGACCGCCAGTTCACCGTTGGCCGCCCGCACCCCACCGAACCCGTAGGCGAAGGCGGTGGCCAACGCCGCGGTGAGGGTGAGGGCCACCATGAACAGCCGGGCGTACAGGGCCTGGGCCACCCCGATGTCGCGGACCCGGGCGGCCTTCTGGTCGAACTGCGCCGCCTCCACCTCCGGCCGGCCGAACAACTTGACGAGCATCGCCCCGGAGACGTTGAACCGCTCGTTCATCACCATGTTCATCTCGGCGTTCAGGTTGTAGCTCTCGTGGGTGAGCGCCCCGATCTTCCGCCCGACCAGCCGGGCCGGGATGAGGAAGATGGGCAGCAGGATCAAGGCCAGGAGGGTGATCTGCCAACTGAGGATGAACATGAACACCAGGACGATGACCACCGTGATCAGGTTGCCGACCACGTTGGACAGCAGTGTGGTGAACGCCTGCTGCGCCCCGATGACGTCGTTGTTGAGCCGGCTCACCAGCGCCCCGGTCTGGGTGCGGGTGAAGAAGGCCAACGGCATCCGCTGGATGTGCCGGAACACCCGGGACCGCATGTCGTAGATGAGGCCTTCCCCCACCGTCGCCGACACCCGTCGTTCGTAGAGGGACAGCGCGGCGTCGACGACGGCCAGCCCACCGGCCAGCACCGCCAGTTGGATCACCAACGCCGAGTTGTGGCCCAGGATCCCCTTGTCGATCAGCGCCCGCAGGATCAGCGGGTTCACCCCGGCCACCCCGGCGTCCAGGACCACCACCACCAGGAAGAAGAAAAGGATCCGGCGGTAGGGGACGGCGAACCGAAGCATCCGCCGGGTGGTCCCCTTCTTCACCCGGTGCTTCAGGACCGACCGGTCCTGGCGGAACGACCGCATCCCGGCCATCCCGATGCCCCGACCCGGCGGTGGCATCTCAGCCTCTCTCTTGCCACATCATCGCCGGCCACCCTACCGGCGCCCCCTGCCGGGGTTGGCCGGGTCAGTTCGCCGGCCGTCGCCGGTGGAGCCGGGCGATGCCTTCGGCGGCGGGGAACCCGACGGCGCCGACCACCACGGGGATCAACCAGAGGTTCCCGGCCCGGTGGTGGAGGCCCTCCGCCGCCAACAGGCAGATCCCGCCGACCACCAAGGCGAAGATCAGCCCGTCGCTCAGTGACCGCCAGTGCAACGTCAGGTGGCCTCCGCCGGCTTCGACGTGCTCGGACCGGCGCTGGCGCCGGGTCTTCCGGCGCCGCCATCGGGCCGAGATCGCTGAGGTCCTCGGGGAGCGGGGCGGCAGCGTCCCCTGTCCCGTTCCACCACGGCCCTCCCCCAACAGGTCCCGGCACCCGGACCAGGGTATTCGCCAGGTCGGCCTCATGGGTTGTCCGGCGCCCGGCTTTTCGGGCTTCTTTGCCCACCGCCTGGCGTTCGGCTTCCAAGGCTGCCGCCACCCGGGCCCCGTCCAAGCGGGTCAACCGCCCCGACAGGCGGACCCCACCGCTCTCTGGCGGTGAGGCGCAAGAACCGCCCCTGGTAGGCCCGGCGTTCCTTGGCCGCTTCGGCCGCCCCGGCCACCATCTTGGCCTGGGCCAACGACAGCTTCCCGGTGCTGAAGGCCTCGTCCACCTTGGGGGCCCCGGTCAGCTGGTCGGCCGTGGCCAACAGGGCCTTGGCGGTGCCGGTCGATTCCCCACTGATCCCGGCCAGCTGGCGGCGTCGTGGTGCCGGGTCATCTCGTCCGCCTTGGTATCGGCCACCCGTTTGGCGTAGCGGGTGTGTAGGGCCACCCCCAGCCGTTCGAGATCCACCCCGAAGCCCACCACCGCCGCCGCGTCGGTGCCCGACAGCCCGGTCGGGGTCAGCCCGGCCAGGCCCTCCCGGATGTCCCGCAGACGATCCCGCAGGTCGGCCAGCGATGCCATGGGGCCAGCCTGACCGGAGGGTGTGACATCGGAGCCACCCCTAAGGGGTGGAAGGTGACCACCAAAAGTGGGCGGCCGCCGATGGAAAGGGAGGGCGCCGCCAGGCGGCAGCCGTACGGCACCCTACGACGCTGCTCGTCCCTACGACGGCGTGGCGGCCGGGTCCGGCAGGTAGCCGTCGCGGCGAAGCTGGGCCAGCACCCCACCCTCGTCGACGATGCGCCGGACGAACGGCGGCAGGGTCGGCAGCTCGCACGACGCCCCGGTGTCCTGGTTGGCGACCTTCCCGCCGTCGAGGTCGACGTCGACGACCTCCCCCTCCCGGCAGACGGCGGTGATGCCGGGCACCGGGGCGGCGAGGAGGCCGGCGTTGATGGAGTTCCGCTGGAACAGCGACGACATCGACTCGGCCAGCACCGCCCGGATGCCGACCATGCGCAGCAGCACCCCCACCGGCCGGGCCGATCCGATCCCGAAGTCGTGGCCGCCCACCACCACGTCGCCCTCTTCGACCAACGCCGACCACCCCGGCCGGATGGCGTCGAAGAGGAATTGACAGGCCTCCTCGGACGGCAGCCGCAGCGCCTTCCCCGGGTACATCACGTCGGTGTCCACCCCGTCGCCGAACCGCCACACCCTCCCCGACATCACCCACCCACCAGTTCCCGGGCGGCCACGATCCGGCCGGCCACCGCCGACGCCGCCACCGTCGCCGGTGACGCCATGTACACGTTGGCCGTCGCGCTGCCCATCCGCCCCCGGAAGTTCCGGGTGCTCGACGTCAGACAGTTCTCGCCGTCGCCGACCACGCCGAGGTCGTAGCCCGGACACGCCCCGCACCCCGGATTGGTCACCATCGCCCCGGCGGCCACCAACGTCTCGATGTAGCCCGCCCGAAGGGCGTCGAGGAGGACCTGTTGTGACGCCGGCGTCACGATCAGCCGCGTGCCCGCCGCCACCTGGCGACCCTGGAGCAGGTCGGCGGCCACCCGGAGGTCGTCGAGCTGCCCGTTGGCGCACGACCCGATGAAGCACTGCTGCACCGTCACCTCCCCGACGTCGGCCAGCGGCACCGAGTTGTCCACCACCCCACCGGGAAGGCCGACGAACGGCTCCACGTCGTCCAGGGCGACCTGGATCCGATCGGCGACGGGGGCCTCGGCATCCGACCAGAGGGGGTCGACGGGGCCGTCGGCCACCGCCAACGCCGCCGTGGTGACGTCGTCGCAGGGGAACAGGGCGAACTCGGCCAGCAGCTCGATGCCGTGGGTGGCCAGCACCCGCCGGTCGTGCATGTCCAGGCCGGCCAACGCCGGGCCGTCGAACTCGATGGCCCGGTTGGCCGTGGCGTGGGCGTACCGGCCGGCCAGGTGCAAGAAGGCGTCCTTGGCCGTGACACCGACCGGCAGCCGCCCGGTCAGCTCGACCCTCACCGTCTCCGGCACCACGAACCACGTCTGCCCCGTGCAGAGAACCTGCAGCACCTCCATCGGACCCAGCCCCCGGGCGGCACAGTTGAACGCCCCTCCCGAACAGGTGTGGGAGTCGGCGCACACCAGCATGCCGCCGGGTCGGGCCAGGCCCTGTTCGGCCACCACCTGGTGGCAGATCCCGTGGTGGCCGATGTCGAAGAAGTTCGGGATCCCGAACTCGGCGACGAACGCCCGGGCCTCGGCGTGGGCATTGGCGTCACCGATCGACGGTGCCGGGGCGCCGTGGTCGAGGATGACCGCCACCTTGGCCGGGTCGCTGATGCGGAGGGGCCGGCTCCACTGGTTGAACGCCCGGAACTGGAAGTCGATGAGCACCGTCATGTCGATGGCGCACACCACCACGTCCCCCGGCGCCACCCTGGCCGACCCCGACGCCCGGCTCATGATCTTCTCGATGGCCGTCTGCCCATCCACCGTCATGTCCGCACCGCCCCCTCAGAACCCGTAGAGATCGCGGGTGTTGTCGTGGACGATCGCCCGCCGCGTGGCGTCGGGGACCCCCCGGAACATCTCGTCGAGGACCTCCGGCGTCCGCGGCCAGGTGCTGACGTGGTGCGGGTAGTCGCTGCTCCACAGCAGCGACCCGATCCCGATGACCTCGTTGGCCAGCACCGCCGTGCGGTCCCGCATGAACGTCATCTTGATGTTCCGGTGGAAGTAGTAGCTGGGCTCGTGGGTGCACACCACCGTGTCCCCGCCGGCGTACACCTTGCGGTTCCGGGCCCACCAGAAGTCGGCCCTTTCGATGACGTTGCCCGCCCACCCGGCATCGTTCTCCGCCGACACCACCACCAATTCGGGGAAACGGTCGAACAGGCCGTAGAAGATCATCTCCAGAATGGCGTGCTGGATCTGCGACGTCTTCAGCACCCAGTTGTCGACGGCGTTCCCCTTGTTCCAGGCCTTCGACCGGTCCCTGGTGGTGGACGTGTGCATGTTCACCGGCATCCCCGCCTCCACGGCGGCCGCCCACAGCCGGTCGTACCGCCGGTCGTGGTACGGGTTCTCCTCCCCGGTCCACAGCGGCACCATCACCCCGGCGTGGCCACGGTCCCGGCTCCGCTGCAGCTCGGCCACCGACGCGTCGACGTCCTCGTGCAACAGCATGGCGATCCCCTTGAACCGGTCGGGGGCGTAGGCGCAGAAGTCCGCCAGCCAGTCGTTGTACCCCCGGAACAGCCCCCACTGGAGCTCGCGGTCCTTGATCGGGTAGACGTGCATCCCCAGCGTCGGGAACAGCACCTCCCCGGCCACGCCGTCGGCTTCGATCGCCTCCAGGCGCGGCCCCGGTTCGTAGCCGACGGCCGGGACGTCGTCGTCCCACCGCCCCTCCAGGCGGACGTCCTCGCTCCTCCGGTAACACCCCGCCAGCAGCCCCACCGGGGCCAGCTCCTCGCCGTCGCAGACGATCCGGTCGGTGTCCGCTTCGTGCACCACCGTCGGTGCCCGGTCCACCAGGGCGGCCGGCAGGTACTTCGACCACAGGTCCGGCGGTTCGATCACATGGGAATCGGCCGACAATGCGAACGAGGGCATATTCCGCAAACCTCCTCCAAACAAACGCTTGCTTAGCGTAACACCGGCGGCCGAGGCGTCAAGGGTTCGGGCCTCGTCGGGACCATCGGGGCAACCGTCATTTGACCGCCATGGCGTTGGCCGGCGACCCGACACCGCCGACCAGGTTGAGCACCTTGGCCGTGACCAGGAATTCGTAGACGCCGTCCTCCGCACAGTCGGCGGCCAAGTCGTCGAGGCGCCACAGCTCGCCGAGGAAGAGGCCGAGGAGGGCGATCCAGGGCCGGTGCAGCATGCCGTTGTGGTTCCCGCCCTCCTCCACCGCCGTCTCGTCGGGGTCGACGAGCCCCGAGTCGGGGTCGACGGGGAACGCCTCCACCGCCACGTTGTCGGCGGCCACCAGCGCCACCCGGTGGTCCCACAGCCACGCCAACGTGGCCTCGGACTGGTGGAGGCCCGGCGACGGCTCCCGGCCGAACGCCCTGCGCCACCGTTCGTCCGTCGACCGGGCCATGAACTCGCCGGCCCAACCGGTCCGGACCAGGACGACGTCCCCCGCCTCGACCGCCACCCCCTGGCGGTCGGCGGTCCGGTCGAGGTCGGCGGGGGAGATCGACCAGGCCGACCCCGCCGGCGCCGGTCCGTCGGCCTGTCGTTGCCTGGCCACGTCGAGGAGCACCCCCCGGCCGACGATCCCGTGCTCCGCCACTTCCTGGATGCCCAGCGCCGGCTGCCCCACGGCGACCTCGGTGTCGGCCACCCCTCCGTAAAACCCGTGCTCCGGGTGCCGGATGTGGCGGAGGCCGTCGATCTGCGACGTTCCCTGCAGGTACACCCCGTCGAGCCAGTCGTCCCGGTGGTTGGGGTTGGTCTGGAAGATGTGGTGCCGCGGCACCGAACGGGTGGACACCGGCGGCGGTGTGAAGGCGTCGAGGGGGTAGTCCAGGTTGAACACCACCCCCCGCTTCGCCAGCCGCGTCGCCGCCACCACCCGCTCCGGCGTGAGGAAGTTCAAGGTGCCCAGGTGGTCGTCCTCTCCGAACACCCCCCACGACGACCCCGCCGGCCGGTCCGTCCGCTGCTTCAGGTCCTCGTACGACGGCAGCCCGTCCCGCAGATGCCGTCCCGGCGGTCCCTCCATGCCCGTGCCCTCCCTTCGACGACCCCGCCGGCTCGGCGTTCGGTGCACGTCGGGGGTATGCCGGTCTCGATCGTCGACGACGATGTACGGTATCTCAACAAGCGCTTGGCCAACGACCAGGATGGGGGTGACGGCGACGCGGCAGGTCCGAGAGCGGGGCGGGGCATTCCCGGGCGCCAGGCGTCGCGGGACCCCCGAGCGGCGCCGGGGTGCCGCCAATGGTGACGACCCAACCCGGGGGTGTCCTCCGGGGCCGATGGAGCGCAATGGCGGCTGCACGACAACGTGGGTACCGGCATCGTTGCGGCCACCGAACACCGCAAGTGACCGCCGCTGCCGAAGCGGAGCACCGGCCAATGCCGCTGACCTGGGACCCTGGTCATCGCGCCGATATCCGGCGCGAAACCCCTTGACTTTCCGACATGATTTGATAACCATTTTAGCTGCAGTACATATACGGTATACAGGACTGCGATGGCGCGGGGATGGAGGGGGTGCTCGGGTCGACACCCGGCGGCGTCCGGCCCGATCAGTAGCGGGGTTGCGGTAGCTCGAGAAGGAGCACCATGGGGAGCGGCAGGATGGCGGCGGGCGACTGCGCCGCCGGCGGCACGAACCGTCGGCGAGGGTGATGGCACGTGGTTCCACGGCGGAGGGCCGGACGACCGGTCGACGCGACGGGCGAACTCGGGGGACCACGATGCAGCCAGCTGGCGACGACCCGCCTGCGCACCGTCGTAGGCCGTCAGCGCCCGTTGCCGGCCCCCGACGCCGTGAGGAATCCAGGAGCGATCGACTGAGATAGTGCGCCGCGGCCGCCGGGGCAACGACCCGACGGCCGGCGCAGAGGAGAGGGGAGACCGGCTGGGCAGAGGCGAACGGCAGGACAGCACCGAGCAGTGCTTGGGGTCGCGTTCCACGAGACGGAGTGCAGCGAGGTCCCGCGCCGACGGGGGGAGGTGCCCGACCGGGCACCGGCGCCGGCGGGGATCCGACAGTGGCCGGCGAACGGTGGCCGAGTGGTCAGCGGTTCAGGTGGTCGAAAGGGGAGGGCGTTGAGACGCAAGAAGGTGTGGGCATTCGGTAGTGCGGCGTTGGCCGTGGCCATGGCGGCGAGCAGCTTCGTCGGTGTGGCGGCGAGCGGGGCGGCGAAAGCCAGCGGCAAGCCGATCGTCGTCGGGTTCGACGTCGACCAGAGCGGGTCGGGGGCCGGCTACAACGTCCCGGCGATGAAGGTGTCCCAGGCGGAGATCAAGCAGATCAACGCCAAGGGGGGGATCAAGGGCCGACCGATCACCACGGTCTCTTGCAACGACGAGAGCACACCCACCAAGGTGGGGGCCTGCCTGCAGAAGCTGGCCGGGGAGGGGGCGGTGTTCATCATCCAGCTCACCGGCTCGCCGGCGGTCATCCAGTCGAAGTCGACCATCCAGCAGTTGAAGATCCCCATGATCTCGTCGACGAACGCGTCGCCGACAGTGCCGCAGCCGCCGGACAACACATACATCTACACGGTGGCCGAGAGCACGGCGGTCTGGGGACCGGCCTACTGCAACGGGATGAAGCGGCTGCACATCAAGACCCTGTCGCTGCTCGAGGACAACACCCCGACCATCGCCGGGTTCACCCCGACGCTGCTCAAGAACATGCCGTGCGTCTCGGTGGTCAACACCCAGACCGCCCCGGTGACAGCGACGAACATCACAGCCGAGGTCAGCCGGTTGAGCAGCCCGAAGGGTGACGCCATCATGATCTCGACGGCCGAGACCAGCTTCGACGCCCTGGCCAACAACACCATCAAGCAGCAGGACCCGAAGTCGACCGTGTTCGACGTGGCCACCCTGTGCAACAACCCGGGGACATGGAAGCTGGCCAACCCGAACGCCCTCGTCGGCACCATCTGCCCGGGAGCCATCGACAGCGCCAACAAGGTGACGACGTCGGTGCAGAAGTACCTCCGAAGCCAGCTCGGCCAGACATTCATCCTGTCGGAGTTCACCGCCGAGGGCTGGGACGGCGTCAATCTGATGGCGCAGGCCATGAAGAAGGCGTCCTCGCTCACAGGGGCCGTCCTCAACAAGGCGGTGCAGTCGTTGAAGAACGTGCCGTCGGCCTCCGGCTCGCCGGGCTACAACCTGACGCTGTCGGGCACAAAGCACAGCGCCCCCAACGGCCCCTGCGGCATCGTCATGGTGCAGTGGAACCCCACAAACGAGCACCAGCGGACGTGGCCGGCGTACCACGCCCAGACACTGGGCTGCTAGCCGGACCAGGCGGCAGGTAGGAGCAGAGGAGCACCCGATCGTATTGGCAGTCGGTGCGGGCAACGTTCGGCGTTGCCCGCACCGACCGGCTGTCTCGAGGTGATTCGTTGGGAAACCCACAACTCTGGATCTCGGTCTTCATCGACGGTGCGTTCTACGGGATGATCGCCCTCGCGTACTACGTCACCCTGATCGGCTCGCAGTTCTTCAACTTCGCCATCGGCCCCTACGCCATGGCGACGGGGCTCGGGGCGGCGTGGCTGGTCGTCGACAAGGGATGGTCGTTGTGGTCGGCCGTCCTCGTCGTCTTGGTGGGCATCGTCGTCCTCGGGGCGATCACCGAGCTCGCCGTCGTCCGACCGGTCCAGCAGCGGGCCACCGGGGGTGAGCTGCCGGCGTTGGTAGCAGTGGCCGCGCTGCTCTTCGCCATCCAACAGCTGGCGGGGGAGATCTTCGGGTTCACCCCGCTGCCAGGGCAGCTGATCTTCCCGACGAGCACCTTCACCCTCAGCTCGGCGACGGTGCAGGCGTCGGTGGTGCCGCTACTGGTGGTCGCCGCGGCCGCCTTCCTCCTCGTCGGTGGCTGGATCCGGCTGACGGCGACCGGCCGGACCCTCCGGGCGGTCGGCGATTCGAACAGCGCCGCCCGGCTCCTCGGGTTCCCGGTGAACCGCATCCGGCTCATCGCCTTCATGATCGGGGCGCTGATCGCCGGCCTGGCCGGCCTGTTCTTCGCCCCGAGCAGCGGGAACGGCGTCAACTTCATGAGCGGGCTGAACTGGGCCCTCGAGGGCTTCCTGGCCCTGGTCATCGGGGGGACTGGGGCGGTGTGGGCACCCCTCGTCGGCGGTTTCGTGCTGGCGGCGGCCGGCATCTTCGTGCCGTACTACTTCGGCGGGAACAGCGTCTCCTACGTCCTGTTGGGGCTGGCCGTCGTCTTCTTCGCCTTCCGTCCCGAAGGCGTCTTCGCGAGGAGGGTGCGGACGTGACCGTGGGCGGCGCCCCGAGCGCACCGATCAGCGAAGGGACAGGGGCCCAGCCGGTGGCCGCCGGGGCGGCCGGCGCGGCCGGCGCGACCGGGGCGACCGGAGGTAAGGGGGTGGCCGGGTCGCCGTCCTCGCGACATCGGTGGCGGTACCTCCCGCACCAGGCCAACGCCTCGGGCATCGTCGGCCTCGCCGGCGGCGTCGTCGCCCTTTTGTGGACCGGATCCGACGGCTACCGGCAGAGCCTCCTGATCCTCGGCTGCATGTACTCGCTGGTGGCCATCGGGATGTACGTGCCGTTCGTCCTCACCGGCACGCTGTCGATGGCCTACAGCGCCTACGCCGCCATCGGCGGCTACACGATCGCCATCCTCTTCGAGAAGGCGGGGTGGCCCCTCTGGGTGGGGTGGTTCGTCGCCCCGTTCATCGCGGCGGTGGTCGCCGTGGTGCTGGGGGTGGTGACCCGGAGGGTGTCGGGATTCTACCTGGTGGCGGTCACCCTGTTGTTCGCCGAGGCGTTCTCCACATTCGTCCAGAGCAACACGACGCTGGCCGGCGGGGCCCGGGGCTTCCCGGGCTTGCCGACACTCACCTTCTTCGGCTGGTCGCCGACGGTGGTCCAGTTCGGGATCGCCGCCGTGGCCCTCGTCTGCGTGGTGGCCTACCTAGTCGACCGCCTCCGGCAGAGCCCGTGGGGGATCCTGGTACGGACGATGCGCGAGGTGCCCCACGCCGTGGAGGCCAGCGGGGTCCGGGTGAGCTGGATGCGGGTGGTGGCCCTGGCCGTGGGGGCGATGATCGGCAGCCTGGCCGGCTCGCTCTTCGTCTCGTCCGTCCACGCCGTCAACCCCCTGACGTTCACGCTGAACCTGGTGTTCATCGCCGTCTTCATGCCGGTGGTCGGCGGGGTGGGCACCGCCTGGGGCTGCGTGGTCGGGGCGGCGGTGATCACCGAGCTGACGCTGAACTTCTCGGCCGTCGGCCAGGGCGGGCTGCTCATCGTGTCCATCGGCGTCCTCGTCATCCTGCTGGTCGCCCCCCGGGGGATCGTCGGCTACATCGACGTGGCCCGGAAGTGGGTGACCCGCACGGTGCAGCAGCTGGCCACGAAGAGGACGACGCGCCATGACTGAGCTCCTGCTCGAAGGCGTCGGCCTCAAGAAGCACTACGGCGGCGTCGTCGCCCTGGACGGTGTCGACCTGCGGCTGCACGCCGGGGAGATCCTCGGCCTGGTGGGGCCGAACGGCGCCGGCAAGACCACCCTGGTCGACCTGATCTCGGGGGCCCAGGCGGCGAACGGTGGCCGGTTGACCGTCCAGGGCAAGGACCTCACGGGGCCGGCGTCGCGGCGGGCCACGATGGGTCTCGCTCGGACGTTCCAACACCCGCAGTTGGCCCTGGACCTGACGGCCCGGGCCAACCTCCTCGTCGGTCGGGTCGCCCGGCGGCACACGACGCTCGGGGGGATGGTCTGGGGGGTCATTCGGGGCGCCCTCGGGGCGGCCCCAGGTTCGGACCAGGAGGCGGTCGAGGCGATCGCCGCCGAGGTGAACCTCCGGGACATCGACCGCCTGGCCCGCGACCTGAGCCTCGGCGAGCAGCGGCTGACGGAGGTGGCGAGGGCGCTGGCGCAGAACCCCGTGGTGATGTTGTTGGACGAGCCGTTCGCCGGCGCCGACGCCGACGGCATCCAGGGGATCAACGACGTCGTCCGGACCGTGCAGGGTCGCGGGCACGGCGTCGTCCTGGTCGACCACAACGTCGACCTGGTCGCCGCCCTGGTCGACCGGATCATGCTGCTCGACGGCGGCCGGGTGGTGTTCGACGGGGAGCCGGAGGCCTGCCTGGCCAGTGAGGAGATGCGACAGGTGTACTTCGGAGGGGGCACCAATGTCGCCTGAGCTCCGGACCGAGAACCTGTCGGTGTACTACCGGCAAGCGGTGGCGGTGAACAATCTCACCATCACCGTCCCCGGGGGCCAGGTCACCGGATTGGTCGGCCCGAACGGCGCCGGGAAGTCCAGCACCCTGCTGGCCATCTACGGTTCCGTGGACTCGACCGGCGTCGTCACCTACGACGGCGCCGACCTGTCGAAGATGTCGTCGGTGAACCGGGCCCGCCAGGGGATCGGCATCGTCCCCCAGGGGCGCCAGTTGTTCCCCCGGCTGTCCGTGAAGGAGAACCTCCGGGTGATGGCCGAGCTGGTGAAGGCACCGTCCGACGCCGTCGACCGGGCCATGGACCGGTTCCCGATCCTCCGCCGCCGGGCCCGGAGCCTCGCCGGCGTCCTGAGTGGCGGCGAGCAGCAGATGATGGTGGTGGCTCGGGCCCTCATGGCGTCCCCCCACGTCCTCCTCCTGGACGAGATGGCCACCGGGCTGGCGCCGATCATCGTGCAGGACCTCATGGCGACCATCAAGCAGTTGGCGACCGAAGAGAGCGTCGCCGTCCTCTACGCCGCCCCCGAGATCGGCGCCGTGAAGGATGGCATCCAGCGCGGCTACGTCATGATCCGTGGCCAGGTGGTAGCCACCGCCGAACAGAACGGCAACGAGCTCAACGAGGCGTACCAGTCGGCGATGGGGGTCGAACTGGCGGCCACCACCACGACACTGTGACCGGGTCCAGCGCCAGTGCGGCCAGCGCCAGTGCGGCCAGGGCCAGGGTCAGGGCCAGGTCGGGAGGCAATGATGAGGAGGCGACGGTGACGTCGGAGGCGATCGAGCGCGAGCTCCGGGAGTTGGTGGTCCGCTACGCCCACCTGGCCGACCGGCGTGACGGCGCCGCAGTCAGCCGGCTGTTCACCGAAGACGGCGTCCTGGCCATCTTCAGCGCCCCCGAGAACGGGGGAGCTGGCGACGGCATCCTCCGTCGCCAGTCGACCGGCCGGGACGAGATCACCACCGCCATGTCGATGGACCGGTACCTGGCCACCAGCCACGTGGTCGCCCAGAGCATCTTCGACCAGGCTGCCGACGAGGCCACCGGCGAGACGTACTGCCTGGCGTACCAGCTCTACCGGGACGGCCAGGAACGTCGCCGGCGGACCCTCGCCATCCGCTATCTCGACACCTTCGTCAACGGTCCCGACGGCTGGCGCATCCGGGAACGCAAGCTCCTCATGGACTGGGCCGAGGACGCCGTCAGCTCGGACGGCACCGACCGCCCGACCTGACGGCCTGGCCGAAGCGGGGTCAGGCGTCGACTGTGTCGTCGTGACGCCGGCTGGCGACGATCTGGGCCTGGCGTAGGAGATCTGCCACGGCGTCGACTGCCGGGTCGATGGTTGCACCGGCTCGAGTCACGGCGCGAGCCACCTCCGCCGCTCCGGCCAGCTCCAACATCGGTGCCAGCCTGGTCCGGAGGCGGCCGAGCGTCCACTCCATCGGGTCGCCCTCCGCCACCTCGTCGATGCGGCTCACCAGATTTTGGCCCTGGTCTTGCATCAGGTAGTGGTAGTGGGGGTCGTGCTCGAAGCAGTCGAAGCGCAGGTACTCGGTCCCTCCGGGATCGCAGACGTGGACGGTGGCCCCGAAGTCGTCATAGGTGGTTCCCGCCAGGTCGACCGCACCTTCGGGGAGGTCGGTCAACAGGATCTCGTTGGTGAGGAGCCTCGACTCCACGATGAAGGTGACCGGTCCTGCCTCGACGGGGACACAGTGCTCGGGGACCATCGGGATCGGCATCGTGTCGTACAGAAAACCCCGCTGGTACGGATGAACCTCGGAGACGAGCACCCCTCCAGCGTAGTGCCGCACCGGTCCACGTCGACGGGGCCGCCGGCGACACCGGCCGGCCGTCGAGGGCGGCGACCCTCCGGCTCAGTCGGTGGCGGAGGCGTCGCCCCGGACGAAGGCGTCACGAGCGGCGTCGCCGTCGCCGGCGAGGTTGAGCTCGTAGGTGAACCCCTGCTCGAAGCGGTAGTTGACGTCCAGGGCGTAGATGTCGATGCCGTTCAGCGCCGCCTTGGCCGCCCGGACCACCCGGCGGCGCTTGGTCGCCACCTTCTCGGCGGCTTCGCGGGCCGCCGCCGCCAGCTCGTCGGGTTCGACCAGCCGGTAGAGGGACCCCCAGGCGGCCAGCTCCTGGGCGGTGACCGGCTCGCAGGTGAACGTCATCTGCCGGAGCCGCATCGGCGGGACCAGCTTGGCCAAATGGGAGGCGCAGCCCAGGGCGCCACGGTCGACCTCCGGCAGGGCGAAGCGGGCGGTGGTCGACGCCACCACGAAGTCACAGCTGCCGACGAGGCCGACGCCGAGGCCCATGCAGTAGCCGTTGACGGCGGCGATCACCGGCACCGGCGTCCGGTAGATCTGGTCGAAGGCGGCGTAGCAGGCCGCCCCGGAGCCGAGGGAGTACTCGAAGCCGGGGGTGCTCTGCATCTCCTTGATGTCGGCGCCGCCGTTGAACCCCTTGCCAGTCGACGTGAGGATGACCACCCGTAGCTCGTCGTCCTCCGACAACTCGGCGAAGGTGTCCCTGATGGCCCAGACCTCGGAGACCTTGAGGGCGTTGACCGGCGGGCAGTCGATGACGACTTCGGCGATGCCGTTCTCTACGGTGTGGTGGATGGACACGGCGAGGCTCCTTTGTCGGGATGGGCGGGGTTCGAGACGTTGGTGGCGGGGAGTTCAGTCGATGGGGTCGACGACGAGGTCGGCGAGCGGAGATTGGTAGTAGCGGGCGATCGATGCTTCGAACACCAGCGCCACCCGGCCGGACCAACGGCGTCGGGGGAAGGGCCGCCCGAGGTACTTGAGGGACAGCTGGTCCATGGCGGCCAGGTCATCGTCGGGCCGGGTCTCGACGAGCCGGCCGCGGATGAGCAGCTGCTCGTAGGGGTTGGCGCCGGTCACCGACAGCGCCATCCGGGGATCCCGGGCCAGGTTCTTGGCCTTGATGCTCTTCACGTCGGTGGTGACGAAGACGAGGTCGCCCTCCCGCCCGATCCACACCGGCTCCACCTTCGGCTCGCCGCCGGGCATCAGGGTGGAGAGGTGGGCGACGTTCCGTTCGTCGACCAGCCGACGGGCCTCGGGGGACAGCGCCGCTCCCATCGTCGGCCTACGGCTTCCCGGCGAGGATGCCGCCGTCGGCGACGAAGTCGCCGCCCGTACAGAAGGAGGACTGGTCGGAGGCCAGGAACACGGCCACGCTGGAGATCTCGTCCGCCCTCCCCATCCTCCCCAGCGGGTACATGCCGTAGGCCTCGTCGTACTGCTCGTCGGTCCAGCCCGGCCGCTCGGTCATCACCGTCCGGACGGCGCCGGGGATGAGGCTGTTGACCCGGATGCCGAGCGGGCCGAGCTCGATGGCCGCCGTCTTCGTCAGGCCGCGGACCCCGAACTTCGACGCCGTGTAGGCGGCCATGCCGGCGCGACCCTCGAAGCCCTGGGGGGACGACACGTTGACGATGGACCCGCCGCCCCGGGCGACCATGGCGTCGACCACCGCCTGGGTGCCGAGGAACATGCTGACCAGGTTGGTGTCCACCACCTTGCGGAACGTCGCTGCGTCGCATTCCCGGAGGGGGACGATCCGCATGATCCCGGCGTTGTTCACCAGGACGTCGACGGCGCCGAAACGCTCGGTGGCCGTGGCCACCGCGGTCGCCCAGCCCTCTTCGGAGGTGACGTCGAGGGCCACGAACTCGGCCCGTTCGCCGAGCGCCTCGGCCAGCGCCTGACCTTCTTCCTCCCGGCGGTCGGCGATCACCACGGCGGCCCCCTCGTCCACGAAGCGACGGGCATGGCTCGCCCCTATGCCCCTGGCGGCTCCCGTGATGATGGCCACCTTGCCATCCAGCTGTCCCATGGCGTCAACCTCCGTCCGTTTCGCCGATCCGCCGTTCGGGGCCACCTGGGGTGGACCCGCTCCCGCCGCCGGTCTTCGCTACTCGAAGGCGCCGCCGTCCACGAACAGGCACTGGCCGGTGACGTAGGCCGAGGCCGACCCGGCCAGGAACACCGTCGGCCCGACCAGGTCGTCCGGTACGGCGATGCGACCCAGGGCGACCTTGGCGCCCATCTGCTCGAGGAACGGGGGGACCTTCTCGGGGTCCCGGGGGAGGATCATGTCGGTGGCCACCGCCCCGGGGACGACGGCGTTCACCCGCACCCCGAGGGGGCCCCACTCCCGGGCCATCGTCCTGGTCATGGCCAGCATCGCCGCCTTGGAGGCGGCGTAGGCCCCCATCCCGGCCTGGCCCCGCGTGGCCGACAGCGCCGACATGTTGACGATCGACCCGCCGTCGGCCTGGAGGTGGGGGAGGGCGGCCTGGCAGAAGGCGAAGGGCCCGAGGAAGTTGACCGTCAGCAGTTGGTCGAGCTCCTGGGTGGTGATCTTCTGGACGAAGTGTGGCTTGAGGAGGCCGCCGTTGTTGACCAGCGCGTGGAGGCCGCCCCATCGTTCGACGGCGGCCTGCACCACCCGGTCCGCCGATTCGGGGTCGGCGAGATCGGCGACGGCCTCGGCGGCCTCGCCCCCCCGGCCACGGATGGTGGCCACCACATCCTGGCACCCGCCCTCCGTCCGGCTGGTCACCAGCACCTTGGCACCGGCCTCGGCCAAGCCGATGGCGACGGCCGCCCCGATGCCCCGGCTGCCACCGGTGACGACGGCTACCCGCTCTCGCAGTGACCCCGCCAAATCCGCCATGGGAAGCCTCCCCCTGATCCGTGGGACGGGCGCCCTTCGGCCTGTCCCGAAGGCCGTTGCGGCACGTGGGGGAGGGTTTGGGGCGGCTCTCCGAACGCCTGTAGGCTACTGATCAAGCGCTTGATCGTCAACCATCGGGGCGAGCCGTCGGGGCGGGCGGCCGGCGACCCGAGCGGGCCGGGGCAGGGGAGGAAGGTCGTGGCCAACGCCGAGCGGTCCAGGCCCGAGTTGGCCACCTCGTCGCCCTCGGTCGAGTTTACCGTCCCCATCGAGCCGGGCCATGTTCTGGCGTTCTCCCGGGCCATCGGTGACCCCGCGGCGACAGCCGCCTTCGCTACGTCGGACCCCGAGATCGGCGTCCTGGCGCCCCCGACCTTCGCCATGGTGGCCGATCAGTTCGACCCCACCTTCGCCCGCCGGCCCTTCCCCGGGCGGCCGTGGCCGACGTCCATCTGGGCCGGCCCCGACGAAGGGCCGGAGGCGACCGCCGCGGGCCCACCGGCCCGGAGCCCGTTCCACGTCGAGCAGGCCTTCGAGTACCGCCGGCATCCCCACGGTGGTGAGGTGCTGACGGCGCGGCGCCTCCCGCTCCGGCGCTGGACCAAGCAGGGTCGACGGGGTGGACGCCTCGAATTCATCGAGGCCGTCACCGATCTCGTCGACGGCTCCGGGGCGCTGGTGGTGCGGGCGACGTGGCTCGACGTCCTGACCGAGGCCAGCCATGCCTCCCTCAGCTCGGAAACCGGGACCTCCGGGACCGCGGCGGCAGCCGGCAGCTCAGAACCGGCCGGGGTGCCGGGCGCCGAAGTGCACCCGCCGGGATCCACGGTCGTCACCCTGGTCGAGGCAGTCACGAGGACCCAGTTCGTGATGTACGCCGCCGCGGCGGGGGACTTCCATCCGTTGCACCACGACGACGACTTCGCCCACCGCCACGGCTACCCGAGCGTGTTCGCGCCCGGGATGCTCACGATGGGGATGACCGGGAGGGCGGTGACGGCGGTCGTCGGTGCCGACCGGCTGACCGGCTTCCGGGGACGGCTCACCGCCCAGGTGTGGCCGGGGGACACGTTGACGGCCACGGTGTCGGCCCCGGCCCCGGCCCCGGCCCATGTCCACGTCACAGTCCCCGTCACCGTCCCGGCATCGGCAGGGTCGGGGGACGATCTCGTCGCCGTGGTGGTCCGCACCGTGAACCAGGACGGCGTGGTGGTCTTCGACGGCACCGCCACCGCCCGATCCCGATAAGGGTGGGCCGGCCGGGGGCCTACCGCGGGTCGACCGGCGGGCCCGGTTCGCCCAACCCGGCCCGCAGCCATACCGGGAGGGGGGCCGACCGGACGCTCCCGTCGTCGGCGATGGCGACGCTGGCGTAGATGGTGTGGACTTCCACGGCCACCGACCCGGTGGCGTCGCAAGCGGTCATCAACAGGGCGAAGGAGGAGCGACCGATCCGCGCCACCTGCAGCTGCAACGACAACCGATCGTCCAGGCGGACCGGCCGGCGATAGGAGAGGTGGACGTCGACGCAGGGACAGTTCTCGCTGCCGCCGAGCTGGTCGCGGAGGCTGTGGCCGAGGTCGCGGTACCAGTCCCCGATGAGCGTCTCCATCCACCGGAGGGGGGAGGCGTAGTAGATGACCTGGGCGGCGTCGACGTCGGCCATCCGGACGTAGTGGTCGGCCCGGCGCAACACGACGGGTTGTGCGGCCATCGGACTCGTTCAGCCGACCTGTTCGGCCTGCACCACCTCGACCATGCCGGCGAGGCCGGTTCGCCAGTCCATGGTGGTCGGCCCGGTGAGCCGCTGTCGCTTGGTGGTGTCCACCCGGACGCCCCGAAAGGCGTTGGGACTGACCTCGAAGACCGGCTGCACGCCGAGGAGGTCGCCGAGGTAGCGGCACCACTCCTCCATGCGGACCTGCTCGTCACCGGCCCAGTTGACGACGGTCGCCGGGACGGACGCCTGGTCGACCAGCGCCGGCAGGGTGGCCACGATGTCGACCTCGTGGAGCGGGGTGAACCACTGCGGGTCGTCGGGGTGGATGAGGATCGGCTCCCCGGCCATGATCGAGCGGAGGTGGCGGGCCGGGAACCCCCAGACCGACCCGTAGGGCACCGTCAGCCGGGCGATGACGGTGGGCAGTCCGAAAACCCGGGCGCCGGTACGGGCCACGGCCTCGGCCATGATCCGGCCGATGCTGTACGTGGGGTACTGCAGGCGGTGGTGGTCGCCGAGCTCGTCGGTCTCGATCACCGGCCGGTCGCCGGCCGGCTGGTAGACGGCGTTGGACGAGCACTGCAGGAAGCTGCGGGCGCGGCGCACCCTGGACATCAGCAGTCCGGTCGCCTCGGCGCTGGTCGTCATCTGGCTGTCGAAGTCGGCGTCGTAGTTCCGGTCGACGGCGAAGTGGAGGACCACCGTGAAGTCGTCGGGGAGGTCGTCGAAGTCACCGGTGGCGAGATCGAACGGCAACGGGGTGACCCCGATGGCCTGCAGGGCGTCCCGGTCGGCCGGGTCGCGCAGCCGGGCGAGCGCGGTGACGTCGTTGTCGGGAGCCAACGCCCGGACGACGGGCCCGGCCACCAGGCCAGTGGCCCCGGTCACCAGGATCCGCTCGCCCTCCAGCCGCGCCGTCGGAGCCGTGTCCATGCCGCAAACCTAGCAAGCGCTTGAGAATTGGCGCAGTAGCATGCACGCCGAAAGGGGGAGGGACGAGTTGGCGATGGACGACGTGCTCGACGGCGTCGTGGACCTGTACGTCCACGCCGCCCCCGACTTGATGCCCCGGAGGGCGGACGACGTGGGGACGGCCGCCGAACTGCGCCGGTCGCCGCTGCGGGCGGCGGTGCACCGTCACCACTTCGCCATGACCGCCGACCGGGCCCGACTGGCGACCGAGGCCACCGGTTTCGACCTGTTCGGCAGTATCCTGTGCAACAGCGCCGTCGGGGGGATCAACCCGGCGGCGGTGGAGATCGCCCTACGCAGTGGGGCCGTCCTCGTCAGCCTCCCGACGACCAGCGCCCGCTACATGCAGCACCGTGACTCCTGGGCCCGCGACATCGAGGGGCGGTTCGGGCTGACGGCGACCTACCCGTCGTTCACGGTGTGGAAGGACCCCGACAACATCGCCGCCGGCCTCGATCCGGCGGTTGTCGAGACCATCGACCTGGTCGCCGCCCACGACGCCATCTTCGCCCTCGGCTATGTGAGCCTCGAGGAGTGCCTGGCCGCCGGCCGGGAGGCCGCCCGTCGGGGGGTGACGAAGGTGTTCCTCACCAACCCCCTGGTGGCCATGGGCCTCACCGTGGAGGAGTCCGTCGACATCGTGTCGGTGCCGGGGACCTACCTGGAGATCACCGCCTTCGCCCTCCGCCCCGGACACGTGGGGGGCGGGAGCGACATGGACAGTGTCATGGTGCTGGCCGGCGAGTCGGACGCCGAACTGCCGCCGCCGGACCCGACCGTCCCGCAGCTCCAGGCCGACCTGATCCGGCGGGTGGGGGTGGACCGGTGTGTCGTCAGCTCCGACGGCGGCCACGCCGGGGAGGAGTCGCCGTTCGACGAGCTGGCCTGGGCCTGCCGGACGCTGGCCGACCTCGGGTTCTCCGACGCCGAGCTGCGCACCATGGTGCGCGACACTCCTCGGCGCCTGCTCGGCCTGGACTGACCCGTTCGCTCGGCCTGGACTGACGCGCCCGCTCGGCCTGGACCGAGCCGCCCGCCAGTAGGGTCGGTTCAACCGGCGGCGCCGACCCGGGCGGCCTCGGCCAGCTCGTCGAGGTCTTCGAGGCCCTCGTGGAAGGCGGTGAAGTCGTTCCCCGGGTGGTGGTTCTCCCCCCGGACGAGCCAGATGGGGCGGGTGGGGTAACCGCTCGAGCTCCCGTTGGCCACCACGAAACTGGGGTTGCTGCGGTCGTAGTAGGAGGTGGACGGCATGTACCGCACCGTCAGCGCCGCCCGTGGCTGGCTCGAGCGGTTGGCGTTGGAGCCGTGGATGACGAAGGTGTCGAGCACGGCGACGTGGCCGGCCCGGACCGGGGCGTCCCGGGCCGTGTCGTCGTCGACCAGGCCGGGGCCGATGGTGAACTGGAGGACGCCGGTCTTGTCGGGGTGCTCACCGTGCGGCAGGAGCCCGGCCTTGTGGGACCCGGGAATGAACCGCATGCACCCGTTCTCCGGCGTCGCGTCGTCGATGGCGAACCAGACGCTGGTGGAGGCCAGGGGGCGCATCGGCCAGTAGTTGGCCTCCTGGTGCCACTGCACCTCCTTGCCGATGCCGGCGGGCTTGGCGAAGAGGTTGCTGCCCCACAGGATGATGTCGGGGCCGATCAGCTGCTCCACCAGGTCGAGCACCTCGGGGGCCACGGCGACCTTGAACATCTCCTCGCCACCCTCGATGCCGCCGCGGACGCCGGGGCGGTCGGGGAGGTGGGCGACGGCGACGAAGTCGGCGTCCTCGTTGCGCTCCAGCATCCGGTCCGCCCCCGACCGGAGGTTGGCCATGGCCCAGTCAGGCACCGTGAACCCGGTCGGGGTGGCGTAGCCGTCCCGGTGGTAACCGGCCAGCTCCTCGTCGGTCAGCGGATGCGTCGTCGGCGTCTCCACGGCCACCTCCTAAGGTTGGCGGGGCGGATCCGCCGTTCCGGGGTGAGGCTACCCACCGACGGGTGCTAAAGAAAGCGCTTGGTTGGCCAGCCCAGAGCGGGAAGTGGGCTGGGTCCGCCGGCGAGGTGCCGTCGCCCGATGACGAAGAGATGAGTAAAGGAGAAGATGTGACGTCTGCCGACAGCTTCCACTTCCGGTCGGTCGTGGATCCCGAGATGGCCGCCGCCTACCGGGCGGCGGGCTGGTGGGGGGATGTCACGGTCGCCGATCTGGTCGACGACCACGCCAGGACGCGGCCGGACGCGGCGGCGTTCATCACGCCCGAGCACCGGTTGAGCTGGGTGGACTACCGCGACACGTCGACCCGGCTGGCCGCCGCCCTATTGGCCACGGACCTGCAGCCGGGGGAGCGGGTGGCCTTCCTCCTCGGCGACGGGGCCACCATCCACGTCACGCTGGTCGCCAACGAGAAGGCGGGGCTGGTGTCGGTGGGGATCGGGGCCCGGGCCGGCGAGCTGGAGATGCAGCACCTCATCGAGCGCACCGGCGCCGTCGCCCTGGTCACGTTCGACAGCCACCGGGGGGCCGACACCGGTGAGCTCTACCGCCGCCTCCAGGGCGCCGGGCTGCCGTTGCGCCACCACGTCGTCGTCCCGGTCTTCGAGGCCGACCCGGCCGCCCCGATCGTGATCGACGGGAAGGAGGTCGCCGCCGACGCCGATGGCGCCGCGGCGGCGATCGCCGAGCGACGGATGGGCCCCGACGACCTCTACATGATCAATTCGACGTCGGGCACCACCGGCCTGCCGAAGGCCGTGATGCACACGATGAACTCGAAGCTCTACATGGCCCACCAGGCCAAGGAGGTGGGGGAGCTGACCGGGGACGAGGTGTTCTTCGGCGGCGCCCCGGTCCCCTTCGGCTTCGGGACGTTCACCACCCACTTCACCCCGCTCATCATCGGCGCCCCCTGCGTCGTGTCGGACCGGTTCACCGCCGAGTCGGCGTTGGAGCTGATGGAGCGGGAGCGCGTGACCGTCCTGGTGTGCGTCAGCACTCAGTTCAAGATGATGCTGGCCAGCGCCGGGCTGGAGTCCCGCGACCTGTCGGCGCTGCGGGTCATGTTCACCGGCGGGGAGATGATCGGCTACGCCGCCGCCTCCGACTTCGAGGACCGGATGGGGGCCTACGTCCTCAATTTCTACGGGTCCAACGAGAGCGGCATGGCCACCGGCACCCGGGTGAGCGACACGCAGCAGCAGCGGCTGAGCACCGGTGGGTCCTCGCTGTCGGGCACCGAGGTCCGGCTCTACGACGAGGGGGTCGACGTCACCGCCTCCGGTACCGGGCAGCCCGGGAGCCGGGGGCCGGCGTCGTGCCTCGGCTACTACGACGACCCGGAGGCCAACGCCGAGCTGTTCACGCCGGACGGCTTCGTCCTCCACGCCGACATCGTCACCATCGACGACGAGGGATACCTGACGGTGATCGGCCGCAAGACCGACATCATCATCCGCGGAGGAAAGAACATCAGCGCCGCCGTCGTCGAGGACCTGGTGGCCACCCACCCGGGGGTGAAGCTGGCGGCCGCCGTGGCGATGCCCGACCCGCTGTTCGGCGAGCGGGTGGCCGTCTACGTCGAGCTCCAGCCGGGCCAGACCCTCACCCTTCCCGAGCTGCTGGCCCACCTCGAGACCACCGGGACGGGCAAGGAGAACTACCCGGAGCACCTCATCGTCATGGACGAGCTCCCGCGGTCGTCGGGCAGCAAGGTGGCCAAGGGGGCGCTCCGGGAGGACGCCCGGCTCCGGGCGGAGGCCGTCGCCAGCGGATCGTGACCGGCCGGATCCCGCCCCCGGTTTGGAGATACCACCAAGCGCTTGACCAGCTACAGTCGGACGAAGGGGCCCACGGTCGTCTTGGGGCCGGCGGGTCTGGACGAGAGCGGCGTCCGCGGGCGCCGGGGAGGGGTGTCCATGTCCACCGACACCGTCAGGGCGGCAACCCTGGTTGGGCCGGAGTCGATCGAGCTCCGGACCTACCCACGCCCGGATCTGTCGAACGGCGGCGCCATATTGGGCGTGGAGGTCTGCCAGCTGTGCGGCACCGACTACGCCCAGTTCACCGGGAACTACCACCGGGCGGGCACGCCGACGACCACAGTGATCCCCGGCCACGAACTGGTGGGGGTCATCCAGGAGGCGCACCCCGAGACGCTCCGCCTCTGGGGACTCTCGGTGGGCGACCGGGTGGCGGTCGAGCCGAACATCCCTTGCGGGCGGTGCCCGCAGTGCGTGACCGGTCGGTACGTCTCGTGTGCCAGCCCTGACGCCAAGGCCTACGGGTTCGTGTCCACCGCCACAGCGCCGTCGCTCTGGGGCGGGTACTCGACGGCGATGTACCTCACCCCGGGGACCGTCCTGCACAAGGTGCCCGAGGGCCTCGACCCGCGGCGGGCCAGCCTGTTCAACGTCCTGGCCAACGGGTTCGAATGGGCGTGCCGGGTGCCGCAATTGCAGTACGGGCAGTCGGTGCTCGTCCTCGGGGCCGGGCAACGTGGGCTGGCGTGCATCGCCGCCGCCCGGGCGGCGGGGGCCGGTCAGATCATCACCACCGGCTTGGCGAGCGACGGTCGCCGCCTCGAGGCCGCCAAGGCCCTGGGGGCCGACATCGCCCTGACCGTGAAGGAAGCCGACGACGTCGACGTGGTGGAGGTGGTGCGGGAGGCCACCAAGGGGCAGATGGTGGACATCGCCGTCGACTGCACCGCCGGGGACACCGGCCCGGTCATCGACGCCATCAACGCCGTGGGCATCGGGGGCACCGTGGTGCTCGGTGGGATGAAGCACGGTCACCTGGCCAACGGCTTCAACTCGGACCAGGTGGTGATCGACCAGAAGCGGATCATCGGGGTGTTGAGCGCCGGCTTCAAGGCCTACCGGCAGTCGCTGGCCTACCTCGCCGACCCCGGCGAAGGGCTGTCGGCCAACCGCACCCACGAGTTCCCCCTGGACCAGGCCGAGCAGGCGATGCGGATGCTGGGCGGCGAGCGACCGGAGGAGCAGCCCATCTACGTGTCGATCGTCATCGACGCGTGACCGCCAAAGGGGTGGCCGACTACCAGGAGATCGCCAACCTGGTCAGCGACAGCCACTTTCTCGTGGACACCGGCCGGTGGTCGGAGCTGACGTCGACGGTGTTCGTCCGGGAGGCGGACGGCCTGGTGCCGGAGGCCGACTTCGGCTTCGCCTGCTGGCGGGGCACCGACGAGATCGACGCCGGCTTCGGTCAAGCGATGCCCCGCTTCGCCCACGCCGTCCACGCCATCGCCAACCTGCACGTCGCCGTCGACGGGGACCGGGCGACGGCCCGCTACTACGTCCAGGGCTGGCACTGGTTCGCCGCCGAGGATGCCGCCGGAGACGCCGTCGGCTCCCGAGAAGCCCCTGCCGCGGCCGGCGCCGTCGTTTCGTCGAACCGGTCGGGGGAGCCGAACGCCGACTTCTTGGTGCTCGGCGTCATGACCGACACCCTCGTCCGCCAGGACGGTCGGTGGCGGGTGCTCACCCGGCGCCTCGCCCGGCTCGGTCCCGGCATGGCCGTCGGCGCCGGACGGCCATGGCTGCAGGGCCTCGGCCAGGGTGATCCGCCGGCGTGACCGGCGATCCGGAGCGCCCTGGCGGTCCGGAGGTGCTGGCCCTGGCCTGCCGGTTGACGACCAAGGACCAGCGGCGGTCCGAGCTGGTCCGGGGGCTGCTGGACATCCTCGAGGCCACCCGGTCCGAGGACGGCACCCTGCTCTACAGCATCGCCGAGTCCAGCGAGGACGACGTCACGGTGTTCGTCCACGAGATCTACCGGGACGCCGAGGCGCTGGAGGCGCACCGGGCCAGCCCGGCGCACGGTCGCCTGAGCGGGAAGCTGGACGACCTGCTGGCGGTGCCGCCGGACCTGTCGTTCGCCCGCCTGATCGGCGTCGAGGTGGCGATCGGGTCGACGTAGGGGTCGGCCGTCGCCGGGCGTCGGGCCGCCGGGCGACCCGGCGATCGGGCGACCGGCTCGACGGAGAGGAGCCGGACGTGGATGATGACGGGATGTCGGCGACCGCCGAGCTGGCGTCGTTCGCCAGCCAGACGCGCTTCGACGACCTGCCCGGGGCGGTGGTCGACGAGTGCAAGCGGCTGATCGTCGACACCTTCGGCTGTGCCGTGGCGGCGACGCCGCTGCCGGCCGGCGGCGTGGTCTCCGACCATGCCGTCACGGCGCTCGGTGGTCCGGCGGCCTCATCGGTGGTGGGGTCGTCGGCCAAGGTGGGGCCGAGCGCCGCCGCCTACGCCAACTGTTACCTCGGCACCCTGGTCGACGGGGACGAGACCCTGATGAACACGGCCCACGTCGGCGTGTGCGCCATCTTCCCGGCCCTCGCCGTGTGCGAAGCCAACGGCCGGTCCGGTCGGGACCTCCTGGCTGCGGTGGCCGTCGGCTACGACGTCGGCGCCCGGGTGTCGCTGTCCCTCGACTTCTTCTCCGAGCTCCCGTCGGGGGAGCTCGAGATCTCCCGGGGGAACGGCCTCGGCTACAACGTCTTCGCCGCCGCGGCGGCCGCCGGGCGCGGGCTGGACCTCGACGCCGAGCAGATGGCCATGGCCGTGGGGATCGCCGGATGGTCGTCGCCGATCGCCGCCCTGCCCCGGTGGTGGACGATCCTCCGCAACCGGCCAATGACCAAGTACGGGCCGTACGCCTCGATGGGGATGACGGGGACCAGTGCGGCCCAGCTGGCGTTGGCCGGGCTGCAGGGTGATCCGACGTTCCTCGACGGCGACTACGGCTACTGGCGCCTGGTCGGGGCACCCGGCTGCAACTGGGGCGCCCTGGTCGACGGGCTCGGCGACCGGTGGTGGGTCCTCGACGTGTCGTACAAGCTGTACTGCGGGGCGCGGATGTTCCACGCCACGGTCGATGCCTTCCGCGACCTGCTGGCGCGGGAATCGCTGGGGGCCGACCAGGTGGCGGAGGTGGACGTGGCGACCTACTTCGTGGGGGCCACCGACCAGCTGACGGCCGAGTACCCGGCGACGTGGCTGGACGGCCAGTTCAGCATCCCGTTCGCCCTGGCCCTGGCCGCCCACGGGATGGCGCTGGACCCGAAATGGCAGATCGGCGACCGGTTCTCCGACCCCCGGCTCCGCGACCTGGCCGGGAGGGTGACGATCCGCAACGACCCCGAGCTGAGCTCGATGGTGCTCGACGACCTCCGCTCGGGCGGCCGCACCCGGCGCCAGCCGAGCCGGGTGACGGTGACGACCACCGACGGTCGGCGGGTGTCCAACTACGTCGACCAGCCCTACGGGGACCCGTGGTCGGAGAGGACCCGGCTGACCGACGACGCCCTCGTCGAGAAGTTCCGCCGGTTCACCGACGGCTGCCTGTCGGCGGCCGACCAGTCGCAGCTGCTGGAGTTGGTGGCCGGCCTGGAGGACCTCACCGATCTGTCCTCGATCACCGCCATTCTCGCCCGGGCCTCCCGCTGACCGGACAAGGGTCCGGGACACCGGCGGGTCAGGTCATCGCCGGAGACCGGGTGTCCACCCCCGACCGCAGCACGCGTCCGGGCCTGGCCCCGGTGAAGGCGCCGTCCCGGACGATCTCGGTGCCGGCCACGACGACGTGGCCGATGCCGTCGGCGCCGGCGAAGAGGCGGGAGCTGCCGCCGGGGAGGTCGTCGGCGATGCGGAGCGGCCGCGGGCCGACGGTGGCGACGTCGAAGATCACCAGGTCGGCGACGGCGCCCTCGGCCAGGCGGCCGCGGTCGACCAACCCGTAGAGGTCGGCCGGCCGCCCGGTGAGGAGATGGACGGCCTCCTCGACGCTGAGCAGGCCGTGGTGGCGGACGGCCTCGGCGAGGAGGGTGGTGGCGTAGTTGAAGGTGGCCAGCCGCTCGATGTGGGCCCCGGCGTCGGAGCCGCCGACGAGGGACCCCTCGGCCTTCCACACGTCCACCCGGGCCGACCAGTCGGCCCGGGTGTCCGGGGGGCCCTCGAACTCGAACACGGTCCGCAGTCGATCGGCGACGACGATGTCGCAGAGCAGCTCGAAGGGCCGCGTCGCTGCCGCCCCCGCGGCGTCCCCGATCAGCTGCCCTTCGTACCCCGCCGTGGCCGGGCCGAAGGTCTGGAGGATCCGCACGGATGCCCAGGCGGTCATCCACTGCCGGTACCACGGGACCCGCGTCGCCGCCTCCTCGAGACGGGCCCGCTCGGCCGGGTCCGACAGGAGGCGGACGGCGGCGTCGTCGTCGAGGGCGCCCAGCGCCCCGAAGCCGTCGAGCAGCTTCAGGGTCCGGAAGCGCAGCGGTGGATTGGTCGGTCCGGTGATGGCGAGCCCGACGATCCGGGCCCCTTCAGCGGCGGCGGCGGTGCCGTTCCGCAACTTCTCCAGGCACACGTCGACGTTCGAGGCGTCGGGGAGCATGACGTTCCAGTTGAGGGGGCGGTCCGCCGCCCGGGACATGGCGGTCATGAGCTCGAGCTCGCCGGGGCCGAACGGGCCGGCGAGGCCGGGGATGAATTCCAGTGACGTCCCGGGGTGGTCGCGGCACACCGCGGCGAGGGCGACGAACTCGTCGGGGGTGGCGTGACGGGACGGGACCGGGAGGTCGTCGCCGTCGAGGTGGGTGGGGGAGTTGGTCGACGAGAACCCGAGGCCGCCCGCCGCCAGTCCCTGGGCCAACAGGGTGGCCATCTGGTCGATCTCGGCCGGGCTGGCCGGCCGCTGGTTGGCGTCGGCGCCCATCACGGCGGACCGCAGGGCCGAGTGGCCGACCATGAACCCGGTGTTGACGGTCAGGGTCCCGTCGATCCGGTCGAGGTACTCCTCGGTGGTCGTCCAGTCCCAGGGGACGGCCGAGGCGAGGGAGTCGATGGGCATGTCCTCCACCCGGGCGAGCATGCGCATGAGGTAGTCCGCGGTGTCCGTTCGGAGGGGGGCGACGCTGAACCCGCAGTTGCCGCCGAACACCGTCGTGATCCCGTGCAGCGGGGTCGGGCTGAGGGTGGGGTCCCAGAACCCCTGGACGTCGAGGTGGGTGTGGACGTCGACGAACCCGGGCGCCACGACCCGGCCGGCGGCGTCGATGGTCGCCCGCCCGGGCTCGGCCACCGTGCCGATCTGCCGGATGTGTCCGTCGTCGACCGCCAGATCGCCGGGTCGCCCAGGCGCCCCGGTCCCGTCGACGACGACGGCGTCCTTGATGACGAGGTCGTGCATGGTCAGGTCGCCACCCGTACCCGGTCGCCGTCGGGGACGAACCGGGTGTCGAACCCCGACGCCGCGGTGATCCGCTCGAGGTAGGCGGCGACGTCGGCGAACCGCTCGTCGCCCGGGGCCAGCGGTTCGGGTTGCCCGTCGGGGTTGATGAAGCAGGGGGTGAAGGCGACGTCGGCCACTCGGCGGTCCTCGATGCGGGCCCGCACGATCATGGTCCGGCGGGAGTCGGGGTGGAAGGGGTAGGTGGGGTAGCCGTCCTGCTCCTTCGGGTTGAACCCGGCGTAGCGGCGGGTGTAGGCCGCCAGCTCGGCCTCGAAGTCAGGACGGAAGTCCATCTCGCCGAAGACGAGGTCGAAGATGAAGTTGCCCATGCCGTGAAAGATCACCTTCCCCCGGTACACCTGGACGGGCTTCAGGATGTGCTGGTGGTGTCCGAGGACGAGGTCGGCCCCGGCGTCGATCGCCGCCCGGGCGACCTCGGTCTCGTAGTCGGCCACGGCGGCCGGGGTGAAGTGCAGGCCCCAGTGGGCGGTGAAGACGACGACGTCGGCGGCGTCCCGGACGCGGGCGATCTCGGCGACGATCCGGGCGACGTCCGCCGGATCGGCCGACGTGGCGATCCGCGGGGGCGACCCGGGCTGCTCCATCTCGGCCTGCTCGTAGATGGTGGTGGCGTGGAGCGGGGCGCAACCCGGTCGACGGTCGGTGGCGTCGTAGTCGGGGAACAGGATGGCGCTGCAACCGACGAAGGCGAAGGTGGTGCCGTCGCGTTCGACGACGGCGGCGGCCGAGGCCTGGTCGAGGTCGAGACCGGCGCCACAGGTGGCGATGCCGTTGTCGTGCAACAGGTCGAGGGTCTCGACGAAGGCGTCGGTGCCGCGGTCGAGGGCGTGGTTGTTGGCGAAGTTCATCACGTCGAAGCCGGCGTCGGCGATGGCCGGGACGGCCTTGGGCGAGGCGTAGACGACCCCTGACGTGTGCGGGTTGCGGTCGCCCCGGTCGGAGTAGACCGATTCACAGTTGCCGAAGGTCACCTCGGCCCCGGCCAGGATCGGTCGGGCGAGCTCGAAGGCCGAGGCCGGGTCGTCCCGGTTCACGGACACGTCGCCCACCGCGCAGAGCTCCATGACGCCTCCCCACCCGCACTCCCGTCGTTGCCGGCCTGACGACCCACCCCCCGGCACGTCGGCCGGACCACCGGCGCTGACGGACCCATTATGGCGGGTTCCCGTCGAGGGGATGCACTACCAAACGCCGGCGGTGGGGATAGAACGTCGGGTGATGGCAACCGACGGCCCCCTCGGCGTCCTCGCCGGCAAGGACCTCGCCGTCTTCGACCTGGACGGCACGCTGTACGACGACCGGACCTACCTGCGGGCCGCCGACCGGGCCATCGCCGCTGACCTGGCCGCCACCTACGGGCTGGACGGGGCCGAGGTGATGGCCACCTTGGACGAGGTCCTGGCCGACACCGGCCGGCATGAGTTCCTGACCAATCTGGTCGACCGCCTCGACCTGCCGGACCCCCGGCAGGCGGCCATCGACGGCGGCCTCCGGCAGCTCCGGCAGGTCGACGCGGTCGTCGCCCTGTTCCCGTGGGCGGACCGGCTGCTCCGCGACCTGGCCGCCGGCGGGACGGCGGTGGCGGTGCTCACCAACGGGAACCGGCAGCAGCAGGTCAACAAGGTCACCCTCCTCGGCCTCGACGACCCGGGGTACCCGCTGACGGTGGTGTACACGGTGGACCACCGGCAGAAGCCGGCCCCCGACGGTCTCCTCCACCTGCTCCGGGCCACCGGGGTGCCGGCCGACCGGGCGGTGATGGTCGGCAACGACGCCGTCGATCGGGACTGCGCCGCCGCCTGCCGGGTCGACTACGTCGACGTCACCGACCTGGTCGCCGCCCTCTCGGCGCGAGGTCCTGAACTGGCGCTCTAAATTGCAAAGCTTCTACTATTGCTTCTTACCGTTCCGCGGAGTAAACATTACGATTACGAGACAAGATGGCGTCTGACCCGGCGGAACATCAGACGGTTGGGCGCCACAGGGCCATCTGGCCCGGGAGCGGGTCAGGAAGGCCCAGGGGAGGGAGTATGACGTTATCGACCGAACGGTCGCGGCGGGTGTCCGGCGGAGCCGGTCGAGCCCGACGCTGGGCGATCGCCGCGGGCACCGTGGCGGCCGCCGGTGCCTTGGCGGCCACCACGGTGACCACCGCCGGCGCCTTCAACGGGATGTCCCCGAAGGCCACCGTGGCCAAGTACACGCCGCGGCCGACGGCCGTGGGCATCTCCACCCCGGTGGGCAAGGCCGTCCCGAAGGGCAAGACCATTGCCTTCATCCAGTGCTCCATCCCGTCCTGCGTGCACCTCGGCAACTACCTGGTCACCGCCGGCAAGATGCTGGGCTGGACGGTGAAGCGGATCAACGGCGGTCTCTCCCCGGAGACCATCAAGAACGCCTACGACCAGGCCATCTCGGACAACGTGGACGCCGTCATCGGCTCGGGG
>Ga0134126_10000609_pt1 | contig 45268 bp, 37 predicted proteins | sample KB31752_FD_96881 | JGI IMG/M metagenome (GOLD analysis project Ga0134126, IMG submission 96881) | Terrestrial soil microbial communities with excess Nitrogen fertilizer from Kellogg Biological Station, Michigan, USA - KB3-175-2 | ecosystem: Environmental > Terrestrial > Soil > Unclassified ...
ATTGCTAATCAACCACCTGACCGACGTAACGTTCCAGGCTTGTCATGATGTCAGAACCGCCTGCGGTAGCGGGCGGTTAAACTCTCGGCCATCGATCTTCTTCGACATTGCTAATCAAGCACCTCACCGACGTAACGTTCCAGGCTTGTCATGATGTCAGAACCGCCTGCGGTAGCGGGCGGTTAAACTCTCGGCCATCGATCTTCTTCGACATTGCTAATCAACCAACCGCTATCGCAGGCGGTTCTGCCTCACTGCCGGTAACTTTCCTGCCGTTTGCGCTTCTTCAGCTGCGCATCCGACCAGAAAGCCTTCAACAATTCTACACGTGGTTCTGAACCGTCGGGTCTGGCAACGACAGTCACGACATCGTAGCGATAAGATGCCTTTACCAAACCTAACATGCGGCGGTACGCCAAAGCGGCGCGGGAAATCTGCCGCCGTTTTCGTAAGTCCACGTTGATCTCAGGCGGCGCAAAATCGTCAGAAGCGCGCGTTTTCACTTCAATGAAACAGAGCGTTGGGCCGTCGTAAGCAATAACATCTATCTCCGCGTTCACGATCAGGTCACGCAGATTCCGTCCGATTGGCAGCGAAAAATTTGCCGCGACAATCCGGTAGCCGATTTGCTGCAGGCGGTCGATTGCCAACGCTTCACCGCGACGGCCCAGGTCGAAGTGAGCCGGCGCCGCAATCGATTCGTTATCTTTCCGCGTCGATTTACGAAATGCGAATCGCATAGTGGGAGGATGTTGAGCTACTCCTTCGGCTTTTTCACCAATTTGGGTTCTTTCTTTTCTTTTGCTGGTGAAGTCTGTGCGGCGCCGGATGCCGCCGCCGCATGTTTGTGCAACTTCGGTTTAGGACGGCGCTTGCCGAAAGTGCCGCGATGAATCTTTCCGCGTCGTGATTTCTGGTCGCCTTTACCCATTCTCGATGCTCCTCAGATTTCTGATTTGCACCCTCCCTGACGGTCGGGTTTCTTATTACTTCTTCATCAAGTCCAACACTGCTGCGGTCATTCCTTTGACGCCGGTTCTGAGCGTCGGTTCGGGCAAGGGCGCGAACAAGCTCGAATGCAGCGACGGCAAAGGCTTGCCGGACTGCTTGCTGGCTGCGACCCTGGCCGGCTCAATCGCGCCGAGCCACACCATGACGCTGGGAATTGTGTTGTCCAAACTGTAACGTCCGAAATCTTCGCTCGCCATGATCGGCGGCAACTTCACCACATTGTCCGCGCCCAGGGCCTTCTGCCAAGCGGCGGCCACGCGTTCGGTCAACGGCGGATCATTGTAGAGCGCGGGTGTGTATTCCGTGTCGCTCGCTTTCACAGTCGGCGCGCGATCTTCGGGAATGCCGGCCGCGGCGGCAATATTTTTGGTGATGCGCGCAATTGAAGCGAGGATGTGTTGCCGCACCTCTTCTTTGTAGGACCGCACCGTCAGCAGCAGCTTCACTTCATCAGGGATGATGTTCGACTTCGCTCCGCCGTGAATCGATCCGACAGTCACCACGGCCGGATCAAGCGGGGAGATTTCGCGACTGACGATTGTCTGCAGCGCGAGGATTACTTCTGCGGCAACCACGATCGGATCTTTAGTGGCTTCCGGCTTCGAGCCGTGCCCGCCCAAACCACGAATGGTGATTTCGACCGAAGTCGAATTCGCCATGGAAAAGCCGGGCGTATAGCTGATCTTGCCGGCTTCCAAATCCGCGCTGTCATGCAGGGCCAGAATGTAGTCGGGTTTGGGAATCTTAGAATACAAGCCATCAGCCAGCATCGCTTTCGCGCCGTCAACAGTTTCTTCCGCCGGCTGGCCGATCAGAACGAGTGTCCCGTGCCATTGATCTTTCAACTTCGAAAGCATAGTCGCGGTGCCGATCAAGTTAGTGATATGAATATCGTGTCCGCACGCGTGCATCACGCCGACTTCCTGACCCGCATCGTTCTTAGTCTTGATCGTGCTGGCGTACGGCAATCCGGTTTTCTCTTCGACCGGCAGCGCGTCCATGTCGCTGCGCACGAGAACGGTCGGCCCGGCGCCGTTCTTCATCACCGCAATCACGCCGTGGCCTTTCCAGTCCGGCCTGTCGTACTTGCCGACATTCTCGGTAACTTCGAAACCCAGCGCGCGCAGCTGCTGCGCCAGGAACGCTGAAGTTTTTACTTCGTAGTGTGACAGCTCGGGCGCCGCGTGAAGCGCTTTGTAGGTGTTCAGAAGTTGTGGCAGCTCTCGATCAACCATCGCATCGAGCGATTGTTGCGCAGCCACCGGCGCCATGGGCAGCAGCCCAAGCACCAGACTGACGATACCGAGTTTTTTCATGGGCATTCCAAATTGAGCCAGCAAGATACTCTCGTTACGTCGATTTCGACAAGTAATGCCTGACTTTGTCGCTACGAAGTCTTCGCGGATCCTTGCAACCTATGAGGGAAGCCTTGACTACTCCCCTCTGGAGGTATATTTAGGCGTTGATTTCCATCCTATTCGGCCAAAGAGGTGCATCATGGACGAACTCTTTCCAGAATTGTACGAGGGCGAACAATCATCACCCGAATTGAGTCGACGTGTTTTCGTCAAGGGCCTTGGCTTAGTCTCTGTTGGACTGATTCTGTCGACATTAGGCGGTTGCTCGGACAAGCTCGAAGATGCAATTGCCAATCGGCCCATGCGGAGATGGCTGCGCACCGGTTCGCCGGAAGTCGACGCCGATCTCGCAACGTATGCGCAGGGCGTCACGGCGATGAAGGGTTTAAGCGATGCAACCAGCTGGGCCAATCAATCCACGATTCATGGCACTGCAGGTGTCGGCTTCAACTTCTGCAAGCACAATTCCGATCATTTTTTCGATTGGCACCGCGTGTACTTGGTGAATTTTGAGAGGATCATTCAGAAAGTGACCGGAAATGCAAAGTGGGGCCTGCCGTACTGGAATTGGAACCAAACTCCTGATATTCATCAGGCTTTTCTAGACCCAACCAGCGTGCAATACGGCGCTCTCTACCTGGACAGAACCCGCACCTCGATGACCGGCCAACCTACGGGAGCCGTAACGACGCCGGTACTGGATCCGATTTTTGCTGACACCAATTTCTTCACATTTTCGCAGCAGCTTGAGGGCACGCCCCATAACACGGTCCATAACTATATCGGCCAGGGCAAAACCTTTGGTGGTTTCGGATCGCCTACAGATCCGATCTTCTGGGCACATCACTGCATGGTCGATTACTGCTGGACCAAATGGAACAACGAACTCGGTAACGACAACACGAACGATCCCACGTGGAGTAATTTCAACGAAGACGGTCTCGTCGACGCGAATGGAGGTTCGATGACCATCGCGGCCGGGCTTACGCCGCTGTTCCCGCTGCTCAGTTATCAATATGAAAGCAGCGCGATTGGCAGCTCGCCGGCAAGCGCTGTTGCCAACACGAAGAGCGCATATCTGCAGCTGAAACAGCGGATTGAGCGCGGGGCGAACATCAGGTTCGATATCAAACGCCGTGTCCTGATCGCGGAGCGCGCCAGCGTGATGATTGCGAAACCGGTTTCGAAAGAAACGAAAGTTGCAGCGGCTGATGTCGCGGCAATCGTCAACAGCAATGCAGCTCAGGAAAAAATATTTGTCAGTGTGGAGTTTGCGCAACTCCCGGCCACCAGCGACTTTTCTGTGCGCGTTTTTATCAATCTCCCACGGGCAGACGTCAACACGCCGCAGACTGACCCTCATTACGCCGGCAGCTTTTCGTTCTTTGGGACGACACCGGCGAATCCGACGAGCACGATGGAACATTCGGCACACCAACCGAAGTTTCTGGTCAACATTACGGAAACGCTGCAACGGCTGAGAAGGAATCAGGAGTTGACAGAGAGCCAACCAATTTCTGTTCAGTTGGTTGCCGTGCCCTTCGGTGGCAAGTTTGAGCGCGAAGACACCGAATTGGTGCTGAACAAGATTGAGATTATTATTACCCCGGTGATAGTAAAGGGCCAGCAATAGGAATTTCAACATGCTGGAAAGATTACGAGCCGGCGCAGACTGGGCGCTCTGTTGCATTGTTGCTCTGTCGGCCTGCTGTAACCACAGAGTGCTTGAATCGCCAAAAGCCTCTGCAAACGACCGTCCTGCCGAATCCCGTCTCGTGCGTTACCTCGATGCCAAGAATCCGACGCTCGTTTACGCGATTGAAGCCGGCGACAGCGCGGCGAGCGCAAAGTTCGTGGAAGTGGAAATAGTCAACGTCCAGAACCCCAAGCAATACACGACGACTTTCCGAGTTGATTACCAATCCCAAGCCGGCGAAAAGATTTTCTTAGGGACGTTTAGTCTTTATCCTGCGGATAATCCCGGCAGATTCATTGTGCCGACGAGCGGTAAGTTAAAGAACGAAGGCGCCGTCCTTGTCACGCTGGTTCTACCTGACGACTTCAAGAGCGGCGATGTCTTGAAGATCGGCGTCGGAAAAGTCAAGTTTGTTGCCGAGCGAGACCGTTAAGATCAAACCGCCGGATAATCGGGCGCCAAACCAGCCTTCCCAAGACGCGGCGCCGCGAGTAAAAGCCCGATAATCGTTTTTGCATCTTCGATCTCGCCGTCGGTAATCATTTGCAACGCGCGATCGAATGGCACCCGCACTATCTCGATCGCCTCATCTTCTTCCAGACGCTGCTGCGTCTCGCTCAGATCAGTTGCCAGGTAAAGCCACATTTTCTCGGTTAAGAATCCGGGCGAGATGAAGAACTCACTCAGCTTCTCCATGCGGGCTGCGACTAGTCCCAATTCTTCTTCCAGCTCGCGCGCGGCGCCGAGGTCGGGCCGCTCCTGATCGTTGAGGGTGCCGGCGGGAAGTTCGAGCAGATATTTCACGGCCGGATGACGATATTGCTTTACTAAGGCGATGGTGTCGTCAGCAAAGACGGGAAGAATTACCGCGCTGCCCGGATGACGCACGATCTCACGAATGTAAGTTTGGTTACCTTCGCGGACCGTATCGACAGTGACGTCAAAAACGCGACCTGAAAAAATTTTCTTTGAGTCGATGAATTCCGGTGTTTCGGACATTTGCGGTTGGGCCTCAGTTTAGTTGCTCAACTGGTGAACGGCAACGTGAGTTTTTGCACAGCGCCGATCAGGTACAAGGATCCCGTCACGAGGATTAGGCCAGGACGTCCAGCTAATTCGCGAGCAATGCGTAGAGCGTCTGCAACCGATTCGGCCCGGTAGAGTTTGGTTTGATCAAAGTCTGGAGGCACGGCCGCCGTCAGCTCTGCAACGGTAGCCGCGCGCGGATTATCAAGTGGCGTTAAGACAATTGCGTTGGCGACAGGGAAGAGAAGGGCGGCGATCTTAGTGAGGGCCTTGTCGCGCATGGCGCCAAAGATCATCGTGGTTGGTCGTTCGACAAATTCATCGAGGTATTCACCCAGTGCTCGCGCTGCGGCAACGTTGTGTGCGCCATCAAAAAGAATTGGCGGGTTGTCTTCCCATAATTCGAGACGACCAGCATGCCGCGCTGTCTCAACTCCGCTCACAATGGCCGCGGACGAAATCTTGAATCCTTGGTCGCGCAACGCTTCTGCCAGCGCGATAGCTGTAGCCGCATTGGTAATCTGATGACGCCCGCGCAGACCAACAGAAACATTCTCGTATTGGGCAGTCGGAGTTTCAAACGTTACGCACATGCGACCATCCGGAAGAGCGGTACAGAACCGCGAACAATATTGAGCGGGTCCAGCGGGCAAGCTGGAGTCTGGTTCAACCTCGGCAATTAACGCTGGCTTTGTAGCTACTTCAACGCACCGCTAGAATCACATCCATCGCCTCTTGCTTTTGCGGCGCGACAATCGCGGTGACACCTGGGCGAATAATCGCCGCTTTTTCCGCGGCAATCTGCGCGAGCGTATGACCCAGATACTCTTCGTGATCCATGCTCACCGGCGTGATCGCGACCACGCGCGCGCCGGCCGCAGTCGTCGAATCCAGCCGGCCGCCAAGTCCAGTTTCCAGAATGGCCAACTCAACTTTCGATTCGCGAAAGGCAAGCAGCGCAATTGCCGTCACCTGCTCAAAAAATGTGGGCAGAGTTTGTAGTTCACTCTGGCTGACAAGGTCTTCCGCCGCTTGTTTCACCCGTTCGGTGAGCTGCGCGAATTCCCCTTCGGCGATTTCTCGCCCATCGATGCGAATGCGTTCAGTGATTGAAATCAGATGCGGCGAGGTAAAGAGTCCCGCACGAATTCCCGCCTCACGACAGATTGATTCGAGCATGACTGCCGTGGAGCCCTTGCCATTCGTGCCGGCGATTTGCACCGAAGAAAACGATTTGTGGGGATCGCCAAGCGCACTCAGCAACCGCTCTGTATTCCTCAGACCAAGTTTTATTGTGAGGGTCTCGTGACCGAGAGAGAGGAGATATTTGTAAGCTTCGTCAAAAAGCATCGTCAGTAGATTACGCAAAGATTGTGTCAGAAGCCCGCGCGTAAGCAAGGGCGCCGCTAGTCGATTTGCGCCCTCCCTAACGGTCGGGCTTCTGACACGCTCTGCGAAATCTGCGGATTAGTTCGTCTGAGTTGAAACTTGGAACTTGAAACTGGGAGCTTGAGACTTTTCTTTGAGATCCGGATTCATCATGAAGTCGAGCGACTTGATGATGTAGTTGCGCATTTCGCGGCGATCGACAATCGCGTCAACCATCCCGTGGTCGAGCAGAAACTCTGATCGCTGAAAATCCTTTGGCAGCTTCTGACGAATCGTTTGCTCGATTACTCGCGGACCCGCGAAGCCAATCAGAGCTTTCGGTTCTGCGAGAATCAAATCGCCGAGCATCGCGAAGCTCGCAGTGACGCCGCCGGTCGTGGGATCGGTCAGCACAGAGATGAAGGGGAGATGACGCTCTTCGAGAGCGGCAAGCGCCGCCGAAATTTTCGCCATCTGCATTAGTGAGAGCGCGCCTTCCTGCATGCGCGCGCCACCCGAAGCCGCAAAAATAATCACCGCGCCACGTTCGTTGATAGCGCGCTCGATCACGCGGGTAATTTTTTCGCCCACAGCCGAACCCATCGAGCCGCCGATGAAATTCATGTCCATCGCCGACGCCAAAACTCGATGCCCGCCGATCTTTCCGCGCGCGTTGATGACGGCTTCCGGCAACCCGGTGGCGTGTCGTGCTTGCGCCAGACGTTTGGTGTAAGGCTTGCTATCGACGAACTCCAAAGGGTCGGTGGAGATCACTTCCGCATCCAGCTCTTCGCAATAACGATCGTCGAAGACTTGCTCCAGCCGCTCGTACGCCCCGATGCGAAAGTGATAGTTGCAGTGATGACAGACCTGTTGGTTCTCTTCCAGCTCGCGTTTGTAGAGATGCTCGCCGCACTCTTCACAGCGCACAAACACGTTCTCAGTGCGAACCACGCGCTCCGATTCGCGTACCGGCTCGATCTTTCCTTTTTTCTTACGAAACCAGGGCATAAAGACAGAAGTCAGAAATCAGACGTCAGCATTAAGAAGTTTATTTCGAGGGCAAAAGGGTAGCACAAACGAGTGGTGGTTAGAACTCAATTCCTCTCTGGGCGCGAATGCCCGCCTGAAACGGATGTTTGATCTCGGTCATCTCCGTGACGAGGTCAGCCGCGTCTATCAATTCCTTCGGCGCGTCACGGCCCGTGACGACGACGTGCAGCGCAGGTTGCGTCTCGCGCGCCGCACGAATCTCTGAAATCACTTCATCGACAGGCAACATGTCATAGCTCAGCACGTACACCAACTCATCGAACACCAGCAGGTCGTAATCGCCGCTCTTTAGTTTCTCAACGCAAAGGTTCCAGGTGGCGCGCGCGGTTTGGCGATCCTGTTCCGGATTTTTCGTGTCCCAGGTGAAGCCATCGCCCATCGTGTGAATTTCGATTCCCAGCTTCTCAGCCGATACGTGTTCGCCATAGCGATCGTTGCGTGACTTCATGAATTGGATCATGCAACAGTGCAGGCCCTGTCCAGCGGCGCGCATCATCAAGCCGAGGGCGCACGTGGTCTTACCCTTGCCGTGGCCGGTATTGACGATGAGCAGGCCGCGCGTCTTCTCCTGGTATTCAGCGCGACGCCACTTATAGCGCTTTTCTTTTGGCTGCATAAAAGGTAGGCAGTAGGCAGAACGCAGAAGGCAGAAAGAAAAGGTTTGCTGCCTTTTGCTTACTGCTTACTGCCTTCGGTTGGTTTTCCATTCGCTCGTCTCACCGCATCCTGCAACAAAGGCACGACCTGATTCTCAATCTCGTCCCAGGTGCCTTTCAAAGTGCAGCCGGCCGCGTTGCGATGGCCGCCGCCGCCGAACTGCTCGGCAACTTTCGCGACGTTGACTTCGCCTTTGGAACGGAGACTGGTGCGATACACGCCGGGCGAACATTCTTTGAACAGAGCGACGGCGTAAACATCGCCGACGGTCAGCGGCAGGTTCACGAATCCGTCGGTGTCCTCTTCGCAGGCTTGGGTGCGTTCCTGCATCGCCAGTGTCTGGCGCATCCACGCGATGCGGCCGCTCTCGTCGCGCTGAGCCGTGGACAACACCTGGCCGAGCAACTCAATTTTCGGCCACTGGTAATTGCCGTAAATCGCTTCTGCCGTCTTGGCAGGCCGCACGCCGGTGCGCACCAGCTCAGAAGCTATCTTGAAAGTTCGTTCGCTCGTGTTCGAGTAGTGAAACGATCCGGTGTCGGTAAGCAGAGCCGTGTAGACGCATTCGGCGATTTCAACGGTTGGCCGGACGCCGGTAGCTTTGCACAAGTTGTAAATCATCTCGCCGACGGCTGACGCGGTGGAATCGATCCAGTTGATGGTGCCGAAGAGAACGGTGCTGGTGTGGTGGTCGATATTGACGACGAACTGCTTTTCCAGATCGATCAGCCCCGGCCGATCGATGTCTGAACATTCGATGACAAAGACTCCGTCGTATTCGCGGTCGACTGCGGGCGTGACGCGAATTAAATCAGCGCCGGGAAGTTTCTGATAAGCGTGCGGAGCCCCGTCGCGCATGATGACCTCAACGTCTTTGTCGAGCGCGCGCAGCAGCCAATAGAGTCCCAGGGAAGATCCGAGACTGTCACCGTCGGGTCGGACGTGGGACGTAATCGCGAACCGTTGTTTGTGTTCGATTAATTCAACTACCTGACTAAGCATGGGGAATTGCGAATTGCGGATTTCGGATTGCGGATTTGGATTGCGAAATTCGCAATCCGCAATCCGAGATTCGAATTCTCAATGGTCTTCCTTTCCTATCTCTTCCAAGAGCGCGTCCACGCGCTCAGCTTTTTCTTCGACCGTGTCGCGGACGAAATGAAGCACGGGAGTATGCCGCAAGTTCATGGAAAAACCTAGTTGCTTGCGGACATAGGGCGCCGCGTGTTCCAGGGCCTTCAATGCCTTTAGGTGTTCGTCCTCATCGCCCTGCACAGTGACGTAAACGCTGGCATCGCGCAGGTCGTCGGCGACCCGAACTTCAGTCACCGTGACCATCGTGAGACGTGGATCTTCGAGTTCGTATCCCACAATCTGCGCAATCTCTTCGCGCAACGTTTCCGCGATTCGTTCCGTGCGATGCATGGCTTCGCAGTTTCGAGTCTCAAGTTTCGAGTTTCAAGTTCGCATTAACTTGAAACCTGAAACTCGAAACCCGAAACTTCTTTACAGTTCAGTCGCCGCCACCCGCTCGATGATATACGCTTCGATCTGATCGCTGACTTTGATGTCGTTGAAATTCTCCAGACCGATACCGCACTCAAAGCCCTCGCGAACTTCGGCCACGTCGTCCTTAAACCGTCGCAGTGAACCGATGTTGCCTTCCCACGTCACGACGCCGTCCCGAATCAAACGCGCGCGCGCTTTGCGAGTAATGATTCCGTCGATGACCATACAGCCGGCCACCGAACCAATCTTCGGCACGCGGAACACTTCGCGCACGTCGGCTTTGCCGAGAATCTTTTCCTTCTCGATTTTCTCGAGCATGCCGATCATCGCGGCCTTAATTTCTTCTTCGACCTTGTAAATGATCGAGTGCAGCCGAATGTCTACGCTTTCCTGTTTCGAGAGTTCACCGGCGCGCGATTCGGGCCGCACGTTGAAGCCGATAATCACAACTGCGCTGGACGCCGAACCGGCCTGTGTCGCCGAAGCGAGCAGTACGTCTGATTCGGTAATCGCGCCGACGCCCGAGCGGATGACTTTTACCTTCACGCGTTCGGTCGACATTTTTTCCAACGTCGACTTCAAAACTTCGACTGAGCCCTGCACGTCAGCTTTGATAATGACGAGCAGTTCCTTGACCTCAGTTTCCCCCAGCGCTTCGATCCCGCGCTTAGTCGATTTGATCAGCGTGCGCTGGCGTTCGACGTATTGGCGGTGATGCGAAATCTGTTGCGCGCGCGAAACATCGGCGACGACCTGGAAAGCTTCGCCGGCGTCGGGCACGCCCTGCAGGCCGAGCACTTCGACCGGTGTCGCAGGACCGGCTTCGTCGACCGGCTCGCCACGATCATTGAACATTGCGCGGACCTTGCCGAAGATTTGGCCGATGATGAAGGGATCGCCCAGGCGCAGAGTGCCTTGCTGGACGAGCACCGTGGCCACCGAACCGCGTCCGCGATCCAGCTTGGCTTCGAGCACGACGCCTGATGCCAAACGCGTCGTGCTGGCGCGCAGGTTCAGGATGTCGGCCGTCAGCAGAATTGTTTCCAGCAGCGTTTCGAGATTCTTGCGCTGCTTGGCCGAGACTTCGACCATTTCCGTCTCGCCACCCCAGGACACGGCGTTTAGACCTTGTTGAGACAGTTCCTGCCGCACGCGATCGGGATTGGCGTCGGGCTTATCTGTCTTGTTGATTGCTACGACGATTGGCACACCCGCCGCGCGTGAGTGCTCAATCGCTTCGATCGTTTGGGGCATCACGCCGTCGTCAGCCGCGACCACGAGCACAACCACGTCGGTCGCCTTTGCGCCGCGCGCCCGCATCAGCGTGAACGCTTCGTGACCCGGGGTATCGAGAAAGACGACGCGTCGCTTCTCGTTGCCGTTGTCCGGACTCGCGACTTCGACACTGTAGGCGCCGATGTGTTGGGTGATGCCGCCGGCTTCACCGGCCACTACGTTGGTAGCGCGGATTGCATCAAGCAGCGAAGTCTTTCCGTGGTCGACGTGGCCCATCACGGTCACGACTGGTGCGCGCGGTTCTTCAACATCGTCGGCATCGGTCGCGATCAGTTCTTCGAATTCTTCTTCAGCGATCATCTCTTCGAACGGCACGAACGTCACTTCGTATCCAAAACGCTTGCCGAGGTCGGCGGCCACATTGTCGTTCAAAGCCTGGTTAATCGTCGCGAAGACGCCCCGCTGCAGCAGCAGGGTCACGACATCTTTCGGTTTAATGCCGAGCTTCTCGGCGAACTCTTTGACTGTAGATCCTTCCACCAGACGCACCGGCTTGAGCTCGCTCGCGCCACCCTCGACTTGCAGTCGTCCCGCAATGCGTTCCTCGAGAGTGCGCACTTCCTGCGGTGGAATGAAATCCCGATCCATTCTGCCTTTGCCGTCGGCGGTGCGCTTGCCGCCTCGCGCGGGACTGCGCCGCGAACGGCGCCGCCCGGCGTCCGGGGGCGGAATGTAAGTGGTTTGCGGGGTGGCGGTCTCGCCGGGCGTGCCGGCGTATTCGACGCGCCGAACGTTGCGCTCGCGCGCAGGCGTCGCCGTAGGCGGCGGCGCTGGCGCGCGTTCACCGTGGCGGATGCCCTGGCTAAGGGCAGCCGCAGTAGGTCGCATCACGCGCACCTGACGGCCCGATGGCGGCGCGGGCTGTGGTGCGGGCGCAGCTTCAATCGGGGGTTCAGCCACTTCGGTTTCGGCCAATACAGGCGGTGGAGCTTCTGCGGCAACCGGTTCAGGTTGCGGGGCCCTCGCCGCCGGCGCGAGCTTCTTAATGACGCGCGTAACTTGCGGCTTCGCCGGCTCTTCCGGTTCCGCGACGGGAATCGGTTCCGGCTCGGGCTCTTCGGCTTCAACCGGAGCCTCAGCTGCGATCGGTTCTTCGACCGCCGGAGGTTCTTCGATTACCCGCGCCGCTTTTTTGACGATCTTGATCGCGCGTTTGGCTGCCGTCGGTTGTTTAGGAAAATACTTGTCGCGGATCTTCTCGGCGAGCTCTTTCGAGACGGAGTTTGAGGGGACACTGACGTCGACACCTTCGCGCCGCACCTCTTCGATCAGGCGCTTGGTATCGATCTTCAGTTCTTTGGCAAGATCGTAAAGACGAACTTTGGAGGTTGCTACTGACATGCGCTCCTTCTTTGAAAGTGGCTGTCCGCCACCTTCTGAAGCGCACTTCAGACCACGCTTGCTAGTGCAAGCGTGTGGTGGCAAGCAGCCTTGCGCCTTTGCGCAAACTGCGATTAATTGGCCGCATGATTCGACATCGCTTTCAGATTAATCATCTGAGACCTCATTTGAGATCCTGCTGCGTCTCACTCTCGCTCGCGGCTCCTTCGTCAGATGACGAAGCGAGAGAGGGTTCTTCTGTTTCACTGGGTGCCGGCAACTTGGCCGTCACTACCTCTTCGGCTTCTTCGCGCGCCAGCTCGACCTGTTCGTCGCGAATGTTTGCTTCCAGATCTGCAACTGCTGTCGAAGTGATGTCGGGTGATGGGGTGATCACATCGGGTCGCAAATCTCGTCCGGCGTCCTGCAAAATTAATTCGCCGGTGCTCATGGGATCGGCTTCGGACAAGGCCACCGGATCGGCCGAGTCCTCAGCGAGAATGTTTTGTTCCGCCTGGTACGGCACGCCTTGCTGGACAGCCTCATCGTAGCCTTTCGCAATCATCTCTTCGTTTGGCTCGACTTCAGAAGCGGGCGCGTCCTCATCTAATTCAGCGGAAACAGCGTGCTGAGGTTCGCCGCCCTCTGCGCCGGTTTCATCCGATCCCTGCTCGCGCAAGGCCACGACAGCCTGGGCTGCTTCGAGCATCTGCTGCGCCTCGTCGAGACTGACGTCGAGAAACTCAACCAGGTCGTCAACCGAAGTTTGCGCGAGCCCGTCGATATCTGTGATGCCGTGCTCGCTCAAAGCGTCTGCCTGCTGAGCGGTAACTCCTTCGATCAGGGACAGCGGCACGGGTTCGCCCGAAGCAATCATGGCGCCCATCGCCTCGGTAACTTCCTTCTTCAGCTCTTCCTCGCTGCGAATGTCGATGTTCCAACCGACGAGTTTCGTCGCCAACCGCACATTCTGCCCGCGCTTGCCGATGGCCAGGCTGAGCTGATCTTCGTTCACGATCACTTCCATCTGACGATTCTCGATGTCGGTGATGCGAACCTGATTAACTTTGGCCGGGGACAGCGCGTTGGCCGCGAACACGGAAGGCTCTTCCGACCATTCGATGATGTCGATCTTCTCGCCACGGAGTTCGCGAATGATCGCCTGCACGCGCGAGCCTTTCATCCCGACGCAGGCGCCGACGGGATCGACGTCGCGCTCGTTCGAGACGACCGCGATCTTGGCGCGCTCGCCGGGTTCGCGAACGCAGGACTTGATGACGACCGTGCCGTCGTAGATTTCGGGCACTTCCATTTCGAACAGGCGCTCGAGTAATTCAGGAGAAGTGCGCGAGACTTCGATCTGCGGGCCTTTGGATTCTTTGGAGACGTTGGTGATGACGACGCGGATGCGCTCGCCCTGATTCCACTGCTCGCCGCGCGACTGCTGTGAACGCGGCAGGATGGCTTCGAGATTTCCCAGATCGACAATCATGTTGCCGCGCTCGAAACGCTTGACGAAGCCGTTCACCAGCTCACCGACGCGGTCGATGTACTGGTCGTAAACGTTGGTGCGCACCGCATCGCGCACTTTCTGGAAAAGGATTTGTTTGGCAGTCTGCGCCGCGATGCGACCGAGGTCTTCCATCGGCATCGGCAGCAGCAGCGCATCGCCGACTTCCACATCTTCACCACCGAGTTCGCGCGCTTCTTCGATCGAGAGTTCAGCCGCCGGATTCGTTACTTCTTCAACCACGACTTTCGAGGCCGACAGTTCCAGACCCGTCTCCGGGGTCCAATCGACCTGAATTTCCTCGCCGGCGCGGAACTGTTTCTTGGCTGCCGCGCGCACGGCTTCCTTCACCGCTTCAATTACCAAATCGCGGTCAATGCCTTGTTCCTGGCAAAGGGCTTCGATGTTTTGCGCAATACTCGTGCTCATGTTCGGTACGCGCGCATCCGGCGCGCTTTCTTTTTCTCTAACCGTTCTGTCCTATCAAGTGCTTATCAGTCGCTTCACGTTCGCGGGCTTTCCTGAATTCCTCTTCCACGTCGACTTCTAAATTCGCCTTCGCGATGTCAGCGATTGGGATGTTCACCCGGCCGCTGTTCTTGTCTTCAAAAACCACTTCGGCATCCGCGAGTCCGACGATTCGTCCGCGAAAGTTCCGCTGATTCCTGATCGGCGAACGCGTCTTGACCTTCGCGAGATGTCCGGCAAACCGTTCGTAATCGGCCGCTTTGTATAAGCCACGTTCGAGTCCCGGACTGGAAACTTCCAGCGTGTACGCTGAGTGGATAAAATCCTCCACATCCAGGACCGTGCTCAGGTGATGACTCACGTCTGAGCAATCTTGGTGGGTCACGCCTCCCGGCTTATCAATGAACACTCGAACTATCGGGTGACCTTCGGGACCGGCTACTTCGGCGTGAACCAGCTCAACTCCGTGGTCGATGGCGGTTTGCTCAGCAAGTTCGTGAACGCGCTCTGCAACCGACCCCTGATCCATGATGCTTGTCAGAACCACCTGCGGTAGCGGGTGGTTTAGCTTCGGATAGGGCGCCGTCACCCTTTCACTCTAACGGCCCGCTACCGCAGGCCGTTCTGACCTCCAAAAGAAAAAGTGGGCGAAAACCCACCGGACAACGCTACCGCAGCCCCGATAAGAAAGACGGATTATACGGAAAGGGGGCAGATGAGGCAAACGTAGAACGGCCGCGGTTCGATTCCCTCTACTTCTGGGAGAGGGTTAGAGTGAGGGCCGCAGGTAGCGAGACAGAATCTCCACTTTTTTCTTCTGCTTTGTAGCTTCGCCCCTCACCCAAGGGCAATGACATACTTGAATAATCAGGATGTGTTGACCGTCGCGAACATGAACGCCGAAGGCGTTCACCACCTCCACCCCAGGGTTGACGCGCGCCAGCGCGGCTACCCTGGGTAATGGAGCCAACACAGCAGGGCAACCCTGAAAGGGTTGCGGAACCCTGCAGGCACACCGGTGTTGAATTGGGATTCACAAAAATTTGGGTTGAAGGTAGCAAACGCCTTTGGCGTTTAATGCAAGAGCCGTTGATTACTCAAGTATGTCATCGCCCTCCCAAGGGCAGAGGGAGTCAGGCGCTCAGTTTAGCCTTCACAGCCTCACTGACCGTTTTTCCGTCGGCATTCTTACCGGCCAGCTTCGCCATTGCAGCTTTCATTACGCCGCCCATGTCTTTCATTGACGATGCGCCAGTTTCTGCGACTGCGGCAGCGACGGCTTGATCGATCTCTTCCTGTGAAGCCGCTTGCGGCAGGTATGCTTCGATAATGGCGATCTCGGCCTGCTCTTTGTCTGCCAGGTCCTGGCGGCTTGCCTTCTGATACTGGTCTACTGAATCGCGCCGCTGCTTCACCTGCGATCGCAGAAGCTTCTGCACATCTTCGTCGGTCAGCTCGCCGCCACCTTCTTTTTCGCGGTTGGTGATAGCGGCTTTCAGCATGCGCAACGTCGAAGTCCGCGCCGCGTCCTGCGCCTTCATCGCGGCGGTCATGTCGGAAATGATTTGCTGTTTCAGGCTCATAATGTTGTCGGAAACTCTAGCGCATCTGACGCGATTTCGTTAAGCGGCCACTCTTATGCTTCGGCGTCGCGCGAACTGCTATAGTGCACAGGATGAGACATGCACGCCTCTCTTTGGACTTCATTTCGGAATCTCTGAGAATGAAGTCCATCAGGCACGGCATGTAGGATCTACGACCTAAGATGTTAGAGATTTTAGATCTGGCTCACTGGCGAGGTTTCCGGCAACACATTCGGTTCGGTCAACTCTGGTCCCAGGTGCGTTCTCAATAATTCTTCAAGTTGCTCCACGTGAGTCGGATACAAGCGCGATAAAAGCCCCAGCATCGTAAACACTGAGCCTCGGCGATTGGCGTTGTAAACTAACAGCTGTTTGAATGAACTAAGGTCGTGAACGTTGGCTATTGCTTTCATTATTTGGGGCAAGGAAACGGGATCAGATTCAATGCCGATTCGGGATAACATCAATCTGGCAATCCGCACGCCCCTCTGAGTATTCCCTTTTCTTATTTCGATCTCAGCCACTCTTCTAAGACTTCGTGCCCGGTATCTTGGATCACGGATATCTCCGGCCCTGCTGAGCGCTTCGTTTGAATCGCCTGATAATGCTAAGACGATCACTTGAGCTTCCTGACCATCGGCGAACTGTGACACTTGTTGAAGTTGGAGAAGACGGTGCGCATCATCGACAAACCCGACTTTGGCATAAGCTAGAGCAATGACCGCGAATGATCTCTTCTGGAGAGTGAAAAGTCGTATCGTCGACGCAGTCTGTTCCGCTTGATCGAGAACCTGGTTAGCTTTTTCCGTGAGTCCGGCCATTGCCATAGCGCCACCGACCAGACATAGCGCCCGCGTTTTTTCGAACGGATCCCGAATGCCCACTAAAAGTGTTTCGATATCGCGAAACATTTCCTCACCTCGCGATTCAGAACCAAACTGGAACGTATTGGCGGCAATTCGTGACAGCATCGATATTCTTGCTATTGGCTTTTCGATCTGCAGGCTATCTCGATATGCATCTTCCAGGAGTTGACGGACAAGTTCGACGTTCTCAGGGCGATGAATTGACTTAACCAAATCGATGATGTGCCAAGCTCGCTTCACAAGGTCGCGGTGGCGTGTAGCATTCGTCACCGCGAGATTGACCAGATTATCGCCTTTTGTTTTCTCGCCGGAATCAAGGTATACGCGCGCAAGATTTGCCAGGGCCTGAATTATGGGCAGAGACGGATGTTCACTGAAGAAAATGCGCATCTTCATAAATGATGCAATCAGCATTTCCTGCGCTTTTGCCATTTCTCCATGCGTCATAAGACTACTGGCGATTCCCCCCAGTAGTCGCGCTGCAACCCAATGCGGTTTGTGCTCGGCCAACTGAAAGGCTTCTGCCGTTCTACCCTGGGCCACCAATAGCTTGGCAACTTCCGTCAGAATCTTTGCCGTAGTCCCGCGGTTCGTAACTGAATAGGCCAGGTCGACGGCTCGCTGTAGTTCGCCAAAAAACACGCAGTCTTTTGCAATTTCCTCTGCTATTTCAGCCCTGATGAACTCCTCATCGACTTGACTGCCGGCCCGAACAGCTCTGTCGAGCGTTGTTATTGCGGCTTCATGATTGTCGGCGATCCAATAGACCCTGCTTATATACGCAAAGGACCTGGCTGCTTCGCGAGCGTATTGAAAAAAAGAAGTAATGCGAATTGCTTCGTCAAGCGTCTCTTCCGCGGCTGCGTGTTGGTTTGTTAGTGCATATGTTCTGGCGAGTTCGGCAAGCACTCTCGTTTTGAATGTGTCTCGCCTTGTTTGGGTCGCGAGAGACTTGATTCTCACGACGAGGGATTCGACAGTCTCCATATCGTCAGGGAACTTGCTGACAGCAATCAGAGAGGCCGCTTTCGCGAGATGCCAGTTGAGAGTAATTGCGCCGTCTTTTTCCGCCGCTTGGGCTAAAGCTTCGACCACTGAAAACAATTCAGCGGCCCGCGCTGCATCTCCCTTTTCAATCGCGACGGATATCAGGTCAGTCAACGCCCAAGCGCGGCTCCAGGGGTCCTGAATTTCGTTAATATTTTGGCGAGCCTCGTCCCACCTATCGTGGTTCGCCAAAGCCATGGATACGATGCCAATCGTTTTTTCACGTTCCGAATGGTCTCCAATCAAAGGTGTCAATTCAAGCGCCAGGTCCACTGCCTGCGAGTCGCGTCTTCTCAGCAGGGCAACTACGAACGCCCTCACGAAAAATGAGTTAAGCAATCGCCGAGTGGCGTTTACGATAACGGTTTGATCGAAGGCGATTGTTAGTCTGCACAAAATCGCGACGGCGATCTCAGCGTACCATCCGGCCATTCTTTTGTTAGCCGCGGTTATCTCATGAAATAGCTGCGCTGCCTCCTTAAGCTGCCCCATTTCGGTGAGCTCAGTTACAATTGCCATTTTCCATAAGAGCGGGACTGGTTCATCAAAATTTGCTGCTAACTTGACCGCTCTATCTATGCTTCCTTGTGCCAGAGCATCTAGCGGCGTTTCCTGCTCTGCGACTTTAGAAGCCAGTTCAACATGCCTGAATAAGAGTGATGCCATTGCAACGACTCGATCTGATTCGATCGCACCGAGAAGCGAAGTCTGGACAGTGCGAAGTGGCAGACCCGGGTCATCGGTAAACTTATTTATCAGCCGTTGTTCAAACTCCTTGTTTTCGGCGAGTTGAAAGAGATCGTCCCACTTCTTCATCTCTTTAAGGTGGGGTGCGTAATATAACAACGCATACTTGCTGTCATTTTCGCGCCAGTTCGCACAATAGGCTACCAACGTGATTCGTGCTTCACGGGCGGCATCTCCCAGCGTTCGTTCAAACTCAGCAGCCAGAAACGGATGAGCGAAAGAGTAAGCGGCGCCGGTGTCTTGTTTTCTAACTCGAAACCAGCGGCTCACGAGCCATGGCAAACTCTCAAGATCCCATCGGTTGAGATCCGTTAGCGCAAGGAGTTCTCGTTCTGTGAGTTCACCGAAAGAGATAGTAAGTATGGAAAATAGCCTTTGTATGCGGGCATCATTCCGAACCGACGGCGATTGAGCCAGCAAAGAAAACTGATGCCTCACATACGCGGCGAACCCCTTTGGGCTTTCTTCGAGTATTTCTCCCGGAGCACGCCCCTGTTCGAATGCCATTAGCAAATCTTCGATCAAAAACCGTAGATAGAGAGGGAACGCGCCGGTCTTCTCCTCGATTTGATCAATGAACTCCTTCTCGTCCGCATGGGTTTTCAATTTCCCGGAACCAGCGTGGGTCAGCCATTCGACGATGTCCTGGCGTTCGACTTTGTCAATGTGGAGCGAAGCGGCATCTTCGCTCCATCCTTGAAGAGTTTCAGCCTCTTCGGCATGCTCAGATCTTGCAGCTGCGATCAGGAACACTCCCGCGGGCAACGGGAATGAAAAGGGCGCGAAAAAAGGGTGGTCTGCTTCATCCAAACCATCGATAACGATAATCAGCTTTTCGCCCGGTGTTGAGCCACGTTCCTGAACCAAGCCGTTAATCACATCACGTAAGGCCCGTTCGTTCTCAGGAATGGAAGCGGCAGCGAGTCCATAGTAAACGTATAACTGACGCAACATGTTCTGCAGTGCGTGGGTTACTGAGAATGTTGATTCGGTGTATTTGTTATTGAAGAAATGGTAGACAAAGTAACCGTCCTTAACCCCTCTACTGATCCAGCCCCCGAGTAAAGTGGTTTTACCGAACCCGGCCTGTGCCGTAACTAACAAGCTCCCGCTGGATTTCGTTTCGACGAAAGAATCCAGCTTTTGGATTTCTGTGCGGCGTCCGACAAACACACGCGCCGACCGTTGCACGATTTCACTTACTCGGTTGGCAGTTTCTGTCCCCGAATACCGCTCATAATCGAGTTGCAGCGACTGTCGAAACAATAGTTTTGACATTCGCTGCACGCTTTCGGTGCTCTCCAAAACATCGGGGAGGAAGGCCAACGCAGGAACGAGCTCGTCCAATCGTCCCGCGAGGTTGTTAAAGGCCATGGATTGATGGCGACCGAGCTCAATAAGTCGGTCCTCTATATTTGAGAGCCGGTTAACGGTCTCCCGGCCGATTTGCCTAAACTGCAATTCGATTTGTTGAAGATCGAGCGCGTTACCATCGATGTTCAGCTCAACGAGTAACTCATGATCCAGTACCTCTCGCACTTTTGGATTCGAATTGACTTCGTTGACAAAGAAGGCACAGAGCAGTTCAAACCAGTCCATTCGCACCATGTGACCCGCGGAGTTTTCGTCCCACCCGTTCCTGATCATATCGATGACTTCGGCCGGGGTTGTGTTCGAGCCAAGCAAGCCAAGTGGTGTTATAGGGCTCGCACTTGAATGCGAATCCAGTTCACGGATGAGTTGTTCTTTTAACCGAGATGTGAAATCTTGGGCGCGTTGCGCAGAGGTTTGTCCGGAAGCTTGTAGAAATAATTCAATTTGTTCTTCCGGGTAAAGTGTGAAAGAGACGTATTCACTTTGCGCCAATCCTCTTAGTTCAAGGCCGATGGCGGAGCGCACTTTGCGAACCCACTGCGAAGTAGTCGGGTTATCCGAATTGGGCACATGTAGCGCCCGCGCAAGAAGTGCCGCATCTCCCGTCCCGCTCACTTGGCTGTCGTAGGCATTTAAGACGACCAACGTTGCCTGCAGGTAAACTTTGCGTATCGCACGATTTAGCTGTTCAAACTCTGGGCTGCAACTTGTGATGCGCTGATGAAGCTTCTGCATCACCTGGCAAAACAGATGGTCCGCGCGGTTTCCCATAACACCGCCAATGGCGGCGCCGAGTAACCACAATACAAACACTTCCATAAGATTTTAGGTGTAAGGTCAGCGGACGGATGGCAGTAAGAAACCACCGTCATGGAACGCGAGAATCCCCGGCAATTTACGCTCGCGACATGGTTGTGTCAACGAGTTATTAAGCCAACTCGCATTTCCCTAAAAGTCGTGCCTCAGCGGCGTCAAAGTCCGATGGCATCGACCCTTGGAATCACGCAAGTCGGCCGTGTTGCCTTTGGCATTGGATCGTTAGTGTAGATAAAGAGGTCGAACGGCGCCTTGCGCGGAAGAGACCTGTGCGGTCGCCGACATTGTAATCTCACCAGCGTTGCTGACTTTAGTCGCGACATTCGTCGTTATGGCGACGTTCGTTGGTGGATGAATTTAGTGAGGCTTGCCATTCCCCGAGGTCAGATGCTTTTTGAGAAATTTCGCGGTGTGCGAGTTCTTCACTTTCATAATTTCTTCCGGCGTGCCGGTCGCGACCACTTGTCCGCCAGCCTCGCCCCCTTCCGGTCCCAAGTCGATGATGTAATCCGCAGTCTTGATCACATCAAGGTTGTGTTCGATCACCAGCAGTGAGCCGCCGGCGTCGATCAGCGCGCGGAACGCGGTAAGCAGTTTGTTGATGTCGTCAAAGTGCAGCCCAGTCGTTGGCTCGTCAAAAATATAAAGCGCTCGCGCGCCGGCACGTTTGGCTAAGTGCGCGGCCAATTTCACCCGTTGCGCTTCGCCGCCCGAAAGGGTGGTCGCCGATTGTCCCAGCCGGAGGTAGCCCAAACCGACATCATCAAGCACGCGCAGCTTGTTCGTGATCTTGGGCACGTCGCGAAAGAAAGTCAGCGCCTCATGGACAGTCAGGTTCAGCACCTCATGAATGTTCTTGCCGCGATAGCGCACGTCGAGGATTTGCTGCTTGAACCGCGTGCCTTTGCATTCTTCGCAGATGAGTTCTACGTCCGCGAGGAACTGCATCTCGACAGTAACGGTGCCGTCGCCCTGACAAACTTCACAGCGACCGCCGGGCACGTTGAATGAAAAGTGCGACGGCTCCAGCCCGCGCGCCTGGGCTTCCCGGGTGGATGCAAACGTCTCGCGGATCGCATCGTAGACTTTGATGTACGTAACCGGGTTCGAACGCGGCGTGCGGCCGATAGGCGACTGGTCTACGAGGATAACTTCATCAATGTGCTGACCACCCTCGAGCTTATGAAAAGCGCCCACGTGACCCTGCCAGTCGCCGCGCTGCTTTTTCAATCCCGCGTAGATGCACTCGTGAACCAGCGTCGATTTGCCTGACCCGCTGACGCCGGTGATGCACACCAGCATGTCGAGCGGAATATCGACGTCAATACTCTTCAAATTGTGCTCGCTCGCGCCGCGCATGTTCAGCCGTTTGATTTGCAGCGGCCGTCGATGCTTTGGCTCTTTGATCTCAACATCGCCGCGCAGATAGCGCGCGGTCAGCGAATTCGAATTTTTGAGTAGCCCCGGAAAATCGCCTTCGTAAATCAGCTTGCCCCCGAGTTCACCAGCGGCTGGGCCGATGTCCAGCAGATGATCGGCAGAACGCATCATCTCTTCGTCGTGCTCAACCACCAGTACAGTGTTCCCGATATCACGCAGGTTGTGCAGCAGGTGAATCAGACGATCGTTATCGCGCGGATGTAGTCCGATCGAGGGTTCGTCGAGTACATATAGGGCTCCCACCAACGACGAGCCCAGGTTCGTCGCCAGTTGTATCCGCTGTGCTTCACCACCCGACAACGTCGAAGCCAGACGATTCAGTGTCAGGTAATCCAGACCGACATCGACGAGGAATTTCAGACGGCGGCGAATTTCAAACAGCACTCGGTCTGAGATCGCGGATTCCTCTTCTTTCAACTTCAACGTATCGAAGAAGGCGGATGCATCTTTAATCGATAGCGCGCAGACCTGCGGCAGCGTCATCCCGCCGACGCGGACATCACGCGCTTCCTGACGCAGACGCCCGCCTTCGCAATCGGGACAGACGGCATAGCCGCGATACTTCGAGAGAAATACGCGCACGTGCAGCTTATATTTTTTGGTTTCGAGCCAATCGAAAAAGCCGCGTACGCCATCAAAGTCGCCTTTGCCGTTGATGACTGCGTTCTTTTGCTGCCGGCTTAACTGAATAAAAGGAACGTTCGTGGGAATGCGTTCCGAGCGGCAGAAGCGGCGGAGCTCTTTCAGCATCCATTCGTACTGCGGTTTGGTCCAGGGCTCGATCGCGCCTTCGGCGAGGGTCAGGCCGGGGTTAGGAATGACCAGATCGAAATCGAGACCAATCGTGTTGCCGAAACCCTGACAAGTCGGACACGCGCCGAACGGATTGTTAAAGCTGAAGAGTCTCGGCTCTGGCGTCGCGTAGACAATTCCGTCGTACTTGCATTCAAAGCGTTCGGAGAAACGGAGACTGGTACGCAGGCCTCCGGCCTGCTCTTGCCCGCCCGAGGCGTGCGTAACGTCGGCGACTTCAATCACGGCCTGTCCGTGACCCTCGCGAAAACAAGTCTCGAGGGAATCGACCAGCCGCTGGCGCACGTCTGCTCGCGCGGTCAGTCGATCAACCAGCACATAGACATTCTCGAAATCATCTCGCAGGTAATCGTCGGGTGACGCCAGATCAATGTGCTTGCCGGCATGAAACAGTCGGGTGAAACCGCGCTGCATCAGGCTCATGACGTGTGCAGTACGCTGACTGGGCGACAGGGTGACGGGGAGACGGGGGGATTTGCCTTTTCTCTGTGTCCCCCCGTCCCCGTTTCGCCCCGTCCGTACCGGGGCGTTGCCGTTCAGCTCAACGAACAAACCCGCGTCTGCCGGAAACAGCACGTAGAATCGCGAGCCCTCCGGCAATTGCGCGAGCGCCTCGTCCGCCGCCGTTTCCGGCGAATCGCGATGAACTTCTCGTCCGCACAACCGGCAGACGGTTACACCAACGCGGGCGAACAGCAGTCGCAGGTAATCGTAAATTTCAGTCTGTGTACCAACGGTTGAGCGGGGATTGCGCGTCGAATTCTTCTGCCTGATTGCGATCGCCGGGGCGATGCCGCGCACTTCGTCCACGTCAGGTTTGTCCATTCGTTCGAGAAACTGCCGCGCATAAGCAGAAAGCGACTCGACGTAACGCCGCTGACCCTCGGCATAAACGGTGTCAAAGGCCAGTGAAGATTTGCCGGACCCACTAACGCCGGTGACGACGGTCAACTGGTTGATCGGAATCGAAAACGAGATATTCTTGAGGTTGTTAACGCGGGCGCCGCGGACTTCGATGGCTTCAACAGTCATGGCTTGTAAGACATCGCGAGACGTCACAGTCAGGAATTTGAACGTCTTCGCAAACCAGCTATCTTACAGGGAAAGTCGTCGCAGCGCGAGTCGCGGAAAATGACTATTTTGAAGCACGGTTCGGGCAACAATCGCGGCCGGTTCTTACATCACAGGCAGTTGTAACCATTGCCTGTCGAGATATAATCGTCGCAGTTCCGCTCACCAGAACAGAAGAGAAATTTTTATGATTAACTTTGCCCATCGCCTGAAATCTTTGCTGTTTCTCGTGGCCCTGGTGGCCTTTGCCGGACACTTGGCGCTGGCGCAAGATTCCGCGGCGGCAAAAACTGAACCGACGATCAGCTCCCCGGCGCTTACGCAGACCCAAATCGATGACATCATTCGGCGTTTCACCGCGAAAGAAAGTGCCTTTCGCCGCGCGCTGAATAGCTACGCATTCAAACGCGATGCGCTGATACAGGAGATCGGCATGGGCGGCCAGGTAGTTGGCGAGTATCATCGCGCATCCGACCTGACGTTCGACGATGCAGGCAATCGCTTCGAAAAGATCAATTTCTTTCCGATGCCCACCTTGCAGAGCATTTCTATGACGCCCGAGGATCTGGAAGATCTCGGCGGCGTAAATCCGTTTGCCCTCGAAGCTTCAAGGCTTTCGCTCTACAACTTCAAGTACGCAGGCAAAGAACGCATTGATGAACTTAACCTGTACGTTTTCGATGTGTCGCCCAAGGTGATGCCTGATGCGAAAAAGACGAAGGATCGGTTCTTTGTCGGCCGCATTTGGGTTGACGATCAGGATCTGCAGATCGTCAAAGCTAAAGGAAAGGCCGTCCCGGAGACCAAGACCAACAAGTTCCCGATCGTGGAAACTTATCGTGAGCAGATCGACGGCAAGTTTTGGTTTCCCACTTATGTTTACGCTGACGACGATTTGATATTCGACAACGGAACCGACGTCCGTATTCGGATGCGCGTGAAGTACACCGACTACAAAGTCGGCCGCGGCAAGGTGACGATTACCGAATTAGACGAAGTGAAGCCGGAAAATGATCCTTCGAATTCAAGCAATCGCCCGCGTCCCACCGGGCCCGTCGAATCTGGCGACTTAAACGCCAAGGCGATCGAGTTGCCGCCACCGGTTTATCCGGCCGAGGCGCGCAAGCTTCATGTGTCGGGCCAGGTCAAGGTGCGCGTCATCGTGGCCGAGACCGGAAGAGTCATGTCGGCCGATATCGTTTCCGGACCGAAGCAACTCTGGATGGCGGCGATTGAGGCAGCCCGTCAGGCTCGGTTCAATCCGACGCTGATTGGCGATACCGCGGTGAAGACCACCGGAATACTGACCTATGATTTCAAAGAAGAATGACGAAAAGCGCGTGAGGTTCTACTCGACCTCTACGGCATAGCTAATCATCCACAATTCGATTTGTCTTAACTGAGATCGCCAGCGCTGTTTGTACTCCCGCATCCACTTGCGATTTTCTGGCGTGTCCGGAATATCAACCACGATCTTGACGAGGTTGTCGCGAATCATTATGCCACCGTGACGCCAGTGACCTTCGACCTTCTGCGTCTCGTAACTCGCAGCGCCAAAGTGATCTGCGATTTCCAGGACTGCTTCCGCAAGCGATTCGGCAGAAACGTCGCTTCCGTCATTGAACTGAAGTGGGAGCAGGACCTCGAATCGCCGCCATTTGCTGCTCATAAGTCGTTCTGCCTTTTACGGAGAATGGGATGTCTTGATCAGCAAGTGCTTCGAGCGCGGCTTCGGGAACGATATGTTCGCCTGATCGCAGAACACGGCCTGAGAAGCGGCCGAGCATGAATGCCAGTGCACGCTTTTCAGTTTCGCGGTCGGGAAATGTAATCGTCACCATTGTTCGGATAGTAGGGCTAATTATTCTAGCAGGCAAGCTTCATCTTGATCTCTGCGATAGCTTTTCGATCCCGAGCTCTTTCATGATCATTCCCTGAACCTGATTGACGAGTTGATTGAGATCAGCGTCGGTCTTCACCCAAGACGTCTCGACCGGCTGCAGAAAAACCATTTCGATCGTGCCCGGCCACGCCTCGCCGGTGCCCTTTCCCATTAGTTTGTCGGTGTTCTTCAGGGCGATGGGCGCGATTGCCACACCGGCTTGCGCGGCCATATGAAAAGCTCCTTTCTTGAACGAAAGCATCTCGCCCGGGTTCGCGCGTGTGCCTTCCGGGCAAACGCCGAACGAAACGCCGGAGCGCAAGCGTTCGGTCGCAACTTTCAAGCTTTGCACCGCCCGGTCTTTGTTCGAACGATCGATGGCAATGACATTTACGAAGCCCATGCCGTAGCCGAGAATCGGTGCATTCAGCAATTCCTTTTTCGCAATCATTCCCATGCGACGTCCAGTGAACGCGAACAGTGGCGCGGCGTCGAGATATGACCAGTGGTTGGCGACAAACACGTACGTTTGGTTTGCATCGAGCCGCTCGCGACCTGTGACCTTGACCTTCACGGCGCTGAGGCGTAGCCAGTTACGCGCACCCCAGTTCGCCCACCAGTAAATCCAGTTTTGCTTTCTGAATAAGCTGCCGAGTAACAACGCCGGCGGCGCAAAGAAAAGCAGCAACAGCGCCGCGACCAACCATGACCAGGCGAACCACAACCTGCCCACGATGTGTGGGCCTCGGGTTGTGCTAGACTGCGCGGCGCTCAAGTCTGAGACTGACTCTTCAGAGGACGCCCCGGTATGCATCGTAGTCGCCATTCCGATCAAATCAGATCAGGAGAACCGAAGAACTGCCGCGTGAGCCTAAAAGGCGGTCATTTCTATAAACATTTCGCGCCTCCGGCACTGGCACTGATCTTCGCGGCGGTCATCGCTTGGCCTCAACTGGCTCTCGCGCAACGAAGGACAGCCTCTCCATCAATCCCTTCGCCGCGTTCGGTACTCGGCTTTAATCCCGGCGACGATCGCACAATCGCCGACTGGAAACAGATCAGCGACTACTTCACGCGACTTGATGTCGCCAGCGACCGCGTTCAACTACAAACAATTGGAAAATCGACGCTGGGTCGCACAATGTTCGTGGCCTTTATCAGCGCGCCTGAGAATATCCGCAATCTGGAAAAGTACAAAACAATTCAATCAAAGCTGGCGGATCCGCGAAAGGTTATCAGCGATGCCGAGCGTGATCAGTTAATCAACGACGGGAAAACTGTCGCAGTAATCTCGTGCTCAATTCATTCTACCGAGATTGTCGCGTCACAGATGTCGATGCAGCTCGCCTACAAACTTGCCAGCCAAAATGACGAAGACACTCTTTCGATTCTGCACAACACGATATTGATTTTAGTTCCGTCGCCGAATCCCGATGGCGTGGACATTGTCGCGAACTGGTATCGCAAGACGTTCAATACACCACAGGAAGGCAGCTCGCCACCTGAGCTTTATCATTACTACGCGGGTCATGACGATAATCGTGATTGGTTCATGATCGATTTGAAAGAGACGAAAGCCGTCACGCGTCTTCTGTGGAAAGAATGGTTTCCGCAAATTGTCTATGACGTGCATCAGCAGGGATCGAATGGCTCACGATTCTTTGTGCCGCCTTTTTACGATCCGCCGAATCCGCATATCGCGCCGTTATTGCTTCGGCAAGTTGGCTTGATTGGTCACAAGATGGCCGCCGACGTGACCGCCGCAGGCTTTAAAGGGATCTTGACGAACGCGTTGTATGACACCTGGTGGCACGGCGGGTTCCGGACTGCGCCGTATTTTCATAACTCGGTTGGCATTTTAACGGAAGCCGCCAGCGCGCGTCTGATGACGCCGAGCGACGTGAAGCCGGATCAGCTGACGCGGTCCAGCACGCGCGGCATGCGCAGCGCAATGGAAGTCACCACGAACTTTCCTAATCCGTGGCCGGGCGGGGCTTGGCATCCGCGCGACATCATGCAGATGGAGTTGATCGCTTCGCATGCGATGTTGTCACTCGCTTCGAATTATCGGGCTGACTATTTACGAAATTTTTATGAGTTGGGGAAAGCGAATCTGGCGCCCGCCGAGTCAGGGCAAACGATCGCGTACGTAATTCCGGCCGGCCAGGGCCGCGATGAGAATGTCGCAAAGCTGATTGGGGCGCTGCTGGAACAGGGCATCGAAGTTCATCGGCTCGATCGCGAACTGCACGCGATGGGTGGCGAGCAAACGATTGCCCGTCGTGCGCGCGGCGAGACCTATCCAACTTTCATAGTACACACGCGCGCGAATTCCGAAGTTCCAGCCGGCAGCTATGTGGTCTTTCTTAATCAGCCATATCGCAAAAATGTTCTGGCGCTATTCGAGCCGCAAGTCTATCCCGATCGAACGACGGCCACCGGCGAAGCCGAACGCCCTTACGATGTGGCGGGCTGGACGCTGCCCATGCAGATGGGTCTCGAGAGTTGGGCGATATTCTCGATCCAGGAAACGCCTGAGCAACGAAAGCTGGTTCCGATTAAGAGCGAAAACGATGTTCGTCGCGACCTCGGCGTGCCGCTTTGGACGACTGACAAGTCCCCGATCGCCAATCCAATTAAACCTGGAATTCGCGTCGGCATTTACAAAAATTCGCGAGCCGGAAATATGGATGAAGGCTGGACGCGCTACGTGTTCGACACTTTCAATGTGCCGTACGAATCGTTGAGCGAAGGCGCCCTGAACGCCGAGACCCCGCGGGCGACATTTGACGTTGTCGTCCTACCCTCTGAACAACCACGCACCGGGCCGGACGCCGACACAGATGCAGAATCATCACGCGGCATCAGCGATGCTGGATTTAGAAATCTGGCGCGCTTCGTCGAAGACGGGGGCACTCTGATTTGCTTCGACGGCTCGTGCGGTGCTGTGATTAGTCAACTGAAGCTGCCCTTGAAAAATGTACTGGCAGGCTTGCGCTCGTCAGACTTCTATTGCCCCGGTTCCGTTCTGCGCCTGGACGTCGACACTTCAAATCCGATTGCCCGTACCATGTTGAAAGAAACGGACGCGTACTTCATCAACAGTTCTGCCTTTGAAGCAACCAACAACGATAAGGTGCAAGTGGTCGCGCGCTACGCCAAAGACAACCTGCTGCGGTCCGGATGGTTGCGCGGTGAAGAGAAGCTCAGCGATAAAGTCGCCTTAGCGGCAATCCCAATGGGCAAGGGCCGTATTGTCCTGTTCGGTTTTCGCCCACAGCATCGAGGCCAAACCTGGGGCACCCTCCCGTTTATTTGGAACGCGATAAATCTTGCCGCTAAATAGGCGAACGCTTGTCGTCAGAACGGCTGCGGTGCTATCGTTGGGTCGCGTCAGGTCTTAATCTCTTCCCAATTTACTCTTCCCGAACAAATTAGCTGCGATTTCGTCACGGGTGAACCAACTGACGCCCGGATAGATCGCATCAAATTTCGCGGACGTTCTGGTAGTTCTCTCTCCGAATCTGCTGCAAGAACACTGCCGACTTCGCGTCTCCCCGACTAGGAGTTCAAGCCATGAATAAATCGCGCGCTGTAGCATTGTCGTTTCTCGCGCTGGCGCTTTTGACGGCGTCGGTGTTTGGTCAGGGTCGCCCGCGGCGAGTCGGACCGCCTCCGACAGACGATCCCACGTCTACGCGTACGACGCCGAGCACTACCACACCGCAAAGGCCCGCGGCGGGAACCCAGGCGAACAAGAACATTGATTTAAATCGGCCGCCGGCTCCGCCAATTCTGCGCGGCTCAAACGAAGATCCGAACCGGCAACAACCGTCCGCAACCGCGCAGAAAGAGAATGGGCCGGAGGAATACGGCGAAGGCGACACGCTTCGCGTGGATACAACTCTGGTAAGTTTACCCGTGACCGTAATGGATCGCGACGGCAAATTCATTCCCAATCTGCGCAAAGAAGATTTTCGTATTTGGGAGAACGGCGTCGAGCAGCAGGTTGCTTATTTTGCCTCGACTGAGAAACCTTTCACAGTCGCGTTAGTCATCGATACCAGCGGTTCGACCAAAAACAAGTTGGAAGAAATTCAGGACGCGGCGATTGCTTTTATCGAGCAGCTTCGTGCCGACGATCGGGTAATGATCGTTGCTTTCAGCGACAAAATCCGCGTTCTCACGGAACCCACCAGCGATCGTTTCATCTTGCGCGACGCGATTCGCGAGACATCAGCCGGTTCAGGCACGCGTTTGTATGATGCCGTCGACCTGGTCATCAATCAGTACTTTAATCGGATCGAAGGTCGTAAGGCTCTAGTGTTGTTTACGGACGGCGTCGATACCACCAGCAACCGCGCAGACTACGACAGCACGCTGCGTGACGCCGAAGAACTCGACGCGCTGATTTATCCCGTTGAGTACGACACTTACAGCGACATGGCGGATTTGGGTGGTGGCTGGCCCGGCGGCGGCCGGCGGGGCGGCCGGCATGGGGGCGGCAGCAGTGGCGGTAACGGCAGTGTCATCGACGACATATTCAGCATCATTCTCGGCGGCGGCGTGACGGTCGGCAATGGTGGCGGTGGTGGTGGCGGCAGGCGTGGCGGCGGCCACAGCGGAACCAGCCGCGAGGAGTATGAGCGTGGCGATCAATACCTTCACGACCTGGCGCGTGTCACGGGAGCGCGACTCTACAACGCTGAGCAGCAGAATCTTGACTACGCCTTTCGCTCGGTAGCAGAGGAGTTGAGACGCCAGTACAGCCTTGGCTACTATCCGAAAACAAAACCTGTGGTTGGTGAGCGCCGCGGCATTCGGGTGCGGGTGACTCGTCCTGAATTGGTGGTAAGGACGCGCGACAGCTACATCTTCCAGCCGAATGCAAATGCATCAGCACAGACTCAGACGCAGCAAAAACCACCGGTGCTGAGGAAATAGATCCTTGCGGCTCTGCCGCCCGATGTGCGGAAAGGCTCTGCCTTTCCGCCTTGGTGCTTCTCTAAAAAATGCTCGCATGGCGAGGCCGCCTCACCATGCGAGCATTTTCAATTCTTACGCATCCGGAAGGCCTTCCGCTCATCAGGCCGCGAAACCATTCTCATACTACCGTCCCATCGGCTATCAAACCATTCTTCGGAACGATGATGATGCGGTCGCGGATGTAGTAGCTGCCGTCCGCGGCATCAAAGTTTTCGACACCGGCTTCGTTCAGCAGTTTCACGTTCGCACCGATGCGCGCGTTCTTGTCGATGATTGCGCGCCGCACGATCGTGCCCTCGCCAACGCCGATCCTCGGCCGCTTCGCTTCGCGATCCCCGAGCATGTCTTCCAAAGTCTGGTAGTAGTCGGCGCCCATCACATACGTACCGTCAAGATGCGCGCCTTCACCGATGCGGCTGCGCAATCCGACCACGCAGCGATTAATTTTCGCGCCGTTGATGATGCAGCCATCGCTGATGATTGAATCGCGAATCTCGCAGTTATCTACTTTCGATGGCGGCAAGTAACGCGCGCGCGTGAACATCGGCGCCTCAGCATCGAACAGATTGAATGGCGGAATCGCCGACGTCATGTCGAGGTTGGCTTTGTAGAACGCCGCGATCGTTCCGATGTCTTCCCAGTAGCCGTTGAAGAGGTAAGCTTGCACGTTATAGTTCTGAATACTTGCCGGAATGATCTCTTTGCCAAAATCGAGACGCGCAGAGTCTTCAGCGAGCACCTGTTCGATCACGTCATACTTGAAGACGTAAATTCCCATCGACGCGAGATACGGACGTGCTGAGGCTTCCTCGGCGCTCAAACCGAACGAAGTCGTATCGACGCGCATTGCTTCCAGTGTTTCGCCTTTTGGCTTTTCGCGAAATTCGACAATGCGACCGTCCGGGTCGGTCTTAAGCAAACCAAATTCACCGGCCGAGTCGGGCACAATCGGAATTGCTGAAATCGTAATGTCGGCATTTGTCTCATCGTGACGCGCGAGGAACTTCTTGTAATCCATCCGGTAAAGATGATCGCCGGAAAGAATCAGCAGCGTATCAATGCGCCAGTCGCGAATGTGCGGCAGCACCTGACGCACCGCGTCGGCGGTTCCCTGGAACCAATCGGGGCGTTCGGGAGTTTGCTCGGCCGCGAGAATCTCTACGAATCCGTCCGCGAACGGCGAGAAGCGATACGTGGTCGCGATGTGACGATTTAGCGACGCTGAGTTGTACTGCGTCAGCACAAACATGCGAATGACGTCTGAGTTGATGCAGTTCGAAATCGGCACATCGACCAGGCGATACTTTCCGCCGAGCGGCACGGCCGGCTTGGAACGATCACGCGTCAGCGGGAACAGGCGGCTGCCTGCACCACCGCCGAGGATGACTGCGAGAAGATTTGGTCTGGACGGCATAGAGTCAGGCGAGGATATAGGTAAACTCGCGGACGTTTCAAGATCAAGATGAAAGAGCCGTGTTAGAATCCGCAGCCGTAAATGTCCCGCAACCGCATAGAAGCCTTCAGTGACGGTGTGATCGCGATCATCATCACGATCATGGTTCTGGAGCTGCGCGTGCCAATTGGAGCGAGCCTGCAGGCGTTGCGACCACTTACTCCGGTCTTCCTTAGTTACCTTCTTAGTTTCGTCTTAGTGGGCATTTACTGGAGCAATCATCATCACCTTTTTCAGGTCGTCGAACGCGTAAGTGGCGGCGTCCTTTGGGCCAATCTGCATCTGCTGTTTTGGCTGTCGCTGATTCCGTTCGCGACGGCCTGGATGGGCGAGAACCGTTTCGCCCCGGCGCCGGTCGCGGTTTATGGCGTCGTGTTGGTGCTTGCCGCCATCGCGTATTTCACTTTGACGCGCACTCTCTTGCGCATTCACACGCCGGATTCAACCCTGGCAATCGCACTTGGCAAAGACTTCAAAGGCAAGGTCTCGATTGTGATTTATCTGGCGGCGATCAGTCTGACTTTCGTCAGGTCATGGCTGGCGGCAGCTCTGTATGTTCTGGTCGAGATTATTTGGCTGGTGCCGGATCGCAGGATTGAGAAAAGAGTCGCCGCAAGCTAATCATCCCGCCCTCTTCGCAAAGTATCCCGGCCGGTAGCGCAACTTTAACCCTTGCTTAGTGAGTTCCGGATTGGTGACCTCGATCTTCATATTGCGAAAGGTTCCGTCACGAGTCTTATTGGTTGATGAGTACGCCACCAGGTATTGCGAACGCAGTTCAGCTTCGATTTCCGCGAAGGCGGCTTTCAAGTCTTCCTGCTTCTTGGGAAAAAACGCGCGACCTCCGGTGAGTTCTGCGACGTCTTTCAACGCAGATTTATCAACGCCGCCATACTTTTTGTCGCCAATGCCGATCGCAAAGATGACCGATTCGGTGGCGATGGCTTCATCGATGGCGTTACTTCGGCTCAAGCGGCTGCTCGAGTTATATCCATCAGTGAGCAGAATAATTGCTCGTCTTCGCTGGCCGGGCGCCCGCGCCAAAACGGATCGGCAGCTGACCGCGATTGCGTCCCAAATGGCCGTCGAGCCTTCCGCCGGCGGCGCGATCGTTCCCGGCCCTGAAGTGATCCCGCTGATCGCCGGCGCCGAACCCATGTAAGACGGCGACGCCACTTCGACGCGTTCGAGGGCTCGATAAATCGCCAACACATCGCGCGTGAGCGGCTGCTCGAGATGAGCATAGCCTTCGAAGGGAATGATCGCTGCCTGGTCCTTGCTGGAGCTGATCACGTTTTCTATGAAAGTTCTGGCGGCAGCTTTTTCGTCCGGTAACGTTCGCTCTTCCGAAACGCTCACGTCGATCAGAAAGGCGATTGAGAGTGGGCGATCGGTCTCGCGCTGAAAGGTGAAGAGTTTTTGCGGCACGCCGTCTTCGAGGACACGAATGTCGTTTTCCTGAAGTGTCGTGACGTACCGACTGGTTTTGTCTGTGGCGGTGAAGAGGAGGTTGGTCAGGTCAGAATCAACGCGCAACACTTCATCCTGCGGTATCTCCTGGCCGTCGACCGGCGACAGGATGGTAAGCAGACAACCCAGAAGTATTACCGAGGCCGCTAAACGAATGCTCAAAGATGACCTCATCTCGACGGAATTTCTACGCGGCAATTTTACGCGGTCGCCCATACAGGTCAATGCGCGATATCATCAAACCGGCGGCTAAATCCAAGAAACTTACGCTTTAAGAAAAAAGTCTTGCTAACTTTCTGAGCCAAATCCTATACTCGACCATGGCTGAGCTTTCAGCCTTGTCCCACACCTGCTCCACCTCAATCTCACATCCACTGGAGGCGAATTATGGAGAGTATCAAGTGCCCACAATGCGGGCTGGTGAATTTTGCTACCGCACCCGAATGCAAACGCTGTCACCTGTCGTTTGAATCTGAGCCGGCATCGTCAGATTCTCAATATGATGATTCCTGGGACCAGAACGCCCCGAACCACTATTGGCCACAGGGCGGTCCCGAACAGCAGACGAAACAGAGAGTGTTCTCCGGGGGCGTAGTCTTCCTCGCCGTTATTCTCGGCTTGGCTACCGCGCTATTCCTTATGCAGCACGCTTTCCACCCGTTCGACCCCGACACGGCGAAAGGTCTCGGCGGTGTCCTGGGATTGGTCGGCGTGCTCCTACTGCTGCTGACGCACATCTGGCTCCTGATTAGAATTTTCGAACAGAGCGTGGGCTGGGGCTTGGCTTCACTGTTCCTGCCGATCGTTGGCCTGGTGGCCGTGATCCAATTCTGGGAAAAGACGAAGCGGTCCTTTGTCGGTCAGATGGTCTGCGCCGGAATTGTGTTTATGGGAATTGGAATCGGCGTGTGAGTTGGTCAGCCTACTAGTACCTGACGTTCGCGCTGCCGTTTGTTTTCACACCGGCTGCTTCCTGCGCGATCTTCACTCCCACACTCGCGCCGATGCGCGTAGCGCCGGCTTCGACCATGGCGCGCGCGTCGGCCATGCTTTTGACGCCGCCGGAAGCTTTCACACCCAGCTCTGGTCCCACCGCTCGACGCATCAAGGCGATATCCGCAACGGTGGCGCCGCCTTTCGCAAACCCCGTAGAGGTTTTGACGAAGTCAGCGCCGGCACTCTTCGCTGCGCGGCACGCGCGCATCTTTTCATCGTCAGTTAACAACGCAGTCTCGATGATCACTTTGCAGGTGACATCGTATTCGTGGGCAACCTGGACGACCGAGCGGATGTCGTGCTCGACTAAACAGTCGTCACCGCTTTTTAGCGCGCCCACGTTAATGACCATGTCTACTTCGCGCGCGCCATCCTGGATTGAGCGTCGCGCTTCATAGGCTTTCACGTCCGCCAACGTCGCTCCCAGCGGGAAACCGATCACGGTACAGACGGGCACTCCACTGCCTTCCAAGTGGCAAGCGCAAGCACGCACCCAGGTGGGATTCACGCAGACGGAAGCGAAACGGTATTGCGCGGCCTCTTCGCAGAGACGACGGATCTCGCTTTCAGTTGCGTCCGGTTTCAGCAGCGTGTGATCGATCAGGCTGGCCCAGTCGCGCGCCGAAGCTGTTTGACCCAGCACCAGCCCGATGCGCGCTGCTCCAGCGTCCACGACGCGATGCATGCGCTCGGGGCAGCGATGAAAACACTCAGACGTGCACCCGCACATCTTCGCCTGGTCGCTATGCTCGCCGTTCAAGCGAGCGTAGATGACGTCGGTGATCTGCTCGACCAGTTGTTCGAAGTCGCCGTTGTGTGAAAAGGGCATTGTTCTTATCACACCTCGCTTCAGCGAGGTGACTGGGGCCATGGCGGAAATATCATAGCTGTTTCAACGGCTTTCGCTCAAACGGTTGAAACCCTTTCACTCTTTTCGATTGGCCCGGCGCCACTCTGCTAAAGCTAAGGTGGGAATGAGAGGTTTGGAAGTTACCGCTGATATTGCCGCTCAATCGCTTCAATCTTGCCGACGCGTTTGCGGTGACGTTCTTCGGTGAGATCGGTTGTGAGCCAGGCGCGCACAATCTCGCGCATCTGGTCGCTGGTGATGGTCTTGCTGCCCAGCGTGAGCACGTTTGCACCGTTGTGCTCGCGGGAATTCCGCGCGACTTCGACCGAGTAACACGCAGCGGCTCGCACCCCAGGTACTTTGTTCGCGGTCATTGCCGAACCCACTCCGGCGCCATCGATCACGATGCCAACTTCAGCCGAGCCATCAGAGACTGCGCGGGCCACCGCGTGGGCGAAGTCTGGATAATCAACCGCGCTTTCAGAATTAGTGCCGAAGTCATGAACGCGATGGCCAAGCTCCGTGAGAAACTTTTTCAATTCCTCTTTCATCGGAAAGCCGCCGTGATCGGCTCCTATGGCGACCGTTCTGATCTTGTTTAGGCCGCTGCGCGGAATGCGTCTGACTACTTCAATTCCACGATCGTTGACGATGTCCGCGGCCAGTGGCGTGAGCCGCGCGTTTTCAGCAATACGTAAGACAGCGCCGCGTTCAAGGCCGCGCACGTCGTCTTCCGTGATTACGATTTTTGCTGATTCGTCGCGAGTGACGCCGGCACTCCCACTCGACGCCACGTTGAGAGGTGGGCTATCGCCCGCCCTGCCAACGGCATTCGCGGGAGAAGTTGACGCTGCCGTATCCGGCATCGCCTTATTGAGTACATCACGGACGAGCGCCCGTACTCGATCTCTGGTTGCATCGTCAGCCATGCTTACGCCAGCGACTCATGTCGCAAATCCAACAGTCGTCCTGCGCTTGCGACAACCTTTCCATCCTTCAGTTTGAAATCAACGCGCCCCACATAGATCCCGCTCTTGCCGACCTGGAAAATGATGGTGTCTTTGCCGTCCGGGTTTTTTTGCAGGACCGGTTTCTCCATGAAGGTGTGCGTGTGGCCGCTGGCAATGAAATCGATTCCGCCGACTTGCGCTGCGAGCTGAGTGTCGCCGACCTGATCGCCTTTCGGATTGGGGTAATAGCCTAGGTGCGACATGCAGAGCACCAACTGACACTTCTCACGGTCGCGCAGCAATCGCACGGCGCCCCGCGCCATCCGCACCGGATCGAGATATTTCACGCCCTTGAAATTTTCCGGCGTGATCAAATTGTCGGGGTTGATTCCCAGGCCGAAGAGACCGATGCGCACGTCGCCGAACGTCCGCACTGCGTAAGATTTCACGCGCGACTCCAGCGGCGTGCCCCGCATGTCGTAATTCGTCGAGACAAACTCGAAGTTTGCGAACTTCATTGCAGCGGCAAGCGCATCTACGCCATTGTCGAAATCGTGATTGCCCAGCGTCACCACGTCGTACCCAATGAGCGACATCGATTTGTATTCGACTTCGCCCTTGTAAAAGTTGAAGTACGGCGTTCCCTGAAAAACGTCGCCCGCGTCAATCAGCAATGTGTTGGGATTCTGCTCGCGAACCTGCTTAACCAGCGTCGCGCGGCGAGCCACGCCGCCTTTGCCCCCGTTCTGCTTGTCGCTGTCGGGAATCGGATCGATCTGCGAGTGCGTGTCGTTGGTGTGAAGTATCGTAATTAGCGTTTCGCCCGCCGCCATCTTGAGGAGCGGTTCGTTAATCGCGGTGCTCGCGGTCGCGTTCAGCAGACGTGCAGCTGCGTTCGGGAGCGCCCACGCGGCAGCACCACCGACGATCGATGTCCTGAGAAACTTTCGACGATCAATCATGGCTGCGTGCCTCCCGCATCTTCTTGTCTGAAACGCCCATCGAGATTTGTTCGGATGCTGCGGCCGGCGGCGGTTTCCTCCTTCACGTACTGAATCATGGCGTCGCGTATCGTGACGCCGAGCGGCTCAATCTTCTGTGCTTGTCCCAAAACTGCATAGGCACCCTCGACATCGGAAGGTGTTGTGGGCTGGCGTTTCAAAAGGTAATCGATGCTGACGACTGTGTAAGACGCGTGCGGATTGATGTCTTCTTCACGGCCATTAACCAGCAAGCGCGCGCTGACCATCTGGGCCTTCTTGTCGGCGTCTAAGCGATAAACGATCCGGGCGCCTGATTGCGCGTCGCGATGGGTCAGGACTTGATTCAATAAGTTCAGCAGTTGCTCACCTGTGAGATCGAATCGAACCAGAGCGTTTTCAAAGGGTAACAACTCCCAAATGTCGCTCATGTGGATATCGCCTTCGCTCATCGCAGTCTTTCGCAAACCGCCGGCGTTGGTGACAGCCAGCACGATCGATTTGCCGAGTTTCTTTCGCGCCTCTGCGAGCAGCCCATCCGTAACAAAGTTGCCGAGCGACCCGGCGCCGACACCACCCTTGCGCAACTCGCCCTTCAGAGTTCCGATAACCGTGCTTAACTCGCGCACCTTCGGGCTGTACGCACCCAGCATTTTGTCGACGGCCGGATCGTCCTTGATCGTGCCGTCGATTTGGGTTTCAGTGACTCTTGCCGGAGCTTCCTGGGACGGAGCGGGCTGGGTTGCCTGTGCCCACCCAATCGAGCAGGAGAACGCGCAGAACGCGACGAGCGCACCCGCGCGTGACCAGACGCGCCAGAGCATTCTGAAATCAAACTGTGGCATCGATTCTTTGTCCGTGGCGAAAAATAACAGCCGAGTGCTTGCCGAAAATTGACCAGCCTTGGGGAGGGGCAATAGTATCACGCACGAATTCGCGGTGAGCAACTCAAAAAGAATGCGCCAGTCGCGGGTAATGGTTCAGTTTGAGGTGGCACGCGCATCTTGCGCGTGGTTTTGACGGGCGGGACGCCCGTGCCACTTTGCTAACTGAACCACTAGCCAGTCGCGGATTGAATCGCTGAGCCGCATTCGCTAACCTTAATCTGTTTTCGGAGGAAGAGATCTTGGCTACTTCACAAGCACGACTGATGTCTGAGTTTACGAATCCTAATCTCGACGTCCTGATCACGACTGAGCAGCTGCAGAATCGCATTAGCGAGATGGGCGCGGATGTGGCCCGCGACTACGCGGGAAAAAACCCGTTGCTGATCGGCGTGTTGAAGGGCGCGTGCACGTTCTTGAGCGACTTAATGCGCGCTGCCGACATTCAATTGGGAATTGAATTCATGGCCATCTCGAGTTACGGAGCCGCGATGAGGACGTCCGGCGAAGTGCGCATCCTGAAGGACCTCGACGTAGCCATCGAAGGCCGGCACATCCTGGTCGTCGAGGACATCGTCGACACCGGCTTGACGTTGAATTATCTGCTGGCAAACCTGAAATCGCGCGGCGCGGCGAGCGTGAAGCTGGCGGCGCTGTTGGATAAGTTCGAGCGCCGCGAAAAAGAAGTACCCATCGACTACCTCGGCTTTCCTATCCCGGATAAGTTCGTGGTCGGCTATGGCTTGGATTACGCTGAGCGCTATCGCAATTTGCCGTACATTGCGGTAGTGAAGGATCCGAACGCTTAACCTGCTGAAGCGGAGAAAAAGAAGCCTCTACTTAACTGTTTCGCATTCCTTCTCTCGCCTGACGTTCTTAGCGTGTTTCATGAAGCGCATCTGAGCAAACCCGGTGAGGGAAACAGGCAACAACAGCCACACCGGCTCGAGCCAGGGAAATACGTTCCTGCTCACCAGGTAATAGCCAAGTCCGCCGATAGTGAAATCCATCAGCGCCACAATCAAACGCGTCCGGGCTAAAACGCCGTAATATGCAGCCTGAGGCGAGCGATGTTCGTGCTGAGCTTTGCGAGCGGCCCGAACGTAGACCAGCGAGACGGCGACTCCTAGTGGAGCAAGGCAAATCTGAAAGATAAAAATGTACTTTACAAGCTGTGCCATCCGCCGACTAAGCGACTAAAACTGCTGTCCGAAATAAATGAATAGAGAATTGTTGTGATGTCCCTTGTTCGCGATCGCGTAGCCGCCTGACAGCGAACCATTGTGCGGAAGAGTCACGTTTAAGGCTGGACTGAGGTATCCCATGCGGTTCTGGCCACTCTGCCAATCGACGATAAAACTGAATCTGTCTGCCAGCGGTTGTTCCCACGCAGCGATTGCACCTGTCTTCGTGCCCGCGTTGTCGCTCGCGCCCACCAGCCCATAACCGCCGCCGGTAAACTTCGGACCGTGGTCACCCTGGAAGCGTTTGCTGACGACTGAATAGCACTGGCCAAATGTGTCTGTGCCGGCGCGATGTGTGAGCGGCACGAACCAGAGACAACCGACAGCAGCCGCCACGCCTTTCCCTTCGTTGCGGTAGAACTGCCATTTGACGTTCGGCTGAACTTCGATCGGCGCGCCGCCGGCTGGAGTGTGAGTGTATGAAACGTTAGCTCCCACCTCGATTTTGTGCCCGATGCCCACCACGGCGCGCGGCAGGTAATTCGCGAAACGGGCATCATCGCGTTGCCACGCGTAATTGGTGATGAAATCCATCTCGACATAGACGCGCTTCGGCGCGACCACGTCGGATGATGGCGCGTTCATGATTGAAGATTGGGCGACAGCGGAGCTGCTGAAACAGCACAGCAGGCCAAGACAGGAGAGGATGATTCTGGTTTTCATAAGCAGATGTTCAGCCTATCCGGCGCGACGGCTGCTAAGTGATTTCCGCCAGAAAGCTATTACCAGCCTTGAGTTTCAACCCAAAGTTTTCCGCTATCGTGCTGCCGATATCAGAGAGCGACGCGCGCGTGCCGAGGTTAATACCAGCCTTCGCTTTCTTTCCATAAACGACTAATGGCGCGTATTCCCGAGTATGGTCCGTGCCGCGATAAGTAGGATCGTTACCATGATCGGCGCTTAGCACAACCAGATCGTCTGCACCCATCGCGGCCTCGAGTTCCGGCCAGCGCGCATCGAATTCTTCCAGCGCTCGCGCGTATCCTTCGGTGTCCCGCCGATGGCCGTAGAGCATGTCAAAATCGACGAAGTTCGAAAAGATCAAGCCACGCGTGTTGTCCCGCAGCGCGGCGATCGTCTGATCCATCGACTGCTTATTGTTTTTGGCGGTCAAGTCCTGAGTCACGCCGGTGGAATCGTAAATCGAAGCGATCTTGCCGATGCTGACTACGTCCAGGCCGTTTTCGCTCAACAGCGGGAGAAGATTTTCGCGTGGCGGGGGCACCGCGTAGTCATGGCGATTCTCAGTGCGAAAGAACGAGCCGGGCTCACCGAGAAAAGGACGGGCAATCACGCGTCCGACTTCGTGCTTTCCGCGCAGCATGCCGCGGGCAATCTCAGAAATCTCGTACAAGCGATCGAGGGAAATTACTTCTTCATGCGCGGCGATTTGGAAAACCGAATCGGCTGAAGTGTAAACAATCGGCTTGCCCGTTTTGACGTGCTCTGCGCCGAGGTCCTTGATGATCTCTGTGCCGCTGGCCGGAAAGTTTCCCAGCACGCCGGGCACGTTTGCCTTGCTGATAAATTCGTCGATCACTGTTTGCGGAAATCCATTCGGATAAGTAGGAAAGGCGCGCTCCAATATAATTCCGGCCATCTCCCAATGGCCCGTGGTCGTGTCTTTACCGTTTGATTTCAGCGCGCACTTGCCATAATCGCCGCGCGGATTAGCAGCGGCAGGCACGCCGTGCAACGGACGAATGTTGCCGAGGCCGAGACTCTGAAGATTCGGCAAATTCAACTGCCGCGATTCGCAGATATGACCAAAAGTGTCTGAGCCGGCGTCGCCCCATTCCGCGGCATCCGGCATCGCGCCAATGCCGGCGCCGTCGAGCACGATGAGAGTGATGCGATTGAATTGAGCCATCGAGGTTAGGGGCGATAAGTTATATAATCCGAGCCATGGAAGCAAACGGCACGTACACATTCACGATGCTTTTTGAGCCTGCTGAAGAGGGCGGTTACGTCGTTACGTGCCCCGCATTACCAGGCTTGGTAACCGAAGGCGAGACCTTGGAAGAAGCTCGCGAGATGGCGGAAGACGCATTGCGTTTATATTTGGCGACCCTACGAGAGGATGGAATTAATCCTTCGGAAGTAGCGACGAATACCTAGTCTCCCAAAACTCTTTTGTGATGTCACTATGTTCACTAAAGACTGTCCACAAATATCTCGCCTTCTGATTCCGGCCAAAATGAAAGTGTCCTTCGACCTCAGACACGATGGCAAGCATCAATGTTATCGTAAGGTATATCTGATGGTGCCGGTAACTTTGTAAATGTTCGTTTAAAGCTTCCTCCCAATCGGGACCTAGAATATGTTCAGCTATTCGGTTGTCAAAGAAGCTTCCGCGACCCGTGATTCCCACGGCGTTCAAATGTGTCTGTCCTGAAAGCTCGCGATAGAGCCAGGAATTCACATATTCAATAAAGGTAATCGGCGCAGATTGCTTGTGATCTCTTTTGAGCAAGTCGAGCATTCTCCCTGGCGTAGGCCATCGACCGATGCGCTTTTTAGGATTCTTGATTTCGTCGACGTTAAGACTGCATTCCTTCTCTAGTCGAACAATTTCTGATTTCAACTGTGAGATGTAAGCCTGCCATGCCGAGTCAGAGCCATGGTACTTAATGCAATGATCGAAATGGATCCGATATTCAGTGTAGCCCGTCTTAAATAACCATGGAATGTATGTCGGTATGTCCTCAATCATGAAAACAAATGTGATGAGTTGTTCGAAGAGGGTGCGCGTGAGTGGGGGAAGGGATAATGCAAATCTAGGTTTACGATGTGGATCTTTGGGACTATCCGCAACAATAAACATGATGGTGTCGAAGGTGTTAATAGCGACGCGCATACTTTGAAAAAAATATTGTCCGTGCGCTGTCGATATGTTGGTATTTCGCAGGCCATTCACGCTCAAGTAGAGTGGCCGTTGCTTCGAGCAGCCGCGACATGTCATCTGAATACTTTCGATAATCAAGTGGAGGCTTTTCTTTGCTGAGTTTCGTGACGTGCATCTGAGGGAGCTTTATTTTCTGTCGCCCGCTAAAGCGGGCTTCTGAGTCTTTGAGGATGCGATCCCCGGGTTACGCTCGCTGCGCTCGCTCACCCGGGGCTATTGTCTGCCGCCGCTTCGCGGCTCGTTGAGCTGACCATCGAGCATGAGTTTCTTGAAACCGATCTGAACGTCGAAGCGTTCAACTGCTCACTGCTCACTGCTCACTGCTCACTGCTCACTGCTTACTGCTCACTGCTCACTGCTCACTGCTCACTGCTCACTGCTCACTGCTCACTGCTTACTGCTCACTGCTCACTGCTCACTGCTTCGGCGCGTAATAACCTTCGCGTGCGCGCACTTGTCCGTCCTTAACGCCGCGAAGCTGCACTGTGATCTTGCGAAACTGACCATTCCGAGCCTTGTTCGACGGATAGTAGCCAAGGCTGTACTGGGTGCCGATCTCGTTCGCTACCTGTGCGAAAGCCGCGCGGGCATCCTGCAGAGTCGCCGCGGAAAAATTCTTGCCGCCCGAGCTGCGGGCCATCTCGTTCATTTCGGATCGCGCCAAATTGTAGAGACGCCGGCTGATGTCCATTCGCTCGAATTGTCCCAGCCGGCAGAAATCCTGATAGTCCTCTTTCTGCAACTGCGGCACGAACAGCTTGCGAAAGCGTTCGAGCTGTTTTTCAGAGAGCGTCAGCCGCCCGTCGTCTTCACAATCCTTCAACAAACGATCCTCGACGTAGTCTTCAGTACTGACTTGAATGAAATAAGAAGCCACGCCCGCGCGCAACAGGCTGGCGCGCGCGTCTTCGAAAGTCGAATCGCTGCTGGAGTCGACTCCGTCTGTCAAAGCGACAATTGCGCGGCGACCGCGAACTTCTTCGCGCGGTGGGTCGCGGAAAATTTTCTTGCCGACTTGCCCGACAGCGTCGTAGAACGGCGTGCCGTTGCTTGTGGTCAGGGAATTGATTGCTTCGTTAAGTACCTCGCGGTTGTCAGTCAGCGGACTGAGAAAGTCAACGGCGGCTTTTGGCACGCCCTTTTCAGTCTTGTTCTTGAAGGCGATGAGCGCTACGCGGTCTCCGGGTCGTAAAGCGCGGACGAAGGCGGTCGCGGCATCGCGAATCAATCCCAGGTCGTCGCGGGTCGACCCCGAGGTATCCAGCAGCAAGGCGATCTCGAAAGGTGTCTCGGTCGTCGCGAAATTCGTCAGACGTTGCGGCTGGCCATCTTCGAGCAAAGTAAAATTGTCGAGACGCAATCCGGCAATCGGATGGCCGTTTGGATCAGTGACCACGGCGGGTACTGAAACCAGCTGGGTTTCCACCCGAACCACATCACCTTCGCTAACTTCTTCAGTTGAGTTTGTGTTTTGCGAGTTATTGCCGTTGCTCTGGCCTACCGTCCGCGGCCGCTGTTGATTATTTTGCGGCGGTTGGTGGTTTGCGGCAGTCACCGCAAACACGAGAAACACGGACAAAGCGGCAATCAAAGTGTGAAGCGAGACCCGCATTTTCTGATTGGTTAATCCGGTGCTGGGGTGCCACAACTATAGCCGTAAACTGCACGGCAGAAAAGCGAAAGCCGCAGCTTCCGCGTCGCCAGATAGTTATGCAGTTTGGAATAATTGTCCGACAAACTTCAGTTTGTCGCGTGAAGCTCGACAAGCTAGAGCTCGTCGGACATTAATCGCACCACAATCCGTCGCGAAGTACTGGTTCAACTTGCGAAAGTGGCACGGGCGTCCCGCCCGTGAAATCACGCGCAAGATGCGCGTGCCACCTCAAACTGAACCATAATCCCTCGCGAACCTTCCTTGACACTGTTCGGCGCTTTTCCTTACGATGACACTTCGTCGTGACGCAGTAAGTTCCATTGATTTTTGAAAACGGGCACGTATGTCAATGGTAGACGGCTTCCCTTACAAGGAAGAGGTTGGGGGTTCGAGTCCCTCCGCGCCCACCAGTCATTGTCGATTGCCAATTTCCAATTGCCGATTTGAAAAGTAACTCTGAAGTTTCAATCGACAATCGGAAATCGAAAATCGGCAATGCCTATGCGGAGTCGTAGTTCAGTTGGTTAGAACGCCGGCCTGTCACGTCGGAGGTCGCGGGTTCGAGTCCCGTCGGCTCCGCCATTAAATTGTTGTCAATCAAAGAGAGTTAGCGCTTGCAAAAGCGCTAACTCTTTTTGTTTTGGCGCGAACGCCCGAAGGGTGCTCGGCGTACTTAGATTGTTACTTCGTGGATCGCCACGCAGGTCGGCGTGGACGGCCCGAAAACAACCAAGAGGGGTCAGGCCTGCGATTCTGCGATTCTTTTATCATGGCTATCGACCTGACTATTAACGACCTGACCCCGGTTTGCTTAATTTTGCGATTCTGCGATTCTTTTATCATGGCTATAGACCTGACTATTACGACCTGACCCAGTGGGAAATAGAATCCGCCGCGCTGCGGCGAGACCCACGCGCCTTGAGCTGGAAGGTGGCCTCTATCACGTAATCACGCGCGGCAATAATCGACAGAGAATCTTTCACGA
>Ga0134126_10000610_pt1 | contig 45250 bp, 39 predicted proteins | sample KB31752_FD_96881 | JGI IMG/M metagenome (GOLD analysis project Ga0134126, IMG submission 96881) | Terrestrial soil microbial communities with excess Nitrogen fertilizer from Kellogg Biological Station, Michigan, USA - KB3-175-2 | ecosystem: Environmental > Terrestrial > Soil > Unclassified ...
CACGCGCTGAAGTCCGCCCGCATGGCAGGCACAGGGAGGTGCCCCGCCGCCGCAGGTGGCGGAGCCTCGGGCAAAAACCACGCTTTTTGCCCGAGGCGCGCTGGGCCGGGCAGGGTGCGACGCATGCGTCGCACGGGTGGCCATGGACGGACACCCCGGGCTTGCGCGGAGCATGGATTGCGCAGCGCAATGCCCGGATCCAGCGCTCAACTAGTCGCTCTGCCGCCCGCGCGGGATCCGCCTGGGCGAATTCCTGCGCTCCAGCGCTTCCTTGAGCTGCGACTCCGGGCCCGAGCAGATGGAGAGCACGCGGCAGGGGCCGGCCTCGGCCGCGAGATACGCGTGGCCCATGCCGCTGTCGAAATAGATCGAGTCGTCCCTGCGCAGGGTGAGCGGGGCGTAGAGCTCCGTGTGGAAGGCGACGGTGCCCTCGAGCACGTAGGCATACTCCTCGCCGGGATGGCGGATGAAATCGCCGAACTCCTCGAGCGAGCGGGCGCGCAGCTCGGCGATGATCGGCGTGAAGCGTTTGTTGAGGAAATCGGCCGCCGGATAGATGTGGCCGTAGTTGCCGGTCTCGATCACCTGGCCCTGGCCGCCGGGTGTGTAGCTGCGCCGGCCGATGACCGCCCCCGGCACTCTGCCGAGCGGCGGCGCGAAGAGCTGGGCGATGTCGACGTTGAGACTGGTGCTGAGCAGGGCGAGCTTGTCGTAAGTCAGCGAGATGCGCTCGTTCTCGATCTTAGACAAGGTCGAGATCGGCAGGCCGGTCCGTTTGCTCACCTCCGCCAGGGTCCAGCCGCGTTGATTGCGCAAAGCCTTCAGCGCCGATCCCGGATGCGCCGTGACCCGTCCGTTGCTCTCGGTTTCTCTCGTCTTCAGTGCCTTTGCGCCCATGGCGGCAATTTAAATCCAGCGTCGGCGAAATGTCGAGAATATCTCAATTCGAAAATGATTTGCCAATTTAGAAAGATCGGGATAGATTTGGCGAAAAGTGGCAAACGGGGTGTCGCGTCTCGTTTCCGAGAGTGACGACGGGCTGATGCATCTGCACATCGACATCGAGCGCTGGCCGCTGAAAGTGCCTTTCCGCATTACCGGCCATACCTTCACGGAGTCCGAGGTCATCGTCGTCACGCTGACGGAAGGCGCCGTTTCCGGCCGGGGCGAGGCCGCGGGAGTCTACTATCGCGGCGAGAGCGCGCACTCCATGGCGCGGCAGCTCGCGGCCGTGCGGCCCCTGCTCGAGCGGGGCGTGACCCGGGAGGCGCTGCGATCCCTGCTGCCGCCGGGAGGCGCACGCAATGCGCTCGATTGCGCGCTCTGGGACCTCGAGGCGCGCAGGGCTGGCGTTTCGGCGTGGCAGCTCGCCGGGCTCGACGCATCGAAGCCGCTCGCTACCACCTACACCATCGGGGCGGACGCGCCCCAGGTGGCGGCGCGCACCGCCGCCGCATACAAGGGTGCCTCGCGCCTGAAGTTGAAGTTGACTGGAGAAGATGACGAGCTGCGGCTTCGGGCGGTGCGGGCTGCTCGCCCGGACGCCTGGATCGCTGTCGATGCGAACCAGGCATACGACGTCACGTCGTTGCGCGCGGTTCTGCCGGCGTTGCTGGATGCTGATGTGCAACTCATCGAGCAGCCGGTGCGCGCCGGCAGCGAGCGCTACCTCGCGGGTTTCGACTCGCCGATTCCACTGGCGGCCGACGAGAGCGTCCAGAGCCTGGCCGACCTGCCGAGAGTGGCCGGCCTCTTCGATGTGGTCAACATCAAGCTCGACAAGTGCGGCGGCCTCACCGAGGCGCTGGCGATGGCGACGGAGATCCGCCGCCTGGGGATGAAGCCGATGGTCGGCTGCATGGCGGGCACGTCGCTCGCCATGGCGCCAGCCTGCGTGGCCGGCGCGCGCTGCGATCTCGTCGATCTCGACGCGCCGCTCTTCCTGGCGAAGGATCGCGATCCGACCGCTCTGTACGACGGAGGGACGGTCCATTGCCCCGATGGCTGGGGAGTGCCCGCGGCGGGCGCGACGAGCAACTGATCCAGAGAGGTGCCGAGTGAAACAGAATTCCATGCGGGCAGGTCGGTTGCCAAAGATGATCTCGAGAGGCGCGGCGCTGCTGGCGACGCTCCTGCTGCTCGGGGGCGGCGCGGCCGCCAGCGCTCAGGCGCCAGCTCCGGCCGGCGCGCCCAGCGCACCCAGTGCGCCCGCGCCCGGAAGCGGCACGCATGCCTTGACGTCCACTGACGTTGCGGCGTTTCTCGATGGGATCATCCCGTACGCCATCCACCGCGGCAACATCGCCGGCGCCACCGTCGCGGTGGTCGCAAACGGGCAGATCCTCTTCGCCAAGGGTTATGGCTACTCGGACGTGAAGACACGCCAGCCGGTCATTGCGGACCAGACCCTCTTTCGTCCGGGCTCGGTCTCGAAGCTCTTCACCTGGACGGCCGTGATGCAGCAGGTGCAGGCCGGCAAGCTCGACCTCGATCGCGATATCAACGACTACCTCGATTTCAAGATCCCGGAGAAATACGGGCCCATCACCCTGCGCAACCTGATGACCCATACACCGGGTTTCGAGGACACCTTCGACGGCAGCTTCGTCAAGACGAAGGAGGAGCTGGTGCCTTACCGGGAATACCTGGTCAAGCACATTCCCGCGGAAATCTTCCCGCCCGGCAAGATCGTGGCGTATTCCAACTACGGCGCCATGCTGGCGGGCTACATCGTGCAGCGTGTGTCCGGCGAGCCCTTCGACGAGTACGTGCAGCACCATATCTTCCAGCCGCTCGGCATGGATCATTCGACCTTCGAGCAGCCGCTGCCGGCCGCGCTCACCCAGGACATGTCCAAGGGATACGTGACCGCGTCCGGCAAGCCCCAGCCGTTCGAGTACGTCGAGGTCGCGCCCGCGGGCTCACTGTCCTCGACCGCTACGGACATGGCGCACTTCATGATCGCCCAGCTCGAGGGCGGCAGCTACGACGGCGCCTCGATCCTGAGTCCCGCCACCGAGCAGCTGATGCATTCGCCGCAGTCGCAGATGGCCCCCGGCATGAACGGCTTCGACCTCGGCTTCTACCAGGAGAACCGCAATGGCTTGCGCATCGTCGGCCATGCCGGTGACACCAACTACTTCCACAGCGATCTGCATCTGCTCCTCGACAAGGACGTGGGATTCTTCATCTCCGTCAACAGTCTCGGCACGGACGGCGCCGCGGAGCAGGTGCGCGTCGGCATATTCCGCGCCTTCCTCGACCGCTACTTCCCCTACACGCCGCCCGTGGAGGCGACTGTCGCGCATCCGCAGCCCGATGCGGCCAGGGTGGCCGGTTGGTACCTCACTTCACGACGCATCGAGAGCGCCCTCGGGCTGCTCAACATCCTCACGCAGTCGAGCGTCACCGCGCTGCCCAACGGCGAGATCCGGGTATCGATGCTCAAGAACCTGGCCGGCACGCCCAAGACCTGGCGTGAGGTCGGGCCCCTCACCTACCGCGAGCTCGGCGGACAGACCCATCTCAAGTTCGTGACCAATGCCGAGGGACGCATCAATTACTGGATCGCGGACGACTTCCTGCCCGTCATGGTGTTCCAGAAGGTGCATGGCCTCAGGCAGAAGGGCGATGTCATCTGGATGGGCTCGATCGCCATTGCAGTCTTCATCCTGACGATCGCGATCTGGCTCGGGGGCTGGATCGTGCGGCGCCGGTTCAACACGCCGCTTCTGGTCACGGGACGCGAAAAGCAGCTGCGTCTCGCCTCCCGCATCGGCGCGCTGGTGATTCTCGCGGCACTCGCGGCCTGGGTGACGGCGTTCAGTCTGTTGCTCAACGGCACTGAGAGCATCACGGGCGCACTCGCTATCGCCTACATCCTCGGCGCTCTGGGCGTGCTGGGCGCGCTCGCGATCCTCGCGGAAGCGGGCAGCCGCGTGATGCGCGGGCCGGGCGGATGGCTGGTCCGCTCGGGGGAGGGCCTGCTCGGGTTGTGTGCGCTTTATGGGATCTGGGCGATCCTCGCCTTCCAGATGGCGAGTTTCAGCTTCCATTACTGAGGTTGCCGTGATGCGCATGAGCATGAGGATCGAGGCCGCGGTGCTGCTGCTCGCGCTCATCGCCCCGGCTCTCACGCTGGCCGATGTGGCGGCGCCGGCCGCCGCCGCGCCGCCTCAGCTCACCGCTGGCGATCTGGACGCCTTTCTCGGCGGCATGGTGCCCTACGCCATCGAGCGAGCCAACATCGCGGGTGCGGCCGTCGCCGTGGTCGCGAACGGCCAACTCGTCTTCGCCAAGGGCTACGGCTACGCTGACCTGAAATCGCATCGGCCCGTGCTCGCCGATCAAACACTGTTCCGTGCGGGGTCCGTCTCGAAGCTCTTCACGTGGACGGCCGTGATGCAGCTCGTGCAGGCGGGCAAGATCGAGCTCGATCGCAATATCAACGACTACCTGGATTTCAAAGTGCCGGAGCCTTACGGCCGGCCCATTACGATGCGCGACCTGATGACGCACTCGGCCGGATTCGAGGACACCATTACCGATCTCTTCGTCGCCAAGCCGGGTGAGCTCTTCCCGCTGCGGCAATACCTCACCCGGCACATGCCGCCGCTCATCTTTCCGCCGGGCAAGGTGGTCGCCTACTCCAATTACGGCGCGACGCTTGCCGGGTACATCGTCCAGCGGGTTTCGGGAGAGCCGTTCGACGAGTATGTCGCACACCACATCATGCAGCCGCTCGGAATGAGCCATGCGACCTTCCAACAGCCGTTGCCGGCGAATCTTCAGCCGTCGATGGCGAGCGGCTACCGGAGCGCCTCCGATGAGCACGCGAATCCTTTCGAGCTGGTCGAAGCCGCGCCCGCCGGGGCGCTCACCACCAGCGTCACCGACCTGGCCAAATTCATGGTGGCGCAGCTCGGGGACGGGAGCGATGGCGGTGCGCAGATCCTGAGCCCCGCCACGCTCCAGCAGATGCATACGCCGCAGGGCCGGCCGCTTCCCGGCATGAACGGGATGGACCTGGGCTTTTACGACGAGAGCCGCAACGGCCTGCGCATCATCGGGCATGGCGGTGATACGGGCGTGTTCCATTCCGACCTGCACCTCCTTCTGGGCAAGGGAATCGGCTTCGTCATCATGCTCAACAGCACCGGCGACGCCGGTGCCGCGGAGCAGGTGCGTGTGGCGATCTTCCGCAGCTTCCTCGACCGATATTTTCCGTATACGCCGCCGCGGGAAGCCACCGTATCCGATCCCGGCAAGGATGCCGCGCGCGTGGCCGGCTCCTACGGCTCGAGCCGGCACACGGTACTGCACATCCTGACGGCCATCAGCCAAACCTCGGTGGCCGCCTTGCCGCACGGTGAGATCGAGGAGAGCGAGCTCACCCACCTGAGCGGGGTACCGAAGCATTGGCGCGAGGTGGGCCCGCTCCTCTGGCGGGAGGAGGCTGGACAGGCGCACCTCAAATTCGTCGCCGGCAAATCGGGCCAGATCGAGTACTGGGTGTCCGACGATACGGTTCCGGTCGACATCAATCCGCGCATCCACGGGCTGGGGCAGGGCTCGCTCCTCAAGCTCCTCGGCGGGATCTTCCTCGCGGTCATGTTGCTCACCGTGGCGATATGGATCGGCGGCGGCATCATTCGCCGCCGCTTCCGGCGCCCGCTCGTGTTGTCGCCGCTCAAAGCGAGGCTGCGCCTCGCCTCGCGCATCGGCGCGGTGATCTATTTGCTGCTCATCGTGGGCTGGATCGCGTTCTTCGCCAGCCTCACGAGTCTCGTCGCTCTCGTCGGCGGTGAGCTGCTCGGCCGGTTCATCCCACTCTATGTGCTCGGGGTGCTCGCGATCCTGGGGAGTCTCGCGATGATCGCCAACGCGGGACTGCGCCTGCGGGTCGGGCCCGGTGGGATTCTGGCGCGAGGCGGGGAGCTCCTCCTGGGGCTCGCAGGCATTTACGGTATCTGGGGAGTGATCCATCTTGGCCTGGCAAGCTTCACGGTCTCGTTCTGAGCGGCGGCGCTCCGGACTGATCACGATCGCGGGCGCGGTTCCCGGCGCGCTGGTCCTGATCTCGGCCGTGCCGGCTGCCCGCGCGACGCAAAGCGCGTCGCCGCAGATCCCGTCGCCGCCGCCGGATCTCGATCAGTACGTCGAGCGTGCCATGCATGCCTTCGGCGTGCCCGGCATGTCAGTCGCCATCGCGCAGGATGGCAAGACGGTCGTTGCCAAGGGCTACGGGGTGCGCAGCATCGCGACCCGGGCCCCGGTCACACCTGACACCATCTTTCCCATCGGCTCGGAGAGCAAGGCGTTCACCTCCGCGGCGCTGGCGATCCTGGTGGACGAAGGGAAGCTCAAATGGAGCGATCACGTCGCGGACAAGCTGCCCGGCTTCAAGATGTACGATCCCTACGCCACGGCGCACATGACCGTCCGTGATCTGCTGACGCATCGCAGTGGCCTGGGACTGGGAGAGGGCGACCTCATGATCATCCCGAACACCACCCGCAGCCGCGCCGATATCGTCCACGCCTTGCGATACCTCAAGCCGCGGACCGGTTTTCGGGAGCAGTTCGCCTACGACAACATCCTCTACATCGTCGCCGGCGCGCTCGTGCAGGCGGTTTCCGGCCAGACCTGGGAGCAATTCGTCAGGCAGCACCTGTTCGGTCCCCTGGGAATGACCGATGCGGCCACGCTCTATGACCCGTCCAACCCCAATGCCGTGGCGCTGCACGGACGTGTCGACGGGCCGATCCGCGGCATGGGCCCGGAAACGATTTTGAAGGAAGTGCTCGACTCGCAAGCCGCCGCTCCCTGCGGCCTGATCAATGCGAGCGCGACCGACATGGCCAAGTGGATGGCGATGTGGGAGAACGACGGCATGCTCCCGGACGGCCAGCGGCTGCTGAGCGCGGCCTCCGTGCGCGAGCTCCGGGCGCCGGTGGTGGTCGTTCCCACTGACGCGTTTGGACCCGCGGTGGCCAAGCTGATTCCGCTGCCCACCCTGCAGGACTACGCCCTGGGTTGGTTCGTGGAGGAGGATTTCGGCCACGAGGTCATCGAGCACACCGGCGCCGTGTTCGGCGCGCTCGCCGCGCTCTACTTCGTTCCGGACAAGCACGTCGCCTTCTCGGTCGTCATCAACTCGGAGGACTCCGGTGCGCGGCTCGCAGTGGTCTATCACCTGCTCGCCTATTATCTCGGCCAGCCGCAGCAGGACTGGATCGGCCATTTGAAGCAGATCCGCCAGGGGATGGTCCAGCAGACGCTGATGCAGATGAAGCACCTGCCGAAGCAATACGTGGCGAACGACAAATCGTCGTTGCCGATGACGGGCTACGCGGGCACCTACTCCGACCCGTGGTACGGCACCATGACCGTCTCGGCACGCTCGCACGGCAAGCTGTGGATCCGCTTCAATCTCACGCCCGGCATGCAGGGCCCGCTCGAGCATGTCGCCGACGATACCTTCCGCGCCCATTGGAACGACCGCGGCATCGAGGATGCCTACGTCACTTTCCACGTCGATGGCGGCCACATCGGCTCGATCGCGATGCAGCCCGTGTCGCCGCTCGCGGATTTCAGCTTCGATTACCGGGACCTGCACTTCCGTCCCGCCACTCAATCCAATTAGAAACGAAGTCGGGAGAACGGTCATGTCGAGGTCACTGCGCGTCTCATCTCCCATGTTGCTCGTCCTGACATCCGCTTTCGCGTTGGGTCAGACGGCACGCGCCGAGGATCCGCCCGCTCAGCCCGCAACGGCGGCGGAGCTCCAGGAGGTGGTCGTCACGGCGCAGAAGCGCCAGGAGAAGGTGCTCGACGTGCCCATGGCGGTCACGGCGATCACCGCCGACGCGCTGCAAGTGCAGAAGCTCATCAACTTCGCCGACCTCGAGACCCAGGTGCCGGGCCTCTCGGTCGAGCTGATCGCCCCCGGCCTCGACCGGCTGACTCTGCGCGGCGAGAACGTGGGCGGCGTCGGCTCGACCGTGGGTACTTACATCGACGATGTCCCGTTCGGCTCGAGCAACGCGCTCGCCAACGGCTCGGAGACCTCCGGTGACTTCGATACCTGGGACCTGCAGCGCGTCGAGGTGCTGCGCGGGCCGCAGGGCACCCTGTACGGGGCTGGCAGCGAAGGCGGCCTCCTCAAGTACGTGACCAACCCGCCGGACCCGTCCGGGTTCGCCAGCGCCTTCGAGGTCGGCGGCGAGGAGGTCGCGCACGGCGGCACGGGCCAGGATTACAAGGCCATGGTCAACATCCCGATGGGCGGCATCTCCGCCCTGCGCCTCGATGGCTTCTATACCCGCCTGCCAGGCTACATCGATGACCCGCAGCTCGGCGAGAGAGACGTCAACCGGGCTTACCAGAAGGGCGCGCGGGGATCGTTCCTGGTCAATGTGACCGACAACTTCTCCATCCGGCTCTCGGCCTTCGGACAGACGCTGCACACCGACGGCTCGCCGCAGGTCGATGTGATCGGCTCCGCCGGCAATCCGGTCACCCCGCCCGCGAACCAACTGCAGCCGGCCATCGGCAATGATGACCAGGCTCGCTACCTCGGCGAGCCGGCCGACTTCAAATATCAGGTCTACAGCGCCAAGCTCGAATGGAACCTCGGCTGGGGCACGCTGACCTCGATCAGCGGCTACGGAACGACCACCCAGGATCAATACCTCGATGCCACCTGGGCCATCATCCAGCCCGGGGTCAGCATCGGCCTGGTAGCCGACAGTGTCCTGCCTCCAGGCACGACCGCCGCGGTGGCCGAGACCGACAACGTCCACATCAAGAAGGTCACTCAGGAGGTACGACTGGAGTCCGCGAAGGGCCAGGCGCTCGAGTGGCTCGCCGGCGTCTTCTACACGCGCGAGTCCTCGACCATCGGCCAAACGCTGCCTACTTTCATCTTCCCGGGCCTGGCGCCCACGGGCCTGCCCTCGCTCGAGAACGTGGGCCTCGATGCCGTTTATCGGGAATATTCCGGGTACGGGCAGATCGACTATCACTTCAACCCGGCTTTCGACGTGGCGCTTGGCGCCCGCTGGTCGGAGAACAGGCAGTCCACCAATCAGGTGACCGGCGGACTCCTGGTCAACCCCGAGCAGATGACCGGCGGGACTTCGACCGGCAACGACTTCCTCTACTCCGTGGCGCCGCGCTGGCATCTGAGCCGGAACACGATGGCGTACGCTCGGGTAGCGAGCGGCTACCGGCCCGGCGGCCCGAATGCGCTGCCCCCCATCACGCCGACGGGCGTCCCCATGAGTTACAAGTCCGACTCCACCGTCAACTATGAGGTCGGCCTCAAGTCCATCATGCTGGACAACCGCCTGTCGGCCGACGTGGATGTGTTCCTGGTCAAGTGGAAGGACATTCAGCTCTTCGAGTTCGTCGACGGCTTCGGCATCAACGCCAACGGCGGCACTGCGACCAGCAAGGGCTTCGAGTGGACCTTCGCGCTCACTCCCGTGCAGGGTCTCAACTTCACGCTCGCAGGCGCCTATGTCGATGCCTATCTGACCTCGGACGCCCCGGCCGCCGGCGGCCTCGGCGGCGATCAGCTGCCGTATGCGCCGAAATGGACCAACTCGCTCGATGCGTCCTACAGGTGGCGAGTGTCCGCCGGCTACCATGCTTTCGCCGGTGCAACCTGGAGCTACATCGGCGCACGCGCCAATGACTTCGGGGCGACCGCGGTCCCCGTGAACAATGCACTCGTCTTCGAGCGCAATCCGCGCGTCGAGCTGGGTGGTTACGATACCCTGAACCTGCGCGCCGGGCTCGACGCCGGGCGCTGGTCGCTCGAGCTCTACTGCAAGAACCTCGCGAATTCGCATGGGCTGGCCTTCTACACGAGCCAGGATACGCCCAACTTCGGCGGCGCGATCACCCTCCAGCAGCCGCGCACGATTGGAGCGACGATCGATCTTAACCTGTGACGAATCTCGCCGACTTCGGCTACCGGCAGGAGCTCAAGCGTTCGCTGTCGCTGACCGACCTGCTGATCTACGGCCTGGTGTTGATCTCGCCGACGGCGGTGTTCCCGACGTTCGGCATCATCTACAACATGAGCGCCGGGATGGTGCCGCTGGTGTACGTCATCGGCGTCGTGGCGATGTTCTTCACCGCGCTCAGCTACATGGCGATGTCGCAGGAGTTCCCCCTGGCCGGCTCCGCCTACGCCTTCACCCGCGGCACGTTCGGCGACGGTGCGGGATTCATCGCCGGCTGGGCGGTCATCCTCGATTATCTGCTGAGTCCGGCGCTCATCTACATCGGCGCCGCGGTGGCGATCGATGCGGTGCTGCCGGGACTGCCGATCGAGGCCTGGGGCCTCGGGCTGCTGGCGATCAATACCGTGATCAATCTGCGCGGCATCGACTCGGTGACGCGCACCAACACCGGGCTGCTGCTGCTGCAGCTCGCCTCGCTCGCGCTCTTCCTCATCTTCGCGGCGGTCGCGGTCGCGCGGGGCACGGCCGGCGCACACCTTTCCCTGCAACCCTTCTTCAATGCCCACCGGATCGCACCCGATGTGGTGCTCGGCGCGGTCTCCGTCGGCGTGCTCAACTATCTGGGGTTCGATCAGATCTCCACGCTGGCCGAGGAGGCGCGGGGCGGTCCGTCGCTGGTTGCCCGGGCGACTCTGCTGACGCTGGTGGTCACCGCCGTCCTGTTCGTCAGCCAGAGCTACCTCGCCTCGCTCTTCGTGCTCAAGCTGCACGCCTTCCCGGCGGGCAAGGCGAGTTACGCCGGGTTCTATACCGTGGCCGCCATGATCGGCGGCGCGTGGTTCAAAGCCGCGCTCTCCATCGCGGGCATGTTCCTGGCCGGCATCGCCTCGGCGCTCACCGCACAGGCGTCCATCTCGCGGCTGCTCTTCAGCATGGCGCGTGACGGGCGCCTGCCGCGCTCGTTCGCGCACGTCGATCCGCGGCGGCAGGTCCCGGACCGGGCCACCGTGCTGGTGGCGATCGTCACCGCCGTGCTGATTCTCTTCTTCTCCTATCGGCTGGAGCTGCTCCTCACCCTCGTCAGCTTCGGCGCGATGACGGCGTTCCTGTTCGTCCACGCCTCGGTCATCAGGCACTTCCTCTGGCGCAAGGGGAGCCGGAACTGGTGGCGGCATCTGCTCGCGCCGGCGATCGGCTTTGCGATCGTCGCCTTCGTGATGTTTGAGATGAGCCCGAACGCCAAGCGTGTCGGCCTGTGCTGGGTCGCGGTGGGTGTCCTCATCGTGCTCGTCCGCAAGCTCCCGCTGGGGCCGACGCGCGGCGTCAGGTGATCGAGGCGGCGTTCTCGACCTGGCGTCACGGCGAGCCTCCAGGACGGAATGACGGCTAGATTGTCAGGCTGCCGCGCCCGAGCTCGACCACATCGCCGCTGACGCGAATCCGCTGGTCAGATTCCACGTCCAGATACAGCATCGAAGGACGCTGGGCCTGTTCGCCTTGCGAGATCTCGAATCGGCACGGCAGCTTGCGTCCGAGCGCGATGCACCAGCCGCCGAGGTTGGCCGTGGCGGAACCGGTGGCCGGATCCTCCAGCACCGCCGGCCCTTGCGGGAAAAAGAAACGGGCCAGGAGGAATTCCCGCTGCAACGTGGCGCTCGATGAGAGAGTGTGCGTCGAGTGAGCCGTGCCTCGCGGCGCGAACACGTACGCCATGCTCCCGCCTTCTTCGCTCTTGAATCGACCCAACGCGTCCGGCTGCGGATGCGCGCGGCGGACCGCCTCTTCGCTCGTGAGCGGCACGATCATCTGCTCGCGGCCGGTACTCACCCATAGCGGCCGCTCTCCTATCTCCCGAGACTCGAGTCCCAGCATGGCCGCGATGGATTCCCTCGGCTCTGCCACTTCCCGCCAGCGCGGCGCATTCGCCTGCAGCGTCCAGCGATCGGCCTCGGCGCTCACCGGGATCACACCGGCTCTCATTTCGAGCTTCAGCTCATTGCCGCCAAGCCCGAGCGCACGGCAGACGTGCGCGGTGCCGAGCGTGGGGTGTCCCGCAAACGGCATTTCGTACGACGGCGTGAAAATCCGTACGCGGGCGCTGGCGCGGCTCGATGGCAGGATGAACGTCGTCTCGGACAGGTTGAACTGACGGGCGAGTGCTTGCATCGTCCGATCGTCGAGCTCGGCGCCGTTCTCGAACACGCACAGCGGATTGCCCGAGAGCACTTCCGCGCCCCGCGTGAAGACATTCACCAATCGGTAACTGAGGCTCGTCATGACTCACCCTCGGCCGGCACCACCGTCAGCATACCGCAGCGGCGGGTCAGGGGCTCTTGCCGCGGCTCAGGGATCCCGCGCGCGGAAACTTCTGCCGAGGTGCATTCCTTTGCCGTAGTAGTGGCGGAACACGTAGAAGAGGGGCGACCACGATTCGATATCGAAGCGCGCCGCTGACGCATCGAGCACCCGCCGCTGGGCATGTACCAGGAGCTTTCGTGCCTCGACATAGGTGAACGGAGCATCCTCACTCGCGGGGCGCATGGCCAGAATCCGCGCCTCGATCTGCACCGGACATTCGGCGGCGCGCAGGGGCCTGACCCGCTTTGAAGCCTGCGGAGTGAAACCCGACACCGCGAATTTGTCCGCGGCGTACGTGATCCCCGCTTTGCGATGGTAGTCGGTGAGCTCCGCGCTCCCGGTCGTGTGTCCCAGCCGCTCGACGTGCTCCCATTCCCGGGGTGAGGGCAGGTTGAGCACGCACTCGGGGCAACGGTCGAGGTTCGTCCAGGTCTGCCCGAAGCGAGTGAGTCCGAGCACGAACCGGTCTTGCAACGCCCAGAAGCTCGACATGGCCGCGAGGTTGGTAGTGCCGTCGGGATTGAGGCTGCTGATCACCGCCACGGGAGTCCCGAAATAGAGGATCTCGGGGGATATCGCGACGAATTCATCTGCGGGGTTCATGCCCGGCAGCTTGCCCGAGCGGATATGCGATCGTTTCAGAAGGATCGGTAGCATCGCCGCCGGATCCTCGGCGAGAATGGGCGGCATGCGGCACGTCGGCGGACACATCAGCGAGTTGCCCAACATCGCGCGCATCGGCGCCCTCATCGGCAATCCGGTGCGCGCGCGATTCATCGGCGCGCTCATGGACGGCGGCGAGCGCTCGGCCAGCGAGCTGGCCGCGCTGGCGGGCGCGACACCGCAGACCGCGAGCGCGCATCTCGCGAGCCTCGTCGCCGGAGGACTCCTGACGGTCCGTCCTCAGGGCCGCCACCGCTTCTACCGCTTGCGCAACGAGCAGGTCGCCGAGGCCATCGAGGTGTTATCCCTGACGGCGACGGAGGCGACCGGCAGTCCGGTGTTCGGGCCGGGCATCAGGAGTGCCCGACGCTGCTATGACCACCTGGCCGGGCGCCTGGGCGTGACGATTTGTGACTTCGCCGTCGGGCAACGTTACGTGATCGCCGGCGGCGAGGGCATCACCCTCACGAAGGCCGGGGGCGGCTGGTTGGAATCGCTGCGGCTCGCGCTGCCGTCAGGGTCCCGGCGTCCGCTGGTGCGATTCTGCCAGGACTGGACCGAGCGCAGGCCGCACCTCGCCGGTTGGCTCGGCGCGGCGCTGTGCCGCCGGCTGGAGGATGAGGACGTGATCCGACGCGTCACCGGATCGCGTGCCCTGACCGTGACACCCACCGGTCGAGCGGTTCTCGAGCGCCTGTTCGGCATCCAGCCGAAGCAACTCTACGGTGAGGAGTCCCGCCTGAGCTCCGCTACGTTGACTTCCGTGCGCAGCACGAAGCCCAGGCTCCCGTAGAGGGCGATCGCGGCGTGGTTGGATTTCCACGCGTGGAGGAAGGCTTGCTCGCCGCGGGCCTGGATGCGGTGGGCGACGGCGGCGGAGAGGCGGCGCGCGAGGCCGCGCCCGCGGAAGTCGGGATGGGTGCAGACGCCGCTGACTTCGGTGTGGCCGGGGAAGCGCATGCGCTCGCCGGCCATGGCGGCCAGCCGGCCGGCGATCCGGATGCCGAGGAATGATCCCATCAGGTGCGTGCGCGGCAGGAACGGCCCCGGCTCGGTGAGCTTCGCCAGTGCCAACATCTCGGGCGCGTCGGCGTCGGCGAGCGGCAGCATGTCGTGCTGCGGCGGCTCGAAAGGTGTCCCGAGGGGTGCGATCATCTGTACGCCTTTGGCCTCCCGGAGGGCGGTGAGAGCGGCCGGGATCGCGATCCGCGGCGCCTGAAGCAGGTACACGCTCTCGCCCGGCCGCACCAGGTCAGCAAGCGCAGCCAAAGCCTCCGGATCGTCATCGCGGGACGAGGCGAACACGTTCACGTCTCGCACGAATCGTCGCGCCCGATCATCTCCTTCGGCGAGGCGGCCGTGATACGTGCTCAGGCTCTCCCAGACTGGACGATCAAGTCCGTGCATGGCCAAGCCCTCTGGTGAGGTCTTCGAGGATAGGCACATGGGCAATGTACACCGCGGGGGGTTTGCCGCGTTCATGATCATCAGGCGGTCGACAGGGCCGCGGCCACAGTCTCGCGATGAGGTTCACATGCTCAGAGCTCCTTTCCGCGTCCGTTACGTCCCATTGATCCTCGGGCTGTCACTGGCCCTCGGCGGCTGCGTGGTGGCAGCGCGCCCCGCGTACTACGGCGGCGGATTCGTGGCGGTCGCACCGCCCGCGCCGCGTGTCGAGTATTACGGCGCCGCCCCTTACCCTGGCTACGTCTGGCTCGGGGGCTACTGGCGCTGGGGACCGGGCCGATACGTCTGGACGCCCGGGCACTGGGCAGCGCCGCGCCCCGGCTTTCGATGGATGCCGCGTCACTGGGTGCACGGCGAGCGGGGTTGGCACATGGCCGGCGGCCGCTGGGCCCGGCGCTGATGCCGATCAGGCGCGCCGTCCCCGCTGCTTGAGGGCGGACGGCGGCGTGCCGAGCACCCGCAGGAAGCTGCGCCGCATCCGCTCCGGATTGCCGAAGCCGCAGGCGGCGGCCACCTGTTGGATGGAGGCGCCGCCGCTCTCCAGCGCGGCCCGCGCCGTGTCCACCCGCAGCCGCTCCACCGCTTTGGCGGGCGCCACGCCGACTTCCTCCTTGAACACCCGCGAGAAATTCCTCGGGCTCATGCAGCTCACGCGGGCGAGCTCGGCCACGTCGAGGCGGCTGCGAAGGTTCGTCCTGACATGATCCCAGAGCCCGCCGAAGCGGCCGTCGGCGCGCTCCATCTGCAGCAGGGGTGAGAACTGCGACTGGCCGCCCGGCCGGCGGCGATAGACCACGAGCTGCTGCGCCGTGCGTCGGGCGATGTCCTCGCCGAGATCCTCGCCGATCAACGCCAGGGCGAGATCGATCCCCGCCGTGATGCCCGCGGAGCTCCAGACCTTGCCGTCCCTGACATAGATCCGATCGGCATCGAGCCGCACCCTGGGAAAGCGCCGGCTGAAATCCTCCGTCAGGCTCCAGTGGGTCGTCGCGCGCTTGCCGTCGAGCAGCCCGGCGGCGGCGAGCACGTAGGTGCCCGAGCAGACGCTCGCAACCCGGCGCGACCGCGCTGCGCAGGCCAACACGAACTTTCGCGTGCGCGCGCAAACCGCCGCCGCGCGTGAGCCCTCGCCGCCTGCGACGATCAATGTGTCCACGGTGTCCGCGCGACCGAGCGGCGAGGCCTGCAGGCAGGCACTGGATGAGCTGGCGACCGGCCCGGATGCCACCCCGATGACGCGCAGCGCATACGTGCCCGGCCGGTACCGCTCCGCGATCTCGAAGGCGGCGATGGGACCGGTTGCATCGAGGATCTGGAAGCCCGGGAAGATGAAAAATGCGATCCGGCGCGGCATGGCACGAAAGGTGGGATGAAAGGCATTTACGCCAACAGCGTAACCGCGCATCCTGCCGCCGTCAAACCCCGGCGAGGAGTTGCCATGACCGTCGAATTTCCAGTCGTGTTCGCGCTCTATCCACGCATCACGCAACTCGATTTCACCGGACCTTACGAGGTGCTGGCCCGCGTGCCGGGCGCGCGATGCCTGCTGGCATCGGTGGCGGGAGGCACGATCGAAGCCGACGGGGGCATGACCTTCGCCGGCGTCTGCAGGCTGAGAGAGATCGACTCCTGTGCCCTGCTCTGTGTTCCCGGAGGTCTCGGAACCATCGCGGCGCTGGAAGACCGGGAGTATCTGTCGCAGGTGCGCCGCCTCGCGGGATTGGCCCGCTATGTGACCTCCGTCTGCACCGGCTCGCTGTTGCTCGCGGCCGCGGGCCTGCTCAGCGGGAAACGGGCGGCGTGCCACTGGGCCTGGCGCGACTCGCTGGCAGCGTTCGGCGCGATCCCTGATCCCGACCGCGTCGTGCGCCAGGGCAACATCTTCACCGGCGGAGGCGTGACCGCCGGCATCGACATGGCGCTCACGGTCCTGGCGGAGATCGCCGGCGCGGACTACGCGCAGGCCGTGCAGCTCGGGATCGAGTACGCGCCCATGCCGCCCTTTGATTCGGGACGGCCGGAGCGCGCCCGCCCCGAAATCCTGGCCGGGGCGAAAAAGCGGTCCGAATCAGTGCGAGCCGAGCGTGACGCCGCCGTTCGCCGCGCGGCTGCCGCGCTTGCCGCGCAAGAGGCCTAGCCTGGAGAGGCCGCCGCCCACACCGAGCCGTCGGGAAAGCGATGGTCCTCGAGCGTCTCGTGGCACATCTGCGCGGAGAAGCCCGGCAACGAAGGTGCAAGGTATCGTCCCTTGCGGATTCGCACCGGATCCAGGAAATGCTCGTGCAGGTGATCCACGAACTCGATCGCTCGATCCTCCATGGAGCCGCTGATCGCGACGTAGTCCGCCATCGCGAGATGTTGCACCAGCTCGCACAGCCCGACGCCGCCGGCGTGCGGAAAGACCCGCACGCCATACTTGGCGGCCAGCAGCAGGATGGCGAGGTTCTCATTGACGCCACCCACCCGGGCGGCATCGATCTGCACCAGGTCCACGGCCTTCGCCTGAAAGAGCTGCTTGAAGATGACCCGGTTGTGGGTGTGCTCGCCTGTCGATACCGGGATGGGAGTCACGGCCCGGCGAATGGTGGCGTGTCCCAGGATGTCATCGGGGCTCGTGGGCTCTTCGGCCCAGGCGAGATCGAAATCGGCGAGTGCCTGTAGCCACGCGATCGCGCTCGGAACGTCCCAACGCTGGTTGGCATCCACCGCCAGCCCGACGTCCGTGCCGATCGCCTGCCGCGCGATCCTGCAGCGGCGGACGTCGTCGGCGAGATCGCGGCCAACCTTGATCTTGATGGTACGAAATCCCTCCGCGACGGCTTCTTTGGCGAGCCGTGCGAGTTTCTCATCCGAGTAGCCGAGCCAGCCGGGCGAGGTCGTATAGGCGGGATAGCCACGCTCCAGAAGCTTCTCCATGCGGGCCGCCCTGCCCGGAGCGGCCGCCTGCAGCAGCGCCAACGCCTCCCCGGGCGTCAGCGCATCGCTGATGTAACGGAAGTCGACGGCGTCGACGATCTGCTCCGGTGTCATCTCCGCGATCAGCCGCCAGACCGGCTTTCCCGCGCGGCGGGCCGCCATGTCCCAGGCGGCGTTGACGATGGCGCCGATGGCCATGTGGATCACGCCCTTCTCCGGGCCCAGCCAGCGCAGGTGCGAATCGTTGGTGAGGCTGCGCGCGAATCTGCCGAGATCCGACAACACCGATGCCACCTCGCGACCGACCACCAGATGGCGCAGAGCCCCTATCGCGGCCACCTGCAAGTCGTTGCCGCGGCCGATCGTGAACACGAAGCCGTGGCCGCAGAGGCCTCGCGGGTCGCTGGTGCGCAGGGTTACGTACGCGGCCGAGTAATCGGGGTCCGGATTCATGGCATCCGACCCGTCGAGGTTGCGGGACGTGGGAAAGCGGATGTCGTGCGTTTCCAGGTCGGTGATGACGCTCATCGGCTGATCCTCAGGGAGTGGGCGCGCCGACGGTGAGCAGCCCGGCGCCTCGGAGTCTCTTCCACAGGGAAGAGGGGATCTGCGCGCGACTGCGCGCTACGGCCTGTGAGACCTCCGCGGGCGAGCGCATTCCCGCGATGACGGAGACCACGGCGGGATGCGCCAGCGGAAATTGCAGCGCTGCGGCCCCGACATCGACGCCCGCGGCGGCGCACACCGCGTAGAGGTCGCGGGCGCGCTGCAGGGTGCCCGCATCCACCGGCCGATAGTTGTAAGTGGCGCCGGGCGCCTGCGCCGCCGCCAGCAGCCCGGAGTTGAACGGTCCGCCGCTCAGGATTCCGACCTCGCGGCGGGTGGCTTCCGCCAGCACGAGCGCGGCGGCCTCCTGCTCGAGAAGCGTGTAGCGACCCGCGAGCAGGATGCAGTCGAGATCGAAGCGGGCCATGACCTCGAGACACACCTGCGGCTCGTTGACGCCGATGCCAATCGCGCGGCAGGCTCCCGCAGCCCTGAGGCCCGCCATGGCGGGCAGGGCCTCATCGAGCGCCCGCCGCAACATCTCCTCGTGCCGCTCGCCATGGGTCTCGCGCCCGACATCGTGAAGCAGCAGGATGTCGACCGCGCCACGCCGCAGCCGGCGCAGGCTCGACTCGAACGAGCGCAGGATGCCGGCACGCGAGTAATCGAACACGGCGCGCCTGCCTCTGACGGCGAAGCCGCCATCCGGATCGTCCTCCGTGCTCGAGACGATCAGCCGACCCACCTTGGTGGAGATGACGGCGTCGTCCGCGTGGAGCGACGCCAAGGCATACCCCAGGCGCTGCTCGCTCAAGCCATAGCCGTAATAGGGCGCGGTATCGAACAGCCGCACGCCCAGCCGATAGGCCTCGGCGACGGCGGCCTCGGCCACCTCCTCGGTCACCTCGGCGTAAAGATTGCCGATCGCGGCTGCCCCGAAGCCGAAGGGCGGCACGGCGAGCGATGCGCGGGGCAGGGTTCTCGGGGTTGCGCTCGAGTCCATATGTGAAATAAAGTTCTACCAGTAAAAGAATAGCGCATCGAGAGCCCACGTGGTCAAAAAGCAGCGCTACCGCGCGCCGGCCCTGGAGAAAGGGCTCGAAATCCTCGAATTTCTCGCGCCGAGGGCAGAAGCGCTGACACTGTCGGAGATCTCCGAGGGAGTGGGGCGCTCCAAGAGCGAGATCTTCCGCATGCTGCAGGTGCTGGAGGAGCGAGGTTACCTCGCGCGGGCGGCCGGCACCGAAGGCTACGTGCTGACGAACCGGCTCTTCATGCTGGGCATGGAGCATCCGCCCGTGAAGGGCCTGATCGAAGCGGCGATGCCGGTCATGCATCACCTGGCGGAGCAGATCCTGCAGCCGTGTCATTTGGCGATCCCCTCGGAGGAGCTGATCGTCGTCATTGCGCGCGTCGAGTCGCCGGGCGATGTCGGCTTCGTGGTGCGGGTGGGGCACCGCCGTCCGATTCCGCATTCGACCTCGGGGTTGGTACTGCTCGCGTTTCAGCCCGAGGACGTCCGCGAGCGATGGCTCGAGACGCTGCAGCGCAAGGAGGTACCCTACGAGCGCAAGCGCCTCGCCGGCAGCCTGCGCGGCATCGCCGCTCGTGGTTACGCCTGTATCCCGAGCGAGGTGATCGTGGGTGTCACCGACCTGTCGGCGCCGATCGTGCTGCGGGGTGCGGCCATCGCGGCGCTCACCGTGCCATTCGCGAAGCGCCGGGGAGCCCGCGGCGAGCTGAACGGGTCCATCGAGCGACTGCTCCGGGCCGCCGGGCGGATCTCCCGTGAGCTGGAGGGTTGAGTTGAAGAGTCAGCCGGAAGCCGCGGGCCACCGTAACGTTGCATGGGCATCGGCAGCTCGCAAGAGCATCCTGCCGCTCGTGCTCGTCATCAGTCTCTTTTTCCTCTGGGGGGTCGCCAACAATCTCAACGATATCCTGATCCGCCAGTTCAAGAAGGCGTTCGAGCTCACGGACTTCGAGTCCGGTCTGGTGCAGTCCGCGTTCTATCTCGGCTACTTCCTGTTCGCGATCCCCGCGGGGCTCCTCATGCGCCGCTACGGGTACAAGGCGGGCATCGTCGTCGGGCTGGCGCTCTTCGCGTTGGGCGCCTTTCTCTTCTACCCGGCCGCCGACCTGCGCACGTATGGCTTCTTCCTCTTTGCGCTCTTCGTGATCGCGAGCGGCCTCTCGTTTCTCGAGACTTCCGCCAACCCCTTCGTCACCGTGCTCGGCCCGCCCGAGGGCGCCGAGCGGCGGCTCAACTTCGCTCAGGCCTTCAACCCGCTGGGCTCGATCACCGGCGTCGTCATCGGCCGGTTCTTCATCTTCTCCGGCACCGACTACACGGGTGCCCAGGTCGCCGCCATGACGCCCCAGGGCCGCGCGGCCTACCATGCCGCGCAATCCGCAGCGGTGCAGGCCCCTTACGTCGCGATCGGCATCGTGGTACTCGCGCTCGCGATCCTCATCCTGGCGACGCGCTTCCCGGCAGTGCACGAGGCCCACGATCCCCAGGCACGCCGGGAAGCCCGATGGCGCGAGCTGCGGGGCCGCTGGCGGCTCTTCTTCGCGGTCGCGGCGCAGTTCTTCTACGTCGGCGCGCAGGTGGGCATCTGGAGCTTTCTCATCCGTTACGCGGAGGGCACGGTTCCCGGGACCACCGATCGGCGGGCCGCCGACTACCTCATCGCCTCGCTGGTGCTCTTCATGCTGGGGCGATTCGCGGGCACGGCGCTCATGAGGCGGCTGGCGCCTGCTCTGCTGCTCGCCGCCTTCGCCGCCGTCAATGCGCTCCTTGCCGCCATCGCGATCGCAATGCCGGGGCGCGTGGGCCTCGATGCGCTGATTGCGAGCAGCTTCTTCATGTCGGTGATGTATCCCACCATCTTCGCGCTCGGTGTCAGCGGCCTCGGCGAGGTCCGCAAGCTCGCCTCTTCCGTGCTGGTCATGGCGATCGTCGGCGGCGCCGTGCTGACGCCGGCAATGGGGGCGATCTCTCCCCACGCCGGCATCAACTGGTCCATGGCGGTGCCGCTCGTGTGTTTTGCCGTCGTGCTCGGCTTCGCGCTCAGCGCCCGACGCGAGGTCCGTCAGACCGAGGTGTCGCCGGCATGAGGCCGCTTCGCGTTCACGCTCGATGCAGCGGATGTTCTACTTCGTGCGCGAGAACGTCCAGCACGAGGGGCGCTGACGCATGCCGATTCTCGGGTAGTAAGCCTCGGCGGTGGGCGCGGCCACCAGGACCAGACTGGTCAGCTCGCCTGCCGCCGCGTGCGTCTCGGCGATGAGCCGCTTGCCAATGCCCTGGCGCTGGTACGCGACATCGACGGCCAGGTCGGAGAGGTAGCAGCAGTAACTGAAGTCGGTGATCGCGCGGGAGACCCCGACGAGGCGCCGTCCGTCCCGAGCCGTGATGATCACATCCGCCTGGCGGAGCATCCGGTCCAGCCTCGGCAGGTCGTCGACCGGCCGGCGCTCGCCCAAAGTGGAGGCGACGAGGACGGCGCGAAATTCCTCGGCGCAGAGCTCGGGCTCGAGCGAATAGGTGATGGCCATGGTTTGGATCCAAGCCTTCAGCGGCCGTATTCGCCGCGGCCCTGCGGGTACTGACGCTCCCAGTCCTGCCCATTGAACGGCCTGACGGTCATTTCCTCGAGCGTGCCGGGATCGAGGCAGCGGGCATTGATGCTGAAGCCGTCGGGATGCGAGCGGGGAACATAGAAGGACTTGATGCCGCACACCGAGCAGAAGAGATGCTTGGCCGTGCCGGTGTTGAAGGTGTAGGTCGTGAGCACCTCCCGGCCGGAGAGCAGCCTGAAGTCTTCGGCCCGCACGACCAGATGCAGGTAGCCGGCCTTGGCGCAGATCGAGCAGTTGCATTCGGACACCTGCGCCCGGGCCGGCGCGCGCGCCTCGAACCTGACCCGGCCGCAGTGGCAGCCGCCCCGGTGAGTGACCAGTGAGGACTCTGACATGGCGCCAAGGCTCCTATCGGTGGCTCAAGGCTGCGTGCGCTGACTGAGCGCCTCCGCAACCGGCCGGTCCATGGCGATGTTGTCCATGAAGAAGTTGGGATAGACGGGTGGCAGGACCGTGGCCGCGTCGAGCTCGGCGATCTGCGCCTCGGTCAACGTGACCGCCGCCGCCTGCAGATTGTCCTCCAGTTGGGTCAGCTTCGTCGAGCCGAGAATGACGCTGCTCACGCCCGGCCGCGCGAGCAGCCAAGCGAGGGCGACCTGCGCGACGCTGGCGCCGTGAGCCGCGGCGATGGGTCGCATCCGCTCCACGAGGTCGAAGCCCCGCTCCTTGTCGAAGGGCAGGATGTCGAAGCCGGAGAGGCGGTTGTTCGGGTCCGACAACGTCTGGCGCGTGTATTTCCCGCTCAGGAACCCCGAGGCCAGCGGGCTCCAGACCGTGAGGCCGAGGCGGTAGCGCCGCATCATCGGGACCACGTCGCGCTCCACGTCCCGGCCGACGAGCGAGTAGTACATCTGTCCGTGAGTGAAAGGCGCGAGGCCGTTCGCCTTCTGGATCTCGAGCGCCGCCGCCGCTTTCCACGCCGACCAGTTGGAGAAGCCGAGATAGCGCACTTTGCCGGCCCGCACGACGGCATCGAGGGCGGCGAGAGTCTCCTCCAGCGGCGTGTGGGGGTCCTCGCGGTGCGCGATGTAGACATCGATCCAGTCGGTGCCCAGGCGTTTGAGGCTCTGGTCGACGGACCAGAGGATGTGCCGGCGCGAGAGGCCCGCGCGGGTCAAGGCGGGGCCGGTGCGAAAGCCGACCTTGGTGGCGATGACGACCCCGTCGCGGTGCGGCTTCAGAGCCGCGCCGAGCAATGCCTCGGATTCTCCGCCGGCATAGCCGTCGGCGGTATCGAAGAAGTTGATCCCGGCCTCGAGGGCGCGGCCGACGAGCTCGCTCGCCAGATCCGCGCCTACCTTGTAGATGGCACCGAGATCCCTGTTGCCCGCGGTGAAGGTCATGGCGCCGAACGCCAGGCGGGAGACGGTGAGACCCGTATTGCCGAGCAGCGTGTATTGCATCGTGGCTTCCCCGCGGCGGCGGACTGCCGCCCTGGCACAGCGGAAAGATACGCGCAACAGGTGGGCGACGAAATCTCCCGAAAAGGAGAGAGTCCTGGCGTCTCGTTCCGGATCGTGAGGAGCGCGTCGCATTCCGCGCCGGTGGGGCGCATCGTTCAGCTGCCGCTCAGCTAGCCTGCGCGAGGCTGTCCACGCGGCTCAACCCAAGCGCGCAACCGGAGATTCGGATGAGACGGACTATCATGGCGGCCCTGGCTCTCTCGCTGTTGACGAGCTCGCTCGCGATGGCCGATCCCCCCTGGGATCGCGGTCACGGCGACGGCGATCATCACGAAATGCGCCACGATGACCGCGATCACCGCGACTGGCATCACGAGGACCACGATCGCAGGCACGACCACGACCGGCGCGACCACGACCGGCGGGAGCAGCGGGACTGGCACCGCGACCGCTTCGATGCCGGCTACTACCAGCGGCCGCACGGGTACTACATCCATCGATGGCGCCGCGGAGAGCGGCTTCCGATCGCATTCCGTGCGCCGGCGTATGTCATTCCCGACGTCGCGGTTTACCACCTCCGTCCGCCGCCGCCTGGCTACTACTGGGTCCGCGTGGACAACAATGCGGTTCTCACGGCCGTCGCCACCGGCGTGGTGGTGAGCGTCTCCCTCAATCTGTTCCACTGAGACCCCGGGGAGGCGTGCCACCGGCCACCCCGGGTGGCCGCCTTCTTTCGCCACAATTGCTCATCTGCCCGCCACCGTCGCATCCCGAGTGATGCGCGGATCGTGGCGCTCAATGCTCCCAGGTCCACCACGGGAGCACACCATGATTCTTTCGAGCAATACGCCCGCGGCACGCGCCTGCCGGCTGTGGCTCCACTTTCTGGGCAGGCCACGACTTATCTCGAATCTCCTGGCGCTCGTCGCGCTCTTCTCGATCGGCTTCGTCTAGATCGGCTACAGTGGCGGCCTCACTGTGAATTCGGGAGGCTGCCGGTGCGAAAGCGCGGTCTTGCATGGCTCGTGGTCGGTCTGTCCGTCGCGGGATGGGCCATCGGATCGGCCACCGGATGGGCAAGTCCCGCGGATCCCGCCGGCGCCACCGGCCCGGGTAGCGTCGACCCTTCCAATTACCAGGCGTTGCACTGGCGGCTGATCGGCCCGTTCCGCGGCGGCCGGGTGCTGGCAGTCACCGGGATCCCGGGCGATGACCGCCGTTTCTACTTCGGCGCGGTCGATGGCGGCGTCTGGGCCACTCAGGATGCCGGCCGCACCTGGCAGCCGATCTTCGATCACGAGCCGGTGGGCTCGATCGGCGCGCTCGCGGTCGCGCCCTCCCGCCCGAGCACGATCTACGTCGGCACGGGCGAAGCGGACATGCGCTCCGACATCGCCCAGGGCAACGGCATGTACCGGTCCACGGACGGCGGCGCGCGCTGGACGCACATCGGCCTGACCGACTCGCGCCAGATCGCGCGCATCCTGGTCGATCCTCATGATCCCAACCTCGTGTATGTCGCCGCGCTGGGCCATCCCTACGGTCCCAACGCGCAGCGCGGCGTGTTCCGCTCGCGCGATGGCGGGCAGCACTGGACCAAAGTCCTCTACCGCAATGCCGACACCGGCGCGGTCGACCTCGTCTTCAAGCCGGGGGACTCGCGGACGATCTATGCCGCCCTGTGGCAGACGCGGCGGCCGCCGTGGAGCGTCTATCCGCCATCCAACGGTCCCGGCAGCGGCCTCTATGTCTCCCATGACGGCGGCGATCACTGGAGCCGCATCGAAGGCCACGGCCTGCCGGCGCATCCGGGCCGCATCGGCCTCGCGGTGTCCGCCGCCAGTGCGGACCGTGTCTACGCGTTGGCCGATGGCCCCTCGGGTGAGGGCGGACTCTACCGCTCCGACGACGGCGGACAGCAGTGGCGGCAGGTCTCGGCGGATCGGCGGATCTACGGGCGCGGCTGGTACTTCTGCGCGTTGACGGCGGATCCGACCAACGCCGACCGGCTGTACGTCATGAATACCATCGTGCTCGAGTCCCGGGACGGCGGTAGCCATTTCATCGCCCACAAGGGCGATCCGACCGGCGATGACTTCCATCGGCTCTGGATCGACCCGACCGACCCGCAGCGGCGGATCCTCGGCAGTGACCAGGGCGCTCAGGTCACCGTGGACGGCGGCAAGACCTGGAGCAGCTGGTACAACCAGCCGACGGCGCAGATCTATCACGTCAGCACGGACAACCGCTTCCCCTACTGGGTCTACGGCGCGCAGCAGGACTCCGGCGCGGCGGCGCTGCCCAGCCGCGCCTCGAGCGGCGACGGCATCACGCTCGAGGAGTTTCATGAGATCGCCCCGGGCGGCGAGAACGGCATGATCGCGCCGGATCCGCGGGATCCGGATCTCATTTATGGTGATGGCACGGACGTCGCCGCAGACGTGCAGAAGTTGGATCGCAGGACGCAGCAGGTTCGCGACGTCGACGCAACGCTCGCGTATCCATTGGCCCATTACCGCTCCGCATGGACGCTGCCGCTCGCTTTCTCGAAACGTGACCAGAAGACGCTCTATTTCGCGAATCAGCGGCTCTTCAGCACGAGTGACGGCGGCGAGCACTGGAATGTCATCAGCCCCGACCTGACACGCCCGGATGCCGGCACTCCGCGCAATCTCGATCCCACGACCGCGGCTGACGACTACCATGTCAGCAAGCGCCGTGGCGTCATCTACTCCATCGGGCCGTCACCATTGGATGCCAAGGTCGTCTGGGCCGGCACGGACGACGGATTGGTCTGGCGCACGGCCGACGGCGGAGCGCATTGGCGAAACGTCACGCCGCGCGCGCTGACGCCCTGGTCGAAGGTGGCAGGCATCGAGCTGTCACATTTCCAGCCCGGCGTGGCCTACGTTGCGGTCGATCGACATCGTGTGGACGACGATACGCCTTACATCTATGTCACGCGAGATGACGGCAAGACCTGGAGCCGCGCCGACGCCGGTATCCCGCGCGGAAGCTTCGTCAATGTCGTGCGGCAGGACCCCGTGCACCCGGGCCTTCTCTATGCGGGCACGGAATTCGGCCTCTACGTGTCATTCGACGACGGAGCCCACTGGCAGTCGCTGCAGCAAAACCTGCCGGTCACGTCCGTGCGTGATATCGACGTGCACGGCGACGATGTGGTCATTGCAACTCATGGGCGCGGCTTCTGGATCATGGATGACGTGTCGGCGCTGCGGCAGATGAGCGACGTGCGGCCTGGCGCCGTGACGCTCTTTGCGCCGGCGGCGGCCATCCGCCTGCGAACAGCCGAATTCACCGGTACACCGATGCCGAAGGACGAGCCGATGGCGTCCAATCCACCCGACGGCGCGATCATCGACTACGTGTTGCCGCCCGGCGCCGGCGGCCCGGTTGCCGTGACGATCCTCGATGGGCAGGGCCAGGTGGTTCGCCATTACAGCAGCGACGAGCATGTGCCGCCCCCCAACCCGGCGACCCTGCCGTTCGCGCCGGAGTGGGCCACGTCCACTCCCATTCCGGCGGCGGCCCCGGGAATGCAGCGGTTCGTGTGGGACCTTCGCTATGCCAAGCCGGCCGCGCTCGCCGGTTCCGGCCCATCCAAGGATGGCGTATGGGCGCCCCCCGGACGCTACACTGTCGAGCTGACGGTGAACGGACGCAACTACCAACAGCCGCTCACCGTGGAAGCCGATCCGCGGGTCAAAGCATCCACAGCCGCATTGCAGCGGCAATTCGAGCTCGCGCGCAAGGTGGAGGCGGAACAGGTTGAGGCGTCCGCGGCGCTGGCCCGGGCCGAGAAACTGCTCGATGCGCTCGATGCCCGGATGGCAACAGCCGGCGGGTCGCAGCGCGAGATGACGGCGCTGCTCGCCAAAGCCGCCAGCATCTCGGGAACGCGCCCGCATGCGGACCGCATCCCGTTCCCGGCGGTGCCGCCGCTGCGTACCGACAGCCTGCAGGCCCTCTCCTTCGATCTGCTCGGCCTGGAGTCGGCGGTCGACGGGGCGGACGCCGCTCCGAGCCCGGATGCGCTCACATCCTACGCAACACTGTCGCGGACCTTGGCCGCGACGGTTGCGGAATGGAACGCGTTGGAGCGGAATGACGTGTCACGGCTCAACGCGCGGCTGAAGGCTGCGGGGCACCAGCCCATTTAAAGGCTTCCTGAGGGCTCTCCTCGTCTTCGGCGGTGGCGCCTTCGAGCGCGAGCAGCTTGCGTTTGATCGGCAGCCCACCGCCGAATCCGGTGAGAGAGCCGTCGGCGCCGATCACGCGGTGACAGGGCACGATGATGGGCAGAGGGTTGGCGCCGTTGGCCAGCCCGACGGCGCGCGAGGCGCTCGGCTGGCCGATGCGCCGCGCGAGCTCGCCGTAGGAGATCGTCTTTCCATACGCAATCCCCGTGAGCGCGCGCCAGACCCGCCGCTGGAACTGCGTGCCGCGCGGCGCGAGCGGCAGATCGAACGTGTGCCTGCGGCCGGCGAAATACTCACCGAGCTGCGCGATAGCCGCCCGAAACGGCGCGGCATCGTCGATCCAGCCGCCCTGCGGGCGCAGCGGCCGTGGACCGGACTGGAAGCACACCTGCACGAGGCTCTCACCGTCGCCGGCGAGGAGGAGCCGCCCGATGGGCGAGTCGATCTCGTGCCAATACGACTTTTCGGCTGGGGTATTCATCGAGTCTCTCCCGTTCGTTCCCGATCGCCGGCCGCGCACCAAAGGTGCATGACCGCATAACCGCGCCAGGGGCGCCAGGCCTCGGCGCGCCGATCCAACTCTTTGGCCGTGAGGGCCGCGGCGCCGCCGGCCGCCATGCGCCGCACGACGAGATCGGCGCTGAGAAATGCATCGGGCTCGCCGAGCGCGCGCAGCGCGATGTATTGCGCCGTCCATTCGCCGAAGCCCGGCAGCTCACGCAGCTGAGCGACGACTTCCTCGGCGGGGCGGTCGAAGGCGACGCGGCCCTCGATCACCGCGACCGCCAGCGCCTCGAGCGCCGCGATCCGCGCGCCGGTCAGGCCGAGCCCGTCGAGATTCGCCGTCGCGATCGCCTGCGGCGTGGGGAATAGACGATCCAGCCCCGCGACAGGGGTGGCGACGGGCTCTCCCGTGCGCTCGACCAGCCGCCCGGCCAGGGTGCGGGCAGCCGCCACGGTGACCTGCTGACCCAACACCGCGCGCACCGCGCACTCGAAGGCGTCCCAAGTGCCCGGTATGCGGATGCCGGGACGGCGGCGCAGGAGCGGGCGCAGCAGCGGATCGGATTGCAGGCCGCCGGCGAGGAGCGCCGGGTCGGCGGCGAGATCGAACACACGCCGCGCGGCCGTGGCAATCTGAAAGAGCGCCGCGGCCGGCGCCCCCCGCACGCGCAGCCGCAGCGCGTCCTCATCCGGTAAGGGCTGCACCTGGATCACCGCATGGCCGGCGTCGGTACGGATGAGCCTGGCGTAGCTTTGCTCATCGACCCGCTCCACACCGGGCGTCGCGCGCCGCGCGAGAAAATTGCGCAGGTGATCCCAGTCGTAGGGCGGCCGATAGGCGAGGGCGAGCGCCACCTCATCGCCCGCGGCGCGGGCCGGCGGCTCGCGGCGCTTGCGCCGCAGCTCCCGCGGCGGCCGCGCATAGGCCCTCTGAAACGCATCATTGAAGCGCCGCAGGCTCCCGAAGCCGGAGGCGAGCGCTATCTCGGTCATCGGCAGATCGCTCTCGTCGATCAGCCGCTTCGCGAAGTGCAGGCGCCGAGTCTGCGCCACGGCGAGCGGCGATGCGCCCACGTGTTGGAGGAACAGCCGGTCGAGATGCCGTGCCCCGACGCCGACACGCGTAGCGAACTCGCCCACGCTGACCTCATCGAGCGCGCCTTCGTTGATGAGGCGCAGCGCCCGCCTCACGACTGCGGAGGTTCCGAGCCAGGCGGGCGTCCCCGGCGCCGCCTCGGGGCGGCAACGCAGGCACGGCCTGAAGCCCGCCTCCGCAGCCGCTGCGGCAGAGAGGAAGTAACGCACGTTGCCGCGCTTGGGGGATGGCGAGGCCGGACAGATCGGACGGCAATAGATGCCCGTGGACGTCACGGCGATGAAGAACTTGCCGTCGAAGCGCGGGTCGCGGCTGAGGCGCGCCCGCTCCAGCACCGTGGGATCGAGTGTCGGCAGATCTTCCATGGCGGTGACGATACGCCGCGCCGGCGACGCCGACTAGCCATTTTCGGACGTACACGTCCGCCGGCGGCCCGCCCCTTGCTGTGTCCGCGCTCATCTCACGCGAGCGCGGGGCGCCATGGCGGAGATCCGGATCATACGAGCGGGCGAGGAGCTCGCCGCGCTGCAGCCCCAATGGTGGGAGCTGTGGCGCGGCGCCGCGGCGTCACCGTTCCTCGCGCCGCCATGGCTCCTACCGTGGTGGCAACACTTTCGGCCCGGCGAGTTGCGCACCGTTGCGGTGCTCGATGAAGGACGGCTCATCGGGCTCGCGGCGCTCTATTGCGATCGCGGCCGGCTGTTGCCCCTCGGCATCGCGCTCAGCGACTACCTCGACGTGCTCGTGGACCCGGCGCATCCCGGAGCTCTGCCCGCTCTCGCGCGAGGCGTGTGTGAATTGCCCGACTGGGACGAGTGCTCCCTCGAAGAGCTGCCGCCCGGAGCCGCCGCGCTCGTCATGCCGGCGCCCGCGGGCTGGGGCGACGACGCCAGCCCACAAAGCGCCTGTCCGGTGTTGGTGCTGCCGCGCTCCGTCGATCGCCTCGGCGACGCCGTTCCCGCCGGCAAGCTGCGCAAGCTGCGGATGTCGCGTCATCGTGCGGACCGCTGCGGCGGCTTCGCCATCGAGCGCGTTGGAATCGAAGGCGTCGGCGATTTCCTGCGCGAGTTGACGCGGCTGCATCGCGCCCGCTGGCAGGCGCAGGGCGGGAGCGAAGCCCTTCGCGGCGAGCGCATCGAGCAGTTCCTCGCGGCGGCGACGCCGCGGCTGGCGGCAGTCGGCCTGGCGCGACTCTTCCTGGTGCGCCTCCGCGGGCGGTGCGCAGGCGCCTACTACGGCCTGAGCGACGGACGCCGGTCCTACGCCTGGCTCGGAGGCTTCGATCCGGAGTTCGCCCACGAGAGCCCGGGCACCCTGCTCATCGCGCACGCCATCGAGTCGGCCGTCGGCGAGGGTTGCGGCGAGTTTCACTTTCTGCGCGGGCGCGAGCGCTACAAATACGAATGGGGCGCGGTGGACCGATGGTCCGTACGGCGCGTGTTGTCGCGGGTGAGAGCCCATGCCTGATCGGACGTCCGTGCGCATCCTGCGGCGCGGCGGCGTCTCACCTCGTCAGGAGGCGGCGCCTTTCCACTTGTCGGCAATGAGACACAAGTCACAATCGATTGCCAACGGGCCGGGAAGCTTGCGATAGTATCGTCGGCCAGGACGAAGGGGGGACCGATGACTCTCTCTGCCTCGACTCGCGCACACGAGCCCGCACCCGGTGCGCTGCGCGCAGTGCTCATCGCTGGCGCGTTGGCGGCGGCCTCGCCAGTCGTTCGCGCTCAGCCCTCACCCGCGACGCAGGTCAGGGAGCTCAAGCAGCTCAGCATCGAGCAGCTCACCGATGTCGAGGTGACCTCCGTCACCCGCGGTCCGCAGCCGCTTTCCCAATCCGCCGCCGCGGTGGCCGTCGTGACGAGCAATCAGATCTCGCGCGCCGGCGCCATGAACGTTCCCGAGGCGATCCGCTTCGTTCCCGGCCTCCATGTCGCGCAGTTGACGGCCAGCCAGTGGGCGGTCAGCTCGCGCGGCTTCGCCGGCGTCAATTCGCCCGATCTGCTGGTGTTGAGCGACGGGCGAAGTATCTACACTCCTCTCTACTCCGGCGTCTTCTGGGACGTGCAGGACTATGTCATGCCGGACATCGACCGGATCGAGGTGGTGCGCGGTCCCGGCGCCGCGCTCTGGGGATCGAACGCCGTGAACGGCGTCATCAACATCATCAGCAAGACCGCCAAGGACACGCAGGGCGCCTGGCTCGAAGCGGGAGGCGGCTCCAGGGAGCGGGCGCTGGCCGTGGCGCAGTACGGCGGCCAGATCGAGGACCCGGTCGATGGCGCGACCGGCAGCCCGATCTACTTCCGCGTGTTCGCCAAGTACCAGGACCACGGCCCTGAGAGTTACCCGGCGGGCGCGAGCTCGGATGAGTGGGACCTCAGCCACATCGGCTTTCGTACGGACTGGAGTCCCGACTCGGCGGACACGTTCACCCTCCAGGGCGATGCCTACGATGGGCGGATCGGGGAGGTGAGTCCGGCGGTGAGCATCATCGGCCAGCCGGGCCCGCCGAACCCGCTGGTGGTCGCGGTTGGCGGCGGCAACGTGCTCGCCCACTGGCAGCACACGATGAGCGACGACTCCGATTACGAGGTGCGCATCTACTACGACTATACGCACCGCAACGATCCGACCTTCATCGACGACCTCGGCACCTTCGATCTGGATTTCCTCGAGCATCTGCCGCTCGGCGCCGGCCAGAAGATCACCTGGGGCCTCACGGCGCGGACCATGGAGGACATCGATCACGGCAGGGGGCTCTTCGCGCTGAGCCCGCCGGATGCCCGCTTCAATCTCGGCAGCGGCTTCCTGCAGGATGAGATTCGGTTGCCGCACTCGGTGCGGCTGACACTCGGCACGAAGCTCGAGCACAATGGCTTCAGCGGCTTCGAGGTGCAGCCGAGCGTGCGCGCGGCCTGGGACCTCTCGGGCTCGCAGACGCTCTGGGGCGCCGTCTCCCGCGCCGTGAGGGTGCCGACCCGGATCGAGAGGGACGAGGACATCGATGTCACCGATCCGGCCGGCAATCCCGTCATCGTGCTGCTCGGCAATCGTGATTTCCACGCCGAGCAGGTGCTGGCGTTCGAGCTCGGGTACCGTTGGCGACCGTTGTCCGATCTCTCCCTCGACCTCACGGCGTTTCGCAACCGCTACACGGGCCTCGCATCGCTCGAGCTCGGCACGCCGTTCCTCGATGCCGCGACCGGCCAGACGATCGTGCCGGTCCTCACCGAGAACAGGATCGACGGGCACGAGACGGGGCTCGAAAGCCTCGCGCTCTACTCGCCGATCGGGTGGTGGCGGCTCGCCGTGAACTATTCCTACATGCAGATGAGCCTGGCGGCTCTCGGGCAGGATCTCAACCGCAACCGCTTCTTCGCCGGCTCGACCCCGCGCAACCAGGCCGGCATCCAGTCCTACTTCGATCTGCCGCACGACGTGGAGGTCTACGGCGGGCTGCGCGTGCTGTCGGCCGTCGAGACTCTGCCGGAAATCGTCGACGGGACGGGCGATCCCGGCTATCAGGAGCTCGATCTGAACGTGATCTGGCGCGCCACGGCGCACCTCACGCTGTCCCTCCAGGGCCGCAGCCTCCTGCACGCCGAGCACGTGGAATTCGGCGCTCCCGACGAGCGCAGCGCAATCGACCGAAGCGTCTTCGGGCGGCTCACGTGGCACTGACGAGGACGCGCGCGCCGATCGCCGCCGCGGCGCTGCTCGTGGCCATGAGCGCGCTCGGCGCCCGGCCGGCGCTCGCGGCGCCGACGGCGCAGCAGGTCGAAGCCGTCTTCCTTTTCTATTTCACGCAGTTCGTCGCCTGGCCGCCGGCAGCGTTCGCCGATCCGCACTCGCCGATCGTGATCGGTGTGTTGGGCGATGATCCCTTCGAGGGCTCCCTCGATCAGGCGGTGGCCGGCGAGCGGGTGAACGGCCGGCCGATCGTCGTGCGTCACCTGCAGAGCATCGGCGATGCGGCGAGCTGCCACGTGCTCTACATCAGCGCTTCCGAGGCGGCGCAGCTGCCGCAGATCCTGAGCGCGCTCAAAGGCCGCAACGTGCTCACCGTGAGCGATCTCGCCCACTTCGCGCAGACCGGCGGCATGATCCGTTTCGTGCTGGTCGACCAGCACGTGCGGCTGCGCATCAACGCGCAGGCGGCGCGGGCGGCCGGCCTCACGCTGAGCTCGAAGCTGCTGAGCGCCGCGGTTCCCGCCGAGCCGGGAGAGAGCTAGCCATGCCGCTGCGGAATGTGCCGATCCAGCGCAAGCTCATGGTCATGCTGCTTTTGACGAGCGGCGCGGTGCTCGCGGTCACCTGCGCCGCCTTCATCGCCTATCAATACGTGAACTACCGCGCGCGGGCCGAGCAGACGTTGGGAACACTGGGTGCGGTCATCGCCAGCAACAGCACGGCGGCGGTGGCCTTCGACAATGCGTCGGACGAGACTGAGGTCCTGGCGGCGCTCGAGGCGGAGCCGCGTGTCACCCTTGCCGCGGTGTACGACTCCGCAGGCGCGCTCTTCGCACGTTACCCGGCGAACGCGCCCGCGAGCGCCTTTCCGCCCCGACCGGAGCATGACGGCCTACGTTTCGATGCCGGCATGCTGCTCGATTACCGGCCGATCCGCCAGGGTGGCAACAGGCGGCTCGGGACATTGTATCTGCGTTGGGACCTGCACGCCCTGCACCGCGAGATCGCGATCTACGCGCTGATCGCCGCCGCCGTGACGGCCTTCGCGATGCTGCTGGCGGATCTTCTCGGGCGTTCCCTGCAGCGGCAGATCTCGAAGCCCGTGCAGACCCTGGGGCACGCGGCCCGCGCGGTCTCGGAGATGCACGACTACACCGTGCGGGCGCCGAAGCTCGGCAACGACGAGCTCGGCGCGCTGACCGACGCATTCAACCACATGTTGGATCAGCTCACGGCCGACATCGAGGAGCGCAAGGCCTCCGGCGCGCGGCTGCAGCGGCAGCTCTCGCGGCTCGACCTGCTCAATCGCATCACCCGGGCCGTGGGCGAGCGGCAGGACCTGCGTAGCATCTTTCAGGTGGTGATCCGCCACCTGGAGGAAGACGTGCCGATCGATTTCGGCTGCATCTGCCTCTACGATCCCCAGGAGGAGATCCTGACCGTCACGAGCGTCGGCGCGCGCAGCCGGGAAACGGCGCTGGAGCTGGCGCTGACGGAGCAGGCGCGCGTCCCCGTCGACCGCAACGGCTTGAGCCGCTGTGTGCGCGGCGAGCTGGTGTACGAGCCCGACATCGGCTCGAGCCGGTTCCCGTTTCCGAGCACGCTCGCTCGGGGCGGTCTGCGTTCCCTGGTCGTCGCGCCGCTGCGCGCCGAGAGCACCGTCTTCGGCGTGCTCGCGGCCGCCCGCCGCCAGCCGGAGTCCTTCAGCAGCAGCGACTGCGAGTTCCTGCGGCAGCTGAGCGAGCACGTCGCGCTCGCGGCCCACCAGGCGCAGCTCTATGGCGCGCTGCAGCGCGCGTACGAGGATCTGCGCCAGAGCCAGGAGACGGTGGTGCAGCAGGAGCGGCTGCGCGCCCTCGGTCAGATGGCGAGCGGGGTCGCGCACGATATCAACAATGCGATCTCCCCGGTCGCGCTCTACACCGAGTCGCTGCTCGAGCGGGAGCCCGGATTGAGCGACCGGGCGCGCGCATACCTGACCACCATCCAGACAGCGATCCATGACGTCGCGACGACCGTGAGCCGCATGCGAGAGTTCTATCGCCCGCAGGAGGGCCAGGCGGCGCTGGCGAGCGTCGATCTCGACCGTCTCATCCGCGGCGCGCTCGAGCTCACCCAGGCGCGCTGGCGCGATCTGCCGCAGGAGCGTGGCGCGGTCATCGAGCTGCACACCGATCTGGTGAATCCGCCCGCCGTCATCATGGGCGCGGACAATGAGCTGCGCGACGCCCTTACCAACCTCATTTTCAACGCTGCCGACGCGATGCCCGATGGTGGGACACTCACTTTGCGGACGGCGAGGGGCGTGCGGCGCGCACGCCCGGATACGGCGGGACTCGAGGCGCCGGCCGAGGTCGTGTGCCTGGAGGTTTCCGATACCGGTGTGGGCATGGACGAGCAGACGCGGCGGCGCTGTCTCGAGCCGTTCTTCACCACCAAAGGGGAGCGGGGCACCGGCATGGGACTCGCCATGGTGTACGGCATGGCCCGGCGGCATGGCGCGGAGCTCGAGATCGACAGCGCGCCCGGGAAGGGCACGACGATCAGGGTCATTTTTCCGGCGGCGCCGAGCGCGGCCGACGAGACGGGACGGCAGCTCGCGCTCGGCCTGCCGCTGCGGCCGATGCGCCTTCTCATCGTGGACGACGATCCGCTCATCATCGAGTCTCTGCGCGAGACTCTGCGCGGTGACGGGCACCTCGTCACCGCGGCCGAGGGCGGACAGGCGGGGATCGATGCCTTCGAGGCGGCGCGGGCGCGCGGCGAGCCGTTCGAGCTCGTCATCACGGACCTCGGCATGCCCTACCTCGACGGGAGGAAAGTGTCCGCCGCGATCAAGGCGGCGTCGCCCGATACCCCGGTGGTGCTTCTTACCGGGTGGGGCCAACGGCTCACCGCGGAGAAACAGATCCCGCCGCATGTCGATCGCGTCCTCAACAAGCCGCCGCGGCTGCGCGAGCTGCGGGCGGCCCTGGCGGAGCTGGCGCGGCGCGGCTGAGCCCGGCGGGGGCGGGGCCGAGGCTTGCTGGCGGTTAGCCATGGTGCGCTCCGCTACTCTCGTGACACTGGTCGCGACCGCCCTGGCGCTGGCGGCCTGCGGCGGTCGAGGCAGTGGCTCTTCCCCCTCGATGCCGGCGACGCCGCAGCCTGGCCAGCTGCTGCAGAATCCGCAGAAGACCGGCTCCTACTCGGTCTCCGACCTGCTCTCGATGCTGAGCGGCGACCGCGATGCCGCGCAGCTCCTCAGCCTCACGTTCACGCCCACGTGCACCGTGGCCGTCTATCACTTCGAGTACGAGACGGTCGGCGGCCAGGGCGAGGCGACCACCGCCTCGGGCGCCCTGATGGTGCCGGGCGGCGCCCTGTCCTCGTGTCAGGGGCAGCGGCCGGTCCTGCTGTACGCGCACGGCACCTCGGCCGAGAAGGCCTACGACATCGCGAACCTCACGGGCGCGACCGGCAATGTCAACGACGAAGGAGTGCTGCTGGCGGCGTTATTCGCCGCTCAGGGCTACATCGTGATTGCCCCGAACTACGCCGGCTATGACACGTCGAGCCTCTCGTATCATCCCTACCTCGTCGCCGACCAGCAGTCGCACGACATGATGGACGCGCTCACTGCCGCGCGCAGCGCGTTCTCTTCGGTGGGCGCGAGCAGCAGCAGCAAGCTCTTCATCACCGGATATTCACAGGGCGGGTATGTGGCGCTCGCGACCCTGCGCGCGATGCAGTCGGCCGGCATGAGCGTCACGGCCGCGGGGCCGATGTCCGGGCCGTATGCGCTCTCGGCCTTCGCCGACGCCATTTTCATGGGGGAGGTGGACGGAGGCGCGCCCATCAACTTCACCCTCATCGTTTCCGCTTACCAGCACTCGTACGGGAACGTCTACAACAATCCGACCGACGTATTCTCCTCCCAGTACGCCCCCAACATCGCGACGCTCCTGCCGGCGACGACCACGCGGGCCAATCTCTACGCGCAGGGATTGCTGCCGCAGTATCAGCTCTTCAGCAGCACGCCGCCTGCCCCTCAGTACGCAGCGATGACACCCGCGACGACCCCGGCCGACCTCGCGCCGGCATTTGCGCTCGGGTTCGGGTCGAGCCCGCTGGTGACCAACGCCTACCGGCTGAGCTATCTGCAGGACGCGCAGGCGCACCCGGACGGCGGCTTTCCGGCTACGACCAACGACATGCCACCGTCGAGTCCCGCGAATGGCCTGCGGCAGGACTTCGCCAGGAACGACCTGCGCGTATTCGATCCCACGGTCCCCGTGCTGCTCTGCGGCGGCGACAGCGATCCCGAGGTCTTCTATCTCAACACCCAGCTCGTGCAGGGGTACTGGGCGGCGCACGCGCCGGGCGCGAAGGTGACGGTGCTCGATGTCGACTCCGCAGTCGGCAGCAACGACCCCTACGGCACTCTCAAGGATGCCTTCCATGCGGCCAAGGCGGCCGTTGCCGCCGCCGCCGTGGCGGGGGGCGCCACCGATGGCGGCCAGAGCGCCGTGCTCGCCGACTACCACGCGGGGCTGGTGCCGCCGTTCTGTCTCTACGCCGTGGAGCAATTCTTCGGCGGCTTCTGAGATCGTGCGGGCCGGGACGCGATTGAGAACGCTAACATGGTCAGCCCGTAGTTGATACGAGTGTTCCTGGCACGGCGCATGCCCGGTAGGGGGCGTGCCGTGCGCGTTGCGTGCGCGCAACGTTTGCTGAAAAACGGCTGCCAATCCGCTATCTTCGCCCGCCACAAAGGGACCACAGGAAGCGGGCCGACAGCCGGCCGCCCTCCCGGTCGTCCCTGACCCAACCTATCAGGGGCCTCGAATGAATCGGAAAACTCAATTGGTCTCCATGGCCGTGGCGGCCGCGCTCGCGGGCAGTCTCACCGGTGTCGCTCGCGCCGACCAGCCCGCCGCGGTGGCCGCGGTGTCTCCGGAGCAGCTCCAGACCGTCGTGGTCACCGCGACCAAGCGCCAGACGCTGGCGCAAAATACGCCGATCAGCATGACGGTGCTCACCTCCGCCGACATCGCCAACCGCGGCCTGACGGATTTCAACACCCTGACCCAGGGGATTCCGGATCTCGCGATGCGCACTGCCGGTCCGGGCATGACCGAATACGAGATGCGCGGCTTGAATTCGGCGGGCGGCAACACCTCGATGGTCGGGGTGTATCTGGATGAGGTCGCGCTCTCGTCCCCCGCCTCGGAGCAGCTCGGCAAGGTCATCATCGATCCCAACCTCTACGATCTGGCGCGAACCGAGGTTCTGCACGGACCGCAGGGAACCCTGTATGGAGCGAGCTCCATGGGCGGAACGGTGCGGCTCATCCCGGCGATGCCGGAGCTCGGCACCTTCGACGCCTCCGGCGAGACGACGATCTCCGACACCGGTTCCGGCGGCAGCATCAATTTCGCGCAAAACGGCATGGTGAACCTGCCGTTCGGGTCGACCGCCGCCTTGCGGCTGGTCGGCTCGCACAACTCGCAGAGCGGCTGGCTCAACCGTTATGTGCTCGCCGACGGCGCGGTGACGACGGACGCCGGCGCGAATCCCACGAACTCGCGCCCCGCCGGTTTCTACACGGTGCCGCTCCTCTCGACCGCGACCGGCGTGAACACGGATACGAGCGATTCCTTCCGCGCCATTCTTCTCTACAAGCCCAACGATCAGCTCTCGATCACACCGATGCTCATGTGGCAGCAGGATTCGGCCGGCGCGCCGAACGCGGTGGACGTCAATGGGTCGCCAACCGATCCGACCATGCCGTCCGCCAAAGGCCATTACGAGATCTATGACACCGCGGAGCCGCAGTGGGATCGGTTCACGCTGGGTAGCCTGAAGATCGAATACGCAATCACGCCGGATATCGCGCTCACTTCGATCACCGGGTTGTGGTCGAATCACTCCCTGGTCTCACAGGACGGCACCGAGGAGAATTCGAGCTCCACGGCGCTCGGCTCCGCTGATCCGACGACGCCACCCGCTCCATACGACACCTCTGCCGGCGGCCTCGGGCCGACGGGCCCCGGCCCGTTCGGTCCCGGAGTCGAGGAGCGGGATTACACCAGGCAGGTGAGCGAAGAGCTTCGTGTCGCCTCCACGGGTAACGCGCCGTTGCAGTGGCTGGCGGGATATTACTATCAGGATCTGAATTCCGAATGGGACATGTGGTCGGTCAATCCGCAGGCCATCCCCTTGGGCATCGGTGACATCTACGTCGACTACATGCCGCAGACCATTCTGCAGAACGCCTTCTTCGGCAATGTCTCCTGGGAGTTCTCCCATGGCCTCAAGGCGAGCGCCGGGGTGCGCTGGTACCACTATTCCTACAGCCAGCGCAACACCGAGTGGGGCGACTTCACGCCGTACGGCTTCGACAATCTGTTGGGCCTGAACGGTCCGCCGACGGTGGCCGGCAATACCAAGCCATTCGACACCAACGCCGCGAACAGCGCCAACGGCACCAATCCGCGCTTCAACCTGACGTGGCAGATCGACCCGGATCACATGGTGTACGGCACGGTTGCCAAGGGCTTCCGCCTGGGCGGCACGGATCAGCCGTTCGTCGGCTTCCTCACCCCCGTAACCGCCGCGACCTGCCCGTACGGGAACCCGCCGTCACTGGCCGGGCTCGAGCAGTGCGGCCTGCAGACCAAGTTGACGGCAACTCCGACCACGCCCGGACACATCTATACCTCGATCGCGAATTTCCCCAACGTCAATTCCCAGGGCGTGCCGCAGTTCAACTCCGACTCCGTCTGGGACTACGAGATCGGAACCAAGAACGAGCTCTTCGAGCATCGCGCTCTCCTCAATCTGACGGCGTATTTCGAGCGTTGGACGGATCCGCAGATCGCGACCAACATCTCCGGCTTCGGCTTCACCGTGAATGGCGGCAACGCCAACATCTACGGCCTCGAGGCCGAGTTCCGCGCCAATCTCGGCTACGGCTGGGACTTCGCGACGGATTGGGGATATGTGCACAGCAAGTTCCTGAGCGACAGCCCCATCGACGGAATACCCAAAGGCTTCGAAGTCCCGGACACGCCGAAGATCACCGGCTCGACGTCGCTGAATTTCCATCAGGAACTGACCGATAACCTGACGTTCTTCGGCAACATGACCTACAGCTACGTCGGATCGCGCTACGATCTGCCGTACGGTGTCACGGTGTACCTCAACAACATCAACCAGACCAAGATCAATCTGCAGTCCTATGGGATCCTGAATCTGCGCGCCGGAGTGCGCACGGCGAGCTGGTCCGCGGCCCTCTTCGTCAACAACGCGACCGACAACCAGGTGCTGCTCGATCCGCAGCCGCAGATCAACCTGGCGATTCCGCAGTTCACGCGCTACATCGTGAATCAGCCGATCACGTACGGGATGGACGTCACCTACGACTTCGGGGGGAAATAGCCGCGACTCACGGGCGCTTGCGGTGAGGGATCGAGCCTCGATGTCATGGCATCTTCGGGCCGCGACCGCGGCGGATTCGGCTGCGATTCGGGCGCTGATCGCCCGCTCGATCCGGGCGCTCGGCGCGGCGGATTACTCCCCGCAGCAGATCGAGGGTGCCCTGCGGGGGGCGTTCGGACTCGACAGCCAGCTCATCGCCGACGGCACTTATTTCGTGGTGGAGAGCGCCGGCCAGCTCATCGGCTGCGGCGGCTGGAGCTATCGCCGCACGCTCTTCGGCGGCGATGCGCGCGCCGGGCGGGATGCCGGCACCCTCGATCCGCGCACGGATGCCGCCAAGATCCGCGCCTTCTTCATCGATCCGTCGGCCGCCCGCCGCGGGATCGGCACCGCACTGCTCGAGCGCTGCGAGGCCGAGGCGCGCCGCCATGGATTCCGGCGCGCTGAGATGATGGCGACCCTCCCCGGGGTGAAGCTCTACGCCGCCCGCGGCTACCTGCCCGGTGACAGGGTCGACTACGCGCTCGGGGCCGGCCTGTCGATCGGCTTCGTGCCGATGTCGAAGAGCCTCACGGCTGGCGGGTCAGGGTGAAATAAAACCTCGCGCCGCGATCGGGCGCGGCTTCCGCCCAGATGCGGCCGCCATGGCGATGGATGACCCGGCGGGCCGCCGCCAGGCCGATGCCCGCGCCCTCGAATTCCTTCTCGGAGCAGAGGCGCTGAAACGGGGCGAAGAGCTTGCCGGCGTAGCGCATGTCGAAGCCGATCCCGTTGTCGCCCACGAAGTAGACCGGCGGGGTGCCCGGCTTTACGCCGAGCTCGATGCGCGCCGGCTCGCGGCCACGGGTGAATTTCCAGGCGTTTTGCAGCAGCGCCTCGAGCGCCGCCGTCAGCAGAGGCGGGTCGGCCTCAGCGGCGACACCTTCGGGGATGGACATCTCGATCGGACGGGCCGGCTCGGCCGTCCGGAGCCGCTCGAGAATGCGGCGGGCGATCAGGGAGAGCTCCAGGGCCACGGGGTGAAATTCCGCCTGGCTGAGCCGCGCCAGGCTGAGCAGGCCCTCCAGCATCGCGGACATGCGGTGGGCAGCATCGAGCACGTGCCGCAGGTAACGGTGGCCATCCTCGTCCAGCCGCTCGCCGCAGTCCTCGCTCAACGCCCGCGCGAATCCTTCGACGGTGCGCAGCGGCGCGCGCAGATCATGGGCGATCGTGTAGGTGAGCGATTCGAGCTCGCGGCGCGACTCCTCGATCGCCGCGAGATCCCGTTGCGCGCCGGTACGCGCGTCTGCCTGCTCGTCCGCCAACTTGTCAACCTCGCATGTCACCGCCCGCGGTGTTGCAAGGCCGGCCATGTTGAGCGCAGAACGGACGGGCTTCAAGCCCTCAATTCGCGCGGGCGGTGTAGGTTTCCATCATGAGGCCGGTGCCGCCGCGGGAGACGTGCGCGACCACGGCCGTGCGCCGGTGCAGCTTGGTGATAGTGCCGAGATTGATCGCGAACGAGAGCACGACGGTCTGGCCCTTGCGCAGGCCGAGATTGGTCGTCTCGATGAAGACGCCCGTGGCGCTCAGATTCACCGCCTTGCAAAGCTTGCGGCAACCGCCGGGGACCGTGATGTAGACGGTCGTCCGGGCTCGGTGCCGGGTGTGCAGGCGGCGTTCCATTGATGGCCTCGCGGGCTTCTTGGCTCTTCTAGTTCGCGACCGGAGTCATTATGCCTCCATCCGCAGCCCGCGGCATACCCACTCAACTTATTGCATGGGAGCAAATCGCTCCCGGCGATTTTGCTCGGGCCAGGCCCAATAACAGAGATTCGTCCCGCGGCCCAGGAAACGGCATTACTCGGCCCTATCCTGGGCCTCGCCCCTTCGGGGCCGACGCTGCGCGTCGTTCAAAATCGCTCCCGGCGATTTTGTGGGCCGCTTTGTGGCTTGCTTTCGGGCTTAGCCGAGAAAAGTCCTGAGCTCCCGGCCGAAGCGCTCGATGTCGAGCAGGAAGGAGTCGTGACCTTCGATGCATTGCAGGGGTGCAAACCGCGTGGCGGCGCCGGCCGTCTGCAGCGCCTGGGCCACCGCGCGCTGCTCCGCAATCGAAAAGAGGAGGTCGGATTCCACGCCGATGACCAGCGCCTGCTCGAGGCCGGACTTCGCCAGCACCGCGGCCGGGTCCCCATGGGTCCTGAGGTCGAACCGGTCCATTGCCCTGGAGAGGTATAGATAGCAATTGGCGTCGAAGGCATTCACCCAGCGCCGCGCCTGGGCCTCGAGGTATCCCTGGACCGCGAATTCCGGCGCAAAAGGCTCGTTGCGCCTGAGATCCGGCCGCACCGGCTGGCGGTCGAAGCGCTGCTGCCACTCTGCGGCCGAGCGATAGGTGACGGTGCCGAGCTTGCGCGCCAGGCTCATTCCGGTGCCGGGCGGGCGATCGGCCGTGTAGTGGCCCTGCCGCCAGTCCGGATCGCTGGTGATCGCTTCCCGCTGGATGGAGCGCAGCGCAATCGCGAACGGCGAGGCGGCGAGCGTGCCGGAAATGCTGACGAGCCGCCGCGCCGCCCCCGGGAAGAGCGCCGCATAGGCCAGCACCACCATCCCGCCGAGGGAAGGGCCGATGACCGTATCGACCCGCTGAATGCCGAGCGACCGCGCCGCTTGATGGCCCGCGCGCGCGATGTCCTCCACCGAGAGGTCGGGGAAGCTCAGCCGGTACGGCCGGCCGGTGGCGGGATCGGTCGAGGCGGGACCGCTCGAGCCGAAGCAACTGCCGAGCGAGTTGACGCAAACGACGAAGAACCGGTCGGTGTCGATCGCGAGCCCCGGCCCCACCATGCGCTGCCACCAGCCCTCGCGCGGATCTTCCGCGGACGAGGCGGCGTGGGCGGAGGGGGAGAGCCCGGTGAAGAGCAGCACCGCGTTGTCGTGCGCCGCATCGAGATTTCCCCAGGTCTCATACGCGAGCTGCGCGCCGTGCAGTACGCCCCCCCGCCGCATTGGGAAGGGGTCGGACAGTCGCGCGTAACGCCGGGCGTCAGGCTCGCGCTGCTCGGGTTGCGGCATGGGCGTCGCCATTCTCGATACTCGGTTGGGCTCTTGGGAGGTCGCTGATGGATCTTCTACCCTCGGTGCCAGGGTCGTCACAAGCAACGGGGGGCTATCTCTAGAGACTCCGGGGTTATGACCCGCGGTGCCGACCCGCTAAACTCGCGCTGGCCAGTATGCAGCAGCCCTGCGTCATTCTCCAACCGCCCCGGCCCGAGCGTCCATGACGGTGAGGCTGCAGAAGCTGCTGGCCGCCGCCGGAATGGGCTCGCGCCGCCAGGTGGAAGAATGGATCCGGGAAGGCCGTCTCACCGTCGCGGGACGGGTCGCGAAGCTCGGCGATCGTGCCGAGCCCGGCGATGAGATCCGCCTCGATGGACGCAGGCTCGATCTCGGCCAGACGCGGCCGGCCGCGCGCCAGGTTCTCCTCTATCACAAGCCCCTCGGCGAGGTGACGACGAGGCGCGATCCGCAGCACCGGCCGACGGTTTTCGACCGGCTGCCGCCCCCTCAGCACGGCCGGTGGATCGTCGTCGGCCGCCTGGACGTCAACACGTCGGGCCTCCTTCTCTTTACCACCGACGGCGAGCTCGCCCACCGCCTGATGCATCCCTCGAGCAGCATCGAGCGCGAGTACCTGGTGCGCGTGCGGGGCCTGCCGGATGGCGAGACGGTCCGCAGGCTCCTGCGGGGCTTACCCCTGGACGATGGTCCCGCCGCCTTCGACCGGATCAGCGGCGAGCCCTCTTCCGCGGATGAGGCCGCGGCGCGCAACGCCTCGTACCGGGTGGTGCTGCACGAGGGCCGCAACCGCGAGGTTCGCCGCCTGTGGGAAGCCGCCGGCCACGAGGTCAGCCGGCTGCTGCGCATCCGCTACGGGCCGATCGAGCTGCCGCGCGACCTTCGCCCCGGGCAATGGCGGCTGCTCGATGAGCGATCGACCACCCGTCTCCTCGCCGCCGCGGCTGCGCAGGGCGCGGCCCCGCCCGCGCTCCGCCCGGCATAGTCCTTGCGTCGGGACATCGAGGACGGCCCGGTCTGACAGACGGCGCCGGCGCGGCGGATTCGACGGAGGTCATGATGCAGGTGTTGGTCAACTTCGACCACCACATCGTGGGTGGCGAGGATCTGATGGGGCGGGTGCAAGGCGTGGTCGAAGGCCGTCTCGAGCGCTTCGCGGAGCGCATCACGCGGGTGGAGGTTCATCTCAACGATCTCAACAGCGGCAAGCTCGGTGAGCGCGACAAGCGCTGCCTGATGGAGGCGCGGGTGGGGGGCCTGAAGCCGATCGCGGTGAGTCACGAGGCGCCGACGGTGACGGAGGCGATCCACGTCGCGGCCGACAAGCTCGAAAGGGCGCTGGAAAGGACGCTCGGCAAGCTCGAGGACAGCGCGGGCAGAATGCCTCCCGAGGAGCAGGTGGCGAGCATCGAAGCTCTACAGGAGCTCGAGCGCACCGAGGCCGATCACCGAGCCGATGGCCGATGACCCCGGCTGCCCCGCCGAAGCATCCCGGCCAGGGCGGCGACTATGTGGCAAGCATGCCCCCGCAAACCGGCGCCGCCGCCATATTGAGGGATTAGCCCGCCGGACCACGCCCGAGCCCAAGCTCCGGGGCTGCGCCAGCCAGCAAATACTGCGCCAGCCACATTGACACCCGCACGAGCCGAAATCACAATACGCGGCTCGTTTTCGCGGAGGGGTACCCAAGCGGTCAACGGGAGCAGACTGTAAATCTGCCGGCTTACGCCTTCGTAGGTTCGAATCCTACCCCCTCCACAGGCTGTGGCTGTGGCGGGGCGGGTTCCTGAGCCGCGCCGGGGCGGGCCGGTGGAGGCGGCGACATCAGCGCGGGTGTAGTTCAATGGTAGAACCTCAGCCTTCCAAGCTGATGACGTGGGTTCGATTCCCATCACCCGCTCCAGGCTCCTTCGAGCCGAGCCCACGTAGCTCAGTTGGTAGAGCACGTCCTTGGTAAGGACGAGGTCAGCGGTTCAATCCCGCTCGTGGGCTCCAGACGAATGAATTGCCGGGAGCAATTCATAACGATACGCGCAGGGCGCGTGTCGGTCCCCGCGGGAGCGGGGACGAGGCCCAGGATGGGGCCGAGTACGCGCAGTGGCGGAGCATTTTGATCTTTCCGGCGGGCCGAGAGCCCTGAAGATGCCTTGAGGAATATTCCATGTCCAAAGAGAAATTCGAGCGCACCAAGCCCCATGTGAACGTGGGGACGATCGGGCACGTGGACCACGGGAAGACGACGCTGACGGCGGCGCTGACGAAGGTGATGGCCGAGACGCACGG